>Ga0247727_10015661_pt1 | contig 12387 bp, 12 predicted proteins | sample WisWelCaveWW1625_FD_202498 | JGI IMG/M metagenome (GOLD analysis project Ga0247727, IMG submission 202498) | Biofilm microbial communities from Wishing Well Cave, Virginia, United States - WW16-25 | ecosystem: Environmental > Aquatic > Deep subsurface > Groundwater > Cave microbial mat | place... | reverse complement strand
TGAAATTCCGGTAAATGTCAGCGGCCGTCAACCCGCGAACAAACAAGAACCCGAAGCCGAGGCCATACTCACTACAGGATTCGATTCCGAGGTGATCGATCGCGCGGCGTCGGAGCCCCCGAAACGTGAGAGCAAGCCGTAGCTTCCATCGAGCAATTCGTTCGCCCATCAACGCGCCAACGCAACCCTTCCCAGAATACGCCTTGCACGTGTGAGCGGCGTGCAAGAGAATAGGCCCCCTGAGCGGGGAGTGTTCCGGTGAACGCCGCCCGCGCCAAGTGTTGGTTTACGTGAACGAAATTGGTTGTGAGGTTTGAGCAGAGCCCAACGAGGGGGCGGGCGTAATTCAGTGGTAGAATGCCAGCTTCCCAAGCTGGACGTCGTGGGTTCGAATCCCATCGCCCGCTCCATTTTTTATTTGCGTCATCCTCCTCCTTGCAGGGCCTGGCTCGTGTGGGTCTATGCGCGGACCCAGGACACGGGAGCACACCATTAGCCCCTGGCGTATGTGTTGACTCGATCTTTTTTCAAGGACGCCCTTCTTTCTTCAAACGACTGCCGAACCTGTTCTGAGGAGATGAGTTGTCGCGCGAAACCCTGTGGGCTCCCTGGCGCCTGAACTATATCGTTGCCAATAAAGATCAACCGGAAAGCGGTTGTTTCATCTGCCGGTGCCAAGCTGAAGCCGCTGACAAGGAAAACCTCGTGTTGCTACGCGGTCTGTCCTCGATCGTCATCCTCAACCGATTCCCCTACAATAACGGACATCTCCTGGTGGCACCTGCGGCGCACAAAGGGCAATTGGACGATCTGACGGATGCGGAAATGCGGGAAGTGATGCAGATTCAACGCCAGATGATTCAGCTCTTGGACCAAGTGATCGAACCGCACGGATACAACGTGGGGCTGAATTTGGGCCGAGTTGCAGGTGCCGGGCTGCCCGGCCATTTGCACTGGCATGTTGTGCCACGCTGGAACGGGGACACAAATTTCATGTCCGTGATTTCCGATACACGCGTGATCGTGCAGTCGCTCGAGTCATTGTATGACTTGCTCAGGGCGCGGCTTTGAGAAACATCGATCGGATCACGCAATGAAATTCATTACTCACTCTTGAGAACACTGGGGGGAGAAAACGACCATGCTGCTTTGGTTTCTTCGCGGACTATTCGTTCTTGTAATAGCGGGCATCGCCGCATTCCTGGTCAACCAATTTGAGCTGACCCTGCTACAAGAGGTCCTCATCCTGCTCGGTATCGCGATTACCGCCATTGCGATCATCGCGGTGGATATCGCACTTCGCAAAAAAAACATAGCGATCATCTCGGCGCTCTATATGGGCCTGCTAGTCGGTTTGGTACTGAGCAATTTCATCATGATCGCCATTCGCCCCTTTACCCACCTCATCGAACAAAACCTTAGCTTGCCCAAAGACCTGTTAACGCAAATTGAAGAACCGGTGCATTTGGGAGTCAGCCTGGTCATCACGCCGTCGGTTTGCTACTTGTGCGTGAGTTTCCTGCTGCAAACGCGGGGCGATTTTCGTTTCATCATTCCCTACGTTGAGTTTTCGAAAGAGACGAAGGGCACGCGTCCACTGTTGCTCGACACCAGTGTCATCATCGACGGCCGCATCGCCGACTTGGCCGAAACCCGCGTTTTCGATACTCCGCTGATTGTGCCGGGGTTTGTACTCAATGAACTTCAACTGGTTGCCGACAGTTCCGACAAGCTCAAACGCAATCGCGGGCGACGCGGCCTGGATATGCTGAACAAGCTTCGCGGCATTCAGAATATCGACCTTCAGACCAACGAAACCGACTTGCCGGAATTCCAGACTGTACGCGGCGTCGATCAGCGACTGGTGCTGCTTGCCAAACACCTCTCAGGCAAAATCGTTACGAACGACTTCAATCTCAATAAGCTGGCTCGCGTGCAGGGCATTGACGTAGTCAACCTGAACGACATTGCCAATGCTTTGAAACCGGTCTTTCTGCCTGGCGAGACAATCACGGTACGCCTCACGAAGATGGGCGACCAACCCGGCCAAGGAGTCGGCTACCTGGACGACGGCACAATGGTTGTGGCCGAGCAAGGAAAGAATTACGTTGGGGACGAGGTCCTGTTGGTGGTCACCAGCGTTCTTCAAACAAGTGCCGGGCGGATGATTTTCGGCAAGTTTGAAGCCCAGGCACCAAGATAGTCAATCGCCGCAATGTATCGCATAATGTTAAACCAATCAATATGTTATGGCACAATCGAAGCCGAGGGATTCTACATAATGTGGAACTCTTGATAATCCCTTGCGTCAAATTCACGTGAGATTGCCGTGAGCGACAGCGCCGAAGACTCAAGGCTGATCCGGGAGTGCCTAGATGGCCATGCTGAGGCCTATGGGGTGTTGGTCTCTAAATACCAGGATCGGCTTTACAACACCGTGTTTCGCGTTGTCGGGAACGCCGAGGATGCCCGCGATCTTGTGCAAGATGTGTTCGTTCAGGCATACCGATCGCTCGAGAAATTTCAGGGCCAGTCGGCGTTGTACACATGGCTGTACCGCATTGCGATCAATGCGGCCATCAGCCACAAACGACGTCAGCGGATCATGGTGCCGATCGACAGCGGTCGGCGTGACGCGAACTACGAGCCGGCCGATGACCCGATTCAATCAGACCCAAGCGGACGGCTTGAACAAGACGACCGAGACCGCCAAGTGCGCGAAGCATTGGACGGATTGTCCGCCGAATACCGAACGGTCCTCGTGATGAAAGATATCGATGGGCACAAGTACGAAACCATTGCGGAGATGCTGAACTGTCCGATTGGAACCGTGCGCAGCCGGTTGCACCGCGCACGCATGGAACTTCGCGAACGACTGCGGCATCTGATGGAGGAATAACGAGCCCGTCAGACCAGAGCACAACGGAACGGCCGGGGAAGTGATGACATGAATCTCCCACACAACGACGAACTACTGAGCGCCTACCTGGATCGCGAACTTTCGCCCGATGAACGGGCGGCGGTGGACCGATGGCTCGAACAATCGCCGGAGGCGCGCGATCAGCTGCGCGAGCTGGAAGTTACGAGCCGGTTTGTGCGCAAGTTATCGAAACTTGAGATCGGTGCCGATTTCGCCGATGGTGTTATCGACCAATTGCGAACCGAATCCCTCCTCCGTCCCGCACCGATCCAGCCGAAACGGACGAACCGTCGCCTCATGTTTTGGGTCGGTGGGCCCATAGCCGCCGCAGCCACACTGTTGCTGGCCGTCGGGATAACCTTGCTTGGACCCCGCAACGAGCAACGGACGATCGTCAGGAATTTTACTCTTGATGACTTCTCGGCTCTGCCTCTTCTCGAATCCGCCGCGGAGGAGAAAGTTCAGAGCCCACTCGAACTGCTCAAGAAGGGCGATGTTTTTGGAATTCTCGATCCCGATGGGATCAAGCAGTTTGATCTGATCGTGCTGGCCAAACCCACTGAGCCAGATTCGATTATGTGCATCCTCGTCGGACAAGAAATGACCGGCGAAGTCACCGAACTTGAGGCCCGGGTGGCGGAATCCTCACGACATCCCAACTCATCCCTTGCCATCGAGGCTGACCACAAGCAGGTCGATCAACTCAGATTGGTGTTGCAGGAGGCCAACACCCAGCCGGAGACCGCTTATCCGGTCGTTGACATTAGGGCATCCGGTGAAATGGAGCGGCAGATGCTGGCGGATTTGACCTTGCGGAAACGGGCTCACGAACCGAACCGGCCGCTTCAGGAAGCGACAGTCGCGAATTCTCAGTCGCCTGTCGCGAGAACGGAGCCTTCCGAATCAACTGCGAAGCAACCGACACCGGAAGTTGCGACCCAACGTCGCTCGGCCAGCACCGAGTCTGAGCGAGCAGCCAAACAGGGCCCGCCCGCCGGCCCCATCGACAATGCGGAAAAGCTTGCAGCGTCCTCGGCAGATTCGCCCACAGATCCGAAGGCGACTTCGTCAAGAGCCGCAAGTCCGAGCCAAGAAGTGGGTCAGTTGGGTCGATTTGTCATTCAAAACATTGATTTGCTTGCCGAAGCCGACAAGAAGGACCTACGGATTGGCAAGGATTTCGACAAGGCCAAGCAACCGCGTCCTCGTGCCGAGGCACTGCTTCTACTTCGGTGGCAAAAGTGATCGGCCTCTAGATTTCTTCGGCCCAGGAACTATTCCCTCCTCGCCTGCGTCCAACGCATGCAACCACAAGTCGGCCCCGTGCAATTGCCGATTCGTGTCACGAAGATCGCGGCCAGGGAAACTGAACCGTTTGCTGTACGCATTGCTGGTCGTTGGGTCGGTACCGGTGATGAGTACGGTGACTGGAAAAGTAACCCCGGCTGACATGGGCCTAACCCGGATTATTCATGGCCCTGGAAAATCCGCGCAGTGTGCGCCACACAAGCCCGACGCGCAAGCGAGGGAAAGTCGTTTGCCACCACTCGCTTGCGCGTCGGGCTTGTGTAGAGGCATGAATAATCCGGGCTAACCGGCCCACGAGGAAGCTCCGGAGAATCTCGGGCGGGGTTTCAGACCTCGGTGCTCCCCGCCTCAATTCGCTGGGGCTTCCTTTTTTTCTGCCGGACGAGTGACGAGAAACAGCCCCCAGCCCACCAACGCACAACCGCCGATCAGCCGCGGGGCCAGCGGTTCGCTGAGCATCAGCCACGCAGAAGCGATCCCAAAAAACGGCGTCAGGAATCCGAAGGCGGCAAGTTGGTTGGCCGGATATCGCCTCAAGAGAGCCATCCAGACGATAAAACAAAACCCCGAGACAAGGAGACTTTGGTAGCCCAGCCCGACTACAGACTCGCGATTGAACTCGTAGGAATCAAATCCCTCGACCCAAGCACTGTAGCCCAAAAACAGCGGCAGCGAAAACACGAGCATCCAGAACAGTAGGTGATTGGGGCGAAAGCGATGTAGGAGTTGCTTCTGGTAAATCATCAGCACGCCGATCAGCGCACCGCTCACCAAGACCGACAAATCGCCTGCGAGCGATGCCGGCGAGGTGAGTTCCGATGGATCAAACAGTAGTGCCACACCGCCTCCGGCCAGCAACAAGCCGACCAGGCTGCGCCAACCCATCGGCTCGCCGATAAAGAACCAGGCCAGCGGGGCGACCACGAACGGGTGCACGTTGATGAAGACCGACGATCGCCCGGCGTTCGTGTGCAGCGTACCCCAATTGAACGTGGCCATTTGCACAAAAAGAAGCAGGGCATTCCAAACGATTGGCCCAATTTGTTCCCGAGCCAATCGCAGCGACGTTCCCTCAAGCCTGCACCACACGGCGATCACCACCGAACTCAGCAGGAAGCGAAGACCGGCACAGCCGATCGGGGGGATGTGCGACACCGTCAGCTTCACCGCAACCGCATTGCCTCCCCAGAGGGCACAGCAAACGATGACCAACACCGCTCCGACAAGATCGATCCGGTTCAATTCACGGTTCTCGCCAGTGTCCGCGGTCAGTTGTTTGGCTGAGTTCATCAATAGTGCAATGGACTGGTTTGAATCAATTCTTGAATAATACGCCGCCACGCCTCCCGTTCCTCCTCTGGAGCAAATTGCGGCGCCAACCGCACGCACCATCGTTTCAAACGGGCATAGAACTCGGAGTCGGTTTCTGCACGATGAAGCAAGTTCGCGAGCCGGCTAGTGTCGCCCACGGGAAACAGACCTGGATAGCCAGCACCGAGAATTCCCACGGTGCTCGGAATGTCCGAGGCGACGATCGGCACTGCATCGACAATCGCCTCCGACAGAACATTGGCACCGCCTTCCATGCGAGAACTCAGCACCATCAGGTCGCAGCAAGCCAGCATCCGCCGCGCTCTGCCGGGCGCGACCTCACCGACCCAACAATAGCGCGGATTCGATTGCGATTCGGCCGCTGCCCAGTTCCCCATCGCCACATTCAATGCGGCCCCGAGATGCGCGACGTGAATTCGTGATTCGGCCGGCAGCAGTCGTGTTGCCATCGCCGTACGCAGTGGGTCCTTTTCATGACGAAGGTGTCCAAGCACGCAGACTCGAAACTTCGATTTGTTTTTCTTTGGGCGTCGGGCCGGGGGCACTGAGGTTGGATGTGCTGACTGCAGCACGACTCGCGCTTTCGCACGCTGAATTCTTGGAAGTTCCTCCACTCCCTTAGGCTGCAAAACGATCAAGCAGGTTGCCAAATCAAGCGATCGCTGTGCCTGGCGGCTCGTGCGAATGTCGCGATACAAGTCGGTCCCGGTAAGAGCGACGGCGAGTGGCAGAGTGGGATACAATCGACCGAAGCGCCGCACTGCTCGAGCGCTGCGTCGTGCGTGCAAAGCAATCAAGAGATCGCAATGGGTGTCGTCGTATTCTTGACGGATGGTCACGCGATGCCCCAGGTCCTTGAGCAGCCGAGCCCACCGAACTGCCGTGACGCGATTCCCTTTCCGCGATCGGGGCGGCGCCGGACATATCATCATAATCTTCAAGCTTGGTATCATGGCCGTGCAGTTTATCAGGCACACTTGCCGAGGCTTAGTCAGGTTCATGACTTTCAGTGCACAAAACCTGGTTCAGATGCTCACCGACGCTCGAGCACGGACCCTCAAACTCGTCGCCGATCTCACCGACCAACAGTTGATGGGCCCGCGGTTGGCCATCGTCAACCCGCTGCTTTGGGAAATTGGTCACGTCGCGTGGTTTCAGGAGCGATGGGTGTTGCGTCACTTGGCGGGCGAAGGACCGATCTTGCCGGCCGCCGACTCGCTTTACGACTCCGCTCGCATCCCCCATGACGACCGTTGGTCGCTGCCGCTCCCGTCGCGGCAAGATACGATTGCTTACATGCAGCGTGTGCTCGATCGAATCGTCAAGCTAACCACCTCGCAACAGCTCGGCGAACAGGAGATCTACTTCCGCTGCCTAGCGGTTTTCCACGAGGACATGCACGACGAGGCATTCATCTACACGCGCCAGACGCTGGGATATCCGTCGCCGACGTGCAAGATTTCAACGCCCGCCCTCGTATGCGACACAAGTGCCGCCCCGTGGCCGGGCGACGTTGCAATACCCGGTGGGAGTTTCTCGCTCGGCAGCCGGCCGGACCAGGGATTCATTTTCGACAACGAAAAATGGGCTCATCCGAGAGAGATCAAACCATTCAAAATCGCACGTGCCCCGGTCACGAATGTCGAGTATGTCCAGTTTGTGGAGGACCGCGGCTACGAACGGAGAGAATTCTGGGGCCAAGTCGGCTGGGCATGGCGCGAGCGGTTTCAGGCGAAGCAACCTATTTATTGGCAGCGAAAGGAAAAGGCCTGGTTCGTGCGACGATTCCGCGACGTGATCCCGCTGGCTCCTCACCTGCCCGTCATTCACGTGAACTGGTACGAAGCCGACGCCTACTGTCGTTGGGCAGGCCGGCGGTTGCCGACAGAGGCCGAATGGGAAGCAGCGGCAGCCGGCGAGCCAACCGTCGATGGCCAGTCGCTATCATTAAGCAAACGCAAGTACCCCTGGGGCGAAACGGCACCGGCCCCGGACCGAGCAAATCTCGACTTGAGGCACAACGGCCCTATCGCCGTCAACCTCTTACCAGCCGGCGAAAGTGCATTCGGCTGTCGCCAGATGCTCGGCAACGTCTGGGAATGGACCGCGAGCGATTTCGAGGCATTTCCAGGATTCAGTGCGGACCCCTACAAAGAATACTCCGAGCCTTGGTTTAGCGGCACGCACAAGGTGCTTCGCGGTGGCGCATATACGACTCGTTCACGCATGATTCACAACGGCTATCGCAACTTTTACACACCCGACCGCCGCGACGTGCTCGCCGGATTTCGCACGTGCAGTCTCGAAGCGTAGACAGGGCCGCTGATCCATCTCTCTTTTCTGCGTGCGGCGCAGCGACGAAGTGCGCATAATCTGCGGTCATGCCCGACCAGGAACGATACATTCCGATCACGCTTCGAGCGGCCGCCGAGGATTTTGCCGGCGACGTGCGAGCTGGATTGACTGCCACGCCGAAACGATTGCCATGCCGGTACTTTTATGACGCCGCTGGTTCGGCCCTGTTTGAGCAAATCTGCGAACTGCCCGAATACTACCTGCCGCGTGCCGAGACTGCGATTCTGCGGGAACATGCGCGCCGCATGATTGAGCTTTGCCCGACCGAACTCACGCTGGTCGAATTGGGGTGCGGTAACTCGACTAAGACTCGATTCCTGGTCGACGCTTGCCTGGCTCGGCAGCCACGCCTGACTTTTTGCGGAATCGACATCGCTCCGGAATGTCTGGAAAAGGGCGCTCGCCGATTGTTGAACGATTATGGCCAACTTCGCGTGGTTGGGCTGGTCGGTGAATTCGCCGACGGCTTGGAGTACCTGGCCCGCGAGACCGGCGGCCCACGGCTCGTGGTTTTCCTCGGCTCCACGATCGGCAATTTCGACGAGCAGGAGCTGGCCGGTTTCTTCACCATGCTCCGGCGATGCCTGCGACCTGTCGACCGTTTCCTGCTTGGCTTCGATCTACTCAAAGATCCGGCCGTCTTGATCGCCGCCTACGATGACTCGCAGGGCGTCACCGCCCAATTCAACTTGAACATCCTCGCCCGAATCAATCGCGACTTGGCCGCCGACTTCGACCTCGCCGCGTTCCACCACCGTGCCGTGTTCAACGCCGACCGGGGGCGCATCGAAATGCACCTGGTAAGTACCGAGGCACAACGAGTCGCAATTCGTGGCATTGACCTCACTATCGACTTTCGCGACGGGGAGATGATTCACACGGAGAACTGCTACAAGCACTCGCTGCCAGGCATGACCGCGAACCTGAATCGTCATGGATTCGAGGTACTCGGCAATTTCACCGATCGCGAACGGCAGTTCTGCGAACTTTTGGTTGCACCATGCTAGAGTTGAAAAATGTCTCGAAGACGTACGGCCGCACCACGGCACTCGCGCCGACGGACCTGACCGTTCCCGCCGGCCGAACCACCGTGTTGATCGGGCCGAGCGGCTGTGGCAAGTCCACGCTGCTGCGGCTCATGGTGGGACTGATCGAGTCCGACACGGGGTCCGTTCGATTCGAAGGCACGCCGCTGACTCCGGCCAACATCCTGGAACTACGGCATCGCATGGGCTACGTCATTCAAGACGGCGGTCTGTTCCCGCACCTCACCGCGCGTGGAAACGCAACCCTGCTGGCCCGGCATCTCGGTTGGAGCGACGCTCGGCTGGTCGCGCGGGTGGGGGAACTCGCCGAGTTAACGCAATTCCCACGAGATGGCCTCGATCGGTTCCCGACCCAACTCTCCGGTGGACAGCGCCAGCGCGTGGCCTTGATGCGGGCACTCGTGCTCGATCCGCACGTCTTACTGCTCGATGAACCGCTCGGCGCGCTCGACCCGATCATCCGGTCGGACCTGCAAGAAGATTTGCGTCGCATCTTTCAGACATTACGCAAGACCGTCGTGCTCGTGACGCACGACATCGGCGAAGCCGGATTCTTCGGCGATGAGCTGATCCTGTTGCGTGACGGCGGAATCGTGCAACGTGGGACGCTCGAATCGCTCGTTCGCTCACCCGCCGATCCGTTCGTCACGCGATTCATCAACGCGCAGCGTAGCCCGCTCGAATCCATGGAGCGTGTACAGCCATGAGGTGTCTTGCCGTTATCGTCGTGGGATCAGTTTTCGGTTGCACCGGCGTACCGGCCGAGCAACCGGCTGCGCCAGAGATCAAAATCGGCTCCAAGACCTTTACGGAATCGGTCATCTTGGGCGAGATCACGGCGCATCTGGTGGAGTCCTCGGGTGCTCGCGCAGTGCACCGGCGCGGCATCGGCGGCACCGGCTTGCTGTGGCTCGCGCTGCGCGGCGGCGAAATCGATGTGTATCCAGACTACACGGGCACGATCGTCCAGGAAATTCTTGCGGGCACCGGGGTGCGCGGCGAGCCGGCGATGCGCGACGAACTGGCCAAGTTCGGCATTCGCATGAGCCGACCGCTCGGGTTCAACAACACCTACGCGATGGGGATGAAGAAGCCGGTCGCGGCTCGGCTCGGCATTCGAAAACTTTCCGACCTTGCGCGGCATCCTGATCTACGATTCGGCTTCACGAACGAGTTCATGACCCGCGAGGACGGCTGGCCAAGCCTGCGCGATCGCTACCAACTTCCACAACGAAACGTCACGGGCTTGGAACACGTGCTCGCCTACCAGGCCCTCGAAAACGGCACGCTCGACGCGACCGACCTGTATTCGACCGACGCGGAAATCCGCTTCTACGATCTCGCCGTGCTCGACGACGATCTCCGGCACTTTCCGGACTACCAGGCGGTGTTGCTCTATCGAGCGGATTTCGCCGATCGGGCACCCGGTGCGGTGGCGGCCCTGCTTCGACTGGAAGGGGCGATCGACGAATCGGCCATGATCGAAATGAACGCGCGCACGATGCTCGACAAGGTGCCGGAGAGTGAGGTCGCGGCGGGGTACGTGCGCGAGCAGTTGGGCGTGCAGGCGACCTCTCGCGAAGAGAGTTTCTGGCAACAGCTCCTGACGAACGCGGCCAACCACCTGCTGCTGGTCACAGCGTCGCTCGGCGTCGCCATCCTGGTCGCGGTACCGCTCGGCATCCTCGCCGCGCGGCGCCGGCGCATCGGCCAAACGATCCTGGCGATAACCGGGATTGTTCAGACGATCCCCTCGCTTGCTCTCCTGTTGTTTGTTGTCGCACTGTTGGGTGGCCGCCTCGGCGCCGTGCCGGCAATCGCAGCCCTTTTCCTGTACAGCCTGCTGCCGATCGTGCGCAACACCTACACGGGCCTGCACGACATCCCGCCGCCGCTGATCGAGTCGGCCGAGGCACTTGGCCTGTCGAGCGGCGCTCGGCTGCGTCTCATCGAGCTACCGCTCGCCTCGCGCACGATCCTGGCGGGCATCAAGACTGCCGCAGTCATCAACGTGGGCAATGCCACGCTCGGCGGTTTCATCGGCGCCGGCGGCTTCGGTCAACCGATCTTCGAGGGCCTCCGCCGATTCAACTTCTCGGAGATATTCCTTCAAGGCGCCATCCCCGCCGCCCTGCTCGCATTGCTCGTGCAAGGCGTCTTCGAGATCGCCGAGCGATTCGTCGTACCCAAGGGTCTTCGAGTCCAAGCGCGGACAACCGATTGAGCGAGAGGAAGTTGGGCGATTCGCCGGCTGAACGCGGAGGTAGCACCTCAGAAACGACCGGAGACGGAAGTCGTTCGCGAGTTTCTTGTTCGAAGCGGACTCTTGAAGTAGGATGACACCAGCCCAACGGAGCCACAGAATATGTCTACCGCCGAACAGATCGATGACGACACGATCGCCCACATGATTTGCACGCGCCGCGAGTACCAGGGGCAGCGATTCGAACGCGGCGAGTTCGTCGGGCTGATGAACGGAAGGGTGATCGGAACGGGTAAGACATTCGAAGAAGTCGATACCCTCCTTTTGAACGCCGGAATTCCGCACGGGCTGGGCATGGTGTTCCAGGTGGAGGAGCCTGTGCCTCACGTCATTCGCTAAAGGTAGATTCGGTGACTGCTGTACGAGTCCCCTACTTCCAAGACCTGCCGACGATTTTGCTCACGATCAAATCGAGTGGCGAGGCCCACGGGATTGTGCGTCGCCTGCTGGTGGACTCCGGTTTCACAGGCGAATGCGGTCTCCTTCTCTCACACGCTGATTGCAGCACATTCCGAAAGCGAATCGCAACGGCCTGCGATGTTTCTGGGGCAATTCAGGGCGTTTACATGCGAGTGTGGATTTCGTGCTCGATTCCCAGTCTTTCGTTCCCCTCGACGCAGATGGCAATCGCCGCTGATATTCTAGAACTCGCGCTGCCGGATGGAATTGACGGATTGGCCGGCCTCTCATTTCTAAGCCTGTTTCGCCGCTGGGGAGCCGAACGGGACCCCGCAGGCAAATGGGAATTCGTCCTAGAAAAATGAGTGGACTTACGGCGGCGTCGGCGGTTCCGGCCGGATGATGGTGATGGTGTTCGAGCCTTTCTCGTTCCCCGTGGCCGTGACGGTGTAGGCGCGGAAGGACTTGGTATCGCCCGGATTGACCATGTTGAAATTGTTGGTCACGGTGAGTGTGCCCGCTGGCAGGGTCGCCGCCACGTTCTCGGTGTCCGCGTCATAAGTCGGCCCGTCGCACACACGAATCTGGATGGTTACATTCGGCTCGGTCGGCTGCGTCACGGTCAGCACGACGGCGGCGAGTTGCTCGTTCCAGCCGCCGCTCAATTGCACCGGCGCCGGCGTCGAGCCGGGCGGCGGCGTCAGGTCGGGCAGGCTGTCCAGCGTCGCCGCGCCTTTCTCGAAGTAACCCGGCACCGCCTTGCG
>Ga0247727_10015660_pt1 | contig 12388 bp, 12 predicted proteins | sample WisWelCaveWW1625_FD_202498 | JGI IMG/M metagenome (GOLD analysis project Ga0247727, IMG submission 202498) | Biofilm microbial communities from Wishing Well Cave, Virginia, United States - WW16-25 | ecosystem: Environmental > Aquatic > Deep subsurface > Groundwater > Cave microbial mat | place... | reverse complement strand
ATGGTCAACATGAACCGGGAAAACGAGCGCAACAATGGAAAATTTACATGGTGGTATCCAAATGGACGAAAAAGGATGGAGGGGTATTTCGAATCGGGACAACGTAGCGGCACCTGGACAACCTGGGATGAGAAAGGAGTGAAGCGCCGAGAATCGGTCTATTCCAGGGACAAATTGAACGGGTTTTCGATCGAATGGCAGGTCGATGGTACTGTGAAATCAAAGACATTTTTTGCAGATGACCAGCCACAAGAAAACGAGGGGTCAATCTGGCTGACTGACCCCTCAGAATGAGGAACTTATCAAAAATCTGCACCCGGCCTCAGCCGGCTGTCATTGAGAATGCAAAAACTTATTGCAGGATGATTTTCTTGCTGAATGTCCGGTCGTTTTGCCGGAGAGTAAGAAAGAAAGTCTTGGTGTCATTGTCAGCCAGATCAATCTGTGATTCAAACTGTCCGCCAAAATGATTTGCCTTGTCGAAGTAGATTTCTTTGCCGAGTGAATTGAACACCTGCACTTCTACGGCTCCGGGGTCGAGAAGGATACAATTGAGATTAAATACATCTGAATTCGCATCCGGATAGAAATTAAGGGATTTGACATTCATTTCATTGAAGGAGGAGGAACCCTGGGCAGGGGTTCCGAGCATATGCATTTCGCGTGGCGTCGGTTCTTCCATACGCATCACGATGGTGACTTTGCGTGGTACAGGATTCAACTTGTACACGGGGCCGGTGGGTTTGCCAAATACTTTCTGAAGCGGATTTTCTTTCGGTTCGGATTTGGGTTTGGTAAATACCCAGGCTTCCTGCTCCGGATCTTTGATAACATCAAATTGAGGCAATTCTTCGCCACGGCGGAAAGCTTTCAGGGTTTTGGTGTAATTGCCGCGGGTAATTGCTTCAGCATATTCTGGTTTTTCAGCTTTCAGAGCAGCCATTTCCTTTTCGTTTTCCGGAATCACATTGCCGAAGGTGACATAGGAACGACGTGATGCGCCATCCCGGTAAAATGTCATTTCTGCACGGTCGCCTTGCTTATAGGCATCAATGATTCGCTCGAAATTGATGGGAGTAACAGGTTCGCCGTTCACGGATGTGATGATGTCACCGGGCAAAAGTCCTCCGACGTCAGCGGCCGTCGCCGGAATGATGGAGGAAAGCAAGACCCCATTGCCTTCGTGAAGGCCTAACCTTGAGCATTCTCTTAATGGAATATTGTCATATTCGTAATATACACCAAGAAAAGGAGGGAAAGCCTGCAACGGTTCATAGGGGAGGGGGGAAACGACAGGTGTTTCAACGACCGCCGGTGTGATTGGAGCAGGTTCTGTCTTTTGCGCGGGCTGTGGATCGAATTCTACTACAATCTGTTCTGCCGTAGTTTCCTTTTTCTTCCGTTCGATCGTGATTTGGACTACTTCTCCTTCCTCAAGTGTTCCGAAATCACCCAACAATTCCAACTCTTTCAGCAAACCGAGGACGCTAGGATTTCCGCTTACTTTGATTTCACCATGATCCGTGGAAGTTTCTCCCTCTGCACTCCGTGTCACATCAACTTTGACCTGCCGGACAGGATCTTCGGCCGATTGAGCAGCAGATTGTTGTTGAGCAAATGCGGAATTCCCGGCAATACCGCCGGAAAAAGCCAGGATGGATAAAAACGCAGGGCAGAAGTTGAATTTCATCGCGGTTTCAATTTTCAACAACCTTGCCTTGGATGATTAATAATTGAAGCAAAGTCTAAAATACGAGTTTTCCACAATTTTTCAAAATACGGGGCACAAAATGTGGATAACATCCTTTTACGGGAAGTGTCCGGCGGGGTTGGAACAATTTACAAAAAAAGTAAAAGGTTAAGGAAACCAAAAATGCAAGAGGCCAAAGCATTCTGGAAGAACTGCCACATTGGCGCGGCGCCGGGTCCTGGAAACCAGCCGTCAAAAGGTCAATGACGTGGGGGCCTCCACCCTCCACCCCAGGATTAAGGTATGGAAAAGGCATATTGCTGTCAACGGAATAATTCCCTTCCCGGGTAACAAAACCAAGCCCTCTTTTCAATCGATTTGATTTTCTCCCTTAAATCAGATGGCAATAACCAGGCATTTGAAAACCACAATACTTTACATTCTCATTTATGGGGCTCAGACAATCGCTAATATTGTATCTGGTACGGAGTTCAGGCAGTATGGTCATGATTTTCCCGAATCGGAAAATCGAAACGAATCCGGAGCGTTTCGATGGGGCACAAGCCGACAAAAGGCTAATGACGTGGGGGCCTCCACCCTCCACCCCGGGATCAAGGTATGGAAAAGTCATATTGCTGTCAACGGAATAATGCTCTTTTACGGTAACAAAACCGGGCCCCTTTTTCAATCAAATTGATTTTCTTCCGGGAATAATATGCTACCAACCAGGCGATTGAAGTCTGGCAAGGAAGGACATTACAATACCTGAGGTTGAGAGAATAGCAGAGGGAGGATCAGGAACGGAGATCCGGGTCATGGTCATGATTTTCCCGAATCGGGAAACCTGAGTGAATCCATTGTGTTCCGCATTGACATCAGCCCGCAAGCGGTCAATAACGTGGGGAAAGACGTCACAGTCTGCCGCCGGGGTTTGGAAACCAGCTTACAAAAGGAAATAACGTGGGGCAGGAACTCAAATTTAGTCCGGCGCCGGGGTCTGGAAACCAGCCCCCAAAAGGTCAATGACGTGGGGGCCTCCACCCTCCACCCCGGGATCAAGGTATGGAAAAGTCATATTGCTGTCAACGGAATAATTCCCTTTCGGGGTAACAAGACCAGAATGTATTGTCCTTAGCGACCGAAGGAAATCCTACCTTAAGTTTTCCGGAAGTTCCCTGAATTTTTGGTTGGCGTTCAGATCATCTGGCGTTCCCGACAATTTGCAGTAGAAATTATCGCGACCTCCGCTTCGCTACGGCTGACGAATTTTTCGAAGTTTCACCTCCATTGAAACGATAAATTCAGGCTGGCCATCCAGGCTCTGAGACCGTCAGATCTCAATAAACATGAAGTGCGCAATCCCATTTCGTCCATCATGCCGCCGGCTTTCCTGCGATTCCGGTTGGCTGAATTCAGGATTCCGTTTGCCGGAGCAATATGAATTCCGATACCGGCCCGGTGGCTGTTGAAATCTGACAAATCATAATCAGAAGTATAATATACTACGGTGCTGTCGTGTTCGGCGAATGCTTCGAAATACCTGGAAGCGGATTGCGAATGAAAACGATAGAATGGAGTGAGAGTAAACGACGGACTGAATTTCACCGGGGTTTCCAGGAGAAAAGAATTGCCTGAAATGCGGAAAGAATCAAAATAAAAGCGATATGATAACCGGGTGACGAGGTGTGATCCGAAAAAATGATTGACCTGCAAGGTCAGCGGAAATTTCAACCTGGAATCCGGCAGGTTTTCTATCCGGGGCAATGCCTTGCCGCTGAAATAAACCCGGTGAAACGGAGTAGAAAGCAATCCTCTTTGCCAGACCAGCCCGGCTGAAAATTCAGCCTGTGTACGCTTCGATATTACCTGCTGGAATGTGGAACCCATACTGAAAGATTGGCGTTTCCCGGTTTCGAGGCTCGCCAGACCGGGTTTCCGGAGTTCCTGGGGAAAAATAACGACCCAATTGTCAAGGTATGCCGATGCAAGAATGCTGAAATTCCGGTTGCGGTCATCAGAACTCCTGGTGTATCGGGCCGACAATGATTTTGATATATAATCTGATTCGATGGAACTTCCGACGGTAACATCGAAGGAATTCTCCGAATCGGGTTTCCTGCTGTAAGTGACATAGCCCTGAACGCGCAAATCATGCCGCGATGCTGAGGAGATCCGGAAATCAATATTGTCGGTCGAAGCAGATGTATAATAATTCATTCCCATTTGAAAATTCAAGGCCGAAACGGAATCAATCGGAGTATATGCGACAATCTGTCCGTCAAAATCATTTAATTCCTGCGTTCCGGTACCGCCGGTAACAGCAGAATGATTTCCATCCTGTTGGTAATAATTGAACAGGAAATCCACATCTACCGCATTGGTTTTTTGCCTTCGGGTGGAATCGGTGGAAACTGTGACTTGTGCGAGCAGGAACAGGGGAAGGCTGAAAATAGCCAGCACGATCAATTGCAGCCGCATCCGCCCCCGGTTTTGCCCGATGACCCGCCGGATGCGCCTTCCCGGTAGGTTTCAATGGTTTTTTCGTACGAATCAATGCGGCGGCTGCCGAAAGCCATTTCCTCATCGTTGAGGAATACTTTCTGCCACGGTTTCACCGAGCTGCAGGAGATACAAATTACGAATGTGGCGCAGGCCAAAGCTGCGATCCCGGAATGCCGGGCAAGCCGGAAAACTTTCAGGAATTGCCTGGTCATATTCATCTCCGGTTTATTTATTCGCATCGTTCACTACCGCTTTGGACATGAAGTTCCCGGAAATGTGGCGATTTCCCAAATCATCAATCAGAAAACATTCCACACCTTTCAGTTTCTCCACCAATTCCAATCCCTCCACTGCACCAAGTACAAATACCGCCGTTGCAAGGGCATCGGCGATCTCAGCATCCGGACAAACAATCGTGACGCTTGTCAATCCGCTGGAAGGCCAGCCGGTATGTGGATCAATGATATGTCCAAATCGTCTTCCTCCAATCTCTGCAAACTTTTCGTAATTGCCGGAAGTGGCGACCGCGGTTTCTGAAATATCAATCAATGCGATGACATTGCCGTTTCCCGAAGGATCGGCAATCCCGATTGTCCATGGCTGGCCGCGATCCCGGGTTCCCCAGGCAATCAGGTCGCCGGCGGCATTCACAATTCCATGTTGAATTCCAGTTTCCTTTATCACAAGGCTTGCCCGATTGGCAGCATATCCTTTGCCGATTGCGCCAAAACCAATTCGCATTCCTTCGTATTTCAACATGACCGTCGTATCAACATCATTCATGATGATGTTTTCCCATCCGATCAGTTTGACAGAAGAAGCGATTGCGGAATCAGAAGGTAGCCCGTTCATACTGCCATCAAATTTCCAAAGGGGTTCGATTGCCGCGAAAGAAACATCGAAAGCGCCGTCAGTCAGTTGCGAGACCTTGTTGCTTCTTCGAAACAACTGAAAAAGTTCAATATCTATTTTGACCGGTTGTTTTCCCGCTGCGAAATTAATGGCCGATGCCTGAGATTCCGGCTTCCATGTGGAAATCAGGTTCTCGATCCGGTTCACTTCTTCTATGCCTGCGTTGATCCCTTTCCATGCAAGGGTATCATTTTCTGCCCGGACAGTAAAACTGAAGGCAGTGCCCATCATGATCAGCGATTTTGTGACCGTCACAAGCGAATCTGATTGGAGTCGCGACGGTGCAGGGATGAATAAAGCCGGAAGGAGGAGAATCAGAATGCGGGACGGCTTGAAACCGGATTTGCCATTCATCGTGAGATCAGGTTAGCGGAAACCAAACAGACGAAATGCGACATGAGCGCCAAAAAAAAGAAGTTTGTGGCTTTTTTCACCTGGATTTTTTCCACGGATCAGGATATGACCGGCAGAATACACCGGCCTGAAAATGATGCAATGTTTCCCGGTGCGGAATGCAAATGTCCATCCTCCTTCCAGAAGGAGGGGAATTCCAAATTCGGATTGATCCGGATGTGCATTTCGCAAATAAAACGTTCCGGCTTTCAGATGGGGACCTGATTTCACATTCCGGTAGGGGGCAAGCATATATTCTCCGGAGATGTATATTCTCCACTGTTGCAGATTTCCATCGCTGATTTCGTATTTGGAAGAACCGGGCCAGGGATAATTGGAACGGATCATTTCATCGTCCTGAATGGAAACAAATCCGCCGCCGATTCCGGTGGAGATTTTTCTGAATGATGCAATCAGGCTGACTTCAAACGGTGCCATCACTACCAGGTGGGTGCGATCGTAACCGAGGTGTTCATTGGTTTGAAGATCGAATCCGCGATCGTACAACCACCATCCGACCTTCATACCCGTGGTCACTTCGCCGGAAAAATTCTGTGCGGCGATTTCCGGCCACGGCAGAAATGAAATCAAAAACAGAAATCCTGTTTTGGCGAAACGACGGGCTTCATGGCTTTGGTTCATTTTGCAGAGTCTGACTTTGCCTTTCAATCTGCCGGATAAATTCCTCCGGATTGTCAAAGGAATCTGGCAGAATCAGCCGGTTTCCTGTTCCCGGCGAGATCAGCAGCAAATAAGGAAAAATTCCCTGCGGATTGTATTGAGCCGCAAGGAGATCGTTTGCCAGGGCCGCTTCAGGGCCTGGAAGGCGGTTCTTCTTTTGCGGAAAATCCGCCCGGATGGCCGCAAATTTTTTTCCGCAATTCTGCATGAAAAGAGAAGATTGAAAAATTGTCTTTTCAAGTCTCATGCATGGCTTGCACCAATCCGATCCGGAAAAAACGAGGAGGAGGGGAATGTCTCTGCTCCTTGCGATGCTATCTGCTTGATTCCATGTGGGAATCCAGGGAGTATTCTGAGCAGGTGAAGAAATGACAGCGAGGAAACCGAAAAATGCCGTTGCAAAAATATATTTTGCAAAAAACCTGTCAGGTCTTGAAGACCTGACAGGTTTTTTTTCAAATTTCATCAATCCTGAAGAACAATCTTCCTCACAAGAGGCGCATCATTCTGAGTCAGAACGAGAAAATAAATTCCGTCTGCCTGCTCTCCAAGATCCACTGTTCCCGAATAACTGCCTGTAAATTCGCCGAGACTTTCGGTGAATACGGTTCTGCCGTCCATTCCGATCACGCGAATCACGGTGTTGCCGCTTTCGGGTAAGGTGAAGCGGATGTTGGATTTTCCCTGTGTCGGATTCGGGAAGAAAGCAAACTCATCAGCCTGAAGTTCTGAGCTGAAATCCAAATCAGATACCTCGCTTCCGCAATTCTTGAGTTGCGAAATTTCGCTTGAGCTCGGCTCATCCATGCTGATCCGCATTCTGAAAGTCCTGATGACGTCACCCTGGGCCTTGACTTCTTCCTGAAGTTTTTGGATCATTTCCCCGATTGCACCTTGATCCGGATTTTCATCGCCGGAAGAATTCAGATTTTTCTCGATGATGATGCATTTCTTTTCGGGATTGGCTTTTGCAATGGAGCTTGCTTCATATTCGCTTCCTCCGCGATTGTATTTCAAATTCAGGTTTTCCCCTGCTTTGATGTTATGAAGAACTTCCCGCAATGCATCAAAATCTGAAACCGCGGTACCGTTCACCGATGTAATCACATCTCCACTTTTCAATCCCATTTCGCTTGCCGTTGTGTTTTCAATCACAAGGCCGATGACTGCTCCTTTTCCTTCGCCATCTCCCGGCTGAACACCCAGAAAGGCATGATTGTCAGCCAGTCCGGTATTGTAATTATAAAAACGGAATTTTTCATTTCCTGCTTCATCTGGATCAAAATCAAATTCGAATTTCAGGTTCTCCAGTTGTTTCATTTGTTCAGAATCCAGGAATTTTTCTATGTTGAAATTCTCCGGTGAATGAAGTCCGGTCTTCCATTCGCCCAAAGTCAATTTCACATCGTTTTTCACTCCTTCGCGCTCATATGTGATTTTTACTTTGTCGCCTGCCTTGTGTTTTCCAATTACCTGCCGCAAATCACTTGAAGCATTGATTTCGTCGCCGTCGACTGCAGTGATCACATCACCTTTCAGGAGTCCTGCCCCTGCGGCCGCAGAACCCGGAATTACATCCGTGACCTGAGCACCTGTGCTGCTGCCGGTTTCATCCATCCAGGCTGCGCCCGGATTGTAATAAACGCCCAACATTGGGCGATTCTGATCAGCTGTTTCCTGTTCCAGCTTCAAAATCCGCTCCATGTCACGAAGTCCCTCCAGGCCATATTCCAATCCCTGAGGATCTACCTCAATCCGGATTTCCTTGGAAGGCTCGTTCTTCAGGGTTCTTTTGATGGTCAATTCCACCACTTCGCCGGGCTTCAGTTCTCCAAGCTCCTGAGCGACACCCATTTCGCGAAGCAAATCATTCACCAGGGTTCGGCCTTCCACCGGAATTGTCTTTTCGGTGGCAATCGTCTGCCCGTTTTCGGTTTCCTCGACGGTGATTTTCACGTGGCGTGGAGCCTCACCGCTTTGAGCAAATCCGGATGAAAAGAGGGCAAGAATCAGTAGTGTGTAGAATGGAAGTCTTTTAACAGAAGAAAATGTAAAGAATCGCATAACGTAGCTTTTGTGTTTACAGGTAAAACAATGGTTCAAACCGGAATATTCATCCGGTCAGTTCCGAAACGACAATTTAGGGCGATTATTTGAAAAAAACTTGTTAAAAAGTGTGATGAAAAAGGCGAAAAGGTGGAAAGCCAACCCAGGGGCGAAATCCCCGTATGGAATACTCTACAATTTGAATTCTCCCTTGTTGATAGCAAAAACTCTACCCTTCAGATTATAATTAGCTTTGGTTTTTGGCCTAAATCCGGTCAAATTCCCGGTATTCAACAGATTTCTATGATTTTGTTACAAGTTGATTCTGCTGCTTTGGGTGATGCACCCAGAGAGGTGAAACTCACGATGTTCCAGCTCCTCGTGGAAGGCGGATGGACGATGATCCCGATCTTCATTCTATTCATTATCGCCATTTTCATATTCGTCGAGCGGTATCTCAATATCCGTCAGGCCAATGCTGATCCGGGATCATTTATGCAAACGGTGAGGTCGTATGTGATTTCGGGGAATATTGAACAGGCGAAACTATTCTGCCAGCAGGAGAATTCTCCCTTTGCCCGGATGATCCTGAAAGGGATACATCGCCTGGGTTCCCCGGTTAGGGACATCGAAGCGGCAATCGAAAATGTCGGGAGCCTGGAGATATTCAGATTGGAAAAGCGGATGTCAATCCTGGCAACTTGTGCCGGGGCAGCACCTATGCTTGGTTTTTTCGGAACCGTACTCGGAATGCTTCAGGGATTCATGACAATCGCTCACCTCGAAGGAAATGTGAGTCCGTCGAAACTTGCCGAGCCGATTTACATTGCGATGGTGACTACGGTTGGCGGATTGATCGTCGGGATATTCGCATATATCGGTTACAATATGCTGGTTACGATGGTCAGCAATGCCATTTACAAGATGGAAGCAACTTCCATGGAATTCATTGATTTGTTACAGGAGCCGGCGAAATGAGTCTTCGAAGCAAATCACATCAGAAAATAAGCCTGGAATTCAGTATGGCTTCCATGGCAGACCTCGTGTTCCTCTTGCTGATTTTTTTCCTGCTCACTTCGAATTTCGTCAGCCAGGCAGGCGTACCCGTTGACCTTCCGCGTGCAGCTACCGGCGTGCCCAAACAAGGTGAAAATGCAGTCACGCTGACCGAAATTGGCGGGTATTGGTGGAATGAGAAGGAATTGGGACAAGGTTCAACAATTGAGGTGAAGCAAACCGCGCTCCGGGAGGCAATCAAATCGGTTTTAACAGACGAAAACAAGGAAAATGACGTTATTACTCTTCGTACAGATCAAAAAGTTTTTATGTCTGATGGAGTTTTTGTGATCAACGTCATAGCCGAATTCGGCGGACAAGTATTTATCGCCACCGAAATCCAGCAATAATGCAGGAAATTGATCAGAACCAGGCCATCGAAGCCCTGGAAAGGAAGAACATGGTCAAAAGCGCCGTTGCTACGATCACGGTGAATATTCTGCTTCTGTTGCTTGGCATTTTCTGGATTGCCGCTCACGGTACAATTCCTCCGCCCGGTGAAAAATTATACCAGGTGGTTGGTGGAATTGATTTCGGAAACCGTTCCGAAGGAAGTTCGGCTGTGGACAATTTCAATGATCCGTCTCCGAATCCATCCGAAAATCCCAATTCAGAAAATTCCATGAGTTCATCTTCTCAAACCGAACGGGAGACCAGGCCGGAAAATGAGAAGGTTGTTAGTTCCGATAACACTTCTGAAACATCAGTGAATAAGAAGGAAGAGGAGAAAACGAATTCGGAAACCGGGAAACAGCAAAGCAAACAGAAGACCACGGGCGGTTCGAATGAAGGAAAAACTCAAAATACCGGGAATGATGGTGATCCAGATTCCAGGCAATTGGACCAGAATGGGCTTTATAATTTTGAATTCGGTCCGGGTTTGGGAAGCGGTGGACGAAAGTGTATAAATTGCGATGAACCGCCAGAGGGTCTTTTCACGACCGATGGAAACCTCCAGGTAGAATTTTGCATTGACAGCGAAGGAAATCCGTTCAATATTGTTCCGCAAGCTACTGCCAACCGCGACCAAAAGCTGATCGTCATGCGCTGGCTGAAGGAAAGGAAATTCAATGACGATCCTTCTACAGATAAGCAATGTTCCAATATCGTTGTCAGGTTCCGGCTTAAATAAGATCAGTTGAGTTTCGCCGGGGCAGTTCGGTTTCTATACAATGATCTGCCTTCCTTTGAGAGTGCTGGAAAATCAGGTTTCAAACCCGGCCTGGAACGCATCGAATTCCTGTGCCGGGAGTTGGGAAATCCGCACCGGAAATTCAAGACCATACATGTCGCCGGTACCAATGGAAAGGGTTCTGTATGTGCCATGCTCGCTGCTGTCTTTTCCGCTCATGGATACAAAACCGGACTTTACACATCGCCTCATCTCTTGTCGTTTACCGAAAGAATCCGGGTGAATGGGGTACCGGTTTCAGAGGAGGATGTAAGCAAATTCGTTACTGAAAATCTTAGCAGGATAAAGGCGTCCGGTGCGACATTTTTCGAAGTTACAACGGCATTGGCCTTTGATCATTTCGCAAGGGAATCGGTTGAAATTGCTGTGATAGAAACAGGTCTCGGCGGACGGCTGGATGCCACGAATGTAATTGATCCATTGCTTGCGGTAATCACATCTATCTCATTGGATCACACGGATATCCTTGGCAAATCTGTCAATTTGTTAGCAGCCGAAAAAGCCGGTATTATCAAGCCCGGGAGGCCAATTGTCAGTACCCGGCACCAAGCTGAAATCCGGGATGTAATCAAGGGATTTGCTGACCGAATGAATTCTCCATTTTATGAGTCCGGACAGAACGTTTCCGTCACCAATGTCAGCCATCAACTGGATACATTTCGGGCAATTGTCGGATTCAAAAACCCCGTCAGTCAGTTCGATGTTCGGGTGCCTCTCGGAGGAGAAATCCAGGTGGAAAACCTTGGCCTCTGCCTGGAAGTTTTTGCCTTGTCAGGCCAGATGGGATTCCGGTTTGAGCCATCAGGAATTGCCGACGGACTTTTGTTACTCCGCGACCTGACTGGTTTTCGCGGGCGTATGGAAATCCTTCAAAGGAATCCACTTGTCGTTTGCGACGCTGCCCATAATGAATCGGGAATTGTGCACTTATTTCAACATCTGGCAAAGCATAGAATCCCTGATCAAATTGTATTTGGAATGACGAAAGACCGGGATCTGCTGGAGTTCCTTCCCCACATGCCGGAGAGTGCAACTTATCATTTTGTTAGCGCAAAATCTCTCCGTGCAGCGGATGCCAGGATGCTGTCAGAAATTGCCAGGGTACAAGGGAGGAAAGCGGATGATTATTCATCAGTCCGGGAGGGGGTGGATGCGGCGATGAAAGCCGCGGGTCCCGGGGGCATGGTATTGATTGCGGGGAGTATATATATGTTGGGGGAGGCGATGGAGATGGGCTGGGATGGCGTGCCCGGTGGCTGAGAGGACCTTACTTCTTACCCAAACCCTTCCGGTGATCTGCGAGAAAAGTCTGCAATCCGATGTCGGTGAGCGGATGCCTGATCAATTGCTCAATTACCTTGAACGGAATCGTTGCCACATCGGCCCCCAGTTCGGCCGCTTGCACGACGTGCAAAGTATGCCGGATGCTCGCCGCAAGGATTTCCGTTTCCAGATTTGGATAATTGTCAAATATAGTCCGGATGGACCGGATCAGATCCATTCCATCGTGACCGATGTCATCGAGACGACCGAGGAAAGGTGAAACGTAGGATGCGCCGGCTTTGGCCGCGATCAGGGCCTGGGTGGCATTGAAGATCAGAGTGCAATTCGTCCGGATGCCCTCCTCACGCAGGGTCCGGATGGCTTTTACCCCCTCTTTGATCATGGGGATCTTCACGACGATGTTTGGATGGATAGTCACCAACTCCCTTCCTTCCTTCAGCATACCTGCCAGATCCGTTGATATGACTTCAGCGCTGACATCCCCCTTCACGATCTCACAGATCTTTAAATAGTGTCCCCGGAAATCGGTTACACCTGCTTTTGCCATTAAGCTCGGATTCGTCGTCACCCCATCCAGCACACCCATGGCGGCGGCCTCGCGGATTTCCTGTAAGTCAGCGGTGTCAATAAAG
>Ga0247727_10015659_pt1 | contig 12388 bp, 13 predicted proteins | sample WisWelCaveWW1625_FD_202498 | JGI IMG/M metagenome (GOLD analysis project Ga0247727, IMG submission 202498) | Biofilm microbial communities from Wishing Well Cave, Virginia, United States - WW16-25 | ecosystem: Environmental > Aquatic > Deep subsurface > Groundwater > Cave microbial mat | place... | reverse complement strand
TGAAGACCGCGTTGCCACCCAGCTTCTGGGCGTTGGCGATGATCGTGAGCGCGAGCGTGGTCTTGCCGGACGACTCCGGGCCGTAGATCTCGGACACGCGGCCGCGCGGGATCCCGCCCACGCCGAGCGCGAGGTCGAGCGCGATCGAGCCGCTCGGAATGACCTCGACCGGCACCAGGGCGCTGGGGTCTCCGAGCTTCAGAATGGAGCCCTTGCCGAACTGCTTCTCGATCTGCTGGAGGGCGAGGTCCAGGGCCTTGCTCTTCTCCTTGGCCGATGGCGCGCTCTGCATCATGTCTGCGTCTCCTTCGCAGGGGGCTGTCGCAATGGCGGGGTCGCGGGGGCGACAGGCGCATGGTCGCAGGGACCGAAGCACGCCGCCACAGAGGATTACGGCGGCATATTACACATTTGGGCAGTGGACGGGAAGAGGCGAATTCAGGCCCCCGAGCGGGCCAGGGCCGGGCTTGGCCAGCGCGGCAGAAGGGAACTTCCGCGACCCCTAGTCGAAGTGCCGCATCCGCTCCCAGGCTTGATGAGGGTCGAACCTGAACCGGCGGCCGACGAAAACCCCGAGGCCGCGCTCGTAGGGCATCGCGTAAGGCGAGTCGATGGTGCCCACCCGTTCCCATTCCTCGAAGAACCGGGAACCCTCTTCGGGGTCGCCGCCGATCACGATCATCACGCTCCCGTCCCAGTCCCCGGCACCCCACAACCAGTAATTGTTGTGGCCGCTCACGGCTCGCGGCAGGCCGTGCTTCCTCCCCAGCACGTCCACGGCCCCAGCTTCACCGTAGTTCTGGCCCAGCACGACCGCCTTCTCGCGTTCTCCGGCGGTCAGGCCCTGGTACGCCTTCGCGACCTCCGCCACCATTTCCGCCCAACCGAACATGTCGGCGTAGTGCTGCGACAGCGGCCCGACCTCCTTGTTCTCATCGGTCGAAGGCGCCAAGCCGAGAGCCGCCTGGTAGCGGATGAAGGTCTCGACCGGGAACACCGGGAGCACCATGGGGACCGGCACCAGCCCGAACAGCAGCGTGCTCGCCAGCAGCGGCGCACGCAGCCGCCGCCACGGGCGGGCCTCGGTCAGCCGCTCGAGGGCCATGCCGCCGAGGCCGAGCAGCATCGGATACGCCACCGCGAGATAGCTCGCCCGGCTGCGGCCGCCGGCCACCAACGGCAACGCCACCGCCAGGTAAACCAGCGCCAGGATGCGCCAGCGGCGCCCGACCGGGGCCACCAGCGCGAACACCAGCCCGCTCATCCAGATCACGACATTGGCCGGTCCCATGGCCATGATCTGGTCGAGGACGAAATCCGCCGGGCTCACCGCCGTCATTTTTTCGCCGGTGGCATTGCGCATGAACTCCGCCGTCGGCCAGTCGTTTGCGATCTGCCACAGCACGTGGGGCACGGTGAGGGAGACCGCGATGAGAAGCGCGACGTACGGCCAGGGTGTTCTCAGCACCCGACGGTGCGCGGTCAGCGCCAGGCCGGCTCCGAGCGCCATGACCAGCCAGGACATGCTGAGCTTGTTGAGGATCCCGAGGCCCAGCACCAGGCCCAGCCCGACCCAGTAATGGGGCCGCCCCTCGCGCAGCACCTGCGCCAGCACCAGAATCGCCGCCGTCCAAAGCAGGAGGTCGAACGCGTTCATCGAGTAGAAATGGCCCATCGCCAGGTAGACCGGGGTCAGCGTCGCGGCCAGGCAGGCGAGCGCCTGGGCGTACCGCCCGCCCCCCAGCTCCGCAGCGAGGCGGCCGGTGAGAAACACGCTCGCGGCCGCGGCGATCACGGGCAACAGTCGGACCGCGAACAGGGACTCCCCGAACGCGGCCCGCGCCAGCGCCAGCAACCCGATCGAGAGCGGGGGATGGTCCACGTAGCCCCAGGCGAGGTGGCGCGCGCAGGCGACGTAGTAGAACTCGTCGCGGAACCAGCCGTACCGGGTGAGGCAGGCGAGGTGCAGGGCGGCGGTGGCGACGGCGAAGCCGAGCCACAGCAGCGGGTGTTTCTTCCCGCGTTCCGGGAAGTCGTTCACGACCGCGACCCTTCTCGGAGAAGTCCCTCCGCCCTCACCGTATAGGTGGACCCTTTGGGCGAAAGCTGGCTGCGCACCAACACTACGCGATCCACCCGGAATCGGGCGCTCGCGCCTGCCTCTGCGATCCACGCCCCGGCGCGGGACAGCGGCTCCGACCAGTCGGTGCCGGGTTCGCGCACGCGTCCCAGCGTGAGGTGCGCCGAGAACGCGTGGTCGGCACGGCTGAACCCGCGGCGCTGAAGCGCCGCTTGCACCGAGCGGGCGAGCGCCGTGAGAGCCTTCTCGCCCCGGGAAAGCCCGACCCACAGCACCCGCGCCCCGAGCGCGGTCGGGAATCCCCCCGGAGAGCCCAGGGTGGCATCGAACGCGTCGTGATCGGAAGCACCTTCTGCGGCGGCCTCGGCCGCCCGCCGCGCGCCATCCTCTCCGAGGTTGCCGAGGAACTGCAGTGTGTAGTGGAGGTTCTCGCGCTGAACCCACGACACATGATCTCCAGGACGGCGCAGGCGCTCGATCATTTCGGCGGCGACGCCCTGCGCTTTCGGCCCGGGGAACACGGCGAGAAAAATTCGCAGACGCGCCGACCGGTCGCCCGCGTCTCGGGAAAAGTCCGGTCGCTCGCGCCCGCCGCTCATGGGTCGAGCCTGGGTTCCAGCGGCAGGCCGAGCAGGTGGCGGCGCACCAAGTCGAGCGCCGTCTGTGCCGTGCGCTCGCGAATCACGTGCCGGCTCCCCATGAAGCGAAGCGTGCGGACGGCGCTTCCGCGCGGCGAAGCGAGCGCGATGAACACGGTGCCGACGGGCTTCACGGCGCTCCCCCCCTCGGGCCCGGCGATGCCGGTGACGCCCACACCGACCTCGGCGCCCGAGGCCCTGCGAGCGCCCTCGGCGAGTTGCTCGGCCACCGGTGCGCTCACTGCGCCGTGGACTTCGAGGTCGGCGACCCTCACGCCCACGAGCTGCATCTTGGACGGGTTCGAATAGGTCACGAATCCGCGCTCGAAGTAGCGTGACGAGCCGGGCACGTCGGTGAGCCGTTTGGCGAGCAGCCCGCCGGTGCAGGATTCGGCGGTGGCGATGTGGAGCCCCTGGGAGACCAGCAGCTCGCCCACGACCTCTTCGATGGTGGCGTGCCCTTCGGCATAGACCACTCCCCCGACGCGCTCCCTGAGCTCCCGGTAGGTGCGCTCCGCGGTCGCGTGCACCTGATCGGGATCGGATCCAGCGACGGTGACGCGCAGGTCGACGCCGAAGTAGCTCGGCAGGTAGGCGAGCAAAGACGCCGGCCACTTGTGAGCCAGCTTGCCGATCTTCTCGTGGAGCAGGCTCTCGGGGACCCCCATGGTGCGCAGCGTGAAGGTTTCCACGGTCCGGCCGCTGCGCTGGCGCAGGTAGGGCACCACGAACGCGGTCGTGAGCGCCTCCATCTCCTGCGGCACCCCCGGGAGCAGGATGACGGGTTTCTCGTGGTGCAGGATGAGAAGCCCGGGGGCGGTCCCGACCGGGTTGGGCCATGCCTGCGCCCCGCGCGGGAGGAGTGCCTGGCTCTCCATCGAGGCGGGGAGCCTGCGCCCCGCGCGCTTCGCGCGCTCGCGGAACGCAGCCAGCACCGCCTCGTCGAGCTGGAGCGGGCGGCGCAGCGCGGACGCCACTGCCTTGCGGGTGACGTCGTCCGGCGTGGGGCCGAGTCCGCCGGTCACCACCACCGCGTCGGCGCGGCCCAGCGCGTGCCGGAGGGCGTCGGCAATGGCCCGGGCACTGTCACCGACGCTGGTGTGCCACGCCACCTGCACGCTGGCCTCCTCCAGGCGCCGCGCAAGGTAGGCGAAGTTGGTGTCCAGGGTGCGGCCCGAGAGGATCTCGTTGCCGATGGTGACAATCTCGATGTGCATCCGGTCCCGTCCCGGGTGGCTTTCGTCGGGGGCAGCACTCTGCCCGAGAGGGCCCAGGATGTGCAACCGATGCGGCGTTAGAAGCGGATCCGCGGCTCCTCGAGGCCCTGGAGCAGAGGACCGAGGCTCAGCCGAGCCATCCGAGGGCTCGTCCGCCCCACCACCCGACGTGGAAGACCCCGCACGCCGCGAGCCCCGCGATCACGTCGTCAGCGACCACGCCCACACCACCTCGCAGCGACTGGGCCTCTCGCGCCCCGAGCGGCTTCCAGATGTCGAACAGGCGGAAGAGCGCGAATGCGGCGACAAACGCCCACCACTCGCGCGGCGCTCCCAGCAGCGCGATGCTCTGCCCGACCATCTCGTCGAGCACGATCGGATGGGCGTCGTGGCCGAGGTCCTTCTCCGCGTGGTGGCACACCCAAGCGACGGCGGCGGTGCCGACCGCGAGCAGCCCGAGCGCGACCGCCAGCGGCGGCACGGGGAGAACCCATCCGATCAGCGCCGTCACGGCGCTGGCGGCGGTGGCCGGCGCGACCGGGAAGTAGCCGACGGGGCCCAGCGTGGCCAGGATGCGGAGGAGGTATCTCACCGGCAGGGCGGCACGAGCCGAGCGGTCAGTGCGTCACGCCCACGGCGACCGTCGCCGGCTCGCAGAGCCTCGCCAGCACCATCTTGCACATCGCGCGCAGGGTCTCGGAGACGCCCCTGCCTTGACTCGCCACGGCTTCGAACTCCGGCAGGCCCGCGGGATTGAGCCCGGCGCGCAGCGCCTCGAGCGGCGTCGCCGGGGTCAGATCGCGCTTGTTGTACTGGAACACGCGCGGCATCCGCCGCAGCTGCTCGGCGGAGAGTCCCATCGTCACCAGGTTGGTGGCCAGGTCCTCGAGCGATTCCTGGTTGGCCTGCGCGCGCGCCGGGTGCGAGTCGGCCACGAACACGATGCCGTCCAACCCCTGCAGGACGGCGCGGCGCGACAGCCGGTAGTACGACTGGCCGGGAACGGTATAGAGGTGGAAGCGAGTCTTGAGGCCGGCGACCTGCCCGAGATCGATGGGCAGGAAATCGAAGAACAGCGTGCGCTCGTGGAAAGTGGCGATGCTGATCAGACGTCCACGCCGCTCCGGCGGCAGGCGGTCGTAGAGACACTTGAGGTTGGTGGTCTTTCCGCCGAGCCCGGGGCCGTAGTAGACGATCTTGAAGTGAATCTCGCGCGCCCGGTTGTTGATGAGCGCCATACCGCCCCCCTCGGCCGGTCGGAGCCTGAATTGTCCAGCCCGGGGCGCTTATTCCCCGAACAGCGCGTCCACCTCGCGGCCGGCGGCGGCCACGAACTCCTGCGTGCCCTGGATCGGCTCGACCAGCCCCACCTTCTCGAACAGTCCGCGGAACACCGGATCCAGCACGCCGACCGCGCGCTGCGCGCGGAAGCGGACCAGACCCAGGGTGCTCAGGCGATCGAAGACCACGCACATGATGACGCGGTCGGCCAGCAGGCGCGAGTACACCGTTCGGCTGGGGCCCTCGCTTACCACCGCATTCACGCCCGCCTCACCCAGCAACTGGTTGAGCTCGGCGTTGGCGGTGAAGTCCGCCGCGATCAGGCTCGAAAAGGCGGTGACGTCGAAGTCGGCCAGGCGACCGGCGGTGGTGATGAGCTGGCCGGAGCGGTCCACGAGATGGACCGAAAGAGCCTGGGTGCGCTCGAGCAGGTCGAACAGCACCTGATCGATCGCCCGAAAATCCTTTTCGAACAGAGTCCACTGAGGCATGGAACCCCCTCATTGGGGTACCCAGATCAAGACTCGTGGCACGTCCGTGCTGCGCCGACAACGATTAGCACCCCTTGTGCCGTGATAGCAAGCAAAATGGAGAGCTGGCGCGGAGCGCTCAGGAGGGGGGCGATCCCCCCCCACCGCGCGGCAAGTCGATCCTTCGCGGGCTCTCGATGCGACCGTGGGGCATCCGCACATCGTGCTCGTCTTCGATCTCCCCCACGATCTCTTCGAGCACGTCCTCCAGCGTGACGATCCCGAGAAACCTCCCACCCTGGTCGTGCACGATCGCCATCGGCCGCCGCTCGCGCCGGAAGATCGTGAGCAGGCTCGCGACCGGCACATCGGGGGTCACGAAGATCGGCGGATACATGGCGTCCATGAGGATGACGAGCCCCTTGAGGCTGAAGAGGTGGAACAAGTCCTTGGTGTTCACGATCCCCACGATGTTGTCGGTGTTCCCTTCCCATACCGGAAGCCGCGTGTGGGCGGTGTCGCGGGCCGTCGCCAGCACCTCCTCCTCGGAGGCGGTCACCGGCACGGTCACCACTCTGTCGCGGGGCAACATGACGTCGCGCACCTTCTTGTCGGAGAGCCGGAACACGTTGCGCACGTAGCTCGCCTGATCCTCGGGAATGCCGCCGGCTTCTTCGGTCTCCTTGACCAGCTTCTGGAGCTCCTCCACCGAGTGGACGATCTGCTCGGTGGGCTGGGGCGGCAGGCGCAGCAGGCGCACGGCGAGATTGCTGGAGCCACCGATGAGCCGGATGAAGGGACGAAAGATCCGGCCAAAGGCCAGCAGCGGCCCGCTCACGAACAGGGCCACGTCCTCGGAACGCTGGATCGCCAGCGCCTTGGGCGCCTGCTCCCCCAGCACGACGTGAAGGTAGGTGAGGAAGAGCAGCGCCAGCACCACCGCGAGGCCGTGCGAAATCGTCGTCCCCAGCACCGGCGGCAGCCCCGCGAACAGCGGCTCGATGAGGTGCGCGATCGCCGGCTCCCCGATCCAGCCCAGCGCCAGGCTCGCGATCGTGATGCCGATCTGGCACGCGGCGATGGCGTCGTTGAGGTTCTCGAGCGCCTCGCTCACCGCCCGGGCCCCGAAGCGCCCGCGGACCACCAGCTCCTCGATCCGGGTCCAGCGCACGGTCACGAGCGCGAACTCGGCCGCGACGAAGTAGCCGTTGAGGGCGACCAGTACCAGGACGGCCAGGATCCCGAAGTGGTCGATGAAGAAGGCCATGGGGGAGCCCGGCGGCTGCGCGGCTACTCGATCTCGCGCCGCCCCTCGAGGGCGCGCGAAAGCGTCACGAGATCGGAGTATTCCAGGTCGGAGCCCATCGGCACCCCGCGCGCGATGCGGGTGATCCGGATGCCGAGCGGCGCGAGCAGGCGCGACAGGTAGAGGGCCGTGGCTTCGCCCGCCACGTTGGGGTTCGTGGCGAGGATGACTTCCTGGATCTCCGGCTTCGCCTGCAGCCGCTGGAGCAGCGACTGGATCCGGAGGTCATCCGGGTTCGTGCCGTCGAGCGGCGAGAGCGCGCCTCCCAGCACGTGGTAGCGGCCGCGGTAGTGTCCGGTGCGCTCCAGTGCCAGCACATCCACCGCCTGCTCGACCACGCACAGCATTGCCGGATCGCGCTGCGGGTCCGAGCAGATGAGACACGGATCCTGCTCGCAGAAGTTCCCGCACACCCCGCAGAAACCGACGCGCTCCCTCACGACGCGGATCGCCTCTGCCAGCCGCAGCGCTTCTTCCTTGGGCAGGCGAAGCAGGTGCAGGGCCAGGCGCTGGGCGCTCTTCTGGCCGATGCTGGGAAGCTTCATCAGCTCCTCGACGAGGAGCTCGAGGTATTTCGAGCTGTACATGGGGGCCGCGGGATCAGAAGGGCAAGTTGAGACCGCCGGTGATCTGGCCGAGCGCCTGCTTCGACTTCTGCATCTTCTGCGCCTGCTTCATCAGGTCGCCGAAGCTCTTCATGCATCGCTCCTCGGGGCTTCGCGCTCCGGTTTTTGGATCGGGTCGCCTTCGAACCATGCGATCGCCCGCTCGACCAGCGGGCGTACGTCGTTCTCCATCCGGGGCCGCGGTAAATCATTGGGGTCGAGCCGCACGCACAGGAGGGGCAGCGCGCGTCCGAACGTCGCGGCGATCTGCTGCTCCACCAGCGCGCGATTGTCGCGCTCGTCCACGACCGAGCGATGGAGATCGTCCATCGCCAGCACCAGACCATTCCGCCTCACGCCCAGGAAACGGCTCTCCTGAAGGAACGCTCCCAGCATGCGCTTCCTCGCGTTGACCGCCTCCATGACCTGCTCCCAGCGCCGAAGGACCTCGCCGTCGATCTGCGGCGGCTCGCCGTCGAGGACGGCGGTGGCGGAAGGCAGCGTCGCGGAGGGGGCAGAGCCGCTCGCGCTCGACGGTGCTGTCCGCGGCGCAGGCGATGTGGGCGCGAGACCACCTGAGGCCGACGGGGCCTTCGGTGTATGCGGCGCGAAGCCGGTTGGCTCCGAAGGGGTCGCCCGGGGCGACGCGGCAGACGCCGTGTGCGCAAGACCGCTCGGGTCCGACGGGGGCGTCCGAGACGAGTCATGGGAGGACGGGGGCGCGAAGCCGGTTGGTCCCGACGGGGTCGTCCGAGACGGCCGAGAGCCAGGGGGGGTACCCGCCAAAGCGGGTCCGGAGGCCGGCTGGATTGAGCGAGTCGCAGTAGGATGCGGAGACGAGCGTGCCCCGGAGGGACCAACCGGCTGAGCGCCAGAAGCCGTACCCCCCAGCCTCTTCTCCAGCGCCTCCAGCCGCGACAACAACTGGGCCAGCGTCTCGCCCGGCTCCAGCGTCGCCATCTGCATCACCGCCGCTTCGAGATGGATGAGCGGCTGCGCGCTGTCGCGCATCGGCCAGCCCAGGTCGGCGGCCAGCCGCATCAACCGCATGAGGTCGTGCTCCGACCATTCGGCCGCCTGCGCCTTGAGACGTACCAGGTCTTCGGCGGTCGCCGGGACCAACTCCGCCGCCTCCGGATCCACCTTGAGCACCATCAGGTGGCGGATGTGCTCCGCCAGCCCCTGCGCCAGCTCGGACGGATCGATGCCCTTGTCGAACGCCGCGTGCAGCGCCTCGAGCGCCGTCTTGGGATCCCGGCGCACGATCGCCCCCACCAGCGCAAAGAACGCCTCGGGATCCGCGATGCCCAGCACGCACCGCACCAGCTCTTCGTCGACTGTCGTCTCGCCCGAGGACACCACCTGGTCGAGCGCGCTCACGGCGTCACGGATCGAGCCCTCGGACTTCTGAGCGATCAGCAGCGCGGCACCTTCGGAGAGCTCGAAGCGCAGGCCCTGCGGGTCGGCCGCCTCGCGCTTCGCGATCTCGTGGAGACGCCCGGCGACCTTGCGCAGCGGCACGCGCGCAAAGTCGAAACGCTGCGTGCGTGAGCGGATGGTCTCGGGGAGCTTCTGCGGATCGGTGGTGGCGAAGACGAACACCAGGTGCGGCGGGGGCTCCTCGAGCGTCTTGAGCAGCGCCGCGAACGCGTCGTTCGAGAGCTGATGCACCTCGTCGATGATCACCACACGGTAGCGGCCGCCGATCGGCGAGAACCGCACCTTCTCGCGCAGCGCCTGGACGTCGGCGATGCCGCGGTTGGAAGCGCCGTCGATCTCGGCCACGTCGAGCGAGACACCCGACGTGATCTCGGTGCAGGAGCTGCAGGCATTGCACGGCTCGGCGCCCTGACGCCGCTCGCAGTCGAGCGCCTTGGCCAGAATGCGCGCGGAGGTGGTCTTGCCGACGCCGCGGGCGCCTGCGAACAGGTAGGCGTGGGCGACGCGGCCCCCCTCGATGGCGCGCGCCAGCACCTTGCTCACGTGCTCCTGTCCCACCAGGTCGGAGAACACCTGCGGGCGGTACTTCAGCGCGAGCACGCGATGAGCCATGGACGTCCCGGAGATAGAAGGGCCAGGTGGTTCAGCGGCGCTCCCGAGGCATTGCTTACCGCTGCTACCTTCCGGTCCTGACGGGGTTCACAAGTTCGGGTCGCGCTGGGCCTGGCCCAATTGGAAGATGGTGGAGATGAGCGGATTCGAACCGCCGACCCCCTCGTTGCGAACGAGGTGCTCTCCCAGCTGAGCTACATCCCCAGAAGACAATGGGTTGGCGCGCCCGCACAGGAGGTCGCGCGTTCCGGCCGGGCATCTTAGCAGGCACCTCGCGAGCGTCAAGTCAGGGCATAGCAAGCTGGTTTCTTGTCGTGATTCCCCATTGACCGGGCTGACCCGAGAGTGGCGGAGAGAGAGGGATTCGAACCCTCGAGGCGGTATTAGCGCCTACACGATTTCCAATCGTGCTCCTTCAACCGCTCGGACATCTCTCCGCTCGCCGAACGCCGTGTCAATGGGGGCAGAACGATTATCACGGCCCCGAGGGGGTGGCAAACGCAGCGAGGCGGGCGGTCGCGGCGTGCGGAGGGGAACTGTTGCCCGAGTGGCCGGACGCAGTGTGGGCTGAGGACGCCCGTGAGCGGCTGCGCTCGCGCCTTCATCGGATGTTGCTGGGCGTGACGCGCGCGGCGCTTGCGCGCCACGAGCCGGAGCGAGCGCTGGCGGCGGCGGAGCGCGTGCTCACCGACGATCCCCTGCACGAGGAGGCGCTCGCGGAGGCACTGCGCTCCCTGGTCGCCTCGGGGCGGCGCGCAGAGGCCGAGCGGACCTACGCCAAGCACGTCGCGCTCTGCCGTCGCGAACTCGACGCACCTCCAGGACCCGAGCTGGTCTCGCTCGCCCGTCAGCTCGGCGTGGCGACGCCGTGAGCGCGCGGGGCGCGGCGGCCCCTTGCGTTGGCAGGTCGCGGCACCTCCGACCCCTGACGACCCACGCGGCGAGAACGAGCGGGCGCTCGCGCTCGCTCAGCGGAGGCGCTCGTGCACCAGTCGGTCGATCGCCCGCCGCGTCGCCTGGTCACGGGAGAGCCCGGGCTGCCGCTTGAGCTCGAACGCGATCAGGCGCTCGGCCGCCGCCTCGTCGCCCCTCACCAGGCTGACGAGACGATTGAACTGTGAACGGGAGCCCAACAACCGCTTCAACCAATCGAGCACTTTCGGGCCTTGGTGTGCCTGGGCCAATAGGACGGGTCGGAGGGACGACTCCCGGCCCGGACTGGCGGAGAGGGAGGGATTCGAACCCTCGAACCCCCGAAGGGGTTAACGGTTTTCGAGACCGCCCGATTCAGCCGCTCTCGCACCTCTCCAAGGCGAGGGTTTCTAGCAGGTTAAGGGCGGTCGGCGCAACCTGCTCAACGGCGGTTGGATGCCAAATTGGATGCCACTTTCCCCGTGTCCCGCTCGGCTTCGCGGCGCACGTGCTCGTCGCTCAGCCGCCCGTACCGCTGGGTCATCGCGATCGTCGCATGACCCAGCACATGCTGCAGGGCCTCGAGGCTCCTCCCCTCCTCGAGCCAGCGGCAGGCGAACGTGTGTCGCATCTGATGGGGATGGAATCGCTCCACTCCGCTGTGGTTCCTCACCTGGCGGGTGAAGCCCGAGCTGTCGTGGATCGAGAGGAGTCGTCCGACTCTCAGCCGGAGCTCCTCCTGCAGCTCTGGTGACAGCGGGACGCGCCGCATCTTTCCCGACTTGGTGCGGTGGACAATCAGCATGCCGTTCTGAACGTCGGACGCGCTCGCACGCACGAGCTCGCCCCAACGGAGCCCGGTCCCCAACCCCAGCCGGCAAATGAAGGCGTAGGGCTCAGGGATTCGTAGGATCCGCTCGACCTCCTCGTCCGTGAGTCGATCCGGGGGCCGCTCTTGGACACGAGGCAGGAGCTTCCTTGGGATCGGGGCGCGATCGATCAAGCCGCTGTCCTCGCACCAGCGCAGGAAGCAGCGCGCATCGGCGAGGATGTGCCGTACCGACTGGGGGCTCAGGTGACCGAGACGCTCGAGATACAACCGGTATCCTCTCAGGTCGTCGCGGGTGAGCCGCTGCAGCAAGCGATCTCCAAGGCATGGGTCGAGGTACATCTCGACCCGCCGGCGGGCGAGTTTTTGGTCCCGCGGCAGGGTGCGCTGAATCGCGACATGGCTCTCCAGCCAGCGCCGCGCCGCCTCGCGGACCAACATCTCCGCCCGGGGTGGACCATCTGATTTCAAAGAGCGCAGCTTCCGGCAGGCCGCCTCGCGATCCGTCCCGAGGGCGATCAACTTCACCCTGCCGGCGTACATCTTGCGGAAGTAATAGCCGGGTCGGCCCTTCCGCCTGACCATGTTCCGGGGTAGGTTCGGCAACGCTTACTCCTTGCGAGCCGAAAGCCACCGGGACACGTCGCCGGGGTCAATTCTAGTGAGCCGACCGATGCGGATGCAACGAAGCTGCCCGGTCGCGATCAGGCGCCGCACGGTCCTCTCGCTGACGCTCAGGTAGGCTGCGACCTGGCGGACCGTGAGCAGGCCCTCTCGGGGCTTCGCGCCCACGGTCGAGCCACTCACGGCGGGCACGGACTCACGCATGGATGGCCCCATCCTGGTCGCCGCCGCAGTTCCCCGGCGGGGCGGCGAGGAGCTTGAGCCGCTTGGCGATCGTGGAGCTCGGGATCCCCATGCGGCGGGCGATCTGGCGGATCGAGAGGCCCTGCGCACGCAGCCGCCGCAGCTCCTCGAGCGCCACCACCCGCATCGGC
>Ga0247727_10015658_pt1 | contig 12388 bp, 11 predicted proteins | sample WisWelCaveWW1625_FD_202498 | JGI IMG/M metagenome (GOLD analysis project Ga0247727, IMG submission 202498) | Biofilm microbial communities from Wishing Well Cave, Virginia, United States - WW16-25 | ecosystem: Environmental > Aquatic > Deep subsurface > Groundwater > Cave microbial mat | place... | reverse complement strand
CGAAGATGACAAACAAAAAATCGCCGGAGGCAATCTCGCGCGCTTGCTCAAATTGGATTCGTTTCCCTCATTATATAATGAGAAGAAGAACGATGATCCGATTCTTGAGCTCGCCAAAGCCGGAAAGCCGTTGAGCGATATTCTCGTCATTGATGCCCACGCCCACATCTCTCATGACGATGCGGTTGGCACCGGTTTCATGCATCAGCCTTTTTCCGACGACAAAAGCATGTTCGAGCGCGCGAAGTTGATGGGTATTGACGCGATGTGCATTAGTTCGTGGATTGGAATTTGGACCGACTACGAAGATGGCAATGAGATCGTGCGTAACGCGATGACGCGCTATCCGAATTTTTATCACGGCTATGCGACGTTGCAGCCGCAATACGTGAAAAATTGGGAAGCGGATTTGCACAAAGTGCATGAGCATTACAAAATGCAAGGCATCAAGCCTTACAATCCCCGCACCAATATTCCCTACAACGATAAGTTATGGACGCTGTGGTTTGAATATGGCAATCGCATGAATGCCTACGTGCTGCTGCACCCCTCGCCTAATTTTACCGCGGAAATCAATGAGATCGCGCCGAAATATCCGAACCTGAGTCATATCATCGCGCATTGCGGCAGTTCATTTGACACCGCACGACAGGGCATCGACGCGGCGCTGAAATTTCCGAATGTCTTTTTGGAAATTACGCTGACCGCCGTCACCTATCGCGTGATCGAGTTTATGGTCAAGCACGTCGGCGCCGAGCGCGTGCTCTTCGGCACCGATCAGCCGATGCGCGATCCGATTCCGCAGTTCGGATGGATGGCGTATTCGCATTGCACGTTTGAAGAGAAGAAGAAAATGTTCGGGTTGAATATGAAGAAAATAATTGAACGAGTAAAAAATTAAAGGAGTCTGGCGATGAATAAAACGCCATCAATGCCTCTTGAAATTCAAGAAGAAGCTTTGCAACGCGGTTTGATCCCATATATTCCAAAGCAAGCGTCGAATGATTGAATGCCAGCACAAAATGAAACCAACACCACAAGCTAAAATTGCCGTCGGGCTTCTGCTCGTTGTGTTGTTACCTGAATTTGTCTTCGCCCAATCCGAAACCATTTTCATGTCGGTGCGCGGCTCGCGCCAGACGCGGCTCAACGCGAGTGATAATCCCACGATTGGTTTGTTCCTGAGCCGCGACGCCGGCGCAACCTGGGAACACAAAGGCTGGCGCGATCAGATCAAAGTTTTTTATACTGAAGCTGGTGCCGATGGAACGCTCTGGTCGGCCTGTGGCAACGGCGTTTTGCGCTCGACTGATGGCGGTGCGACCTGGAAAATCACCACGGGCTGGGAAGTGACGGAAGTGCTCAAAGTGAAAGTCGATCCGCGCGATCCTGCCGTCGTTTATGCGGCGACGGCTTATGGTATTTTTAAAACTTCGGATAAAGGAAAAAGTTGGCACGCGAAGAACAAAGGCCTGGACAACACGTTTGTGTCCGGCCTCGTGATCGATCGCACGAATAGCGCGCGTGTGCTCGCGGCAACGGAAGGTGGAATTTATATCAGCACCCATAAAGGAGAAAGTTGGGCGCCGGCAGCGTTGCGTGGAAAAGGCGTGCGCACGATCGTGCAAGATCCGCTGCGGGCGAAAAGATTCTGGGCGGGCACGGAAGATGACGGCGTGTTTCTTTCCAATAAAAAAGGGGAGCGCTGGCAACCGGCCAATAACGGCGCGTCGCTCACAACGGTTTATGCGATTGCGATCGACCCTAAAAAGTCAAATTTAATTTATCTCGGGACACACGAGGGTGGCGTGTATCGTTCGACGGATGGCGGTAAAAGTTGGAAGCCGTGCAACGACGGCTTGAAGAACACCATCGTTCACGCGCTGGCGATTCTGCCGTCAAATCCACAAATCATTTTTGCCGGTACGATTAACGGTGGATTGTATCGCAGCACGAACGGCGGTGAAACCTGGGAATTCAACAGCCAGCCGGATGGGCAGGTGTGGGGGCTGTCGATCAAGTGACGTCTTGTTGTGAATCGGAGTAAAATTTTGCGCTCCCAATCAGTGGGTTTCTTCAATCAGTGGGAGGGAGAACAAAGTTCCATTTGGGCCGCCTTTATTGTTGTTAGTTTCGGCGTATTTTTTTAATGGAATTTTGCTCATCGCGCGTTCCGCCAACGCCGTGATCGTGAGCGAGGGGTTGACACCCGGATTGGCGGAAATCATCGAGCCATCACAAACGTACATGTTCTCATAGCCAAACACACGATTGTCTTTGTCGATGACTCCCTCTGAACGATCTTTTCCCATCACGGCGCCGCCCAGAATGTGCGCCGTCGTTGGAATTCCCAGCAGCGTCTCCGTTGATAGCGCTGTCGGCTTGCCGTTGACGATTTTGGCGTAGCGTTCGGACAAGGCTTTCGCTTCGGGAACAAAAGCGGTGGGCGCGGCTCCCGTATCGAGTGAAGATTTCATGCCGAACATGCCGCGCGAAAAACGCAGCGTGCTGTCGAGGGTTTGCATGAAGAGCAAAATCTGCGTGCGCTTCGACCAATCGTCGACGAAATACGTTTTAAAATTTTGCGCCGGATGCTTGATGATATCGATAAAAATTTTCCCCATTCGCGCCAACGCATTTTTGCCGTGCGCCAGCGGCGACATGAAGAGCCGCCAGAAACCGGAACCGGCGGAATAACGCACCGGCTCGAAATGGCTATACTCGTCCGTGTGCAGAATGGAACCGATGGCAATGCCTTCCGAGAAAACTTTTTTCTTGTCAAACGTCGTCACGCCGATCAAGCTTTCCGAGTTGGTGCGAATGCCGGTTCCAACTTTATCGGAGAGATTGGGCAGAGACGAGCGTTGCAGTTTTAAAAGCAGATTCACCGTCCCTAACACGCCGCCGGCGAACACCACGCCGCGACAGGTCAACTCGCCCGTGGTTTTAAAAAATGCCGTCGAGGATTTCCATTTGATCCGATAACCTTGCGCGCCATTGCTTTGATTGAGTGGAATCACGTCGTAAACCTCGGACTCAGCCTGAATGGTCGCGCCGTTTTGTTGCGCCAAATATAAATAATTTTTATCGAGCGTGTTTTTGGAATTGTGGCGGCAACCCAGCATGCAGCCGCCGCAATAAATGCAGCCGGTGCGCGTCGGGCCGGCGCCGTTGAAATAGGGATCTTGCACGATGACGCCCGGCTCGCCAAAATAAACCGCCACATTGGTTTTATTAAAATATTCTTCTTTGCCAATTTCCTGCGCCAATTGTTGCAGCGCCAGATCGCCGATTTCCAGACGCGGATTGGGCGTTGCGCCGAGCATCCGGAGGGCGAGTTGATAAAACGGTTGCAATTCCTTTTCCCAATCGGCGAGATGCGCCCACGTTTCGGCTTTGAAAAATTTTGCTTTGGGCACGGGCAAGGTGTTGGCATAAACCAGCGAGCCGCCGCCCACGCCGACGCCGGATAAAATCGCGACGTGACGAAAATAAGTGAGCTTGAATAATCCAAAAAAACGCAGCGCCGGCAGCCACAGCCATTTCTTCAGATTCCAATTGGTCTTCGGAAAATCTTTCGCTGTCAGCCATTTGCCTTTTTCAATGACGCGAACTTTGTAGCCCTTTTCCGAAAGACGCAGCGCCGACACCGAGCCGCCAAAGCCGGAGCCGATGATGATGTAGTCGTAGTCAGGATTTTTGGGAAAAGGCATAGAATGATCACACCGTTAAAAGTCAAATAGTTTCCAACGGATTAAAAGCGGCCAACGGATGAAAATATTTTTTCATTAAACCAAAGCGCGCGCAAAGAATTCTTTGCGTTGCCTTTGCGTCTCGACGTCTTTGCGTGAAAGCTTTTTGCTTTTTTGCACAGAACTTACTCTTTGATGACCAGCTCGATCGTCTTCATTCTGCGCCTATTTTCGGCGTTATAGCGATAGCGGACACAAACCAGTTTTTCGCCGTATTCCGCCCATAATTTTCGCGTGCCGGGTTCTCCGGGCTGAAGTTTTCTGCGGGTAACGGTCGTGGCGTGAGGGCGGTGCTCGCGCGGTTTAGGCGTGTTTTGCCCCACTGGCGCCGCGGTATTCGATGGGTTCATACAGCCCCTCCTCAAAACAGGTTCAAACCTTCGGCGGGCGTTATGGCCCGACTCCCGATCATTCTCCAAAATCGAAAATGTGTCGAGATATACACAAATTTTTTGTAAAAGTCAAGTTCGAATCTCGCCGCGCCATTTTTTGAGGGGGCGTCAAAAATAAAAAACGCCGGCCTTTGAAGAAATGAAAAACAAAAAAATGATTACCTTGACAATATGATGACAAAATCATTGTTTTGAAAAATATTGAATCATTTTGTCCTTTGCTGTCGGGGCTAACGATATGTGACGCCCACCCAGATTTGCCGGCCGAATTGGTTGCGCAGGAGGGAGTTGGGCTGGCTTAAATCCAGGCCGCCGGCGCCGGGGGTGAGGTATTTGCCGTTCAACGCGTTGTGAATTTCCACGAACGGCATGAAGCGCAGGCCGGCCCAGCGCAGCGGCGCGGCCATTTTGATATCAACGTCGTGGCGCACGGAAAGCTTGTTGTGCCGGCCGGTCAGCCAGTCGGTAAATGTTGCCGCGCTGTTGATTTTCCCGAAAACGCTGAAGAGCCAGCCCCGCAGGGCGGGGCTCAAATAATCGAGGCTATAATTGAAGGTGTGATGTTGATCCCATGCCAGCGGCGCGTGGCGGGAAACTTTCGTCGTTTCGCCGCGCGCGAGGCGGAGCAGATTGCTCTCCGGCCATGAAGCGGTGCCGGTGCTGAGCAGATAGGTGTAGAGCAGGGCGCCGTTGACGCCAGGCCCGAAGTCCTGCTTGATGGACAATTCCAAACCGCTGGTATACGCCCGGCCGAGATTTTCAAAACGCAGAATGGTTTTGTCCCGCCTTGCGGGAAGGGCGTCGCCGGCCGGCACCACATACGGCGAGGCGTCCAGCAGATCCACGAAGCTGCGATAGAAATACGTGAGCGCATACATGCTCTGCGGCGAGACGACGCGGCGATACGTCACTTCCCAGGCGCGCGACCGCAGCGGTTTCAAATCGGCGTTGCCGAACACCGGCAGGCTCGCGTCCTGATTGCCGCTGCGATTCAGATAAAGATAATACAGCGGCGGCAATTCATAAAACCAGCCGTAATTGAAGGAGAGCTGCTCGTTGCTGCTCAGCGGCACGGCGAGGCTGAAGCGCGGCGCGAGGGTTTGTTTGAAATCGGCCCTGCCGCCGGAAAAAATATCCGTGGAATCCGCGGTCCCGCCTTGCGGGATTTTGCGGGCGTGCGGCGAAAACGCTTCGTAACGTAAACCCAAATTAACAATAAAATCGCTCTTTTCGATTTTATGATTGAAATAACCCGCTAACGTAAACGGATATTGGTGAAACGCATCGTTGTAACGGCTGTAAATGTAAGTCGTTTTATCCCTGGCGTTCGGCCAGAGCAGATAGCGCGCGCGATTGACCGCCAGATCGTAGATATTCGCTTCGAAGCCGGCTTTGAACTGGTGCGCCGGATGCAGTTGCCGCACGAGGCTCAGATGCGCCGTGAGCTGCTTCTCGGTGTTTTCCTCGTTCCACGGCTCGGTGGCCCCGGGCCAGGCGCGCGCGAGTGACTTGTCTTTCAGGATCAAATTGGCCGGCGTCGCGGGCGAAGGATCGCCCAGCACCATTTGCCGCAGCGTCATGCCGGAGAGATCGAATTTATAAAACGTCGCGGCGTTCAGCGTGTGCGTCAGCGAGGCGCTGAGCCGCAGGTTCCGATTCTGCCGCTGCGGCAGCGCGGAGAGCCGGCCTTCCCACTGCGGGTCGTACTGGCGCCAGTCGTAATCGGAGAGCAGCGTTTGCAGGCGCAGATAAATATTCTTCGACGCGCGCACGGCGAATTTGACGTTCACATCATAATTGGACAACACCGGCGAGCGAAAAACCTGCCGCAACTCTTTTTGATAGGGCGTATCGCTCAAATTCAGGCCGCCGGAAATCAGATAGTTGGTCTCGATCACCGGGCCGCCGAGGCCGAGGGTGAGCGGGCCGGACACGGCAAACTCGGCGCGACGGGTGTTTTCATAGCCCTTTTCTTTTGCCCCGACCACGTCGGTGGCGACGCGGGCGCTGCCGTTAAAATCGTTGCGGCCTTCGCGAGTGACGAGGTTCACGAGTCCGGCGGAGACGTTGCCATATTCGGCGCTAAAGCCGCCGGTTTGCACGACCATTTCGGCGATCGCGGCGTTTTGCACCATGAAGGCGAGATCGCGCGTCAGCATGCCGGTCGCCGGCAGGCCGTCGATCAAATACAGAATGTTCGAGGTGCGGCCGCCGCGAAACCGGTTGGCGACAAAGCCGGGCACGAGCGGCAACGCGTCCTGAAACGTTTGCGCCGGCAGCGACACGGTCAGATTTTGCGCGCTGATGTAGTGTACGCTGGCAATTTCATCTTTATAAATTTTGATGCGCGGCGCGGTGATGACGATTTCCTGCTCCACCTGCAGCGCGCGGGCCGCCAGCGGAAAATGGACCCGCGTCGTCAAATCCGTTTTGACTTCCACTTCCGTGACTTTGGTGGGAATATAGCCAATCATTGTGGCGCGCAAATTATAGCTGCCCACGGGCAGATTGCGAATGGCATAAAAACCGTTTTTATCCGCCGTCGCCCCAAAGCCGGTGTTCTCGATCACCACGGCTGCTCCGGGCAAAGGGTTTCCGGTTTCCTTATCGCGCACGAAACCTGACACCTCGCCCGTGGTTCCGGCGGACAGGCGCCCGATCAGGCTGAACATCAGCAATATAAGGAGACGAGTGACTGCTTCGCGAGTCGTGAACATGGGGTGATCCTGTAGCATGCCGCCTGCATTCAGGCGAGTATTCTATTTTTGAGGAAAAGTGCTGAATTAAAAAAGGGCAAATTTTGCGCCAGTCCGGATTAGGCGAAAACGCTTTCATTCCGATACATCCAGATGCAACTCTATATAACTATAATTAAAATCAATAATACCAATGCAGATAAATTGCACGAAGTGAAAATATACTCCTTGAATTGGGTTTTAGTCATTTTTAATTGTATGCAAAATATTTCACGATCTGGAAAAAATTTGCACAGATCAGTTTAGATTGTATTTACTCAAAATTGCCTTAAAATTCAATAGCCACTTCATGTGATTTTCTCTCATTGCCGTACCGCAACATTTATGTTGCGATTTTTACAGCACAATCCGCATCGTCGAGCCCTCCCCGGCGCGCGTCTCTTTTAAAAATAACTTGCCGTGATGATAATCTTCGATGATACGTTTCGCCAGGCTGAGGCCGAGTCCCCAGCCTCTTTTTTTGGTGCTGAAACCGGGCTTGAAAACACTTTTGCGAATCGCCGGCTCGATGCCGCGGCCGTTGTCGCGAATGTCGAGCGTCAGGCGCTGCCGCGTGTCGGTCGCCGGTTTTAATTCGAGCAAAATTTCGCCCTTCGGCTTCTCAATCGCGTCGAGCGAATTTTTGATGAGATTTTCCAGCACCCATTCAAACAAATCGCGATTGACCGCTACCGGCCGGATTTCGGCGGGACTGGGATTGAGAATTTCCAGATGCACTTCCTTGCCCATTTGCGGCAGCCGCCGGCGGAAATATTTGACGATGTCATCGAGAATGGGGACGATATCCTGCTCCTTCAAATCCGCCTGCGAGCCGATTTGCGAAAAACGCGACGCGACTTTGCCGAGCCGTTCCACGTCGCGCCGCATCTCATTGAGCGTGCCGTCGCCGTTCGCCGCGCCGGTGCGGCTGCGCAACAGCTCAATCCAGCCGAGCAGCGACGAGATCGGCGTGCCGAGCTGATGCGCCGTCTCCTTCGCCATTCCCACCCAGATCAAACGCTGCTCATTGCGGCGAATGCTGTTGAAGCCCCAGAAACCCACCAGAATGAACATGCCCGCCACCACAATCTCCACGTACGGCAGGAGTTGGAGCTGTTTGATGCGCTTCGAGTCGCCATAGATCAAATAATTCAGCACGCGCGCCTGTCCGGTTTGCGGATCGGTGTAAGTGAGCGGGATCGGATCGATCTCCGCGCGCATGGATTCGAGGAGTTGCTGCACGCGCGCCCGCGCTGCCGGCGAGTTGGAAGAGTCCGGCGGAATGTCGATGCCTTTCCACGTCGTCGGCTCAAAATTTTCCGTGCAGAGAATGATGGGAAAATCCGTGCCCTGAATAATCTGCTCAAAAATAAAACTGAGATCGGCGTCGCTCGCCTCCGAAGCGGCGCGGGCGTAGAGTTTTGTGTAAAAAAGCAGAATCTGCCGCGCCTCGTTGCGCAGGCCGTTGACGATTTTTTGCGAGTACCACAACAGCGCCAGAATGATCAGAATGGCGCTGCCAAAAAGAAAGCTTTTAAAGCGCCCGGCGACGCGATAGTGCAGGATGGGCATGAATTCTTTTCTTATCTCTTGCGGGACGCTTTGGCAGCGCCATTGTTTAACCAGGCCCGCAGGTCTTCCCTGCTATTGATTGTGAACAACGCCAGGCTCAAGTAATCCAGTTGCGTGTCGTTGAGCTTTCGTAGTTTCAACAAAAGCTCAGGAGACATGCCACCAATTCTCTGATGCAGTTGTTTCTGCAGCATCGAGAGTTTGCCTTTTCGTTCTCCTGTTTGTTCGCTTTCCGTCATCCAACCTTTAATTAAGCGGGATTCTTTCAACATATTTACCTCCTTTGGAAGTTGAGCAAATACGACGCGCTCGCCAAAAACATGAATATCGACGATGATCGCAATGGCAAGCAGATCGGCTCGCAGTTTTGGATCGGAAATTTTTTCTATGAGCTGCGCTTGTACCTTTATGACGCCGGGATCGGGGCGCCGATGAAACAACGACAGGAATGGCGCCAATTCTTTTAGCTCGCCGCTCAAGATTCTTGTCTCATGCTCCCACAGCAGGATTTTGCACAGCGTAAATTGATTGGAAAGCGCGCCGATACGATTTTCAAAGCCATCGGGAAAAGACGCATATTTTCCCTTTTTGAGGTAGACGATAACAGCGAGTGTTGGCCGCTTCAGCATGTATTGCATACCCAGCCCTTTGAGCGCGAACGTTGGCAACTCGTCTTGCTTGGGTCGAATCATCGCTTCGCAAATGATGTAAAAAGTTTGTCTTCCCTCTTTCACCAACAAGGCTTTATCAACACGCAACTCTGGCACGGTGATTTGAGAATCAGCAATCGTTTTCAGTTTTATTTTACGCTTGCTGCCAAAAAGCAGATCCAAGAAACAATCGGGTGTTAACGCCATCGAAGTTTTGATGGCCTTATCGATTTCTTGCACAACTTCCTCCTGTGATGAAGATAAATGATAATTTCGACAAACGCAACGAGCAAAACGATTAACGGCACGAAGCGCACGGAGTCTTCCGACCACCACAGGCCCCATTCGTAGGTTGTCCACGAAAACGGAAAAAGCCAGAAATAACCGGCGGCCACGTGCTTCTGCGGCGCGTCGAGCAGGAAATGAAACACCGCGCCGGCAAATAACGCGATAAAAACAATTTTGCGATCTTCAATTCTAAACGAGCCTGCAATCATCCAACAGACGAGCGCGATACCGACCGGCGTGTGCAATGGCATCACCCACCAGTGCAACGATGAAAAGATAATGTAAAACGGACGCGATAGAACGTCGGGCAACATCGTCCCAATCGTAAAAAGAATCGCCGCCGGACGCGGAAACCAGCGGCGCGCGGCTAAATGCGCGGCAGCGGCGTGTGTGAGCAAATCAGGCATGAGCAGAAAAGGAAAAAAGCAAAAAGAAAAAAGCAAAAAAGCTAAAGAGAATTGCCTCGGCGCAGGGTGAAAGTTCGAGTTTGGCGATCAAAGTTGAGCGCCCGCGGCAATAGAAACGCCAGCGCCAGAACCGGAATCACCGACACCGCCATTTTCCAGCGCCGGCCCGGCGCCAGATGCACCGTATCCGCGTGCAGATGATTCGGCGATTGAAAAATTCCCGCCACCGCCACGAACTCCTCGAGCGGCGCATTTTCAACCGCGGCATGAACCTGCAACTGCGCGCCGCGCTGGTCGAGCATGAAACCGTCCGCCGTCTGCGCCGTGACGCGCGCTTCAATAAAAACGGCCACCCGTCTGCCGGCAAATTGCTCCGGGTTTTTGAGCATCTGCGCCAGTTCGGGATAGGGGCAGGAATATTGCGCCCATGCGCAAATCAATGTTAGCGCGATTAAACCGGTTATGATTCTTGTTATGTTCATGTTATTATTTCGCACGCTGAATAATCTCCCGCATGGCCGCATGCAATTTCCCGTTGCTCGCGAGAATATTTCCCGTTTCCCAGAAATTATCGTTTTCCTCAAAACCGCTGATGGCTCCGCCGGCTTCCTGAACCAGCAGAATGCCGGCGGCAAAATCCCACGGATTCAAACAATATTCCCAGTAGCCGTCGAAGCGTCCGGCGGCGACGTAGGCGAGATCGATCGCCGCGGCGCCGAAACGGCGCAGATCGCGCACGGCAGTTAAAAAGCCCTGAAACATGCGAAAATAAGAATCGAGCAAATGCCGCACGCGAAAGGGAAAGCCCGTGGCGATCAGGCCGTCGCGCAGTTGCGCGCTTGCTGAAACCTGAATGGGTTTGCCGTTGAGAAACGCGCCGCCGCCGGCGGTGGCCGTAAACAGCTCGCGCAACACCGGATCCCAGACGACGCCGGCGAGAACCTGCCCGCCCTGTCTCGCGGCAATGGAAACGCAGTAATTCGGCACGCCGTGAATGAAATTCGTGGTGCCGTCGAGCGGATCGATAATCCACTGCATGGTTGCGGATGAAGCCGCGCGCAGTTCGGCATGAGCGCCGTGCGTTTGCTCTTCCGCGAGAATTTGATGCTCCGGAAAAACGCTGAGAATATGCCGGACAATTTTTTCTTCGGCCGCGCGATCGGCGATCGTCACAAAATCGGCTTCCGCTTTGGCTTCGACGCGCAGGGTGTCGTGGCGTGCGGCCATGGCCAGCAACACCTCGCCGCCGGCCTGCGCGGCCGCGATCGCCGTCTCGAGTAAAGTTTGATAACTCATTTAAAAAACTCTTGCAAATGGTGAAAAAAAGGTTTAATATAATAAGAAAGAATTTTGTTACCAAAAACCGGCTTAAACATTCTTAAGGAGGTCACACATTATGCGATTCTCTGTGGAAAGACGCGGCAACGTAACATTACGTGGACGTAAGGGAAAATACAGTAAATTATATAAACAAATTTTTGATAGTTTATCATCTTTATCAAAAGATGATGTTTTGGTGATTGATCTCGCCCATGAAGCGAAAGACGCAAAAGAATTATATGCTTATACGAACGCGGTTCGTATCAAATTACGCAAACACAAGGAATCAGCGAAATATGCCGTGAGTCAGGACACAGCAAATACACGATTATTGATTTTTCATCGTTAATCCGGTGTCATCCTGCGAAGCATGAACCGTGCCGAGCAGGGCCGGCGACTAATCTCGCGGCGGTTGAGCTCGCTGTTGTTGATAACACCGTCGCCGGCAGATGCTATCCACGTCATGCCTGCCCTGGCGCCCGCCGTGGCGCCAAAGGCGCCAGTGCTGCAGGCCAGGGCTGGAAGCATCTTTTTTGTTGTCAGGCACGGCGCTTCCAAGAAACACGGAGTGACAAACTTTAGTTTGTCGATCTTGCCGGTTTCTCACAGCACGAATTCTGCTGTAATGGAATCATCGCTGAATTGAAAAAAATGCTTCCAGCTTGACCTGTCCCGCGAGCTTGCAAACAAATTTCACCACAACGGCAAAAGAACACAAAGTTTTACAAAAATATTCCTGCCGGCTCGGCGTCTCACGCGCGTATTTATTTAGGGGTTATCACTTTTCCACTTTCCGCTTTCTTCGTTTCGTTCTCCTCGCCGGGCCGCAGCGCGCTGAAAATTTTCCCGATCGCCGCCACCATGCCGCCGATGTCGGAAAGATTTGACGGGATGATCATGGTGTTGTTCTTTTGCGCCAGCTTGCCGAACTCGCCGAGATATTGTTCCGCAATCCGCAGATTCACGGCGTCGAGGCCGCCCTTGTCGCCGATGGCATTGGCGATCTCGCGAATGCCTTTTGCCGTGGCCATGGCGACGCGCTCGATTTCCTGCGCCCGGCCTTCCGCTTCGTTGATGCGTTTCATCTTCTCGCCTTCGGAGCGCGCAATCGCCTCCTGCTTGTCGCCTTCGGCGCGGTTGATTTTGGCCATTCTATCTCCTTCCGATTCCGCAATCAGGGCGCGCTTTTCGCGCTCGGCGCGCATTTGCTTTTCCATCGCGTCGCGGATGCCCGCCGGGGGGACGATGTTTTTCACTTCATAGCGCGTCACT
>Ga0247727_10015656_pt1 | contig 12390 bp, 11 predicted proteins | sample WisWelCaveWW1625_FD_202498 | JGI IMG/M metagenome (GOLD analysis project Ga0247727, IMG submission 202498) | Biofilm microbial communities from Wishing Well Cave, Virginia, United States - WW16-25 | ecosystem: Environmental > Aquatic > Deep subsurface > Groundwater > Cave microbial mat | place... | reverse complement strand
GATTCTCTTTCTCAATTTCCTGTTTCACTTCACGATGTATTCGTGACTGGCCCGATAAGCATTGTCTCGCTGGCCGCACTGCTTGTTCTCATCGTCGATGTCTTGTGGGAACGGGCTGAGTCGGCAAGCTTTTGGGTTGGCGTTGTTGGCTTAGTAGCTGCGATGACGAGCGCTTTGTACAACCTCGGCCAGAGTGGGTTGGCCTATGCTGGGATGGTGACAACCGGAGGGTATGCAAATTTCTGTGCTGCCGTATTCTCTCTCTCCGGACTCTTGAGCATGTTCCTTTCCGAGAGTTATGTACGGAAGAGAGGTATCAAGCACGGTGAGTTCTATGTTCTTCTCCTCCTTTCTGTGGTTGGAATGATGCTGATGGCAGCCGCGGCCGATCTTGTCGTCGTATTCCTCGGCCTTGAACTGATGTCGATCTGTTTCTACATTCTCGCCGGAAGCACGCGGGGGAGCATGGTCAGCAACGAATCGGCGCTGAAGTACTTCCTCCTCGGGGCATTTGCAACGGGGTTCCTCCTCTATGGCATCGCTTTGCTGTATGGATCAACATCGACGACGAACATCGCCGTCATCGTCGGACAAGCCGCGGCTCGTTCAGACGACCTCGGGTTCCTCATCGGCGCAGCTTTGTTGCTTGTCGGCCTTGTCTTCAAAATCGCTGCAGTCCCCTTTCATATGTGGGTGCCCGATGTGTACGAAGGAGCTCCCACAACCGTGACAGGATTCATGTCGACGGGGGGAAAAGCTGCTGCATTCTCCGCCTTTCTTTTGATGTTTGCACCGAACATGGTGAGAAACATTCCTGAAGTTCGTGACGTTCTCGCCATCATCTCGGCCCTTTCCATGGTTGTGGGGAACATCATGGCGATCACCCAGAACAACATCAAGCGAATGCTCGCGTACTCCAGCATTGCTCATGCAGGGTATATCTTAACGGGATTGGTGTCAGCGAATTCTTATGGAAGCAACGGAGTTCTCTTTTATCTTCTTGCATACACATTGATGAATGTCGGTGCGTTCGGGGTTCTTTCACTCCTCGAGTCAAAAGATGGAGACAGAACTTCGTTCGATGATTATTTGGGCCTTGCCACGACCAAACCGCTTCATGCAGGATTGATGGCTCTCTTCATGCTCTCGCTGACCGGTATTCCACCGTTTGCGGGATTTTTTGGCAAGTATTATGTCTTTGCCGGAGCCATCGAGGCGGGGTACACGTGGCTGGCTATTGTTGGAGTTCTCACGAGCGTTGTTTCAGCATATTACTACCTTCGACTTGTGGTTCTGATGTATTTCAAGGACGGAATCGGAGCTTTGGAGGCCGACACGTCAAAGCTCGGGATTGCAACACTGGTGCTTTCCGCGCTTGCGCTTGTGGCCATCGGAATCTATCCAAGCGTTATTCTTGAAATCACCGAGCAATTCTTTTGAGGAGCTATGCAGCTGGTAACGACAACTGAGCAGATGAAGCGGTTTGACCGTGCAGCAATGAGCAGGTACGGTATTGCCGGAATTGTGTTGATGGAGAACGCCGGTAGGGGTTTCGTTGACGTGCTTATGCGGACATTCGGAGAGATGCAAGGGAAGGATGTGACCATATTCTGTGGAACGGGTAACAATGGGGGGGACGGTTTTGTTATTGCCAGGCATCTTGTAAACGCCGGGGCGAGAGTGCAGGTGTTCTTGTTAGGGAAAAAAAGCAGAGTGAAGCGTGACGCTCTGAGCAACCTGAAAATTGTCATGAACCTTGGTTCAGCAAAAGGAAGCGGCATTTCGGTTGACCAGCTTGTGTCAATGCGCCAGCTTGTACGAATAAGGAAGCCTGATGTCATTGTTGATGCCCTTTTTGGGACCGGGTTCTCAGGAAGAATCGAGGGACTCCAGGAAAAAGTTGTGAAATGGATAAACCAAAGCGGCGCTAAGGTTGCCGCTGTGGATATTGCTTCAGGGGTCAATGCAACTACTGGTGTGGTCGAAAACGTTGCTGTGAAGGCCGATGTGACGGCAACAATGGGACTTGCAAAGATTGGTCACTACGTGGGTAGTGGGAGAGATCACTCGGGTAAGGTTGGGATTGTGGATATTGGGATTCCACAGACACTGTTCAAGCCGTCACCGAACCAGGTGTATAGAGTAGATGGGGAGGATGTACGACAAGTGCTTCCCAAGCGACCAGCGTCGGTCCACAAGTACAGCGTCGGCAAGATCTTCGTTCTTGCCGGTTCACGTGGATTCACGGGCGCCCCATACATGTGTGCCCAAGCAGCAATGAAGTCAGGTGCCGGAGCCGTGATTCTGGGTGTTCCAAAGAGCCTCCACGTGATGATGGCACGCAAGGTAACTGAGGTCATGGTAATTCCGCTTGAGGAAACCGCTGAAGGGAGTGTGAGTTTTTCAGCATTGCCTGTTATTTTCGAAAAGATCCGCTGGGCCAATGTTATTGTTGTGGGTCCTGGGTTGTCGGATGACAGGGAAACACAGAGGCTCCTCATGGAATTGATCCGATCTATTCGCAAGCCGCTCGTGATCGACGCCGACGGATTGAAGGCTGTTTCAGAGAACTCAGAAATTGTGAGAAGACGTAAACATGACACGATTCTGACGCCGCATGTCGGAGAACTCAGCAGAATCATTGGAATGAAAGGAAATGAGATTGAGAGCCTGAGGGTTAGTGTCGCCCAAGCGAATGCAAAGAAGCTTGGGTGCATCTTAGCGCTCAAGGGTGCTCCGACCGTAACGACCAATCCCAAGGGGCTTGCTTACCTGAATTCAACGGGAAATCCAGGTATGGCAACAGCGGGTGCAGGGGATGTTCTTGCAGGGATAGTAGCGGGATTCGTCGGCCAGGGAATGCCTGCTGCCGAAGCAACATACGCCGGTGTTTTCATTCACGGTTTGGCGGGAGATATTGCTGCAAAAATGCTTGGACAAAAGAGTATGCTTGCGCTAGACATTCTCGACCACATACCTGATGCCTTGAAACAAGTCGAGCTATAGTGTCACATTCTCTTGTATTTCAGCAGGTTATTCGCTATCAGCTCCCAACTTTTCTTTGGGCAGCTATCATTTTTGTCAGTTCTTCTATTCCATCCGCACGTCTTCCTCACCTTACCGTCTTTGGCATCGACAAACTGGTTCATTTTGGGATTTTCTTCGTTCTTTGTCTTTTGGTCCATCGTGGTTTTCGCCATCAAAGCAGATTTCCAGTTCTCGCTCGTTATGGCCTTGCCCTGAGCATTTTGGCGACGATGCTTTATGGGGTGTCAGACGAGCTCCATCAGTCGTTTGTCCCCGGCCGCAATCCCAACGTATTCGATGTTATTGCCGATGGTGTTGGGGGGCTACTGTATGCCTTCTCTTACCGAATGTGGTACCGCTGGAAAAGCTGACTAAAAGCCAGTTTCTGGCAGATTGATTTTGCTCACAGAAATGGCTAATTTTTGTTCGTTGATTTTCACACTGGCACATACTGATGGGCAGGCCCGGGCCGGGATAATTGAAACCAAACACGGCAATATCGAAACCCCGGTCTTTATGCCTGTGGGGACCCAAGGGACCGTCAAGGCGGTGGAACATCGTGAGCTCCGGGAGATCGGCACGCAGATCATTCTTTGCAACTCGTATCATCTCTACCTGCGGCCGGGCATCGAGTCTATAAGACGGGCCGGAGGATTGCACGAGTTCATAGGGTGGAAGGGGCCCATTCTTACGGACAGCGGAGGATATCAGGTTCATAGCCTTTCCGGAATGCGACATCTCTCAGAGGAAGGGGTTGAATTCAGATCTCATCTGGATGGATCCTTGCACCTCTTTACCCCCGAGTCGGTCATCGATATCCAGCGCTCTCTCGGTTCGGACATCATGATGGTGCTGGACGAATGTACGCCGTATCCCTGCGAAGAGGGATATGCAGTGGAGTCCAGCTGGATGACAGTGAGATGGGCTGAACGTTCAAAGGAGCGCTTCCTTGAGAGCGCCAAAGAGAATGGCCGGGATCAATCGTTGTTCGCGATTGTCCAGGGAAGCACGTATGAATCACTGCGAAGTGAGGTGGCCCAGGCCCTGGTTGAAATGGGTTTCGATGGATATGCGATCGGTGGGTTGTCTGTTGGCGAGCCTTCTGATGTCATGTACAGAATGACGGAAGTTTGTACGGCAATCTTGCCCTCCCAAAGGCCGAGATACTTGATGGGTGTAGGAACGCCGGAGAATATTCTGGAAGGAATTGACCGGGGAGTAGATATGTTCGATTGTGTTCTCCCTACCCGGAACGGTAGGAACGGAACACTGTTTACCAGACGTGGGAAGGTCAATATGAGAAATGAATCCCACGCCCGCGACTACGGGCCTGTTGAAGAGGAATGCGGTTGCTACACGTGCAGAAATTTTTCTCGGGCATATATTCGACATCTCTTCAAGGCGGAAGAGATCCTGGGACTGCAACTTGCATCGATCCATAATCTCTTCTTCTACCATTGGCTTTGTCGTAAGGCTCGTAAGGCAATCGTTGCGGGTAACTTCAGTCAATGGAAAGATGAACAACTGGCAACGCTCACCGCTGATGCGTTCATCGTGGGTGAGAAATCTGTACAAACAACTTGGAGGAACGCTTGATAGGATCATGGTTCGTTGCAATGGCACCACCCACTGACGGTAGCGGCGGGGGTGGACTTACGGGCACGCTCATTATGTTTGCCCTGATCATCGGAATATTCTACCTGATGATACTACGGCCGCAGCAGAAACGGCAGAAGGATCGTCAAAAACTGCTCGACACCGTTCGAAAGGGGGATAAGGTGGTTACTGCCGGTGGCTTGCACGCGACAGTCGCGGGCCTTGATGATAAGACCGTCCTGCTCCAGGTCAGTGACAATGTCAAGATGAAGTTTGAACGTAGTGCAATCTCCTCGATTCTTCGAGAAGGTGATTCAGAACCGAAAGAAGGGAAAGATAAATCGTGACAGAACAAAACTATGGGGGATTCAATGGCTGCACATAAGTCTGTCCTGCGGGGCTTCAACACGATCGATGAGGCCATTGTGGACATCAGGAATGGGAAGGTTGTCATTGTGGCTGATGATGATGACCGAGAGAACGAAGGTGATTTTATCTGCGCGGCCGAATTTGTCAATGCCGATATCATCAATTTTTTTGCGAAGAACGGTCGGGGTATCATCTGTACTCCACTGTCTGCCACCCGTGCCTCTGAACTTGGGCTGGATCCCATGGTCGATACAAACACGTCGCTGCATGAGACATCATTCACGGTGTCGGTGGATTTCATTCATGGGACGACAACGGGGGTCTCGGCCCACGACCGGGCTGCCACCATACGAGCTCTCATTGATCCGAAAACGAAACCAAGTGACTTGGCACGACCGGGACATGTTTTTCCACTGAAAGCCCTTGAGGGAGGTGTTCTCCGGCGCGCCGGTCACACGGAAGCCGTCATCGACCTCTGCACACTCGCGGGACTGTATCCTGCGGGCACACTCTGTGAGATCATGAATGACGATGGGACCATGGCTCGTGTTCCCGATCTCATGAAAATCGCGGATCATTTTAATTTGAAGATCATCACAGTTCGTGATCTCATCGAATACCGGATGGTTCGCGAAAAGCTTGTGCAGCGAGTGGTCAGCACAAAGCTTCCGACACGGTTCGGAGAGTTTCTGATGTCACTGTACAAGAGCGAAACGGACAATAAAGAACACATTGCCCTTGTGAAGGGAGAAATCCGGCCCGACAAACCCGTTCTTGTCAGGGTGCACTCCGAGTGTCTCACGGGCGATCTCTTCGGCTCGTTACGGTGTGACTGCCATGAGCAACTATTTGCCGCTCTCAAGATGGTCGAAGCAGCCGGCTGCGGTGTGGTTTTGTATATGCGTCAAGAAGGACGCGGCATAGGATTGGCCAATAAGCTGAGGGCTTACAAGCTGCAGGACGAGGGACTGGATACTGTTGAAGCGAATGAGAAACTAGGGTTCCGACCCGACTTGCGTGACTATGGAATTGGAGCTCAGATCCTTCGGGATCTTGGTGTAGCGAAGATTCGGCTTCTCACCAACAATCCAAAAAAGGTTGTAGGACTTCACGGATACGGCCTAGATATTGTAGAGCGCGTCGCTCTTGAAATGGATCCGAACAACGTCAATGAACGCTATTTGAAAACAAAGCGCGACAAGCTTGGTCATCTGATTCTTGTCGACCCTCGCGAGGGAGCAAGGCAGGGATAACACACTCCGAAAAACTGTTATCGGAATCGAGTCACTCACATTCTTGCATTTGAAGTGTTGTTTCCTTAATTAACGTATCAATAGAGCGATCGACGTAGCCACCATTCACAGGCTGAATGATGGCTATTCTTTTTGTCTACACTAGTTGGCTGGAGGTTCTAATGGCGCAACACGGAAAAGAGGAAAGTGTCTACCTGACGCGAGAACGGTTAATTGAACTCGAACAAGAGCTCCACCAGCTTAAGTCAAATGGTCGCAAGGTCATGGCACAAAAGATTGCCGACGCCCGAGGTCATGGAGACCTCTCGGAGAATGCTGAATATGATGCCGCCAAGGAGGAGCAGGAGCATCTCGAAATGAGGATTTCGAAGCTCGAACAAACACTCTCCCGTGCAAAGCTCATAGACGCCAGGGATCTGCCAAACGACAAAATCTACATACTTAGCCGGGTCAAACTGAAGGATCTCAAGACTGATGGTGAATTTGAGTATCTTTTGGTCTCTCCCGAGGAGGCCAATTTCGAGAAAAACAAGATTTCGGTCACTTCTCCGATAGGCAAATCACTCCTCGGAAAAACCAAGGGAGAGATTGTTGAGATCAAGGTGCCCGCTGGTGTTCTGAACTATAAGATCTTAGACATTAGCCGTTGATGGTTCAAGATACAGTTGAAGGAACATTGGGCTAAGGAATTCAGAGGTAATGACCCGGAACATGGGATTTGTCAACTTTTTTTGGGAATTGATGGGTTCATGGTCCAGCTGTGGAGTCACCAGAGGCGGTGTTAACCCTTGACTTTTATTGAGTGATGGAGTATATTTTTTTGGCTCGCATTGGAACGTATCAAATCAGGTGCTCTTCCACACGAGCTTGCGTGGGAGGGCCTGATTTCATATATTCGCGCACCAATGCGGGAATAGCTCAGTTGGTAGAGCGCAACCTTGCCAAGGTTGATGTCGCGGGTTCGAATCCCGTTTCCCGCTCTGTCCCGGTTGACGGGACAGGGGGCGTTCGGTAATCGCGCCGAACGTCCTCGTCATACACTTCCTCTTTAAAGTGGCCCCGCCGCCCCCAATCCCACCAGGTGGCGGGGTTTTTTTTCTTTCTTCGGAAGGAAGTGATATCAGTGTGTGCATGGTTCCGTGGGTTTCGGGCACCCACACCGAATATGCTTGTACTCTGGGAATCAAGAACGTGGCGCCGTACCCAAGTGGTAAGGGAGAGGTCTGCAAAACCTTTATGCGGCGGTTCGAATCCGCCCGGCGCCTCAAAATGGACCTCTCCCGCTCCGTCGTTCGGTCCGCTGTGCAAATCCAACAGTCTTGTGAATATCCACTCTTGAGGCCGAGGTGGCGGAATTGGCAGACGCACAGGACTTAAAATCCTGAGGGCCGCAAGGTCCGTGTGGGTTCAAGTCCCATCCTCGGCACTTGCGGTGTACTATACACGATTGACCTGCAGCAGAAATGAGGGTCGACGGGCGGTTAGCTCAGTTGGTTAGAGCGCTACCTTGACATGGTAGAGGTCACAGGTTCGACTCCTGTATCGCCCACGGGATAAGCATTGAAATCGGAGATCGCTCCGGTTTTTTTTTGGTTGAACAAGAACATTTGCGTGAAAAATCCAATCACCATAACGTTTCCGGACGGGCAGCAACGGCAGTACGAGGGTGGCACCACAGGCCTCCAGGTTGCCGAAAGCATTAGCAAAGGCCTTGCCCGTGAGGCACTCGCTGTCTCGGTGGATGGCGAAACATGGGACCTTTCACGTCCAATCGAAACTGATGTGTCTGTCATCTTTCTCACATGGCACGACGAAGAGGGGAAACGAACGTTCTGGCATAGCTCCGCTCACCTCATGGCTGAAGCGATAGAAACTCTCTTTCCAGGTACACGGTTCGGAATTGGACCTCCTGTGGAAAACGGATTCTACTATGACATCGATATGGGGGATCACTCGCTCTCGGCCGATGAACTCTCTTCCATCGAGAAAAAAATGTATGAACTTTCTGGCCGCGATGTTCCATACTGCCGTGAAGTCAAATCCTGGTCGGACGCAATTGCTCACTTCAAGAAAAAAGGTGATCCGTACAAACTTGAATTGCTTGAAGAGCTGAAGAACGAGCAGATCACATTCTATCATCAGGGAAATTTTACGGACCTTTGCTTCGGACCCCATATTCCCGCGACGGGGCGAATCAAGGCGATCAAACTGCTAAGTGTCGCAGGTGCCTATTGGCGCGGCAATGAACGAAACAAGATGCTTCAACGGGTGTACGGCGTAACCTTTCCCACGATGAAGGAGCTCGAGACCCATCTCTTTCTCCTCGAGGAGGCGAAACGACGTGACCATCGAAAACTTGGGGCTGAACTCGAGTTGTTCCTGCTCACGCCGAAAGTTGGAGCGGGATTGCCGCTCTGGCTGCCGAAGGGAACGGTGTTAAGAGAGACTCTGGAGGAATTCCTCCGAAGTGAACAAAAAAAACGAGGCTATTCTTCTGTGGTTACTCCACATATCGGAAACCTCGGCCTGTACAAAACCAGTGGACATTATCCTTACTACAAGGATAGTCAGTTTTCACCCATTGTGGTTGAAAATGAGGAATACTTGCTGAAGCCGATGAACTGTCCACACCATCATCAGATCTACCTCAGCAAACCGCGGAGTTACCGTGACTTGCCGCTTCGTTTGGCGGAGTTTGGGACCGTCTATCGTTATGAGCAATCTGGCGAACTCAATGGCCTGATCCGGGTACGATCGTTCACGGTGGATGATTCTCACATATATGTGACCCGGGACCAGCTTAAGGACGAACTCTGTAATGTTATTGATCTCATCCAGCACGTGTTCGTTACACTCGGGTTCAGAGAGTTCAAGACTCGGCTTTCATTCCGAGATCCGAAGAACAAAGAGAAATTCGGAGGAGAGGACGAACTCTGGGAGCAATCGGAAAGGGAGATACGAGAAGCCGCCGATCTGATGAAATTACGGTATTCGGTTGCGGTTGGTGAAGCCGCTTTCTACGGTCCGAAGATCGATTTCATGGTTCGGGATGCACTGAACAGAAGTTGGCAACTTGGAACTGTGCAGGTTGATTACGTCATGCCTGAACGGTTCAATCTGGAGTACACGGGACCCGATGGTCAAAAGCACAGGCCGGTGATCATCCACAGGGCACCGTTCGGATCGCTCGAACGATTCATCGGAGTGCTGATTGAACATTATGCCGGAGAATTCCCGCTCTGGTTGGCTCCCATTCAAGTTGTCGTTCTCCCCATCACGGACAAACAGCTTGACTATGCCCGAAAAGTTTCCGATGATGTAGCCGCATCAGGACTCCGAGGAAACCTTGACGATCGCAATGAGAAGGTAGGGTACAAGATTCGCGAGTGGGAGACACAGAAAGTCCCGTTCATGCTGATCGTTGGCGACAAAGAAAAGGATGCCGGAACGGTCTCGGTGCGCCGACATGGGAAGGGCGACCTTGGAGCAAGAGATGTTAACGACCTGATTACCTGGCTCCTGAGGCATGTCAAAGAGAAAACCCTAACAATAAAAGGAGATAATCCATAGCAGCAGAAAAGCGCCCCCGAATCAACGACGAGATACGCGCTCCTGAAGTTCGAGTGATCGATCAACATGGAGTTCAGCTTGGCGTGATGTCTCCACGAGAGGCCACGATGCTTGCGAGAGAACGGGATGCGGACTTGGTGGAAATCGTTCCCAACGGGAAACCCCCTGTGTGCAAAATCATCAGTTATGGGAAGTTCAAGTACGAGCAGGCCAAGAAGGACAAGTTTCAGAAGAAACATCAACATGTCTCTCTCCTGAAAGAGCTCCGTTTTCATCCCAATACCGATACGCATGATTTTGAATTCAAGACACGCCATGCACGCAGGTTTCTCACCGAAGGTCACAAGGTCAAAGCAACGGTGATGTTCAAAGGAAGAGAGATCACGCGTATCGAATTGGGAGAAGGACTTCTCGCGAGATTGGCTGACCGACTCGCCGATATTGCAAGAATCGATCAACCGGCGAAAATGGAGGGAAGAAGCATGGCCATCCTGCTGGTCCCCGATCGAAAGAAAAAGACAGAACACAAAGGATCTGATCGGACTGTCAATGAACCGAAACCAGAAAAGTTGTCAAAAGAACAATAGAATCCTATGCCAAAAATGAAAACCCGTAGTGGAGCAAAGAAACGATTTCGACTCACCGCAACCGGCAAAATCAAACGCGCATCGGCTTTTCGAAGCCACATTCTGACCTCAAAGACCAGCAAACGGAAGCGCAAGCTGCGAAAGGGTGGAATGGTCGCACCAGGTAACGCAAAGGCTGTGCGTATGATGATCCAGGCCTGAGCCTCAGGTATGAATCAAAACACATCATCTCAACACGACTCAGAAGGATAAGGATAACCATGCCGCGTTCGCAAAACAAAGTTGCCTCCCATCGACGCCGCAAGCGAATTCTCAGCAAAGCAAAAGGCTATTGGGGAGCGAGAAGCAAAGTTCTCACCGTTGCAAAACACCATATCGACAAGGGGCTGCAACACTCGTACCGGGACCGCAGAACCAAGAAAAGAACGATACGCAATCTCTGGGTTGCACGCATCAACGCTGGTGCGAGACTAAACGGAACGACGTACTCACGCCTTCTCAGCGGACTGAATAGAAAGGAAGTGAGCATCAACCGCAAGGTCCTCGCTGATCTCGCGGCAAACAACCCCTCCGCGTTTACCGAAGTCGTACGATTTGCGCTCGCATAATACCCGGGGCAACTCCTTTCTGTTTGGGAAGAGGAGATTCATCATTCCTATCCTAGTGCCACTTCTAAGAAGAAATCTTGTGCTTTTGTCTTCAAGATATCCAAAACGGCAGTAGTGCTCGTTTCCATTCGCAGTTGCATTTTCGCAAACACATTAGGACTTAATGGAAACGGCACTAGGAAATGCTCTCCGAGATTGACCACATTCGAGGGCGCGCCGAAAGCGAGCTCGCATCACTCTCCACAATCGATCAATTGGAGGAATTCAGAATTCGCTATCTGGGGAGGAAAGGATTAATCGCCTCCCTCTTTGAGCGTCTCTCGGACCTCCCACCGGCGGAGCGACCCGAGGTTGGAAAAAGATTGAACGAGATGCGCAACCACGTTCGGTCAGCATATGAGCAAAAACTCACTGCCATGAGGCCGGGGCCGGAAAAGAAGCCTCCCACAGATCTTACACTCCCAGGTCGACGCAGATTTCTCGGTTCCAAGCACATTCTGACACAAACACTTGACGAAATCAAAACAATCTTCGGCTCGATAGGATTTTCCGTAGTTGAGGGTCCTGAAATTGAGGATGATTATCATAATTTTGAGGCTCTGAATTTTCCGAAGGACCATCCTGCGAGAGACATGCAGGACACGTTCTTCCTGAGTAAGACCGCCCTGCTGAGAACTCACACATCTCCCATGCAGATTCGAGTAATGGAAAACCAGCCTCCTCCCGTGAGAATGATCATTCCGGGGAAGGTCTACAGAAACGAGGCCATCAGTGCACGAAGTCTCTGTGTGTTTCATCAAGTTGAAGGTTTGTATGTCTCCAAAGGAGTTTCATTTGGGGAGTTGAAAGGGACTCTCGTTTCTTTCATCAAACAATTCTATGGGAGCGAAACGCGGTACAAATTCAGACCAACATTTTTCCCCTTCACAGAGCCAAGTGCCGATATCTACATCGGTTGTTTTATCTGTGGGGGTAAAGGGTGTCGGATGTGTAAGAAGAGCGGCTGGCTCGAGATCCTCGGATGTGGTATGGTCGATCCCAACGTCTTCCGATATGTCGGCTACGATGCAGAGGTCTATACAGGCTACGCCTTCGGGATGGGGATCGAACGGATTGCAGCTCTCCGATATGGCATCGATGATCTGAGGCTGTTCTATGAAAACGATGTCCGATTTCTAAGCCAGTTCTAGAAAGTGCAGTTGAAAAGTAGCCACACGTCTCACAATCAACACACTATTGTGAGACGAGCCGTCCACAATAGTAAAAGCGACTACTAATGAGGACGAGCCCCGGCTTGTGCCGAGGCTCGGCCACAAGGCGTTGTCATTGAAGGCCGGCTCGTCCGAAGGACGGGGTCTCGGCCGGAGGCCGGACAAAGAC
>Ga0247727_10015655_pt1 | contig 12390 bp, 11 predicted proteins | sample WisWelCaveWW1625_FD_202498 | JGI IMG/M metagenome (GOLD analysis project Ga0247727, IMG submission 202498) | Biofilm microbial communities from Wishing Well Cave, Virginia, United States - WW16-25 | ecosystem: Environmental > Aquatic > Deep subsurface > Groundwater > Cave microbial mat | place... | reverse complement strand
GAAGGATCACCGCACGGGGGTGGAAAAAGGCGATGTCGGGTCGGTGATGGACGGCGAAATCGACCCCTTCATCGAAGGCGTTCTGAAGTGGCGCTCCGACACCCGCGAAGGGAAGTAATCTTCATCAACCGATGAAGTTCATGCAGAGAGGGCCACGACGATTGCGATACGGAAATGACGCGACATTCCCTCCCCTTCAAGGGGAGGGCTAGGGTGGGGATGGGTTGCTTCTCCGAAAGCCCATCCCCCTCCCAACCTCCCCCTTGAAGGGGGAGAGGTTTCGGGGCGGGGACTCGCTGACCGATGTCCGCGAATTGATGCGGTACGACACTACAAGTCGGTCGGGACGATTTTGAGGATTTCGCCGTCGTAGTCGACGACGTATAACTCTCCGGCCTCGTCCTCGCCGAAGGCGCTGATGTTTCGCCCGGTCGCCAAGAGGAGACGCCGCTCACGCACCGCCGTGCCGTCGTATCGTAGCGCCCAGATTTTCCCGTTGCCAAAATCGCCATATACGTAATGCCCGACGAGCGCGGGAATCGCCATGCCGCGATAGACGTACCCTCCGATCACTGTGGTTCCCGTAGACCGCGGGTAGTCGAGGATCGGCGGGGTCATCCCGCGCGGGTCGCAATCCTTCCGAATGCCTGGCGTACAGATCATCCCCTCCATCTGCCGCCAGCCGTGGTTCTCCCCCCGGCGAATGACGGCGATCTCCTCCCGCGCGCCCTGGCCGACGTCGCCCGCGTAAAGCAGGCCGCTTGCGCGATCGAACGAGAAACGCCAGGGGTTACGCAGCCCATAGGCCCAAATCTCCGGGGCCGCGCCGGGCGTTTTGATAAACGGATTATCTGGCGGAATGCCGTAGGGTGCGTCGCTCTGGGTGTTCACGTCGATGCGAAGCATCTTGCCGAGCCGGCTTGCGAGATTTTGCGCGTGGTTGTGCGGGTCGTTCGCCGATCCACCGTCACCCATCCCGATGTAAAGATGGCCGTCCGGGCCGAAAGCGATCTGTCCGCCGTTGTGGTTCGAGTAAGGTTGCGGAATGGTGAGGAGCGCCTGCTCCGACTCTAGCGCGACGCGATGGGCGCTGGCGTCGGTCCGCCACGAGGAGATGACCGTATGCAGGCCACCTGCGCTGGCGGTGTAGTTGAGATAGAGCCGACGGGTTTGGGCAAACTTCGGATGGAACGCGAGGCCGAGCAGCCCCTTCTCCCCGCCGGAGACGACCCGATCCCGAATATCCAAAAACGGGGCATCGCGCACGCGGCCCTCGTGAATGATCCGAACGACGCCCGCCTGCTCCACCACGAAAATCCGTCCACTCCCGTCGCCCGCATGGGTGAGGCCCAAAGGCGCAACGAACCGCTTGGCGAACGACTGCAACCGCACCGACGCCGCATTTTTATCTTCCGGCGGAGCGGGACGTTGCGGTCTGGCCATCGCGGCGAACGCCACGATGACCAGACCGCAAACGACCATCCGATACAACAGCGTGATCCTGCGTCGATCCAAAACCGTCTCCCAAGGTTCAACCCATTATTCCGGCAGGCCGGAAGTCAAAAGTAAATGGACCCCACTGTCAAGACAGAAATCGGGTGGGTTTGGTTTGTGCGTGCGACCTCACTTGCAGCGGGACGGCCTGCCCTGGCTCTGTTTTAGTTCTGCCATCGGGCCCGATGTCGAGTCTGTTCTCCTCATAACACATCCCCGTATTGTTGAGGGCACTTCTATCCATATCGATTCTGCTCATGGTTCGACAGGCTCACCACGAGCGGCATCAATGACATGGCCGCTCACCATGAGCCTGTCGAAGGGCATTCAGAAGATTGATACGAAGCGCCCTTTAGGTGCATTTCCGGACCTGCCATTGAGGCACGGGACGAACGCTTTATAAGCCCTATCCGGAAACCGGGGTTGAGAGGTCTTTGGGGTTCCACCCTGTACGAATCGTTTCCGATTCCAGTATCTGTTACAAGATGACCCACGGGATCGAATTGCCGGGGGCCAGGGCGAAGAAGCCGTCGCCCGCCAGCGTGGGGGTAAAGTGATGCCACGGGACGCCGTTCAAAAATTGCTACAAGCGAGTTTGGATGCAGGGGATGCCGCGCAGATTCTCGGCCGACTTGCCGCGCTGCTTCCGGCCGTTCGCGCCGAGGCCGAGGATTTTGGCTTGCTGCTGTCGGATGTCTCCGCCAAGGCTGCGGTTGAATACTTCCGCGTCGTCCCTGAAACCCTCGCGGTGCTTGTCCCTTCCGCGCTCGGTCTCTGGGTGGGAATGGGGATGTCGCTCGCCGAAAAGTCGGCGGCGGTGGCGATTCGGTTTTTTCGACAGGGGCCGACGCTCTTCTCCCGTCTTCCCGACCACAATTTACAAGAGCGCCTTCTTCGTGAGGGGATCGCCCTCGCTCGGCAAAATCCGCATCTCGCGCTGGAATATTACCAGCAGGCCCCGCTGCTGCTCGCTGCGACGCCGATGTCGCCCGACGCCCTGCACGAATGGGCGGCGCAGGGAATGTTGCTGGGGCAGGCCGATTACACCCTGGCCGTCGAATACTTCCGCATCGCCGCAGGGCTGTTGCCGGTCGTTCCCATTTCCCATCTGGCGCGCTGGGTGGCCGTGGCGCGCGGCATTGAACCGCTCTTCTCGCAAATTGTTTTTATCCGGACCAGCCCGGAAACCTTCGCGGCATCCGGCGCGCCACTGCAGTTGCTTGATCTGATGACGGCGATGTCTGGCGCGTCCGCTGGGGTCGGGAAAACCTTTCATATCTTCTCGGCCGCAGCGACGACCCTAGCCCCATTCCAGCCGCACCAGTTACACCACCTCTGGCTGAAACGAACCACCGAGATCGCCCGCCTCGACCCTGAAATCGCCGCCATGTTTTTTTTGAACGGCCCCAAACTTCTTGATGCGGTCGGCGCGCCATATCTTGCGGCATGGGTTGATGAAGGGACTGCCCTGCTCATGCGCGACCCCATCGCGGCCCGCGCCTATTTCGCCTGGGAGTCGAAGGGTGCGCAGACAGCCCGCGATCGTCTGCGGGGTGGCGTCGCCCTCTCGACTGCGGCGGGGTCGCTGACAATTTTCGCCGCTGCCCTCGCCGGTCGACCCGTCGAAATCGCGCCGCTCTCCGAATCGGACGGGGTGGCGCCGATGACCGACGGCCAGACAATCTTTCTGCCAGCACATATCGCCTGGTTCCCAAACGAAGCCGACAACGTCGAGTGGTACAAAGTTGCCACGGCGTTCCAGGCCGGGTTTTTGGAATATGGGACGTTCACGCCGACGCTCGCCGAAACAGCCGATCTCATCGAATCGCTGCAGGCCAAATATCAGACACGCGGCGGCCTGCGCGGTCTCACAGCGTTCTTCTCGCTCTTTCCGGAACCTGCGACCTTTCGGGAGATTTTCCAGATCGCCGAAGGAGCGAGGGTCGCGTTTCGGCTGCAACAGGACTATCCCGGTCTGCGGAGGGCGCTCGTCCGAATGCGCGCGACCGACCTTGCGACGCTGCCGCCACTGATGGGACGGACGCCCCAGGGCGTGATGATCGCGCTGCTGCAACAGGTGGCGCTTGCGGGTGTCACACGCGACGCCCCTCCGCCGGAGATGCAGTCGGCCTTTTTTGAGGCGTGCCGGATTCTCGGCGGTGTCCAGAGCGCCGAGGCGACGGTGGCCCGGTCGATGCGCGCTGCGGCCCAGGTTTACGACCTGATTGTGGTGGATGGGGGCGGCGCGGCGGCGGGTGGCGAGGCGTTTGAAGAGCAGGGGGAGAGACGGCGTGGCGACGGAGCGGGCGGTGGAGAGATTCGACCAGCGACGACGCGCGGCGTCCTCATGCCCGAACGGGTGGAACGCGCGAAGGCGCCGCCGCCTGCCGGTCTTCTTGCGCAGATCGTCAAAGCAGGGATCAATGTTGCTGGCGTCGGTTCGGAAAGCGCGGCGATGGCGGGGTCAATCAGCGACAGTGCCAGCGCGACACCGGAGACGGATGCCGGTGAACGTGGGCGGGGCACGGGGGCGAGCGACGGGGCGTCGAATCCATCCGATCTGGCCGAGGCGGGTTACGATTATGACGAATGGGATTGTGGCGCCGAGGATTACCGGCCCGCCTGGTGCCATCTGGTGGAGCGCCCCGTCGTGGAGAAGGCGGGCGGCGGCGTGCTGCTTTCTGACGTTCCGGTCGCAGCCGTCGTTCGGGCCTTCTCCCGATTGCGCCCCGAAGGGCGAACGCGCGTCCGGGGTGCGCAGGACGGGGATCAGTTGGACCTCGACCGCCTCATTGAAAGCCGTGTCGATCGCAGGATGCGCCGAACGCCGTCCGACCGAATCTATATCGACCACTTCAACGCCGAACGGAGCGTCGCCGCCGCGTTTTTAGTCGATATGAGTGGATCGACCGCGCGGGTGCTGCCGGAATCGGGCAAGAGCCTCTTTCGGGTCGAACAGGAGACGCTTGCCCTTCTCACGCGGGCGCTGGCTGCGATTGGCGACAGGTTTGCGCTCTTCGGCTTTTCGAGCCGGGGTCGACACGCCGTCGATTTTCACGTCATCAAATCGTTCGACGACCGCGCCGACGCCCAAATTGACGACCGCATTTTCGCCCTCTCCAACTGCGCCCAAAACCGCGACGGCGCGGCCATTCGACATGCCGTGCGTCACCTCGCCACGGAGGGGATGAAGACAAAATTACTCATCCTCATCAGCGACGGCCGGCCGCTCGACGACGGCTACGACGACGCCTATGCCACGGCCGATACCCGAATGGCCCTCCGGGAGGCGCGGCAGGCCGGCGTCTTTCCCCTCTGCATCACCGTCGATCCGGCGGGTGACGCGTATGTCCGCGCCCTATACGGCGAGGTCGCCTACCTCGTGATCGACTCGGTGGAGAGCCTCCCGCGCCAACTTCCCCGCCTCTACCGGCGGCTGACGACGTAAGCCTTCCGCACAAGTTCTGCGTATCGGAACACTTGGGGGCACTTCTATAAATTGAGTGAATGCCCTTCGACAGGCTCAGGGTGAGCGGCCATGTCATTGATTCCGCTCGTGGTGAGACTGTCGAACCATGAGCGGAATCGAATGGATAGAAGTGCCCTTGACTGACGGGAGAGGGGTGATCAATAGCGCGACGCGGGGCGGGAGAGATATTTTTCGGCGAGATGTGGGTCCCACATGGCGCCGGTGGCCGACATGACGGCATCGACCCCGATGTTGAAGTAGTCTCGAATGTGGTCGGCCGTCATGACCCCGCCGACGCCGATCACGGCGAGGTCGTACTTTTCCCGCTGAACGATTTCCACCATTCGCCGGGCCTGTGTCATGGCGCACTGGCGGATTGCCGCACCGCAGACGCCGGAGCGCAGACGCCCCGGCAGGGCGGGGCCGCCGTCCGGGCCGACCACTTCAAACGACAGGGTGTTGATGGCCGAGATGGCGCTCACATGCGGGGCATTCGCCCGGGCGACCGCGGCCAGACGGGCAGCGTCTGCGATGTAGCCGATCTTGATGATGAGCGGCGTGGCGCCGATTGCCGCCTTCACCGTCTTTGAAACCTGTGCGGAGAGGGCCGGATCGGTAAAAATCGAACCCTCGCCGGAGACGACGTTTGGGCAGGAGAGGTTGATCTCCACGGCGTCCGCCCCGGCCTCGCGCGCCATCGCTGCCGCGCGGGCATAGTCGGCGGCCAGTGCCGTGCATCCCCCATCGTCCGGCGTTCCGACCACGCTCACGATGAGAATCTGCCCCGTCGTGAGCGCCTGCTTCGCCACGGCGACATCCTTTTGCCAGACTACCGGATCGCGCGACGGCATCCCGAACGAATTGGTAATCGTGACCTGTGCCGGAGATTCCGGTTGCCGCGTGGTGACGACGAGCGGCCGACCGAAGTCGTCGGCACACAGCGGTTTGGCAATGTCGATCAGGACGCAATTGGGCGGCAGATGGCTCGGCACCGCCCGCGTCCGAACCGTTTTATAAACGGGCAGATCGAAACCGAGCTGGGCGTAGGCCGCAATCCAGCGCGAATTGAGCAGCGGCCCCGCCGCAATCCCGATACGCGCATTCACCTCAAACCCCAAAAACCGCTCGCGCCGAACGGAAGGGTCGGGGGTGCGTGGGGCCGAGGGCACGATGCGAGGCCCGTCCGCGTAATTCTCTTCGTAGGAGCGTGTGATGTCGTAGGCTGGCTGCATGTGCGATTTATCGTTGGAAGAGGGTCGTTGTGGTCAGACAAAAACAGGGATCGTACCGGCGGAAGATGAACACAGCCGTCACAGGGGAATCAAGAATTGAGGGCGACGGTTCTTAAATGATAAAGACGCCACAGCGGCATTTGGGAATGAGGTCTTTTGCCTTGCGCAACGGGTGCGCCACCGGAGGTTAATTCAAGAGGATCGAAACACTGCTGCTGAAATTCTCTGCCCCATCGAACGAGGCGGCGAACGAGGCGGCGGATTGACGAAACCGTGACGGTTCGGCTAGATTCCGGTCGCGGGTTTTAGTCTCCGCACGCGAAGCCGCCCGACAGGAAAGACTCGGATGATGACCGCCATTGAAAAACCGAAAGAGGTGGTATCCGCTCGGGTCGGGGTCTCTTTTACGATTCGGCTCTGGGAGGACCGAACGCGTGGCAGCCGTTGGATGCCGACCTGTGATTCGACGGCGTTGCGGTTGTTGGGCGACGACTATGCGCGAACGCGCAACATTCGGGTGGACGATGTGGGGATGCGCTATTTTGAGTTTGTCGGTCTGAAGCCGGGCCGGTATCCCGTCTCGTTTGAAGCGCGTTACGGATGGAAATTTTCCGCCGAGGATCGGATCGTTTACGAGGTTGAAATCACAAACTGAAGCGCGGGGCGATTGTGCCCGCGTCGAATGACACGCACATGGTCCCATCGTCTAGTGGCCTAGGACGTTGGCCTCTCACGCCGAAAACACGGGTTCGAACCCCGTTGGGACCACCAACCTACCCGTCACTCTTTCTCGCCCCGTTTTGATAGAAAGCGACATCCCCGAACGCCCGGCCCTCCTGCCCCCGTAGCTCAGGTGGATAGAGCAGCGGTTTCCTAAACCGTTTGCCGGGTGTTCGAATCACCCCGGGGGCACCCCGCGGAACATCCGCCGATGGCGCGGGGCTTGGTCCCGATACAGCCGATTCCCACAAAAGGGGATTCACCACTCCCGACCTCCCATTTATCAAAGATGGGGTGGGGGGAGTTAATCAGAAGTGGACGATGATCCCCCCTCCACCGCACCTGTGCGGTCATGGAGGATTCGGCCGTCTTTGAGGGTGACGCAACGGGGGGCGAGGGCGGCGACTTTGGGGTCATGGGTGACGAGGATCAGCGTCCGGCCTTCGCGATACAGGTCGAGCAGAAGGCGCATGATTTCTTCGCCCGATTTCGAGTCGAGATTGCCGGTCGGCTCGTCCGCCAGTAAAACGTCGGGGCGATTGACCAGCGCCCGCGCAATGGCGACCCGCTGCTGCTGTCCGCCGGAGAGTTGACCGGGGCGATGGTGCATCCGGTCGGTCAGACCCACACGGGCCAGGGCCTCCTGCGCACGTGCGGTGCGATCCGCGCGGGCGATGCCCGCATAAAAAAGAGGCACCTCCACGTTGGCCTGCGCCGTCTGTTTTGGCAGCAGATGAAACGTTTGGAAGATAAACCCAAGCGTCTGGTTGCGGAGGCGCGAGAGCGCGAGATCGGAAAGGTCGGCCACCGGCGCCCCTTTCAGGAAATAGTCGCCGGACGTTGGGCGCGACAAGCAACCGAGCACGTCGAGCAGCGAGGTCTTCCCGCTGCCCGATGTCCCGACGATCGCCACAAAGGCGCCGGTATCAATCACGAGATCCACCCCGTCGAGCGCCACGACCGGCGTCTCCCCCATCGGGTAAACCTTCCGAACCCCCTTCATTTCAATGAGCATGGCCGCCTTCGACTCGGGATGATTTAGAACGCCTGCGCCTGATAGACTCCGCCGCTGGCTTCGGCCGGCCTTTTTATCACAGACGCTATTTGGGGTGAAATATGGAGTTGTGGGCGGATCCTCAGACATGGGTGGCGTTGGTGACCATGACGGCGCTGGAGATTGTTCTCGGCGTCGATAATGTCATTTTCATCTCCATTCTGGCGGGGAAGTTGCCGGCGGCGCAGCAGCAGAAGGCGCGGAGGATCGGCCTGGTGGTGGCGATGTTTGCCCGCATCGCGCTGCTCTTCTCGCTGGCGTGGGTGATGAAACTGACCGATCCGCTCTTTTCAATTTTGGGTCACGGATTCTCCGGCCGCGACCTGATCCTGATTTTCGGCGGGCTGTTTCTCCTCGGCAAGAGCACCCACGAAATTCACGAAAAACTGGAGGGGGAAGAAGGCCGCGCCTCGACCGGTCCGCCCGCGTCGTTCGCCAGTATCATCACGCAGATTCTTATTTTGGACATCATCTTTTCGCTCGACTCGGTTATCACGGCGGTCGGGATGGCGAGCGATCTTTGGGTCATGGTGACGGCCGTGGTCATCGCCGTCGCCGTGATGATGCTCTTCGCCAGCGCCATCAGCGACTTCGTCAACCGCCACCCGACGATGAAAATGCTGGCGCTCAGTTTCCTCATCCTCATCGGGGTCTCGCTGCTGGCCGAAGGCTGGGGTCAGCACATCCCGAAAGGGTACATCTACTTTGCGATGGCCTTTTCGGCAGGGGTCGAGATGCTCAATCTGCGCAGCCGCCGCACGACCCCGCCGGTTCACCTCAACACCCCCTACGTCGAAGAGACAAAAAAAGGTTGAGCCACCCCATATAAAAGAGGAGGACGCCCCATGTCACAGGTATTCTCAATCCCGCGCCATGGCCGATCGGTCATGATTGTCGGCCTCTGCCTGATTCTTCTCTCCTGTCAGACCGCGCCGATGACTGGCCGGTCGCAGATCATCTTAATTGACGAACCACAGGAGGTGGCGCTGGGCATCAAGGCCTATCAGGTGGCGCTTTCAAAGGCCAAGCGTTCGACCGACGTCCAAAAGACGGCGCTGGTTCAGCGCGTCGGAAAGCGGATTGCGGCGGTGGCGAATCGTCCGGACTATGCGTGGGAGTTTACGTTGGTTCAGGACGACAAGATGGTGAATGCCTTTGCCATGCCTGGCGGAAAGGTGGCGGTATACACGGGGATTCTTCCGGTGGCCGAGATCGAGGCGGGGCTGGCCGCCGTGATGTCGCATGAAGTGGCCCACGCCATCGCTCGGCATGGCGGCGAGCGGATGACGACGGGCTTGCTGGCGCAGATGGGAATGACGGCGCTTAATGTCGGACTCGCCGTGAAAGGGGAAGACCAGGGGACGATTCAGGCCTTCAATACCGCGTATGGATTGGGCACCCAGTTCGGCATCCTCCTCCCCTTCAGCCGCAACCAGGAGTCGGAGGCCGACCATATCGGCCTCATCCTGATGGCCCGCGCCGGTTACGACCCCAAAGAAGCGATCGGTTTTTGGCAGCGGATGGCCCAGACCAAAAAGGCCACCGCGCCGGAATGGCTCACAACACACCCCAGCGATGACACCCGCATTCGCCAACTCCGCGCCCTCCTCCCCGAAGCCGAAAAGGAATACCAGCGGATCAGATAGGCCCGCAAAGTTCGCAGAGGCAACTCCACCGGTCCCTCTTTAGATAAAGAGGGGGGTTAGCCTCCCCTTTATTCAAAGGGGGGAGGTTCGGAGGGGTTGGTTTTCCCAAATCAGGCTATCCTGCGCGGCCTAATCGGCCTCCGGCTCGCTGTTGCCTTGTCGATGAACGACTTTGTCTTCGTCGAAGAGCGATTCCAGTTCGCTCTCCATCTCCGCCTTGTCGTTGGGAACGACGCGGAGTGGAATGGCGATGGGCACCCTCTTTTTGGCTGGCTCTTTTTTCTCGGCGTCTTTTGCTTCCATGTCGTTTCTCCGCACCTCTCTTGTGGTGCAGGCCTCCGGCCTGCAAATAAGCAAAAATGCCATAGCAGCCTGTCGGATTTATGGCCGAATCCATCCGTGACCCGGCTTTGTCGGGACAGTTTGATCGTGATTTCATGAAACCGGGTTTTAATTTGCCATTTCATGGCCACGCGGGCGACGTGGAGACCCATGAAAACCTGTTTTCCCCATTCCGTCCGCCCTCATCCCGCCTGCTCGACGAGTAGACGCCCGCCGGAGTCGGTCAGGGGGCGAGTGCCGTGAGGAGTTTGGAATGGATGCCGCCGAAGCCGCCGCTGGACATAATACAGATGACATCGCCGGGTGCAAGGGCGGTCGCGAGGGTCGTTACGATTTCGGCGGCGGTTGGGATGAACATCGCCTCGTGGCCTGCGGCCGTGAGGCCGGAGATGATTTTTGCTGGGTCAAGTCGGAGATCGCCAGGCACCTTTTCCTGGGCGAAGACGTCGGCGATGATCGTCCGGTCGGCGCCCGAGAAGGCGTCGACGAACGCCGATTGAAAGATGTTGCGGCGGCTGCTGGCCGATCGCGGCTCAAAAACAGCCCAGAGCCTTTGGCCCGGGTAGCGGAGGCGGAGTGCGGCGAGCGTTTCGGCAATCGCCGTGGGATGGTGGGCGAAATCGTCGATGATGGTTATGTTTCGAACTGTGCCGACCACCTCCTGCCGCCGCTTTACCCCTTCAAAACGGGCGATGCCATCGCAAATCGCCTCCCACGAAACACCCAGCCGGTGGCAGAGGGCGATGACGGCGAGGCTATTTTTGAGATTGTGCCGTCCCGCCAGCGGCGAATCGACTGTTCCGATTCCTTTCCCACGATAACGGACCTCGTAAATCAGCCGACCGTCTTGTGACACCGGTACGTTCGCCGACCAGTCGGCAGTGGCGTCGAGGCCATACGTCTCGACCTCGCAGGCGGCGCCACGGGCGACTTCACGCACGATCGGATCGTCGGCAGCCACCAGAAAACCGTCGCGTGGCAAGAGGGCGACGAATCGGCAAAACGCCTGCTGCACGGCGGCGAGGTCGAGGTAGATATCGGCATGATCATGCTCAATGCTGGTGAGAATGGCGTGTTGGGGACGGTAATGGAGAAACTTCGGCCCCTTGTCAAAAAAGGCGGTGTCGTATTCGTCGCCCTCGACGACGAAATGCTCCGACTTGCCGAGCCGATAGTTGCCGTCGAAGTTTTTGACCCATCCGCCGATCATCATTCCAGGATCGCGGCCCGCGCTGGCCAAGACCCACGCGAGCAGCGACGAGGTCGTCGTCTTCCCATGCGTTCCCGTTACCACGGCCGGTTTGCGCTCTTTCAGGAAAAAGTCGGCGAGCGTCTCCGGCATCGAGCTGTACGAAATCCCCTGCGCCAGCGTGGCGACGGACTCTGGATTGTCGGCGCGGACGGCGTTGCCGATGACCACGCGGTCGATGTCTGGCGTGATATTGGCGGCGTTGAAGCCGATGGAGACGGGGACGCCGGCGCGTTCGAGCAGGATCGACATCGGCGGGAAGATGTCGGCGTCGGAGCCGCTGACGCGGTGGCCCGCCGCTTTGAGGAGTCCGGCGAGCGCCGCCATTCCGGTGCCGCAGACAGCGATGAGGTGGATTCGTTTGGCGTCGAACAAAGCGTTAGACATTAAAATGCCGGAGCATGGCGGCGATAAAAATAATCGCCACGCCGACGATCAGCGTGACATAGTTGAACGTTAAATTGGGAAGGATACGGCTCGTTCGCTCATCGGACGCCGCCCGGTTCGAGTCGGGCGGTGTCAGCCCCATGAAGAAGTGGATCGACATCACCGTCGCCACCAGAAACACCTTCACGCCGAGCGCCACCACGTAGGCCACCGGCATCTCCCCGCCCGCCCGCCGAATGCCAAAGTTGAGCGCGCCGGTCACGAGGATCGTCAAAACAAGCGGCCCCACCATCAGCCGAAAACGGTTCGAAAGGGCGTCTAAAAAGTTCGCAGGGAGTGCCCGCGTCTTCAGAAGCGGGGCGAAGATAAGCACCTGAAAGGCAACGCCGCCGAGCCAAAGGATCGCCGCCGTCAGATGAAGCCAGTGGTTGATGGTGGCAAAAAAGTTCATAGGGTGGCAAGATGATCGGTCGGTTGGTGGGGGGGCGGAATTATCGGATTCAGCCGTCGCACAACGGCAAGACGACCCAGTTCTCTTGGGCAGGTGCAACTCCCCCGGCCTCCTCTTTAGATAAAGATGGGGTTCCTCCACTTGATTAGCTCCTCCCCTTTCAAAGGGGAGGTTGGGACCACCGCGAAACGACCTCACCCTAACCCTGCTCATTAGCAGGGGGGGGGATCCTCCCCGCGGGAAAGCCTGAAGCCCCTAAAAAGTAAGCAGCAGGTCGGCCCCTTCTACCTCTTCCAGGAGGAAGGAGGTGAGGCCGCGGGCTTCGTCGATTTCGGGGATGAGGTCG
>Ga0247727_10015654_pt1 | contig 12391 bp, 17 predicted proteins | sample WisWelCaveWW1625_FD_202498 | JGI IMG/M metagenome (GOLD analysis project Ga0247727, IMG submission 202498) | Biofilm microbial communities from Wishing Well Cave, Virginia, United States - WW16-25 | ecosystem: Environmental > Aquatic > Deep subsurface > Groundwater > Cave microbial mat | place... | reverse complement strand
TGAGAGCCAAGGCGCTGAAGATTCATTGTAAACTCCTCTCTTTGAACGAGCAGGGTTGGCTTCAGGGTACGGCACGCCGGGCCATACTCAGATCTCAATGTATTTCCCACTGCAACTAACGCTGGATTGAATTCTTGGGGCAATTGGATGCGCTCAGCGAAATCATCGGACGCCGAAAGCCGGAAGTCGTGGCTGCAGGAACGTCACGACCGAGGTATCAAAAAGGCTTCGTCTCGTCTGTGCAGATCAAGCTGAGCAGGCGTGAGGGTATAACAATCGCGAGATGGGGCAAGCGGACTTTACGGCTAGAATTGGGGGAAATCTGCTCGTATCTTAATCAACAAAACTCCATCACCGGCACAACTCCAACCAGAACGCGCGGTAATACCGCATCAGCCTGAGCGGGTCTGACGTTTCAGGAATCTCGGCCAGACAGTATCGGTTGTACCCAGCCGCTTTCATCAAACCGAATAGTTCACGCCACGGATACTCCGGCTTCCACAATTCGTTGATGTGCGCGCTGCGCAGCCAGGGTTTCAGCAGCGCGAAACTCTGCTTGACCGAACCGTTCGTCTGTCTGGCCAGCGAAGTGCGACTCAACGTCGATCTGGATGCGACCCTGACGGTGCTGGCCAATGGCTGTTACCGCTGGCTGGCCAAACAACTGCACGGCTTTGACACAGCCGCGCCCAAACAACTCTTTCGCAAATTCGTCGAGACCAGCGGCACAGTCGAGATTGAGCAGGATCGAATCGTCGTGTGCTTTGACAAACGCTGTCACAACCCAATCTTGCGAGAAGCCGCTCTCGACCAGCCGAATCAACAGATTCCCTGGTTGCAAAATCTACCCGTGATCTTCCAGTACCCGTGATGGGCACGGAGGCGGAAAATGTTAATTGATTTCCTTACGTGGAAATCGGCGTTTAACCGTATGTGGCGACAGTAAGGCTTTTGCATTACCACTGTCGTTTGTTTACTCTGCCGAAGTCAATTTCAACAACCACAAACAACGCCTATGGAAATCAAATCTGTCTTGCCGCCCAACGCGCCGACTCCGGCTGGGCATTACTCGCAAGCCATCATCCACCACGGCCTGGTCTACGTCGCGGGCCAGTTGCCGATTGACCCGGCGACCGGCGAGAAGAAGCTCGGCTCAATTGAAGAGCAGACCGAGCAGACGTTGAGCAACATCCGCGCGATCCTGCAAGCCGCCGGCAGCGATCTCGACCGCGTGCTGAAGATGACCATCTACATCTCGGACATCACGTTGTGGGGCAAGGTCAACGAAGTTTACGCCCGCGTGATGGGCGGCCATCGTCCCGCTCGCGCCGTCGTGCCGGTGAAGGATTTGCACTATGGCTTCCAGATCGAAATCGAGGCAATCGCCGCTCTCAACGACGAATGAACGCACAGCCGCTCAATCAACGGAACTATCAGGAAGAGAACCGCGACCTGGGTTTCGGCTCGGTCGTCGCGCGGGAATGCCGCACGCGCCTGCTCAATCGCGATGGCAGCTTCAACGTCGCGCGCAGGGGGTTGAGCTTCTGGTCGTCGCTGAGCCTCTACCACGCGATGCTGGCGATGTCGTGGCGGAAGTTCTTCGGGCTGACGATGCTCTTCTACTTCGGCGCGAATGTTTTCTTCGCCTTTGCCTACCTGCTCTGCGGGCCGGGCGCGTTGTCTGTGCCGGAAGGCGCCGGCGTCGAGAGCCGCTTTCTGCAATCCTTCTTCTTCAGCGTGCACACGCTGGCGACCATCGGCTACGGCACGATCAGCCCGGTCGGGCTGGCAGCCAACATCATCGTCTCGATTGAGTCGTTCATCGGGCTGTTCGGATTGGCGCTCTGCACCAGCCTGCTCTTCGCGCGCTTCTCGCGTCCGACGGCCAGGATACTCTTCAGCAACCAGGCCCTCATCGCGCCGTATCGCGGCATCCGCGCGTTCGAGTTCCGCATCGCCAACACGCGCCGCAATCAGATTATCGAGCTTGAAGCGAAAGTCCTCTTCGCCCGATTTGAAGAGGTGAACGGAAGGCCGCTGCGCCGTTTTTACCCGTTGAAGTTGGAACGCGACAAAGTGGTCTTCTTCCCGCTGAGTTGGACGATTGTGCACCCGATTGACGAGGCAAGCCCCTTTTACGGCATGTCGGCTGAAGATTTGCGCGCGACCGGAGGCGAGTTCCTGGTCCTGCTCACCGGCTTCGACGAGACCTTCTCGCAGACGGTGCATGCGCGCTCGTCGTACCTGGCAGAAGAGGTGGTGTGGAACGCGCGCTTCGCCGACATCTTCAGCCGCCCGGCGGATGACGGCCTCTTGACGATTGACGTGCGCAAATTGCACAGTATCGAGCTTCTCGAACTGGGCGAGGGATGACCGAAATATGGAAGAGACAGCGCGTGAAGATTACGACAGTCCGTGGAAGGAGATGATCGAACGCTTCTTCGAGCGGTTCATGGCTTTTTACTTTCCGCGCGCCCACAGGCTGATCGCGTGGGACGAAGGCTTTGAGTTCCTGGACAAGGAGTTGCAAAAGATTACGCGCGAAGCCGAACAGGGCCGCCGCACGGTGGATAAACTGGTTCGCGTCCGCCTGAAGCGAGGCGGCGAGATGTGGGTGTTGATCCACATCGAAGTGCAAGGTCAGCGCGACCGCGGGTTCGCCAAGCGGGTCTTCGTCTGCAACTACCGCATCTTCGACCGCCACGACCTGCCGGTGGCGAGCCTGGTGATCCTGAGCGATCCGCACACGGCTGGCGTCCGAGCGAATTCGGCTACTCGGTCTTTGGCTCCGAGATGAAGCTGCGTTTCCCAGTGGTCAAGCTTCTGGATTTCGGCAAGGATGAAGCGCGACTGCGCCGCAGCGACAACCCGTTCGCCATCGTCACGCTGGCGCATCTGAAAGCATTGCAGACGCGCCGCTCGCCGAACGCGCGGATGAAGGCCAAGCTGGAATTGATCCGCCTGTTGCGCGAACGCAAAGAGATGCGCCGGGATGTGATGGACCTGCTGCGGTTCATTGATTGGGAACTGCCGTTGCCGCAAAATATGGAACTGGAACTGAGAGAAACCATCGAAAGGGAGGACGAAGAGATGGGTAAGAAATACGTCACGAGCTGGGAACGTATGGCAATGAAGCAAGGTCACACAATGGGCACGTTGGAGACATTGCGCGCCAATATCACCGAGATCATCGCGATTCGCTTCGGCGCTCTGCCCGCAGAGATCGCCGAAATCATCGGCGGCATCGGTGAACCGGAGATATTGGAGGAACTACTCCGTCAGGCCGTGAAATGCGAATCGCTCAATGTGTTCGCCGAACATCTGCCCGCCACCGTCTGAAAATGATCAGCAATTGGAATCATGACTTCACCGCTTCGCACAACCCGATCCCACTGATCATCAACGGCGACGACTTCGGCTATTCCGAAGCCGTCAACCGCGCGATTATTCAGGCGCACCGCGAAGGCGTGTTGACCAGCGCGAGCTTGATGGTCAATGAACGAGCCGCCGATCAGGCGGTCGAATTGGCCAGGAAGAACCCGATCCTGGCCGTCGGGTTGCATCTGGTTCTGGTGCTTGGCCGCGCCGCATTGCCGCACGCCGAAATTCCGCACATCACCGACCCACAAGGTAATTTCACGAACAGTTCTTTCCGCGCCGGTGTTCAATACTATTTCAATCAGGCTGCGCGGCGCGAGCTTCGGCGCGAGATGCGCGCGCAGTTCGAGCGGTTCGTAGCGACGGGACTTCGCTTCTCGCACGTTGACGGGCATACGCACCTGCACCAGCATCCGGTCGTCTTCGACGAGCTGATCACATTGTGCGAAGAATTCGGCGTGCGGCGCTTGCGGGTCGTGAAAGGCGAGATGCGGTTGAGCTTGCGACTTGATCGAAAGAATCTGCCGATCAAGCTCGTGTGGGGGACGGTCTTCAATCTGCTCGGACGCTGGTGCGAGAAGAGGCTGCAAGGACGCGGCTTCGTGCAGCCGCAGAAGGTTTACGGCCTGTTGCAATCGGGCGATGTGAACGAGGATTATCTGCTGGGCTTGATTGAACGGATTGGCGCGGCGAGCAGCGAGATTTACGCACACCCGCTGGCTTTCGACGCCGACGAAAAGGCGAAGCGCGAGAACCCAGGAGGCTCGCCTGAACTCAAGGCGCTGCTCAGCAGCCGCGTCCGCGCGGCGATTGAAAAAGCAGGGTTCAGGCTGGCCACTTACCAAGATTTATCGAAACCGGATTTGAGATTGGAGATTTGAGATTGGAGATTGGAGATGTGAGATTGCCAGCGAAGCCTCGCCGCTCAAATCCGCAATCCGCAATATGAAAACTTTGATCGTCTTATTCATCGCCATCTGCGCGCAGACCATCGGCGACGTGTGTTTGACCAAAGGGATGAAGTCCATCGGCGAGGTCAACACGCTCGACCCGGTTGAGCTGTTTCTCATCGGCGTTCAGGTCTTCACCAATCCACTCGTCTGGCTGGGGATTTTGATTCTAGGCATCTTCTTCGGACTTTATCTCGCTGCACTGTCGTGGGCGGACTTGAGCTTCGTGCTCCCCGTCACGGCTTTCGGTTACGCGCTGAACGCGTTTATGTCGTGGCGATTGCTCGGCGAACACGTCTCGATTGTGCGATGGATCGGCACGCTCGTCATCTGCATCGGCGTGGCTGTCGTTTCCCGGACTGAGCAGCGCACGACAAAACCACAACCGGGAGCTGGCGCGGTATGAAGACGTTTCTGCTCATGTGCAGTTTGATTGCAGGCAGTTCGTTGGGCGAGATATTTTCGGCCAAGGGGATGCAGCAGGCCGGCGATGTCTCGTTTCGCCCGAGATCGCTCTGGCGCTCGCTTGGCCGGATGATCCGCAATCCTTACCTGTTCGCCGGAGTCGGCTGTCTGGCTATTTCGTTCTTCTCGTTCATCAGCCTGCTGAGCTACGCCGACCTGAGCTTCGTCGTGCCGCTGACCGCCATCGGTTACATCACCAACACGCTGGGCGCGCGGTTCTTTCTGAAAGAGCGAATCTCGAAGGAGCGGTGGCTGGGGACACTGCTCGTGGCGTTCGGCGTCGCGCTCATCTCATTCGACAACCGCCTCGAAACCGTCTTCAAAACTCATTCAATCGAATGGCTGGGTCAGGTCTATTCGGAGCTTGCGCCCGACGAGTTGATCAATCAGGCGCAATCGCCGACCACCTTCTGGTCGCTGTTTGCGCTGCGCGCCGCGCTGCTCGTCTGCGTGATCGCCGCAAACGTTTATTACCTCATCGCATTGGTCGCGGGGTTGCTGTGGTTCGCTGATCGCCGCAGGCAGCGGGCGCTCGGCCTGAGCTTCACTCCGCCCGCGACGATCTTCAAACCGGTGCGGGACGCTGACGCCGAAGCCTACGAAAACTTCGCCAGCTTCTGTCGCCAGGATTATCCCGACTACCAGGTCGTCTTCGGCGTGCGCGAAGAGAACGACCCGGTCGTGCCGATCATCCGACGTTTGATGGCCGACTTTCCCGAACGCGACATTGAGCTTGTGATCTCGCCGAACGAGATCGGTTACAACGCGAAGGTCTCCAACCTGCAAAACATGTACCGACGGGCGAAGCACGACATCCTGCTGGTGGTTGACAGCGACATTCGCGTGGAGCCTGATTACCTGCGCCGCGTCATCGCGCCGATGCAGCAGCCGCACGTTGGGATGGTGACGTGTCTCTATCGCGGCGTGAACGCGACGACGTTCGCCGGATTGCTCGAAAACGTCGGCATCTCGTCAACCTTCGGCCCCGAAGTCTGTTCGGCGCGCTCGCTCGAAGGGATTAAATTTGCGCTCGGCTCGACGATTGTGATGCGGCGCGATCTGCTCGAACGCATCGGTGGCTTCCCCGCCGTGGCCGATTATCTGGCCGACGATTTTCTGCTCGGCAATCTCACTACGCGCGAAGGCTACGAGGTCGTGCTGTCGGATTGTGTGGTCGAACACGTCTCGGATCACGACACGATGAGTGCGATGTTGAAACACCAGCTTCGCTGGGGGCGCTCGACGCGCATCTCGCGGCCCTGGGGCTATCGCGGATTGATTCTGACTTACGGCACGGCGACGGCGCTCGCGGCTTTGTTGGCCTGGAACTTCGCCGGCTTCGCTTGGCGCCTGTTTGCGGCGACGATGCTGATCCGGTTTCTGCCAGTGTTTGTGGTCGGCGTGTGGGGATTGAAAGACCGCGCGCTGGCGCGATATTTCTGGCTCGCGCCGCTGCGCGATCTGATCACGTTCGGCGTCTGGGTGGTGAGCTTTGTCGGAGATGAGATCGAGTGGCGGGGAGTGAAGTTTCGCGTGGCGCCGGGCGGCAAGCTCGCGCCGGCGGGCAAGGCGTGATGAAAGCCAATGAATGAGGTAGAATTGCGCCGTTACTAAGGAGGTAGCGATGATTAACCCCGAGGCTCTAAAACTGGAGTTGGTACAGGACATCATAAATTTGCCGGACGACCTGGTACCTCTGGTGTGGGATTTCCTGAACGAGCTGAACGATGAGGCGCCTGACGATCCGTCAACTCATGGAGGCAACGATGAACAATACACAGGTGTTGAGACTTCAACTGCTGCAGAACATCATCAACCTGCCGAATGACAGGCTTCAGAAAGTCGTTGACTTTGTGAAGTCGCTGCTTGGCCGGAAGGACAAATTCTCATCGAACGAAGAGTATCCTGTCGGACGTGACCCTCTGCTGGATTACATAGGTGGAGTGAGCCACGGCTCGTTGTCGGCCAACATTGATGATGAGCTTTACGGAGAAGCGCGGTGAAACTTTTCATTGATACCTGGGGATGGGTCGAATTGCGCGATTCACGTGGAGCGCGCCATCACCAAGTCGAGCAGTTTTATCTTAATTTCCGACAGCGAAGAGGCGTCACTTACACGACCGATTATGTTTTAGACGAAACCGTTACCCATCTCTTTCGCCGCCTGCCATTCGCAAAAGCCGACGAGTCGTTGACCTATATTCAGCAAGCCATCACTGCAGGATTTCTGCTCCTTGAGCGCATCACCGAAGCGCGATTTGAAAAGGCCATTGAGTTGCGCCGCAAATACTCTGACAAGCCGCGAATCTCATTCACCGACTTCACCTCAATGGTCGTGATGAGCGAATTGGGAATCACCGACGTGATGACCGAAGACGATCATTTCCTGCAAGTCGGAATGGGGTTCAACAAAGTTCCGTAAAACCGAGAGAAGGACACACAAAATGAAAACCAGGTTTCTGCTCTGCTCCTCATTGATTTTTTGTCTGATCGTTTCAGCCTGCAACTCAAAGCCAAAAGCTCCCGAAGCCTCGAACTCGGCTCAGCGTTACGAAGTCAAAGGCAAAGTCGTCTCTGCCGACCAGGCCAATCACAAAGTGAAGATTGATCACGAAGAGATCAAAGGTTACATGGACGCGATGACGATGGAATTCACGCTGCTCGACGATTGGGTCTACTCGGAATTGACGCCGGGCGCGCTGATCCAGGCGACGCTCGTCGTTGATCAAGGCCGCTCGTGGCTCGAAAACCCCATCGTCACTAAAATCGCCGACCCCAATCTCATAGGCAAAAGCGAGGAGAGTGGCGTTGAACCCAAAGTGGGCACCCCGACGCCCGGTTTCACGCTGGTCAATCAGGACGGGCGGAAGATCAATTTCAAACAGTATCGCGGCCTGGCTCTGGTCTTGACGTTCATCTACACGCGCTGCCCGCTGCCCGATTACTGCCCGTTGATGACCCAGAACTTCGTCGCCATCAATCGTGAATTGCAAAAAGACCCGGCGCTGCGAGACAAAACACATCTGCTCAGCATCAGCGTTGACCCCGACTACGACAAGCCGAAAGCGCTGCGCGAATACGGCGCGCGTTACCTCGGTTCGGACAAAGCGGGGTTCAAGCGCTGGGAGTTCGCTTCGGGCAGCGCGGAGCAGGTCAAGAACGTCGCGCAGTTCTTCGGCTTGAACTACTGGCCGGAGAAGGACCAGATCATACACGGACTCCGCACCGCCATCGTCGCGCCTGACGGCAGCGTGTTCAAAGTCTATCGGGGCAATGAGTGGAAACCGGAAGATGTGATCAGAGACCTGGAGAAGCTGAAGCGGGGTTGAGGAACCTCTCCATTTACGCCCAGAATTCTTCGACTTGGTAGAGGTCCCAGACGAATTCCCGGAACTCGACGACCTTCCCCTCCTCGATGCGCATTCGCAGACAGGTCGGATTGTTCAGCTCGACGCCGTTGCGCTCGCCGATGCCGTTGAAGAGCGCGACGGCGTTCTCGTCATTGGCCAGCACGTCGGTCAGCTCGACTCTGAAATTTCCATCGGACAGCGCGGGGATTTTGGTCAGGAAGGCAAAGATCGCTTCGCGTCCGTGGTGAGCGCCAGCCAATTGATTGTTGCGTCCCGGGAAATGCCAGACGGCGTCTTCGGCAATCGCGGCGTAGACTTTCGCGGCGTCGCCTCGGCGAAAAGCCTCAAAGAGGTTGCGAACCAGCGTCTCATTCGGGTGTTCAAAAATTCCTTCGTTCATTCTTTCAATCATCCTTTCAATAAGTTTTTCAGCACGAACCAGACATTGGCCGGGCGTTCGGCTAACCGGCGCATAAAGTACGGATACCAGTATTCGCCATACGGCACGTAAACCCGCATTCGATAGCCGTCGCCGGCGAGCTTCAATTGCAAGTCGCGCCGCACACCATACAACATCTGGAATTCAAACGCATCTTTTGAAACGCCCTCGCGCGCAGCGAAGTCCTTCGTCGCGGCGATCATCTTCTCGTCGTGCGTGGCGATGCCGTGATAGCTGCCGCTCACGAGCAGCTTCTGCATCAGCTTGACGAAGTTCGCGTCAACCTCGCGCTTGTCTGGAAACGCCACATCTTCGGGTTCCTTGTACGCGCCTTTGCACAACCGCGCGCGCGCGCCCATCGCCAGCACTTCGCCCAGATCACCTTCGGTGCGGTAAAGATAGGACTGCAAGACAATGCCGGCGTTGCCGTACTCGTTGAAGAGTCGTTTGAAGATGCGCAGCGTGGCGGCGGTCTTCGACGAATCCTCCATATCAATCCGCACGAAGTTGTCGTGGCGCTTGGCGGCTTCGACTACTCGTCGCGCGTTCTCGAGGCAGTAAGCTTCGTCAATGTCCAGACCCAACTGCGTCAGCTTGACCGAGACGTTGGAATCAACGCCCGTGGCTTCGATGCGTTCGAGCACGTGCAGATATTCGCGCACATCGGCTTCGGCTTCGGCTTCCGAGGTAGTGCTTTCGCCCAGGTGATCGAACGACGCGGTGATCCCTCGTTGGTTCAACTCGCGAATGGCCGCAATCGCGTCGTCAATGTTTTCACCTGCGATGAAGCGGCGCGTGACCTGTTTGAATCCGGGAAACTGCGAGAAGAAATCTTTGAGCTTGTGTCGTTGTGAGAGGTAAAGCAGGGCGGCTCTGGAGATCATATTCGCTGGGTTTTTATCAGTCATCAGTCAAGCCGTCAATATTCACACAACGAGCTTTGAACCGTGTATCGTTTGACGTCCTTGAACCCTTCGCCCTGGTGGCATTCCGCGCAGACGGATGAGCGCAGCACGCGGCGATGCTTGAAGCTGGAGCTGCCGTGCACCTGATGGCAGCTCAGACAGGTGATTGATTCATTCCCGTAAAGCGCCACGTCGCGCACGTTGCGCCACACGTGACGGTCGCCCGCGTTCAACTTCTCGTCATCAGCCTTCGCCCAGTCTACGTCGAAATCCTGAAACAGATTGTCTCCGGCAACGAAATTGTTCGGATAAGGCAAGCCGGTGGATTTCGACTTCGCTTCGCGCAGGTGGCATTGCGCGCAGAGCGAAGTGACGACCTTCGCCTCGCTGCGGCGCTTCTTCGACAGCAGGGCGAGCGCAGTGTCTTTGGTGTGATTCAGGTCAACGACGCCGTGACAGGTGTAACAATCCAGCCCGAACGCGCTGAAAGTTTTTTCCGTCGAATCAACCGCCGTGGTGTGACAACCGGCGCAACGGTGGGCGAACTTCTCTTTGTCCCAGGCGAGCTTTTCGTGATCAATCAGTTTCGCCGCCTGCCCGTTTTCGCCTAACACAGCCTGGGCGTTCAGAACGGCGAACTTCCCGTAGCCTTCTTTCTTCAGGAACCGCACGCGATGGCGGCTGCCCAGGAAATACTCGATCTGCTTTGCGGCGCCTGCCAACGCCGGTTGCCCTTCAACCATCTTGGTCAATTCGGGCGCGTCCTCGATCTGCCGCACCGTGACGCCGTGAGCGTTCTTCTGCCACGTCGGGCCGATGTCGTTGCGATGGCAGAAGAGACATTCGTCGCCCGTAACGTATTCGGGAATCGGCTTTCCCGCGTGATTGCCGCCCCAGGCTTTCGGATCAATCGGCTTCTGCTCCGGTTTGTCTTGAGCAGGGTCTTGCCCGCTCGCGCTGCCACTGAACGAAAAAGTGAGCAGTCCTGCCGCCAGAACGATCAACAGTTTGACGGCGACGATCAGCCGCAAATTTTCGAATCTCGAACGCATGAGTTTTCAGCGAGAATTTATGACTTGGGCTTCTTGATCGCGCCTTCGACGGGGCTTTTCGCGCCCTCGGTGTATTTCGCGCCGATCAATTCGTAAGTCTTCGCGGCGCGCTGTTTCAGGTTCTCCAACCCTTCCTGGAAATTCTCTTCCTTGAAGTTCTCGTCGCAGAACGCGCAGCAGCTTTCAAACGTCACTCCAAGCCGCTTCCACTGCAACATCCCGCCGGGTGTGATTTGATCGGTGACAGGGCACCAGACCGCGCTCATCGCCTGCATGAAGTTGTTGACGAAGCGTTGGCGTTCAGCGGCTTTGGCGTACTTGTCCGGGTCTTTGAGGAACTTCTCCTGCGCATCCGGCTTGCTGCCGCGATAGGTCACGCCTTTGTATTCCCACGTGGGGAGTTTTGGATCGGAGGGTTCCAGGTAGACCGGACACAGATCCACTGATTTTTGCGTTTCAGGAATTTTGACTTTGTCGAGCATCACCGCGTCTGACGGCAGTTGAGCGAAGGCGGGGATCATCAGAATAGCGCAGATCAGAGGTAAAAATGGCAAACGACGCAACATCCTTATCAGTCTCCTTACAGGTTGGTTTAGCGGCAATCACGGCTTTACGGTTTGAATCGGCTCGACGTCGTCAAACAGTTGAGCGACCGAACAGGAAAACCCCGGCAGCAATGGCGATTCGAGGTTGTCAGCCGAGTAGAGCGTCGCAACCAGCCGCAACACCAGGCCCTCGCGCCGATAAATTTCAACCTGCTTTCTTCGCCAATCCATAATCCAATACTCGAGCACACCACGCCGCGAATAGAGCTTCAGCTTAGCCTCGCGGTCCCGCCGCTCGTTGGCGCTGCCTTCCGAGAGCACTTCGATCACCAACTCCGGCGCGGCGTGCAGATGGCCGTCAGGCTGCAGCGCCAGGGCGCGGCGGTCCCGGCTGATCCAGACCACATCCGGCGCCACATCGTCGTCATCGGCGAAGATCACCCCCGGCGCTATGTTTGCCTGCCCCGCGCCGGTCTGCCGGCTCCACGCTTGCAGTTCCGCAAACGCCTGCCCGCTAACAAACTGATGATGCCAATGCGGTTGTTTCGACATAAGCAAATCTCCGTCAATGATCTCATACCGCTTCCCGTCGTCCGGCAGAACTTCCAGGTCAGCGGATGTCCAACGCAACTCCGGAATTATTGTCGCTTCTTCCCGCTCAACTGCTTCTTCAGTCTGAACCATAAAAACCTCCGCAAATATCTCAGCTTGGTTACTGCCCAATTCTATCACCCGCCGCTGAGTTTTCAGGCAAACTCAGACCCAGCAACCGTCCATCCGCCGTCGCCACGACAATGTACTGCTTACCATTCGCCAGATAAGTCATCGGCGTTCCGCTCGGCTGCGCCGGCAACACAATCTCCGCAATCACTTTGCCCGTCGCCTTGTCGAAAGCCCGCAACAAATTCGCTCCGCCGCCCGCGCGACCGCCGCGACCGCCTGCTCCCTGTCCGACGAACAACAACGTCTTCGTCAACAGCGGCCCGCCTCCGCCTGCGCCCAACGGCCCCACATCAATATCTTTGCCGCTCATCGCCTTGATGGCTTCGTTGACGGCCTTTCGCGGCCCGTCGCCGTGCGTGATCATCCAGGCGTGGTCGCCCGTGTTCAGGTTGATCGCGGTGATGCGGCCGTAGGGCGGTTTGAACAGCGGCAGCCCGTTCGGACCCGGGGCGCTGCCACCGATGGCCGCGCCGCCTCGGACGTAATTGAAATTTGATCGCGCCGGATCGGGCTTGACCAGCTTGACGATGATCGGCGCAGTGATGGACGGGACGTAAAACATTCCGGTTTGCGGATCGAACGCT
>Ga0247727_10015653_pt1 | contig 12391 bp, 6 predicted proteins | sample WisWelCaveWW1625_FD_202498 | JGI IMG/M metagenome (GOLD analysis project Ga0247727, IMG submission 202498) | Biofilm microbial communities from Wishing Well Cave, Virginia, United States - WW16-25 | ecosystem: Environmental > Aquatic > Deep subsurface > Groundwater > Cave microbial mat | place... | reverse complement strand
TCTTCGCCGCAAAGCGAACCGTATGCACACCACCCTTCATCTTGGTGAGCGGCGTATAAACCACGCCAGTGCTGTCCAACTTTACTTGCGTGCTAACATCGATGTTATCTATATCGAGCGTGATAGAGGCGGAATCAAGATTTGCGCCGCCTCCAGCAAGCAGAACGCGAATCACCGGCTTACGATCACCGATGATAGCATCGGCTTTCGGCTCCACCCCGAGCACCTCGATGCGTTGCGTCGAATCTTGCGGCGTCGACTCAGCCCGCGGCGGGACTATCGGAAGAACAAGCACAGCGAGTATACAAACTAACAACCGACATTTCCCCAAAACATTTAAGCCGGAAAAACCTCGTTGCCGAATCATCCTCCTCCTCGGGGTTGACGATACAAGTCAAAGTTCGGTACGATGGAGCGGCAAAAAACTAAACAATCAGCGCTACAAAGGCAAGGGGAATTTCAAGCACGAAGTAATGCCTCACTTACTAGTGGATTACTTCATATGTCATGCTGGAGGCATCTTTTTTATTCTCGGCACAGAGCAAAATATTAAAAGGATTCCTCCGGAATGACAACTTCACGACACGTAACTGAGCAGTTACTGTTATGGAAAATAAAAACTTGACTTTGCTCAAAAAGTTATATATCGTTCTGCCATCGAAGCCATCACTTTTGTTTTGAGCCTACCCCCACTGCGCAGTTCATCTCCCTATTAGAAGATTTTTGTTAGTGATGGCAATATGATCTTCTACTTCCTTAATTTTGCATTACAAAAGCCAAACCCCGATTTTCCTTCATGCTGGAAAGACCAAATTGATGGTTGATGGTCAAGAGTAAGGCTCGCTTATTCAGATGCTTGACGCATTATTATGCAAAATCGGGGTACTTACAATCCAAAAACATCAACGTCGCCTGATTTAGCAGGTTGCTGAAAAAGTCAGTTTTGATGATTGCAAGTCCCGCGAAGCGGGGCGAAGCAATTTCGCTCGCGATGGCGCTTGCGAAAATTTATTCAACATCCTGTTGGAAATCGGGTGACATACTTTACTCAACGGCTATTCGTTTTTATAATCAACGCCCCTGTTTCGAAATACACAAGATACAACAAGGGAGGAAAGACCATGAAACACAAAGCGTTTTTGTACAGATTGTCGGCGATTCTCATCGCCGTTTTTGCGGCTACCGCCACTCCCCAAACCGAATTCTGGCAACAAACCAACGGGCCTTATGGGGGCCATATTGAGGCTCTGGCCATCAATTCGAGTGGGCATGTTTTCGCAGGAACGAATTATGGTGGGGGACAAGGGCGTTTTAAGGGGGTGGTTCGTTCGACCGATAACGGCGATCATTGGACGGCAATAGGTCCGCAGAATCAGGATGTTGAGTCTCTCGCCATTAATTCAAGCGGGCATATTTTCGCAGGGACATTTTTTGGCGGGGTCTTCCGCTCCACCGATAACGGCGATCATTGGATGGTAGTCAATTTCGGTTTGACGACTACAAGCATCTACTCTCTTGCCATCGATTCGACGAGTGGGCATATTTTTGCGGGGACAAATGGGCGCGGAGTTTTCCGCTCCACTGATAATGGCATCAATTGGACGGCGGTCAATGTTGGTCTCCCAAATAATCTTCTAGTCTACGCGCTTACAATAAATTCCAATAGGCATATTTTTGCAGGAACGCGAGATAGCGGGATATTTCGCTCCACCGACAATGGCAATAGTTGGACGGCGGTTAATACCGGTTTGCCGAATAATCTTAGTGTTTTCGCTTTTGCAATCCATTCGAGTGGACGTTTTTTTGCAGGGACTGTTAACGGGGGAGTCTTCGGCTCCGATAATAACGGCGATAGCTGGACATTGCTTAATGCCGGTTTGCCGAATAATAGCATTTCGTCTTTTGCCATCAATTCCAGTGGGCACATCTTTGCAGGAACTGGCGGTGGCGGGGTCTTCCGCTCTACAGACAATGGCAATAGTTGGACGGCAGTAAATAATGGCTTGCCGAATGATCCTAGTATCCGCAGCGTACGCTCTCTTGCCATCAATTCAACAAGTGGGCATATTTTCGCGGGGACGAATGGGGGCGGAGTTTTCCGCTCAACCGATAACGGCGGCAGTTGGACGGCGACCGCCTTGCCGCTTGCGGAGGTTTTCGCACTTGCCATTAATAATGCAACGCGGGATATTTTTGCGGGGTCTAATGTTGTCGGAGTCTCACGCTCCACGGATAACGGTGACAGTTGGAAGGCAGTCAATACTGGTTTGACAAATCCTAATGTCGTATCTCTTGCCATTAATTCGAGAGGGCATATTTTTGCGGGAACTACTGTCGAGGCCTTCCGCTCGATAAACAATGGCGACAGTTGGACGGCGGTCAATTTGCCGAATTTTGGTGTCTACGATTTTGTCATCAATTCGAGTGGGCATATTTTTGCGGGGATAGATTTTCGGGGAGTTTTTCGCTCCACCGATAATGGAATTATTTGGACGGCAGTCAATGCCGGCCTGCCGAATAATGCACGAGTCTACGCTCTTGCTATCAATTCTAGTGGACATATTTTTGCGGGAACGCGAGGGAGCGGGATATTTCGTTCCACCGACAACGGCAATAGTTGGACGGCGGTCAATACCGGTTTGACGAATTTAGATGTTCGTTCTCTTGCCATCAATTCGAACGGAGACATTTTTGCGGGAACTACTCTTGAGATTTTCCGCTCGACAAACAATGGCGATAGTTGGACGGCGGTCAATTTGCCGAATGCTATTGTCTACGCCTTTGCCAACAATTCTAATGGGCATATTTTTGCGGCGACATTTGGTGAGGGGGTCCTCCTTTCCACGGATAATGGCGATAGTTGGGCGGCAATCAATACCGGTTTGACTGTTCTTAATGTTCCGTCTCTTACGATAAGTACAAGTGGGCATATTTTCGCTGGGACCTTTGGTACCGGTGTGTTTCGCAGTGTGAAGTCAACCATTGTGTCTCCCGCTGCACCAACACTTGCACTTCCGCCTGATCGCGCGGTGAATCAGCCAACGACTTTGACCTTGAGCTGGAATTCCTCGACAGGTGCTGAGACGTATCGCCTGCAAGTTTCAACCAGCTCCGACTTTTCCACTACAGTCGTTGATGACTCGACAATAACTATGACTTCCCGGCAAGTCGGGCCGTTAGCGAGCGATGCGACCTATTACTGGCGCGTGAGGGCGAAGAATATCAGTGGCACGAGTACATATTCGGAAATCTGGAGCTTTACAACCATCCAATTGCCAAGCCAGGTGTTGTTGATATCGCCAGCGCATGCTGTGGTGATTGCAGCGGACACTGTGAAATTCACCTGGCAGCAAAGCGCACCGGCAATAATCAAGTATTGGTTCGAGAGCGCCACCGACTCGCTGATGGCAAATCCCGTCATCGATTCAACCCTAACAGCCGCAGATACAGTGAAAGTGGTTCGGCAACTTCTCGACAATCAATCCTACTGGTGGAGAGTCAGAGCAGGGAACGCCGCGGGTTGGGGGCCTTTCAGCGAGCAACGCCGATTCCGCATTGATATACCCACGGGCGTTGAGACCACTGACGAGATTCCCAGGGAATTTAGCTTGAGCCAAAACTATCCCAACCCGTTCAACCCGTCCACGACCATCGAGTACACTTTGCCGAAACTTTCGCATGTCGAGCTGCGGGTGTATGACATTCTTGGGAAAGAGGTGCTGACGTTGGCGAATGGCAAACAACCGGCGGGAACGCATCGGGTGCAGTTCGATGGCGATGGCTTGCCTGCCGGTGTGTATTTCTATCGCCTTCGGGCCGGGGAATTCGTGCAGATCAAGAAGCTGACGCTGGTGCGATAAATCCGGAGTATTGAAGTGCTGGATCGTTGGATTAATGGAATTCCAACACTCCGAAAATCCATTACTCCAATAATCCAATAATTCTTTCATTTCAAATCACTCGATTTCAGGAGGTGTGCGATGAACCGCGAGAAGTTTTTTATGAGATTAGCTGTTGCCGTGATCTTCATGCTCGTCAGTCATGGCGCATTTGCGCAGGACGACTTCTGGCAACAGACGAACGGGCCGGAGGGAGGAACGATCAATGCATTAGCCATCAGCTCGAACAAACATCTTTTTGCCGGAACCGAAGGCGGCGGCGTTTTCCGCTCCAAGAACAACGGATCGAGCTGGCTGCAAATCAACGACGGTTTGACGAACAAACGCGTCTATGCTTTCACCATTAATTCAAGCAAGCATGTTTTTGCCGGGACGGCCGGAGGCTTGTTCCGTTCCACGAATAACGGCGGCAGTTGGACGGCGATGAACAACGGATTGACAAACACCTTCGTCCAGTCATTGGCGGTCAATTCGAGCGGGCATCTTTTTGCAGGAACGTTTGGCGGCGGCATCTTCCGCTCCACTGACAACGGGGAGAGCTGGACGGAAGTCTATCCGGGCACATTTTTCAATCGTCTTGCCGTCCATCCGAATGGAAGCGTTTTTGCCGCGACCTCCGTCGGCGTGATCCGCTCCACCAACAATGGCGACAGTTGGACAAACTTGGGAATCAGCGCTTCCTCGTTTGCCGTCAATTCGAGCGGGCATATTTTTGCGGGATCATCAGGCGAAGTTTTTCGCTCTTTTGATAACGGCGACAGTTGGTCATCCCTCGACATCGGTTTGACAAATGATGAGGTCATGGCGCTTGGCATCAATGCCAGCGGAGATATTTTTGCCGCAACTTTTGGTGATGGAATTTTTCGCTCCACGGATAACGGCGACACGTGGACGGCTGCCGGCCCCGGCTTGGCAAATCCTTATGTGTTTTCACTCGCGCTTAATTCGAACGGACATATTTTTGCGGGGACAAATGGCGGCGGGGTTTTCCGTTCCACTGATGACGGCAGCGCTTGGAAGAAAGTCAACAATGGCCTCACGAATTCTCTCGTGAACACTCTTGCCATCAATTCGCAGAGGCATATTTTTGCAGGAACGCGAGGCGCCGGCATCTTTCGTTCCACGAACAACGGCAAGAAATGGACGGCGCTGAATTTCGCTTCGACGGACCCCTTTGCATCTCACGTTAACGCGCTGGCGATTAATTCCGCCACCCAGGCAATCTTCGCCGGGACCTCGGCCGGAATTTTCCGCTCGACGAATAACGGCAATAATTGGACGGCAGTGAATACGAATCTCAGCGTCTTCTCTCTTGCCATCAATTCAAGCGGACATATTTTTGCCGGAACTGGTGGTCCCGGGCTTTTCCGTTCGACCGATAACGGCAATACGTGGTCACCGGTGAATAACGGGTTGACCGATCCAAATATCTTTGCTCTTGCTGTCAATTCGAGCGGGGATGTTTTTGCGGGAACCTTTGGCGGCGGAGTTTTCCGCTCCACCGACAACGGCGATAGCTGGACTGCGGTCAACACCGGTCTGACCGACCCGCATGTTTTCGTTCTTGCCGTCAGCTCAAGCGGGAATATTTTTGCGGGTACGCGCTTTGGCGGAATCTTTCGTTCGACCGACAACGGTGACAATTGGGTTGCGGTGAATACCGGTTTGACGACTCTTGCCATCGATGCGCTTGCCATCAATGGAAGCGGCCATGTTTTTGCAGGGTCTGTTGATTTTGGCGGCGGCGGGGTTTTTCGCTCCACCGATAACGGCGATAACTGGGAACTGGTGAATTCGGGTTTGACGGACACGATTATCCCCTCTCTTGCCGTCAATTCGAATGGGCGTGTCTTTGCCGGAACGCGAGGCAACGGCGTCTTCCGCAGTGAGGAGAGTACGAATGCTTCGCAGGCAATCGCGACTGCAGAAGATTTAAAAGAAATTGCGGCTGAACTGCCTGAGTCGTTTGATCTCGCGCAAAACTATCCCAACCCGTTCAACCCTTCGACAACCATCAATTATGCACTGCCGCAAAAGGTTGCCGTCAAGCTCGAAATTTTTGACATGCTCGGCCGGCGCGTGCGCACGCTGGTGAATGAATCGCAGCCCGCCGGGCGCTATGCGATTGCCTGGGAGGGCCGCAACGAGCAAGGCCAGCAGGCTGCCAGCGGCGTGTATTTCTATCGTCTTCGTGCCGGAGAATTTGTGCAGACAAAGAAGCTCACATTGTTGAGATAGCCCCGATCTTTGGCGGGCTAATATACAACCAGCAGATGCTGGTTGCTAATGCTCTTGCGCGTCATCTTATTCCTATTCGCTTCTTGAGATTTAAACGTGTCCCAAATTATGCATATGGTGCGCAAAATAAAAAAGGGACACGACAATTTCTATCGTGTCCCTTTTCATTCATATTTCAAAACAGCTACACTGCAATCGCCCGCCTCTTCGATTTCTTGACAGGCCGGTGGTTTTGATTGATTTCCTCTTTCGCCAGCGCGAGCTTGATCACCTCATCCATTTCTTTCACGAAGAAAAATTTCATCGTCGTTCGCACGTGCTCCGGCACTTCTTCGATGTCTTTGCGATTTTTGTCCGGCAGGATGACTTTGGAAATTCCGGCGCGCTTGGCGGCCAGCACTTTTTCTTTGATACCACCCACCGGCAACACCAACCCACGCAGGGTGATCTCGCCGGTCATGGCAATGTCGTGAGCGATGGTTCGGTTCGTCAACAATGAGATGAGCGCCGTAAACATCGTCACTCCAGCGCTCGGGCCGTCCTTGGGAATCGCGCCGGCAGGAACATGAATGTGAATGTCCTGCTTCTGGAAAATCGAATCATCGATTCCGTAGCTCTTCGCCTTGCTGCGAATGTAGCTCATCGCCGCGTGCGCCGATTCTTTCATCACGTCACCGAGATGGCCGGTGAGACTCATGCCGCCCCTGCCTCGCATCTTGGTGGCCTCGACGAAGAGAATATCGCCGCCCGCTGAAGTCCACGCCAAGCCGGTGGCTACGCCGGTGCGGCTCGTCCTCTCCTTGATCTCCGAAAAGAACTTGATCACGCCGAGATATTTGCTGACGGTGTCTTTGGTGACCACCGTCTTGTGTGCGCCGCTCTCGACCACCTCACGCGCCACGCCGCGGCAGATATTGGCAATCTCGCGCTCAAGATTTCGTACACCGGCCTCGCGCGTGTAGGCGCTGATCACATACTCGATGGCCTCCTGCTCGAACTGCACGTGTTCTTCAGTGAGGCCGTGTTCCGTCATTTGTTTTGGAACCAAAAACTTCTCCGCAATGCGAATTTTATCCTCCGCCGTGTATCCCGGCAGCTCGATGACTTCCATCCTATCGCGCAGCGCCGGATGAATCGGATCTTCGAGATTGGCAGTGGCGATGAACATCACTTTCGAAAGATCGAACGGCACTTCGAGATAATGATCGCTAAATGAAAAATTCTGCTCCGGGTCAAGAACTTCCAGCAAAGCCGAGCTTGGGTCGCCACGAAAATCCTGGCCGACTTTATCGATCTCATCCATCATGAAAATCGGATTATTCGAACCGGCTTTTTTCAAGCCTTGAATAATTCTGCCCGGCAACGCGCCGATGTAAGTTCGGCGATGCCCGCGAATCTCAGCCTCGTCATGCACGCCGCCAAGCGAAATGCGCACGAATTTTCTGCCAAGCGCTCGCGCGATCGACCGCCCCAACGAGGTCTTGCCGACTCCCGGCGGCCCGACGAAGCACAGAATCGGCCCCTTCATATCCTTCTTCAACTTGCGAACCGCAAGGTATTCAAGAATTCTCTTCTTGACCTTCTCAAGATTGTAGTGATCTTCGTCGAGAACTTTTTTCCCCTGCGCCACGTCGAGATTGTCCTCCGTGCCTTTGCTCCACGGTAGCTCGACGAGCCAGTCGATGTAAGTCCGCGACACGGTGTACTCCGCGGCAGCGGGCGGAATTTTCGAGAGACGATCCAACTCCTTGTCCGCCACTTTGCGAGCCTCTTCGGGCATGTTGGCTTCTTTGATGCGTTGGCGCAGCTCGTTCAGCTCGACGGTGCGCTCGTCCTCTTCCTCGCCTAGCTCGCGGCGTATCGCTTTCATCTGCTCGCGCAAATAATACTCGCGCTGGTTTTTGGAAATTTCGCCCTGCACTTCGTTTTGAATCTTGCTGCCCAGTTCGAGAATCTGCAGTTCCTTCGTGAGGAAATAAGTGACGCGCTCGAGGCGCTTGCGAACATCGGTCTGTTCGAGAATCTCTTGCTTCTCCGGCAGCCCCGCGTTCAGATTCCACATGATCACATCCGCGAGACGCGCCGGCGCCTCGGTGTTCATGATGAGCATCGCGTGCTCAGGCGAAAGATACGGCGCCAACTCGACGGTTTTTTGGAACAGGCTGCGCAGGTTCACCACCATCGCGTCGATGTCCAACCCCTCGACGCGCGCCTCGGGATAAGGTTGAACCGCCACTTTGATGAACGGGTCTTCCTCGGTGAAGTCCAGAACGCGGGCGCGATTCAATCCCTGCACCATCGCGCTCTGCGTGCCGTCCGGCATTTTGAAAATCTTCATGATGATCGCAATCGTGCCCCAACGATAAAGGTCTTCGGGTTTGGGATCGTCGATGCGACCGTCTTTCTGCGCCACCACAAAAATGAGCTTGTTGCTGCGCATCGCTTCTTCGATCAAGCGGACGGATTTATCTCTACCGATTGACAGCGGCAAAATCTGTTGCGGAAAAATCACCGTGTTACGCAGGGGCAAAAGAGGCAGTACTTGTGGGATACTCAATTCTATAGTTTCACCGCTACGCTCTCTGTCTTCGCTCATGTTACTCTCATAATTTTGTAACGCGATAAACTACCAGGACTCCGCCATGTAAACCTGAGATGAGCGAATCAGTTTTGTTCTCACATCTATATCAACTCACCCCCGCCCCTCACTTAAAAAGAGAGGGGAGAAAAACAAACCATCGAACCAACTCTCCCCCTTCTCTTCCTAAGAGAAGGGGGCAGGGGGATGAGTTGATTCAAATCACTCACTTCAGGTTAAACCAATCAGCCAAAATGATAGGCAAGAAACATTTTGCAAGCAACATGCCAACAAATTTCTTGGATTGATTCTGTCGAGTTGCGAAATCAACTCAAATCAAAGCGTTTCCAATGAAGTTTCGGCATTTTTTTAATCTTATTGATTCAAGAAAAAATTATGTGAAATCAAATTGACGGGCGCTGTTTAAGCTAAAGTGGCAGAAGCTGGCAAGTCTGGCAGGGTTAGTTTAATTTGCTGTCAAATAGTCTGCGAGCGCAGAAGCAATCTGCTCAAGCATAAAACGATCACCGGTGTGAAAAGCATTCGCAGTGTGGCTGTCGATGTCGATCTCCCCGAAAATTTTTTTCGCCTGAATCGGCACAACGATCTCGGATTTCGTCTCGATGCTGCACGCCAGGTAGCGCGGATCGGCATTGACCTCCGCCACGATGATGGTCTGCGCCTCGGCAACCGCAGCGCCGCAAATTCCCTGGCCGATGGGAATGCGCGTATGCGGCGAGGGCGCGCCGATGTAATTGTGCAACACCAAATCATTGCCATCGACGAGATAGATTCCCGCCCAATCATACTTCGGGAAGTCGCGCTTGAGCAGCTTGACGCAGGTACGATAGGCCTCATCGATGGACGGTTTGGTTGCGAGATATTTTTTGAGCTCAGCCATGAGCCAGTGACTAACAAGCCACTCGACGCCGTGAAGATAACTGTCTTTGCCAAGACCGGTTATTTGCGCGAGGCACACTTCTTTGATGACCGAAATTTTTCGAAAGGCCTCTCGTTGGTGAATATCGCTGAGATGAACTTCGACAGTTGGAAGTTGAGTGGATGCGATGGCGTCTCGTAATGCGTAACTATAATGCGTAAAAGCGCCAGGGTTGATAACAATGCCATCGACTTTCCGGCGGTGATCGTGCAGGCAGTCGATCAGCCCGCCTTCATGATTTGACTGAAAGAAAATCGTCTCGATGTTGCGGAGCTTGGCAAAAGCGGAAATCGCGGCATTCAATTCTTCGAGCGTCATGCTGCCATAGATTTTCGGCTCACGCTCGCCGAGGAGATTTAGATTTGGGCCGTGGACGATGAGAAATCTTTTCATGTTGATTTTACACATCATTTAGCGCAATGTTCGTAATTTTACTCATTGCAATAGAGAGGCTTTGACGAAATGAGTTTTTGTATTTTGATTGCGTTCGATTTTCCCTTCACGCAGTAGCAGCCCAAGAATACTATAAGAGAGGTAGTCTTTTTGTTTGCCACGATAGTCACTTCGTAGGCCTAAAATACTCGCAGCATCTGAATTCGTAATACCATTAGGATTTGCCTTCGCAAGTTGAAAGATCGATGACTTAAGCAACTCCAGACCTAACTGAGCACGCTCAACTGCTCCATGAGGAACAACGACATTTTTTCGTTGTTTTGTTCCGACACCTGCAGGTATCACACTGTTTGTGAGTATTCCGCCGGTATCAATTGTACCGAAGGCAGCAATAAGCTCTATTTCAATACGGAGAGCCTGCGTTTCGGTTAGATTATCTACAAGGACTTCAACTATCGGCCTACGACCATTGTCAATGATCTCCTGAATGCGAGTAAACTTACGAGTCTTATCAGGATTAATAAGATGGTCGTATGCCCTGCTACCAGTTCCCTTGCCAATATAAAATGGTTTAGCTGGGGATGTGCGAGGATCTTTTAGAGCGTATACATAAAAGAAATTGTCTATCATTGAACATCTCCAATACTTCCACAAGCATGCATTTGGCATAACAACGCTATAAGAGAGTTGCATGTATTCAAGACATTATCTGTATTTCCATCAAGGTTTCTCTCTGATCATCGCACAAATCGTTTCCGCCAAATCCTTTGGCCGCTGATGCGAAGTGCTGTCCACCACGAAATCAGCGCGGTGGTCAGTGAGCAGAGTCGAACTGCGGTAAAACGGCGTTCAATCCCGACTAGTCGCATGCGCGTCAGGGTAAGGATGCGAGCAATTGGGAATAGTTTTTGCGTTTTCGCCGTTCGTAGCGACAGTGATAAGAGATTTGAAGCCATGCCCATTCAAACCATTTGTCCTCGGGCGGCATGGCGAGAAACACGGCAAACTCTTTGACAAACTGTGAGAATTTCAACAGGCTGATCTCCGGTTGCCTGGCGTTCTTCTTGCGCTTCAACAGCTTCGCAAAGAGATTGTGGTGACACAGCGTAATGAAGATCAAAACCGCGTAAACATGGGCTTTGATGCGCGTGGGATTGTCTTTCACTTGCGGAACCTGATTCATCTCGAATTGGCTTTTCCACGATTTGAACACGATCTCGACACGCCACCGTAAGGGATGGATTCGCGTTACTTGTTGAGCCGTCAAGATTGCCGAGGGGATATTAGTCACAAAAATATCCCAGCTCAGGAGTTTGAAATACGCGGCGTCGTGATTTTTGCGGCGATCCCGATCGGCGCGAGCCTTGCGCTGACGCTTTGCAGCGACTTCTGGAGAAACAGGCTGCGCGATGAGTCGCACAGGCACTTTTTCTTTGGCGCCGATACAGACCATCTGATCCAACACGTCACTTTGGCGGAGCGCTTTGAGCAGATTAAACGGCGCCTCACCATCGGCTTCAAAGATGGCAATGCCATAGCGAAAACGACTCAGGAAATAAATGCCATTCACAAGCATCTGTTTCAACACGGCCAACGCAAAGTATCCCAGATCACGAAGAACTAAATCACCCGCACGAGCAATGGCGAAAATATCATGTGCCGCAGCTTGATCGTTTTTGGTATAAGGCGACAATTCAAAAGCGCAGTATCGTTCTCGCAAAAGATCAATGATGGCCTGAATTTTCGCACAGGCATGCTGCCCAAACTTATTGCGGGGGCCGGGAAAGTCCGCGACGAGTTTAGGCGGCAAGGCAAGGGTGGTGCTATCTTGAACGAGAACCCGGCGAAAATGCTGTGCCAGCGCGGTGTTTTTGATCCAACCCAGCTTGCTCTGACAACGTTGCAGCAAGGCTTGCACAAGAGTCGTTTCCAGAAAGACCAAGCACTCGTCGGTTATACGTTCATCCACGGATTGCTTGGCAACAGTGCTGTTAATTTGTGCGCCAATATGAATGGCGATGTTGCGCAGAGCTTTACCGTCTCCTAAAACCGATTGGATCAAACCGAGGAGAAAGCTTCTCGGGATGATCTTCTTCGGCTTGCGTTTGACAAAACGCGTTTGGCGCGCGGTTTCATCAAACGGCAATTTGTCAAAAGCGGAGAGGAAATCTGAAAATTCGCTGCACCGTTTGCTCCTTGCTTTCACTTTACTCGCTCCTTCTCGAAGTTCAACCAAAGAGATTGGGAGCTAATAAAGCTAGACAAATAATGATCAAAGTCTAGAGTGGACGTATGTTCTCATATTCAACTCAGGCTTGATAAATTAGCCTGACGCGCATGCGA
>Ga0247727_10015652_pt1 | contig 12391 bp, 4 predicted proteins | sample WisWelCaveWW1625_FD_202498 | JGI IMG/M metagenome (GOLD analysis project Ga0247727, IMG submission 202498) | Biofilm microbial communities from Wishing Well Cave, Virginia, United States - WW16-25 | ecosystem: Environmental > Aquatic > Deep subsurface > Groundwater > Cave microbial mat | place... | reverse complement strand
GCTGGATGAGTTGCAGGAGTTGATGCGGTGATCGTTACTCGGTAAAACAGCTATCAAACTTTGTCATGACTCCCTCGCCTTCCAAGGAAGTTGCTCATTCAAGGGGGACTGCTTCGGCAAAAAAACGCCTCGCAGTGACAGAAGGTCGCTGCCATTGCGGGACTCGCGCTATTCAGCGAGTCGAAGCAATCTCCAAATTGAGGTCAAAACTTCCATCCTAAAAAATGACGGTAGTCATCGAGCCTCGAAGCCACGGCTTAAGTGTTTGTGGGCCAACCCGAAAACTCCTTGCATCTTTAAATCAAATCGCTTAAACTGCAAACAATTTTTTCCACCCGAAACCTCCGGAGCCAGAGCATGAATAAAAAATCAGGACTAAGCAAAAAAGCATACGAAGCCATCTCAGAAGGTGAAACTTACGAACCCTACGTTCCCGCATCTGAAAGTCCGCTGGAGTTCAGCCTCAAGGCGGCGATTGCGGGCATCGTTTTTGGAATTCTGTTCGGCGCCGCCAATGCTTATCTCGGGCTGCGCGCCGGCCTGACCATTTCCACCTCCATCCCCGTTGCGGTGATGACCGTCGCTGCATTCAAAGCCATGCAGGCGATGGGCCGCACGGGCACGATCCTCGAATCCAATATCTCGCAAACCATCGGATCGGCCTCCAGTTCGGTGGCAAGCGGCGTGATTTTCACACTGCCTGCTCTCTTTCTGTGGGGACTTCATCCTTCGCTGATCCAAATGACTCTGCTCGCGATGTTTGGGGGAATTTTGGGCACGCTGTTCATGATTCCGCTGCGCCGATTTTTGATCGAGCGCGAGCATGGCAATTTACCGTACCCCGAAGGCACGGCGTGCGCCGAAGTGCTAGTAGCCAGCCAAATGGGCGGCAGACAGGCCCGCAACGTGTTTCTCGGACTCGGCGCTGGCGCATTTTTCAAATTTCTCGCCGGCTGGATCAGAATCATCCCTGATGAGGTCAACTTCAAAATTCCGTTTCTCAAAAAGGGCGAAGTTGGAATGGAAATGTCGGCTGCGCTTTTTGGGGTGGGTTACATTCTCGGTCCGCGCATCGGCGCGATCATGGTAGGCGGCGGGTTATTGTCCTCGCTGGTGATCATTCCAGCCATCGCTATTTGGGGCGAGGGCCGCCCGGAGCCGCTCTTTCCGGAGACCTTGAAAACCATCGCGGAAATGTCCGCTGGGGAAATCTGGTCGCGCTACGTGCGCTACATCGGCGCAGGCGCGGTGGCCACGGGCGGACTCATCACCCTCATCCGCAGCATCCCCACGATGGTTCAAAGCTTCCGCGTGGGCGTTCAGCAATTGAAAGGCAGATTGCAGGAAAGCGGCAGCGGGGGTTCGGCAGTGACGCGCACCGAACAGGATTTGTCTTTGATGGTTGTTATGATGGGAGTGGCGATTGTCGCCATCGGAATGGCCGCCGTGCCTCACGTGTTTGGAAATCTCGACACTTTCATCGTCAGATCAGTTGCCTCGGTGCTGGTGGTGATTTTTGCGTTCTTTTTTGTGACCGTGTCGTCGCGCATCGTGGGTCTGGTGGGCGTCACCTCCAATCCCACCAGCGGCATGATCATCGCGTCGCTGCTGGGCACCGCGACGATATTTTTACTTATGGGGTGGACTGATGATGTGGGCAAGGTGGCGGCACTGACGATCGGCTGTGTGGTCGGCGTGGCCGCCTCGACCGCCGGTGATATGTCCCAGGATCTGAAAACCGGCTTCCTGTTGGGGGCGACGCCCAAACGCCAGCAGGTTGGCGAGATCGTCGGCGTGTTGACTTCGGCGACATTCGTTTGTTTAACAGTTATGTTTCTAGATCGGGCTTACGGCTTCGGCACCAACGAGCTGCCGGCGCCGCAAGCTACGCTTATGAAATTGGTCATCGAAGGCGTGCTGCAAAATTCTCTGCCGTGGATTTTGGTGGGCATCGGGGTGGTGATTGCATTGGCCTCCGAATTATTGCGAGTGCCAAGTCTGCCGTTTGCGGTCGGCGTGTATCTGCCCCTCAGCACCATGACGCCGGTTTTTTTAGGCGGTTTGTTGAGAATGTACTTAGAGCGAAGCGCCTCTTCCGCCGAAGACGCTTCGGAGCGGCGAGAGCAGGGTGTATTGTTCGGTTCGGGATTAGTAGGCGGCGAAGGACTGTTGGGCGTGGGCATCGCAGTGGTGGCGGTGATTCAAGGCGGGGCGCCAAGCGGCTTTGGGTTTGGTTGGGCAGGCGCCGCGGCGCCGTTTGCAGCGTTGGCGGTGTTCGGATTCTTGGTATTCAGCTTTTGGAAAAGCTGCGTCGGGCGGAGATAAAGTCCTGGCGGCGATGATGTTGAAGAAGTGGGCTGCGCCATTTGATCTTATATAAACTGAGGAATCTATTGATGGCAACCAAATCCACCACAAGATCACCGATGATAGCGAGCGGGGTTTCACCATCTTCGCACGCTGGCATGGGCGCTATCCCATCCCAGAGTGGAACGGCCTTCCGCGTCTGGGCGCCGTTTGCGTCGCAGGTTTTTGTCACGGGCACGTTTAATAATTGGTCGGAGACCAGCCATGCCCTGGCTTCCGAGGGCAATGGTTATTGGTCAGTTGACGTTCTCGGAGCTAAAGTTGGCGATGAGTACCGGTATGTGATTTTCAACGGCTCCCAGAAGTTTAGCCGCATCGATCCGTATGCAAAGGATGTCACCAGCTCGGTCGGGAATGCTGTCATTGTCGATCCGCAATTCGATTGGGGCGAGGAGCTGTTCCAGATGCCACCCTGGAATGAGCTGGTGATCTACGAAATGCACATTGGAACCTTCAACGATCAACCGGGAGGAGCGCCCGGAAATTTGAACGGCGTGATCGAGAAATTACCGTACCTCATGGGTCTTGGCGTCAACGCCATTCAGATCCTGCCGCCCACTGAATTTGCCGGCGGCTTTTCCTGGGGGTACAACCCCGCGCATATTTTCGCCATCGAAAGCGACTATGGCGGTCCGAACGCCCTCAAGGAACTTATCCGCGCTGCCCATGCCCATGGCATCGCCGTGATTTTTGATGTGGTTTACAACCACCTGGGGCCGCAGGACCTCGACCTCTGGCAGTTTGACGGCTGGAGTGAAAACGGCAAGGGCGGTATCTACTTCTACAACGACTTACGTTCTCAGACGCCGTGGGGAGATACCCGGCCAGATTATGGCCGGCCCGAAGTGCGGCAATATCTCCGCGACAATGCTTTGATGTGGCTGGAAGAATACCACATCGATGGGTTGCGCTGGGATGCCACAGCTTACATCCGCAATCTCGATGGCAGCAGCGATCCTGCTAACGATATCCCCGAGGGCTGGGAACTCACGCGCTGGATCAATAGCGAGATCAAAGCGCGACAACCGTGGAAGATCAGTATCGCCGAAGACTTGCGCAGCAGCGAGTGGCTCACCAAAGATCTCGGGGCAGGCGGCGCCGGCTTTAACGCCCAGTGGGATGCCGGCTTTGTGCACCCGGTCCGAGGAGCTATTATTTCACCAGGTGATAACGACCGCGACATATTAGCTGTTCGTGACGCCATTATGCATCGTTATAATTCCGATGCATTCCAGCGCGTCATTTACACCGAATCCCATGACGAAGTGGCCAACGGCAAAGCCCGGGTTCCTTACGAAATTTGGCGTGAAAATCCCGGCAGCTACTTTCCCAAAAAGCGCTCGACATTGGGAGCGGCACTGGTGTTCACCTCACCGGGCATTCCCATGATTTTCCAGGGGCAAGAATTTTTAGAAGACGAATGGTTTCATGACCAGGACCCGATAGATTGGGCGAAGAAAGAAAAGTACGCTGGTATTCTTTTGATGTACCGCGATTTAATCCGCTTGCGCCGCAATTGGTACGACAACACCCGCGGGCTGCGTGGTCAGCAAGTGAACATTCATCACATCAATAACGCTGATAAGGTCGTCGCCTTCCACCGTTGGGAACAAGGCGGTCCCGGCGACGATGTGATGGTGGTTGCCAATTTCGCTAATCGAGGTTTTGACAATTACACAATGGGCTTTCCTCGTGAAGGTTTATGGAAGGTGCGCTTCAACAGCGATTGGCAGGGTTACAGCGCCGATTTTGGAAATCATCCCAGTTTTGACACGGTTGCGAGTTCAGGCGACAAAGACGGGATGGCTTATAATGCCACCGTGGGGATCGGACCTTACAGTGTCATTATTCTTTCGCAGGAAGCATGAGTATTTAATAGTGTTCTAATTTAACATTAGCTGGGCTGTCCAAAGGTCTATTTCATCCTGAGCAGAGTCGAAGGATGGTTTATGACTTAAAAAAACATGTTTCGATTTCGCCCAACATTGAAGGATGTAGGAGGAAAATTCGACTTTTTGGGCAGCCCTAGTGGAATTAGGACACTACCTAAAGTCGCGATACCTTTATGCAAAGTCAGGGTAAAAGTCCATAATCACCGGGAACCTTTCCGCAAAGCCTGAGCAGGTCTCCCCACCAACTGTGCACTTCTCAACAAGGGCTGTACTGCTCTCCCTAAGGACTGTGCTGCTCTCACAAAGACTGTGCATGATCTCTTTTAGGCGGTTCAGCTTAGAATAATTTATTGCATTTCTTCCGCATTTTCTTTAAAATTGACCAACATTAATCATCCCGCCGTTTTGGTGAAATAAAGCGGAAGAAACGCTTTTATCCTCAACATGATTAATCGAAATGTATGCTGAAAATTACCTGGCGTAAAAAGCTGTTTATTTTTGCGGTCATCGTAGCGCTCATCCCAATTGCCATCTCCAGCGTCAACATGATTGGCATTACCCGCGTGGAATTGAAAAGCAACGTCAACGATGAACTGCTGTCCACGGCCGGGCAACTGGCCGGGGAAATCAACAATCTGTATTCCAATAACTGGCTGGCGCCGCTGCTGCTGATTAAGAGCGGTGTGGAAAGCGAAGCGCTGGGCGCCAACGAAAAAGCCACCCTGCTTTCCGCCGGCATTGAAAATATCGAAGATATTGTTTTCCTCACGTTGTATTTTGAAGTCAAGCCGGGGGAGTATCTGAAAGCGGTCGAGTCTTTTAAGGAATCTTTTAAAAAGCAAATCAGCGAGCAAAAATCCGTTCAGCCCAATATTTTAGAAGTCGGCTCGGATGAAATCGATGAATTAAAGAAAGCCGAACAGTCCATTGGCAAGCCGTTTTACGTGGAGGCGTTGGACGCCTGGCTGGTTTCCATGATCGTGCCAGTAAAAATCGCCGGTGCGCCCGCGGCATTTCTGGCGGCGCGCATTCGACTCAATAACCTGCGCGAGCGCATCCAGAATCACCCGTTCACCAAAAGCGGCCGCATTCTGCTGATCGATGGGGAAGGGAAAGAGGTGTTTGACCCCCAGCGGCGGGATCTGAGTTCTCTCAAAGTGATTCAGGAAGCTAAAGACCTGCTGAAATCCGGCTCACGCGTGCAGGGGGTCACCAATTATGTTACCCCGGAAGGCGAGCGGATCGTGGCGTGTTATGCCTATCCCCAAAATTTGGAGTGGGTGGTGATCGCCGAAATCGTAGAGAACAAGGCTTACCTGGCCGTCTCCAGAATGTTGAAATCGCTCACCCTCTGGGTGGGGATTGGATTGCTGCTGGCGGTTTTGGGAGTTTCGGTTTTCTCCCGACAAATCAGCCAGCCGATTGTGAAAATGCGCGAGGCAGCCGAGCAGATTTCCATGGGAAATTTTGATGTGGATGTGGCTTATAAAGCCGAAGATGAAATCGGCTTTCTCGGCAAGACCCTGGTTTCGATGAGCCGCTCGTTAAAAGAAAGTTTTGCCAAAATTGCCAAACAGAACGAAGAATTAGAGGAATACAGCAAAACCCTGGAGCAAAGGGTGGAAGAACGCACCCGCGAATTGCGCGAAACGCAGCAGCAACTGCTGGTGCAGGAAAAGCTGGCGTCGCTGGGCGCGCTCACCGCCGGCATCGCCCACGAAATTAAAAATCCGTTGAACTTCGTCAACAACTTCGCGACGCTGTCGGTGGATCTGGTAGAAGAGCTGAATTCGGACCTCGACAAGCAAAAGGCCAAGCTGAAGTCCGACGACTTTGAAAACATCGCCGATATCCTCGAGAACATCAAATTAAACATGACCAAAATCAACGAGCACGGCAAACGCGCCGACGGCATCGTGCGCGGCATGCTGCAGCACTCGCGCGGCGACAGCGGCGAAATGCAGTTGGCCGACATCCATGCCATGCTGACCGAGGACATCAACCTGGCCTTTCACGGCATGCGCGGGCAAGACCCCACGTTTAATGTTTCCATCGAAAAAAAATTTGACGAATCCATTGGCAAAATAAAAGTCAACCCGCAGGCGCTCAGCCGGGTTTTTCTTAACATTATCAATAACGGTTTGTTCGCGGTTATTGAAAAAATCAAAAAAAGCCCCAAAAATTATTCGCCCAATTTGACTGTTCGCACTACTAATGTAGATGATAAAATCGAAGTAAAGATTCGCGATAATGGCACCGGCATTCCCCAGAAAATCGTCGACAAAATTTTTGAGCCGTTTTTCACGACCAAACCCACCGGTCAAGGGACCGGGCTGGGGTTATCGATTAGTTATGACATCGTGGTGCAGATGCATAAAGGTGAATTGAAAGTGGATACCCAGGAAGGCGAGTTTACTGAATTTGTTATTGTTCTGCCCAAAAATTAAACCTTAAGGAACAGCGAACTTATGAACCTCGCGATGACTCACGCCCGGCGCTGGGGTTTTTCCCTTCCTTTGGCTGGCCTCGTTCTCCTTTCCAGCCTGTCTATTGCGCAAGAGCATAAACCATTCACCATTACGGTAAAAGAGGGGCAAAGCATTCGGGAGCTGGCGCAGGAGTATCTTCACGATCCCGACCTCTGGCAGGAAATTTTAAAAAGCAACAACCTGAAGTCCCCCACCGACGTCAAGCCCGGCATGACCCTGATCATCCCCTCTGACGCCGTCGCCATCAGCGCCAATCGTTTGCGCGACGCGCAAATTGCCATTCAAAAGGCCAACGACGCCGGCGCGAAAGTGTTTATGCCCGATTTGATTGCGGCGGCTATTGCCAACTATGATCTGGCGGTTGACAAACGCAAAAATGGCGATTGGGAAAACAGCATCAACCTGGCCGACAACGCGCGCACGGCCGCCGAAGAAGCGCTGCGAGAAACGCTGGCAAAACGCAACACTACGGCTGATGCGACGCTTAGCGATCGCAAGGGCGACGTGGAAAAGCGCAAGCCCGCCGAAGCCCTCTGGTCCGATGCGCCGCTGCAGGCTATTCTCAACGAAAGCGACCGGGTACGCACGCTGTCCAGGTCGTATGCCGAGATTACCTTTCATGATGCCAGCCGCATTCGGCTCAACGAAAATTCCCAGGCGGTGATTCAAAGCATGCGCGTGGACTTGCTGGAAAAAAAGCGCGAAACCAGCGTCAGTTTAGTTAAAGGCGACGCGTTTGCTTTCTTGAAAACCAATCAAACCAAGCGCAAATTTGATTTGGAAATCCCGGGCGTGGAAACGAAAGTGAACTCCAATAATTTCTGGGTGCAGAAAGATGAGCAATTGACCAAAATTGCCAACTACGAAGGCAACATTGAGGTCACGTCGCAGGGCGCCACGGTGGTGATTGGCGAAAATCAGGGGTCGTTGGTGGCAGCCAATCAAAAGCCTTCCCAGCCCAAAGTTTTGCTGGCGGCGCCGGTTTTGATTTCGCCGGCAAACAACCTGGCGCTGTATACCAACCAGATCGCCCTCAACTGGGCAAGCGTTCCCGGAGCCGTGGGCTACTGGTTGGAACTAGCGTCTGACCCCTCTTTCCAGAAGATTGTTTTGAGTGAAAAAAATATTATCTCTAATCAGGTCAAACACACTTTTGACGCCTCGGGCGTGTATTATTGGCGGGTGGCGGCGTTCGATGCTGACGGGCTGCCCGGCCCCGGCAGCGCTGCCGGATTTTTTAATGTCCAGTTTTCCGGCAAGGCGCCGTATCTGCTGGTTATCGCGCCGAAGGAGCAAGAAATTTTTAAGAACCGCTCGATCACCGTTCGCGGAAAAACCGAGGCCAACGTCCAGTTGACTTTGAACGGCGAGCCGGTCAGCTTTTTACCGGATGGTTCGTTCGAGGTGAGTTACGATCTTAAATCCGGCAAGAACGAACTGACTCTCGAAGCCAAAAATCTAGCGGGCAATGTCAGCAAAATTACCCGCACCGTTACCTATGATGCCGACGCCGCGGTGCCCATTGTTTACGATGCCAGTTTGCGCCAGAGTCAGCCAAAACATTTCGTGGTACAAAATCCGGAGTTTACTTTGCGCGGCACCACCCGTCCGTCTGCTGCGGTAGTTTTGAATTCGCTTTCTGCGGCGCCAATCGCGAAGACATTTTCAGATGCGAACGGGAAGTTCCAGTTTACGATTCGAAATTTAACTAAAAAAAGCGATTTTGCGGTAGCGGTCACCACGGTTTCCGGCTACGCGGCGGCGGATACCATTTCGGTGGAAGTGGATGACGAGCCGCCGTATATCCGGTTGCAGCCGGATCTTCCTGAAGTAACCAATCTTAGCAAATTGCAAATTCAAGGCAGCGTGGCCGGCGCGACCCATCTGGTATTGAACGGCCAGCCCATCGATTTAGACGGTGGTCAATTTGCGACCGAAGTGCTGCTCGCGCCGGGCGCAAATATTTTAAAGTTGGCGGCTGCGGATTTTGTGGGCAATCGCGCCGTGCTTGAAGAAGCCGTTACGTATGATCATGCCCCGCCGGAATTGCTCACCCACCAGGTCACCGAAGACCCTCAGCCGGGCTCGGGTGAAAAATTAATTCATATTGTCGCTACCGCGCGGGATGGATCGGCGTTAAAACGAACCGCCCGTTTTACGCTGCAACTCGGCAAGGATACGATTTCCGGATATCTGATCTACAATAAAGTTTCGCGCCAATATCAAGGTCTCGTAAAAGCCGCCTCGCCGCCGGGGGTTGCGGCGAAGCTCACCTCGCTGGCGCTGGCGGATTATCTGGGCAATCAGAAAGAATATCAACTTAAATAACAAACAGGCCCTAATGTGTCTTTGCGAGGAGCGCAGCGACGAAGCAATCTCGTCATTTTCGCACCAGGCTTGCTCCTTTCAGTCGCTTGCAAAGACAGACATAAACAATACCAAAACGAGGAGGACTCCGGGCATGAAACGAATCGCTATCGCGTTATTCATCTGTGTAATTTCCATCCCCCTGTGGGCGCAGAAAAATGTCATGATGGTGACCTACGGTCCGCAAGCGCCCATTTCTGAGGGCGACGACGATTTTAAGCAAATCATCTTCTTTCAAATTCCCGAAAGCGTCAGCGACAGTCTTTTTTTGCGGGTGTTTGATATCGATTGCGGCGGCGATCTCGACTTAAAGTTTACCGACTGGGAAACCGAAACCAAATTTTCGTTGTATGGCGGCGCCGGCGCGTATTCGGCGGCTACGATTAAATCCGCGGTTCCCAGCGAAGCCGATCTGTCCGCGGGAGTGCTGATCAAAAGTGCGGCGTTTGGACAGAACCCGCTTTTGAATAACGAATGGCACAATCTCGCCCGCTTTTCCGCGCGGGACGGCGAGCGCGTGGGCGGATATGCTTACTTTAAATTAGTGGTGCAGGGCGTCACCGGCAACGATGCCAATGTGTTTGATATCCGACTGAGCTCGAACGAATCCCGCAACGTCGCGCCGGCCGGCGCCGCGATCTTTACCTATGCCCCCACCATTCAGTTGACGAAAGAGGATCCGTTCGCGAACGTCAAGTTTTTTGTGCCCGCGGATATAGAGAATATTACCGTTCATAACTTTGATCTCGCCGGCGCGCAGGTGGGATTTGAAACCGCCTTCCGTTCCAATTTGCTGGTAACCGCTTCGGGACAGGGCGAGTGGGTGCAGAATAAAATCACGCTCACCAAATTGGAAACCGGGCGCATGGCCGCGATTTCGTTCGGCCAGGGCGGCGAAACGCCCAATGACGCCACATTCTATGTAACCGACCCGGCCGGCAAGGCTTTGCCCATCGATCTGCCGGTGCTGTTGGGCAAACCCAACTTCCGACCGGAGATTCAGTTCAAAATACTGGCGCTCTCGGATTGCAATTCCATCGTATTTGATGCCAAAAGCTCAACGGACAAAGATAGCGACGTGCTGGAGTTTTTCTGGGATTTTGGCGATGGCCAAACCGCGCAGGGGAGCCGGGTGGTGCACAAGTATGAAAAACAGATCAGCTACCAGGCGCAGGTGATTGTGACGGACCAATCCGGTCAGGTTGGCAACAGCTCGTTTGAGCGGTTTGCGGTGGTCGTCAACCAGCCGCCGAAAGCCAGCGCTGGCGCAGATGTGGTGGCCGCGCCCGACGATGTTCTCAAGTTTGACGGCACCGCCTCCAGCGACAGCGACGGCCAGCTCAGCCGTTTTCTGTGGGATTTTAACGACGGCAGCACCGGCGAGGGCGGCAGCATCACGCATGTTTACACCAAGCCCGCGACCTATAAAGTCTCGCTACGGGTGGAAGACAATTCCGATAGCCCCTGTAATTTCGACACCGACGAGCTGAAAGTGTGGATCAACGCGGCGCCCATCGCGGAAGCCGGCGAAGATCAGATCGGCGCCGTCGGTCAAGCGCTGACCTTTGACGGCGGAAAGAGTTTTGACAGCGACGGCGAAATCGTGAATTATGATTGGGATTTTGGCGACGGTGAAAAAGGGAAGGGGAAGATCGCCACGCACAGTTACAAAGCGCCCGGCAAATACAGAGTTAAACTGACGATAAAAGACAATGCCAATGTAAAAAACAGCAGCGCGTCCGATGAGCTGAGTGTGACCATCAATAACCCGCCGGTGGCGATGGCCGGCGAAGACCGGCGAATCGCCGACGGGGAACTCATCACGTTCGATGGCTCCAGGTCGAATGATACGGACGGGAAGATTATTAATTACACCTGGGATTTTGGCGATGGCTCGAAGGGCAGCGGCGCCTCCGTTTCCCACACCTACAAAGCGCCAGGTACCTACACCGTAAACCTCACCGTCAAAGATAATTCCACAACCCTTTCCGATACGCACTCGGATAACCTGACGGTCATTGTTAACGCGCCGCCGTTAGCGGCCGCTGGAAAAGATCAGGTTATTTCCAGCAGTGAAATCACCTTTGACGGCAGCGCCTCAAAAGACTCGGATGGGAAAATTGTGGCGTATGAATGGGACTTTGGCGATGGCAGCCGCAGTTCGGAGTCGGCCCCCATGCACGTGTACGGCAAAACCGGCACCTATCGCGTGAAGCTGACGGTGACGGATGACTCGGGCACGCGCAACCATCAAGCCAGCGACGAGATCACTGTGACGGTTAATCAGAAACCCATTGCGGACGCCGGCCCGGATCATATCGCGGCGCCCGGCCAAACCGTCGATTTTGATGCCGGCAAGTCGGTTGATCCCGACGGCCAAATCGCCGAATACCTTTGGGAGTTCGGCGATGGCAAAACGGCGAGCGGCCAAAAAGCGCAGCACGTTTTTGAGAAACCCGGCACCTACACCGCCCGATTGGCGGTCAAAGATCAGACGGGCCATGCCAATGCCATCGATTTTGATGTGGCCATAGTAACAGTCAACGCCAAGCCGGTCGCAGACGCCGGCCACGAAATCATTGCTGCGCCCGAGCAGGTCGTTAATTTGGCGGGCAACCGCTCGTATGATTCTGACGGCCGCATTCTGTCTTATCGCTGGGAATTCAGCGATGACAAAAATGCCGCCGAAACTCCGCAGACCAGCCGGAGTTTTTCCCAGCCGGGAATTTATTTTGCGAAGCTTAGCGTCAAGGACAACAGCGGCGCGGTGAACGCCGCGAATGTGGATACCGTGACGATCCGCGTCAATCACGCGCCTATTGCCAAAACCGAAAAAAGTATCACCAGTTGCAGCAACACTATTGCATTCGATGCCTCCGCTTCCACCGACCCGGATGGCGATCCGCTGAGCTACCTCTGGGATTTTGGCGACGCAACTCCGAAGGATTCCGGCGTTAAAGTCATTCACCAATTTCAAAAAGCGGGAACCTACCCGGTGATTTTGACGGTGGACGATGGGCACGGGTTAACCAACTCCAGAAATTCGACCGCCGCGACGGTGGTCATCAACGCGCCGCCGGTCGCAAATGCTGGTGACGATCGGCTGGTGTGTTCCGGCGAGGTCGTCCTGTTTAACGCCGGTAATTCAACCGATCCCGAAGGTGGGCTGTTAAAATACTTTTGGGATTTCGGCGACGGCACCACCGTCGAGGGACTCAATCCCACCAAAATTTATAAGAAAGGCGGCGTGTACCAGGCGCGGCTCACCGTGGAGGA
>Ga0247727_10015651_pt1 | contig 12392 bp, 11 predicted proteins | sample WisWelCaveWW1625_FD_202498 | JGI IMG/M metagenome (GOLD analysis project Ga0247727, IMG submission 202498) | Biofilm microbial communities from Wishing Well Cave, Virginia, United States - WW16-25 | ecosystem: Environmental > Aquatic > Deep subsurface > Groundwater > Cave microbial mat | place... | reverse complement strand
CCCGCGGCATGGAAAACCTTTTTTAATTATTACGAGCGCTGGATGCGCGGCTATGCGATGCTCGCCGAGATGTATGATTTCGATATGCTCTGCATCGGCGTGGAAATGGTGAAGACGACGGTTGGCCATGAGCAGGAATGGCGCGCGATGATCAAGCGCTGGCGCGGTCTTTATTCCGGGCCGATGGTTTACGCCGCCAACTGGGGGCAGGAATTTGAAACCGTGAAATTCTGGGAGGCGCTGGATGCGATCGGCATCGATTGTTATTATCCGCTTTCAATCAAAGACGATCCCACCGATGCGGAGCTGCTCGCCGGCGCGAAAATAGTCGCCGAAAAAATTCGCGCGGTGGCCGCGGCGTATAACAAACCCGTGCTCGTCACGGAAATCGGTTTTACTTCCAGCGCGCACCCGTGGAAAAATCCGCATCAGGAAGATCGGCAGGCGGCCGTTGATCTCGAAGCGCAGCGGCGCTGCTATGAGGCGATCGGTCAGGCGTTTTTCAATTCGGGAGCAAATAACAACTGGCTGGCGGGAATGTACTGGTGGAAATGGCCGAGCACAATTGAAGAAGGCGGGCCGCGCGACCGGCAGTTCACCCCGAATGGCAAACCCGCCGCACAGGTTGCGGCCAAATGGTATAAACAACTCGCGCGGGAAAACGCGACAATCAGCCAATAACAAAGAATGGCGATCTTCCAAAAATCGCCTCCTGGCATTTATCTTTTGTTTGCCTGATTATCACCGTATACGACAGCCAAAGCGCGTTGGCGAAGTTTATGCGCGTCTTCCTCATCAGCCCAAAGCCGCTTGGGTAGCTTGAACCAAAGCCACGCAAGCGTTCCGCCAAGAATCGTTAGCGTCAAGAAATATATAACAATCCATGGCAGCGTCGGCGGCTCACCCGGCTGAAGGGCGGAGCACTCTTGCGCTGTCAGTACGCCCTCCCATGGCGGTGGGGACAAATGAACCGGAGGCGTCCAAAGAAAAGCGCCTTCGATAACGTTCTCCGGAGCCAGGCGCAACTGAAGCTTAAACTGCTGCGGTTTGGTCAGCTCGCCACGCGACGTTTGCTGCGGCAAAAAAGTAATTCGCAGCCGTTCAACTTGCAAACTACGCGCTCTGATAAAAGCCGAATCTAACGCCGTGGGATTGTTGGCCGGTTGATATTTTGTCTCCGACGGCCAGCATAGTCTTTTTAAAGCCGGTTCATCGAGATTCGCCGCATTGCCAAAACCGACCGTGATGATTTGGATGCCGACGTTGTCGGCCAGCGCTTCAACGGGCGATGAGGTATCGAGCAGTCCCGGATCATCATCAGGATTTCCGACGTCATTTTGGCCGTCGGTCATGACGACCAGCAGACACTGCGGATCAACATTCTGCTGCGCCATGACTTGTTGTTTGACTTGTTGCAGGCGAATGAGCGCCGCATGCGTGGCGCTAAAGAGCGCGGTGTTGGCATTCGACTGCGGCGCCGGAATATTGCGAATTTGTTCAAGTAGCCTTTGCCGTTCCGATAAAAAGTCGGCGCCATTTATGCCGATGCTGACATTGCTGCTCGCAAACGGCATGACGGCCACATGGTCGATGCCGTCGACAAAATTATCGCTAAATCTCGCGCACGCTTCCCGCATGACTTCAAATTTCGTCCACCCGCCGGCGAGGGGATTCAACATGCTGCCGCTGACGTCGACCAGCAAAATGGCGTACCGCTGCAGCGTGTCGCCGATCAAAAAGTTTTTAATTTGAACGTCCCCGGCGAAGATTTGTATTTGTTCGCGCGGATTGAACACCGGTATCGGAAAAGGCGTTCCACGTGCATCGACGATGTTGGCCGTGATTCGAAACACCGGCCGTTCCGAGCCAGATACGCATTGCAGCAAGCGCACTTTATCGGCCGGTTCAAATTTATATACGGAACGTTGCGAACGCGTTGCCGGCTCCGGTGACGGCGCGGCGTCCAAAGAAAAATACTTACAAGAGGATACGGCCATGATCATAAAAGCGCAAAAAATCAACAGCCAAATTTTGCTGCGAAGGACAGCCGCACCAATATATTTCCGATTGAAGCGCATACTTTTTCAACCTCCAGGTTTTAGCGCGTTGCCAATTCTGACGCAAACAATTAGATAAACAAGCGCCATGATTATCCGCTCCGCCCTCTGAGCAAGAAAAGAAACCAGGTTCGCCCCATCAGAATTTCGTCGCCGTCTTCAAGAGCAACCGCATTGATAATTTCTATGATTGAATTTCGACGCTTGCGGTTGAGCGCAAAAACCGGCTTGCCGCTGGCGTCTTGATTCTCCTCGTGCGCCTTTAGATAAAAAACGCGATTGGACTCATAAATATAAGCATGGTAGTTAGCCATATAAACATCCGGAATATGGATATATTGGCGGACTTTTGCTGTCAAGGCTTTTCCAAAAAGATAGTAGTCGTTCGACAAAAGCTCCCACTCTTGCTGTTTCCCTGAAAAAACCTCCGCTACGTGAGGATCATCCATCCGCGCCAGCTTGAGTGCGCCGCCGCGCAAAACTCTGACGGCATAAGTCGAGCCGAAAGAAATGCCGCCGCCGGTCAGCACCAGGCCAACCGCATGCGCAAGATAGGGCAGAAATTCACCGCCAAAATGGAGCACGGTTCCTCCGAGACCCGCTCCAAATCCTCCGCCAAGCATGGAAAGGAGAACCCGGCGCATCAAAAAGCCGTATTTGATAAAACCAATCGTGGCGCCGGCAAATGCGCCATTCAGCAGCCAACCCAAAGTTACCAACCACCATGGAAATTGATTCTGTTGCAGCAACGACAAATGAATGGTGTTTGACGTTAGACTGCTTAAAATGCCCGCCAACGCGCCGCCAAGCGCGCCCACCACGGGACGCATGACCGTTTTTCCCTTGTCCGACCAATGATCGGCAAAGGCAATGCAAAAGGCCCCGATGAGCAGACCGATCAGAACTAAGTTGATTGATTCAGCGAGCCAATAATTTTCTTGCGCCATGGGCCACACGATGGGTATCCAGACGCCGATCGCCCACGAGGCCAACCCGGCCAGCGCGCCAACGAGGCTCATAAAGTAAAGGTTCTGATTTAAGGTCATGATAATCTCAAGAACTAAAGACGTCTATTTATATAAATAAATGTCATTTCCCGATCGCCGTTTTTTTGACATGACTTTCCACTCTCCTCCAAAAATAAAACCGCGTCAGGCTGTCATTGGAGTTTTGGCGCTTTTTCTGAAGAGCCGATTGAGCAAGGGATGCGCTTTGATTAAGATCGCGCCCCAAAGAGTAATGAGCGCCATCATCCACCGTTCATGCCCGATCTCATGCTTGAGGCCGTCCAAACTCGCTTGAATGTTTTGAGCGTGCCGCCGATAAGACTCCAGAAAATCGTCCAGGGATTGATAAAAAAGATTGCTTGAGAGTTGCGCCAGCGTCTTTTTTTCCAGCGGTCTTTCAATGCCTTTTTGGATTAAACCCGCTTCGTTGCGAGCCTGCATGAAAAACTCATAAGCCTCGTAAAGCCGCTGTTTTTCACTCCCCGCAATTAGGGTTCTTTTTTCCAGTTCCTCACAAATATGATAAAAGCCGGACGAGCCATTTGCAAGCGTTTTTTTCAGCGGAAATGAAATCTCATCCGGCCGAATAATCAGCCGCAAATAAAGCTTTGCCAAAAAATAAAAAATCGCGATGTCTCGCAGCCACACGCTTGGATGCGGCCAGGCCTCGCCCTTTACGGAATTTTTGCGCAAGTATTGCCGCACGTACATTCGCCGCCAGTTTTTTATTTTCAAGGAGTTTTTTTTGTAAAGCCAGGGTTCGATCTGCGCCTGGAAGCGTTGATAGACTTCCTCGTTACCGGCTCGTTCGACCGGCTCATGATCAAGAAGAGCATGCCTTATTGAATTAAGCTCTTTGATTTGGCGAAAGCCCGATTTGAGATCGTCAACGTTTAGCCAGATTAGTTTGCCGTTGGAAAATCTTTCGATCAGGTTATCCGCCTTTAACCCGATTTCATTGAGGATGTCTTGAGTCTTTCGTGCTAAAAGCTCAAAATAGCTTTTGCCCTCGATTCTGTCTGCCTTTGCTTCTGCGCCGGCAAAAACATAATCGACGTCGGAAAAAAGGCTTAATCCCCGCAAGGCGCCGGCGCAAAGGATGAAGGCGAATTGATTTGAAAAAACGCCGGATTGCAATTGTATTTCACCTTGAGCGAATCTAACGGATTCTTCGATGCATCTTCCCACCAGATTTTTTCTTAAAACGGCAATGGTCTCTCCCGTTGGCGGAAAAACCGCAGGCATGCCCTCGCGGTGCCGTGCGATCAACGTTTCGGTTTCACGCTGATAATGCTGGCGCAAATCAGTTCGTGAGAGAATTGATTCACCTGGCTCAAACCAATTGGCTGATGATGCTTTCATCACTGGCGGCAGAAAAATTGCTGTCATGAATTTCTTTGACGGATTTTAGAACGGGATCAACGATCGATTTCTTCCAATCCTGGTTTTCCGATCCCATCTGAATCAACCGGCCGAGCTCTGCATTTTGCGCGAGCAGCATAGTAAGGACAGTGCTTCTTTCTATTGCTTCCAATGTCTTCATGATTCGAATCATCTTTGTAATTATCTCCGGGCTGAAATAAGAAAATGTGCGAGATTCATTTTCTGTCGTGGTATATGTGCTGGTAGAAGAATAGCTTCCATAAGGATCGTAGCTAGTCTCTTCCCGTTCTACAGTCCTGGTGCCAATGTTTATCTGTTTTGTTTCCTGTTGCAATGAATAAAAAGTTTCCGCAATTTTTTGAGGTTTCTCGTCCTTGAAATAGGAGATGAGCCGTTGTTCAGTGATGAGCCGGAATGCCGGATTAAAACCGAGAGTTTTCACGATCCCTGGCACTGCTTCATTCCCCGCAATGTTGAAAACCGCCTCGACAACCTCTTTTTGCAGAGACGGATCCCGAAGCTGGGGCAGAAGGATCTCAGTTGTTTTTGGATTGCGGTTTTCTACAAGTTTTTTAATGACCATTCTTTTGACGTCAATAAATGACGCCTGCAGGAGAGTCTGGCACTCTGCAATCGTTGCATTTTCGAGAATTCTTGGCAATGCCTTTTCGCGAACACTCGTGGCGTTATCAATAGAGAGCTTGAGCAGAACCTCTCGCGGCGCCAAAGGATGGATGGCAACAGCCAATCTGGCAGCTTCATCATAATTAGTTGATAACTTTTGCAATTCTGCCGGTGTCGCATCCTTCAAAATTTGAGTCAAGGCTTCTCTCCGAACACCCACCGATCCATCCTGGGTAAGTTGGTCAAGTATTTCTCTTGGCGTTCGGTAGTGCGCCGCAATCGCTAAACGAACATCTTCGTAATTGTGGTAATTGTATTGATAGTTGTATTTAGGCCGAGGCGGTCGAATCAAACGCTGATATTCGTCAATCGTCGCATTTTCAAGAATTCTTAGCACCGCCTTGGCGCGCACCATTCGATCATGATCATGACAAAAAGCAAAAATAACAGTTCGTGGCGTTTGAGGATGAACCGCTATAGCGGCGCGAATGTCAGGATAACGGGAGCGACTAAAGTTTATAATTTCGGTTTTTTTCAAAATATTTTTGACAGGTCTCCATGCAGCACTCCGAACTGATTCATCCCGATCTATGCGACAAAGTTTCTTCACTCTTCTAATAGACAAAAGCTTTGACTGCACGGCAAATATCCTAACATCCTCGTGTTGGGAACGGCTCAACGAAACAGCTTCCATTCGTGTCAAGTTATGTTTGATGAGTTCCCACGCTTCGGCACGTACTGACTGGTCCGGATCCTTGCGGCAAAGCTTTTTTAAGCGTTTTCTTGATAAACGACTCGACTGCAAGGCTAATAGCCGCGCCTCGGCGTTCCTGGAAAAACTCAAAATGAAGGCCTCAAAACGCGTTAAGCCATTTTCGATGATTTCCCACGCCGCTCCACGCACTGAATCTTCCTGATCCACGCGACAAAGTTTCTTCAGCCGGCGACGAGTTAAAAGCCCTGATTGGATGGCCAGCAGCCGGACATCTGCATGGCGCGAGCGGCTGAGAGTTTTTGCTTCTGTTGGTGTCAAGTTCATTAGATGTGTTTCAGATGGCTTTTCGTGCCGCGTCAGCGCGGCAGAATTTTAACAATCGTTGGCCAGATAAAATTATGATGCGAGTAAAGTTCGAGCCACGCGTGATCATATTGCCGGTCAACCTTTTTTGAGTTTAGCTAATGCCGCCTTTTTGACCTCGGGTTCTCTATCCTTGGCGAGTCGACGCAGTATTCCTTTTGGAGTTTGATGATGCATGGCTAAAGCGAGACGAACATCGACATGATAAGTTTCAATCAATCTCCGGAAGTCTTCAAGCGTCGCATCTTGAAGAACTCTTGGCAAGGCTTTTTCTCTAACCTTTTGATTGCCATCAAAAGAGAGGTTGAGAAGCACGTCTTTGGAGGTCAAAGGATGAACAGCCACGGCCAATTTGGCGTCGTCATAACCCGTGGTCAGTTCTTCCAATTCTTCCTGATGTATCTCAGTCGTTAAGACTCGCGGCAGCGCTTTTTGGCGAACTTCGGGATCGCTATCCTTGGCGAGTTTAAGAAGTATCGTTCTCGGCGTCCGCGGATGCGCCGATACGGCCAAGCGAACGTCGGCATAGCGAGAAGAATGAAAGTTTTCGAGTTCTTCAACCGTCGCATTGGCCATAATTCTTGGCAACGCCTTCTCGCGAACGCTTTCCGCTTGATTATCACAAAGTGTGAGCAATAATTCGCGCGGGGTTTGTGAATGAGCCGCCACAGCCAGCCGAACATCATCGAATTGAGACGAGTGCAAAAGCCGGAGTTCTTTAAAAGCAGCATTTTCCAAAACTCTTGACACTGCTTTTTGGCTGACACTTTGAACACGGTCGTCACAAAGCTTGAGCAGCATTGCACGCGGCGTTTGGGGATTCGCCGCGATTATTAAACGGACGTCATCGTACTCCGACAAAGAAAAATACTCAAGCCCTTCCAGGTTCAGAGAAGCAACAATTCTTGGCAGCGCGGCTTGCCGCACACTTTGATTGCCGTCATGGGAGAGGAAATAAAGAATTATTTCCGGCGTTTCAGGATGGGCGGCAACGTGCAAGCGAACATCGACATGCTGAGAACCGCTATAGGTTTTAAAATCCGTTTCGGTCAAATCGCCCTTGATACGTTCCCAGGCGGCGCCGCGCACCGATGGATTTGGAGCCTTCCGGCAAAACTTTTTCAATCGTCGAGGCGAGAAAGGCCCGGATTCGACGGTCCACTGCCGCACCTCCGGATAAGACGAGGCAATAAGTTTTTTAGCTTCTGAAAGCGTCAAGCTCATTGGAGTTGTTCCCACGCTGCTTTTCGTATCGCCGGCTCCTTATCATCACGACATAATTGTATCAGCCGCGGGCGAGATAAAGGTTGTGATTCAATCGCCTGAAGCCGTATTTCCTTATATTGAGAATAACTGAGTTCTCCGGCCTCTGTCTCAGACAGGTCGGCTTTGAGGCGAGCCCAGGCCGTGGCTCGCACAGTTTGATCCGCATCATTTTTGCAAGCGGTGAAGATCTCGAGTCGTGGAATGGTTGCGCTTTGCACCGCGGCCATTCGCGCTTCCGGATATTTTGATTGAAGCAGTGTTTTGGCGGCGCGTAACCATAGCGATTTCGGCAACCATGCCGCGGCGGCGCGCCTCACGGCCTCGTTATTGTCATTGGCAAAATCGATTCGCGTTAGAATCGTGAAAGCAGGGTGTTTGCTCATAGAAACGTTACCGACCGGCTGAAGGTGGCCACTCGGAGGCTCAGCGCTTAAATGCTTCACGATCAAATCGTCTGACATCGGCAAAATTTTTGCAGTATGCAAAGCCAGCAGAAAATCATCCGGCAAATCTTTGGTCATTTCATCGAAGTCTCTTGGCTTTAAACGTTCTCGCAAGATAGAGCCTGGCATCCTTCTGCCCTTGCGGTCGCGCGCACGCAAGGAGTAGGCCTGCGCCAAAGTATTGACGAAGATCCAATCGTGATATATCAGCTTGTTTATGATCAGCAAGGCCGCGAGCGATACGCCCGTAGCGCCGGCTCCCAAAGCCAAAGCGACGACCTCGGGACCAGAATCTTGTTTCCAGAAAAGCCGGGCGAAAATACCCGCAGTCAACGCTAAAATCGAAATGCCGTAACAGAGGCGAAAAGCCCATCCAAGAGGAATGACGGGAAAACGTTTGGACAGGTTGCTCCAAAGCGCTGGCAAGGGGTTCGGGGCGTTGACCTTTCCCAAAATTGACACGGTTGTTCCTCGCTTTTAACTTCAATAATAAGTTGTTTAATCTCGCTCCCGAGACAGATCACGCTCGTCTCCCCACTGGATACGCTCGATGAGCCAAAATAATACAAAGAAAATCATGCTAATAATGATTATCTGCCGGACTGCTCCTCCCGGCTGCAAGTTGTCCCAGACGTCGGGAATCGTTTTAACAATCTTAACCATCTCGCCTTCTGGGTAAGCAGATTTTTCGATAATATTCACGCCACTTTTTTGTAGTTGAGGCAGACGCTCGACCCACACGCCTAAAAAGTCTTTGGTTTCTTTATCGCCGGGATTTACTGTTTGCCATCGCTCGCGGATTTCTGAAATGGTTGCCGATTGAGTGAAATTGATGATCTGAAAACCGAATTGCACAAATCCTCCAATCATTAAGCTGGCGAGCAACAGCTTGTTCATTTCCCGCGCCGAGGCGCCGCGAGCAAATAACGTTAGCAAGGCTTGCGCGAAAATGCCCATCCAAATCAGCGGCAACAAGATCGGATTAACCAGCAAGATTTTGAAGATGCCGAGGAGGGAAATAACCGGCATGTAAAGATGAGACCAGCCATCGACGGGCAAACAGATTCCGGAGCCAATGAGCGGGCCGACATACAAAAGGAGAAACCACGGCCAACCCTCCTCCGTCCAATCTATTTTAGTTTTGCGAAATCCGAAACCCCATATCACTAAGGCATATATGGTCATGAGAATGAAAAAATATATATAAGCATCGACCAACCAAAACATAACGCGGTCCACCGTTGAAATCGTTCCTGAAACCGGTACATACAAAGCCAGCTTGCGCATGAAAAGTAGCAGCACCGGCAACAGTAGTCCGGAGGTATAGCTTTGAGGTCTGACAATCCGATTGAAGAGAACGACCAACACCAGCAATCCCCCGACGAATTCCCAACGGTCGGAGAGGGTGCGAAGCCATGTCCAAATCGATTCAAGATTCACGGCGCAATTCTCCATTGCTATCAAATGCGATCTCCTCGCGGAGGGTTCGATGGGTAAAAAATGCTTTGATACGATTCGCCGTGGTTTCAGGCAATTTATTCGAGATGAGCAGAAGCCGGGTTTGGCCAATTAAATGCTCGTCAACAGGCGTTGGTTTGGAGTGGTCGTCGGTGGATATAAACAAAAAACTGGCCGAGTGTTCGTCGCCGTGATGATATAATGCCATTTCCTGCGCGCCGTGGGGTTTTATTGGTATCCATCCGCCTCCAATCTGCGCCGGCAAAGTTTCAGCTATCCAAACGACGACGTGCGTCGGTTTGCCGTAGAGCAGATCCGGGCGCTCAAAATCACTGGCGCAAGTCGAACAGGAGGCGAGCAATGTGCCTAGTCGACATGATAAGCGGAAACCGCAATGCGGACAGTGGGTCAAGAATGCGCCCCACAGCCAGAACGCGAGAGCCGGCACGGGCTCGTGGCAACGTTTGCAGCAAAACTGCCACATCCGGGAAGTGCAATGCGGGCAAAGCGGCCGGTAAATTCGGTTGCGATGAATGAAACGGCCATACCAGAAAAGATAGGCTCCAACTAACAGGCCATAAGAAGCCAACGCGCCGATCAGCAATTTGAAAACCACAAGAGGCGCCATAAAAAGGCCGGCGATCAATCCGACCGCTTCCACGATGAGCATCGGCGGTCTGGTGGCAAATTTGAGCAGGCGGTTTTGCACGAGATCGCCGCATGCCTCGGCCAGCAGCAGACTGGTCGGATTATCCTTGTTGACGTCAAGTTTTCTTCCTGTGCTGGTGAATATTTTTTCAAACATAAAAAGAGGTCCTTTTGTATAAATAAAGGACGAGCGCCGGCGGTTTTGCACTGTTGGGATGAAAATTTTGCAACTATTCCAGCTTCTGACTCCGGTTGGCGGAGTTAGTAAGGTAAGCAACATTATCATGTCATCGTGGAACATCTTTTTTGTATCGAGCACTGTGCTTGTATCGAAAAAGATGCTTCCAGCATGACATGTTACTTGGAAGCGACTTTTAACGTAATGCCTTCGGCGCGCAGTTTCTCAAAAAGCCGGCGCCGGATGGACATGGGGAGAGTCCCGGTGGCAATAGCGTGACCGCCGGCAATGGCAAAAACCGTTTCAACGGTGCTTTCGCATGACTCCGGAGAAATGCGTCCGGAGAGAAAATGCAGTCTCTGGTTCGAGCTTGGACGATAGATTCCCGCTCGCGGCAAATCCTGCTGATATTCCCCGTCGATCAGCAAATCAACTTGCGCCAGAAATTTTGCCAACGTCGGGTCGTTGTCGGCGGCAGTAAGTTCTTCCAAAGTGTAACCGGTGTAGCAGACGACGGTGAATCCGCGCCGGCGAACGGCCTCAAGCAATGGCAGCAGAGCGGTCGCTTGCAACACCGGTTCGCCGCCGCTGAGTGTGATGCCGGCCAATTCTGTGGCGTCGTCCAAAAGATAAAGCAACTGCGCCACGGTCAATGCTCGGCTGGTTTGTTGCGGCAAAAACGGGCCATTGGCGCAGCCCGCACAGCGTTTCAAACAACCTTGCAGCCAGATTACCAAACGCCGGCCCGGCCCGGCCGCTCCGGCAACCACATCGATTTCCGCAACGTTCAAGTTCGGAAACAACTCGGGATATAAGTTGGTTGGGATAGCTGTCATCATAAAGCCTTTCCGATGGCGGCGGCCGGTTCGGAGTCGGGCAATGATTTTTCGCCTTTGCGCAGGCGGACCGGTTGCTGGTCGCCTTCGTAGCGGAAGCTGCTAATCACGCCCATCGTGCGCAGTTGGTCTTCGATCATGGCAAAGTTGAGGCAACAGGCAGGCTCGATCATTTCCGACTGCGAGCGAATCGTGCCGTCAAGCTGCAGGCGAAAATGAACGAGGCCGTAGGCATAGGTGTCCACTTCGAGCACGAGATCGTCGAGCAGGCCTTTTTGCGGCAACAGTTTGGCATCAAACCCCATTTCTTTGCAAACTTGCTGCAGTTTTTGGGCGATGTACTGCCGTTCCGCATCCGATTTTCGGCGCTCGTCGACTTTGGCAATCATGTGTTGATACTGCGCGGCCTGCTCCGGAACCTTTCCGGCGACTGATGGCATCGCGCCGGTCGCCTGTATTTCTTGATCGGCATGCGTGATCAGCTCGGTGGTCTCTTGCGTAAAGTTGTCGTAAACGTCGCGCAGCCACGGCTCAAGATCGAGGCGATTTTTTTCCAAAAGTTTTTGCAACGCCGACAGTTCCGCCCGTTGCGCCGCGGCGCTGTTGCCCTCGCGGCATTTTTTCGCAATGTCTTCCAATTGCGTTTTCAACTGTTCCACTTTCTGCCGTTGCGCCCGCACCTGCGACAATGGCATGGCCATCATTTGCGATTCATGAAACAAATCCTTGAGCGACTCCAGTTGTTGCCGAATTTCGTTGAGCGTTGCTTCGGCGGAAGCGGCAAGCGATTTTAACGCGGCGGTTGTTGCAGCGGCTTCGCCCAAAGCGGCCACCAAAGTTTGCGCGCGGGCATAAGCTTCTGCGGCGGCCATCCGGCAAGCAATGGCTTCCCGGACGTTGTTGGCCAGCTCGACCTGTGAATATTTTCGACCACTCATGATGATGATCTCCTAAATAAATTTCCCAAACTCCATTTTGATTTTTGTTCAATCTCGTCAAGCTCTTGTAATCGGCGTGGGAAATTTGACTTTTGGGTTTTGGATTTCTTCCGGCGTATTCCACAATGTCATACCGGTCGCCAAAAGGCTGGGCAGATTCTCCGGCTTGCATTTTGAAATGGGCACGCGACTCAGCTTTTTGACGTTGTCGGGATACTTCGATGGCACCTGATGCAATTCCATACGCTCGATCAATTGCGTTGCCGCCAATGGATCGGCTTGCGTGCTGAGTCCTCCCTCCGAAAGCCACTGCTCGATTTGGAGCTTGGTCACGGGAAAAAGCGCCACGAAATTTTCTTGATCATTCAACCGGACGCTGGGAAAGCCGGTCCGGCGATCGCGGGCGACTTGAATTTCGATTTTTTCGCTCATAATCATTTGCCTTTTTCACAGATTGCAAAGATAAAAAGGTTCAT
>Ga0247727_10015650_pt1 | contig 12394 bp, 11 predicted proteins | sample WisWelCaveWW1625_FD_202498 | JGI IMG/M metagenome (GOLD analysis project Ga0247727, IMG submission 202498) | Biofilm microbial communities from Wishing Well Cave, Virginia, United States - WW16-25 | ecosystem: Environmental > Aquatic > Deep subsurface > Groundwater > Cave microbial mat | place... | reverse complement strand
CTTCCTGCAGGTTTGACTTATGCTTGCTGGAATGCTAATGGTTTTGGCAACCCCAGCCGCTGCGCGTGGAAAGGCAACTCTATTGGATGCGCTATCATTACAGGCACTCCCACAACCATGGGAACATATCCCTTGCAGTTTGCCACGAATAACTATATAGGGTTTCTTGGGAATCAGCCATATACAATTCTTAATTATAAGATTGTTGTTAACGCAGCCAATGATGTAAATGAAAATCCAACTATTCAAATTCTTCAGCAGAACAATCCTAATCCATTTGGCAACCTATCTGAAATTCAATTCACAGCGGAAGATAATGGAATGGCGCAGTTCAAAATCTATAACCTGATTGGAACTGTAATTCAGCAATATGATGTGAAAATCAAAAAAGGAATCAATAAACTTGAACTTGACGCGAAAGATTTTGATTCCGGAATTTACTTTTACTCGATTGCTCACGGCAGTACTTCTTTCACGCGCAAGATGATTGTAAACAAGTAAATGCTTCCGTTTGAAGTAACGGTTCTCGGCTCCAGTTCTGCTACACCTACTGCAACAAGACATCCAACCGCTCAGGTACTAAACATACATGAGCGGTTTTTTTTATTGGATTGCGGGGAAGCAACTCAGATTCAACTTCGCAGATTCAAATTTAAGATTCAGCGCATAGACCATATCTTCATCAGCCATCTTCATGGCGACCATTATTTAGGATTGCCAGGATTGCTCGGCACCATGCACCTTCTCGGCAGAGATAAAGAACTCCACATCTACTCTCCTCCCGGTCTGAAAGAAATAATAGACACAAATCATTATCATTCCAAAACATTTCTGAATTATGATTTAAACTTTCATGTGTTGGAAGGTAAATCATCCGCACGGATTTTTGAAGATGATAAAATAACTGTCGAGACAATCCCGATGAACCATCGCATACCTTGCTATGGATTTTTGTTCAAGGAAAAAGAACCTTTAAGAAACATCATAGGAGAAAAGATTGCTGAATATAATATTCCTGTTCAACAGATTCAGGAAATAAAAAAAGGAGAAGATTTTATTTCTCCCGAAGGAAAACGAATTCCGAATTCTGAACTTACACTTCCTCCCCATCCTGCACGTTCATACGCTTATTGTTCCGATACATTATATAATGAATCGTTCATTGAACAAATCAAAAATGTAAACCTGCTTTATCACGAAGCAACTTTCGCTGAAGACAAGGCTGAACGCGCAATTGAAACTCATCACTGCACCGCAAAGCAGGCAGGTGCCATCGCGCAAAAAGCAAACGTGAAGAAGTTAATCATCGGTCATTATTCCGCACGGTACAAAGATTTGGATGTACTGTTAAATGAAACAAAACAGGTTTTTGAAAACACGGTTCTCGCAATTGAAGGAGAAACGTATAAAGTGGAATGATGGAATAGTGTCCCGAGTACTCTGTATTCCAATATTCCATTTTCAAACTTGTTAGTAATTCATTAATCTTGTTTCAGAATACTTCTTACATTTGTGTAGATTTATTCTAAATAAGGTGGCTAAAATTAAGATTCTCATAGCAGACAACAGTTTCCTGATTCGTGAAGGATTTCGTTCGGTCATTGCTGACAACAGCGATTTCAAACTGGCAGGTGAGGTTGATAAAGCAGAAGACCTCAGCGAAAAACTTCTTCTCACCCGTCCAAATGTTGTAGTGATTGATTACACTTCCGAGTTTTTTTCAATAGATGATTTGAAAACTATCACTCAGAAATTTCCTGAAGTAAAAATTCTTGCCGTAACTAATCCTCAGAGCAGAGTCATAATTTCAAAGGCAATTGAGAATGGAGTTATAAGTCATTTGCTGAAAGATTGCGGAAGAGATGAAATCATTGAAGCAATTTACTCTACTGCAAAAGGTGAAAAATTCTTCTGCGGAAAAATTTTAGATACAGTTCTTAAGGATAAAGAAGTTACTTCTTCAACAGGAGTTTCCTGCGATGGGATTAAACTTTCCGCAAGAGAAATAGAAATTATTCAACTTGTAGCGGAAGGATTAAGCAACAAAGAAATCGCTGAGCGTCTTTTCCTTTCTGTGCATACTGTGACTACGCACCGCAAAAATATCATGAGCAAACTCGGAGTGAACAACACCGCAGGGCTTGTGATGTTTGCCATTCGTCAGAACCTTCTTGGTCCGAACAAGTTTCTCTTCGCGAATTAATTTCACTACCTCATTTTAGGTATTTTTTCTTTTTACACCTTTTAGGGTATTGCCAGTATTTCAAGTGTCCATACCTTTGTTTAAAATCATTCTAAACAATATTTAATGCACATATTATTTATGAACTTTATTAAAACCACCATTTTATCACTTTTAACTATTCTTTCAATTCAATCTATAAATGCGCAAGACAGGCAGTTTGCGCGCACTTATCAGAGTACTGTTCTGCCCAAGGGCTCTTTTGATATTGAGTATTGGAACACTTTCAGAACAGGCAGAGAATATTTTTATAACCGTTTTGACCAGCGCCTGGAATTTGAATACGGAGTGACAGATAAATTCCAAAGTGCATTTTATTTCAATGCCACTCATAAAGCAAAAGGTTCAACCGATACTGCCTTCAGCGGGATTGCGAAAGAATCTGAATTCTCTTTTTCACACGAATTGAAATGGAAACTATCTGACCCTTCTGCCGATAAATTAGGATTTGGTTTGTATGCTGAATACACAATTGCATCCAATGAAATCGAATTAGAGGGAAAACTTCTCTTAGACAAGAAGACAGAGAAAAATATTTTCGCATTCAATCTTTCGGGCGAATACGAAATAGAATATGAAGTGGAAAAAGGCGAAACCGAAATGGCAAAAGAAATTAAACTTGAAAACAACTTCGCTTACATGCACATGTTCAAACCCACTTTCGGATTGGGGCTTGAAATCAGGAATCACAATGAGATTCCGGGCGGAGAAGAATGGGAAAACTCTGCTTTGTTCGCAGGACCCACTTTATTCTGGAGCAGTGGAAAACATTTTGTTATTTTTAACGTGCTTCCGCAATGGGCAAACCTTGCAGGAGAAAGCACACCGCCCGATTTGGACGGGCACGAAAAAATTGAAATACGTTTATTAGTTGGCTTCGGACACTAAACATACTCGTAAGAAAACTGCTCGAACCATTCCTAAATTCATAGGAATGGTTTTGACTATTTTTATTTTATGGAGTTGTACTCCTTCCATGATGCCTCCTGTGGAAAGTGATGCGCAGTCCGCCCAAAAACACTGGAGTGATGCAACGCACGCACAGTTGAACGAAGGATATAATCTTTACAAAAACAAATGCGGAAGTTGTCATTACCTATATCGCCCCGATAAATTTTCCGTGGAAAAATGGAAGCACGAAATTTCAGAAATGTCAGCCAAGATACAACTTGACTCTGCTCAGATTACCATGATTACGCGTTACGTACTTACCGCGAAAGAAACCAATTCCTTCGCGAAGAAGTAATCACGCTCTCCCCTATTCTTCTTATTTTCGCGCTATGATTTTGATAGCCGATAGCGGTGCCACCAAAGCAGACTGGAGATTTATTGATAAGGACGGAAGCATTTCCGCTTTTTCCACTGCAGGACTGAGTCCGCTGTTCTGGACAAGCAAGGAGATGGCAGATGAGATAAATAAGAAGTTCACGAAGAAGATTAAGTCACAAATTACCAGCGAAAAATCTCAAATTTATTTTTACGGAACGAGTTGTTCAAGCAAAGAGCGGATAAAAATTGTTCATACTGCGCTGAAGAAGGTTTTCCCAAAATCAAAAGAAGAAATCAATCACGACATACTTGCTTCTGCTCGGGCGCTGTTGGGGGGTAAGGAGGGAATTGCCTGTATTCTCGGCACGGGTTCTAACTCCTGCTATTACGATGGGAAGAAGATCACTAATATGAAAGGCGGACTCACATACATTCTTGGCGATGAAGGAAGCGGGGCACATATCGGTTTGGAATTTCTCAAAGCATTTCTGAATAACGAATTGCCCGAGAAAGTTCACAAAACATTTCTGAAAGAATATCGTTTGACCAAGGATAAAATTTTTGACGCTGTTTACCAGAAAAAATATCCAAACCGGTTTCTCGCTTCGTTTGCAAAGTTCATTCACGAGCATATTGAAGACCCTTTCATAGACAAACTGGTGAAACAATGCATGACAGACTTTTTTGAAAAGACCATCTGCAAATACGAGAACCACATGAATGTTCCCGTTGGATTTGTCGGCTCCATTGCTTCTAACTTCAAAAACATTCTGCACGATGTGGCGAAAGAAAAAGGAGTAACAATCAACAAAATCATTTCAAATCCGATTGATGAACTGGTTAAGTTTCATTTAAAAGAAAAGTAAAATGAACTATATATTATTTGACGACTCACGCGAGCATCTTCTTCCGCTCACATTCACCCGTCCAGTTTGTGAAATACGATTGGGAATACTTACCATTCGGGAAAAATGGGAGAAATACCTAAAAGCAAAAATCTCTACGCTGACTGAAGATTATCTAAGCAAAAAATTTCCGCTTATTACAAAGAGTCCGAATCTTCTAATCAATGGCTCGGTTTGTCCGAATCAAAAACTCGTAAAGGATATTCTCGCGCTTAAATCAGGAGAAGCATTGTTCAGTGATGAAACTCTTGTTGCAGTTAATTCTCCAACGGCTGATATCTCAAATTACAAAAACAGGAAAGAGACAAAAGCATTTTCTCTTTACATAAAAAATCCGTGGGATATCTTTCAGAAAAACGGAAAGGCGATTGAAGATGATTTTTACCTTCTCATTGCAGGAAAAAAATCACAAAAGATTAGCAAAACAAATTCAGTAATCAATCAGAAAAACATTTTCATTGAGAAAGGCGCTAAGGTTGAATGTTCCATTCTCAACGCAAGCACTGGACCCATTTACATAGGGAAAGACGCTGAAATCATGGAAGGATGCATGGTGCGCGGTCCGTTTTCACTTGGAGAACATTCTCAACTTAAAATGGGTACGAAGATTTATGGTCCAACTACGGTTGGTCCGGAATCAAAAGTTGGGGGAGAAGTAAATAACTCGGTCATATTCGGATATTCCAACAAGGCGCACGATGGATTTCTCGGCAACTCTGTGATTGGAGAATGGTGCAACATTGGCGCGGACAGCAACAACTCCAATCTGAAAAATAATTACATGCCGGTAAAACTTTGGAATTATTCTCAAGAAAAATTTGAAACAACCGGTATCACTTTCTGCGGACTCATTATGGGCGACCACAGCAAATGCGGAATCAATACTATGTTCAACACAGGAACTGTTGTTGGTGTGAGCGCTAATATTTTCGGCTCAGGATTTCCGCGCAACTTCATTCCCGATTTTTCATGGGGAGGTGCTGGCGGATTTTCTACCTACAAACCAAGCGATGCGATTGCAACTGCACAAAGAGTTTATGAACGCAGGAACAAAAGGTTGGACGATACGGAGAAAGAAATCCTGACTAAAGTGTTTGAAATGACAGATAAATTTAGAAGGTAACTGAAAGTCATCGCAATTATGTGCCATATTGTCTATACAATTCCAGTGGCACTATCCTTGACTATCAAAAACAAACAATTGGAACTTATTTATGTCAAACATATTTGATAAGGAAAACCTAAACCTCTCACCCATCATTGAAGATGATGCGGAACTTATTCCGCTTCTTAGCACAGAAGATGAGGAGCAGATGAACGCGGAAAAATTTCCAGACGAACTTCCCATCCTTCCGCTTCGCAACACGGTTCTATTTCCCGGAGTTGTTATTCCGATAACTGTCGGCAGAGATAAATCAATTCGCCTCATCAAGGATGCCTACAAAGGAGATAAAACAATTGGCGTTGTCGCGCAGAAAAATGATAAGACCGAAGACCCATCAATCGAAGAGTTAAATAAAATCGGAACGATTGCTTTCCTTGTGAAAATGTTTCGCATGCCCGATGGAAACACCACCGTTATCATACAGGGAAAAAGGAGATTTGAACTCAAAGAACTTACGCAAGTCGAACCCTACCTGAAAGCAAAGGTTGGCGAATTCAAGGAAGATAAACCCGCAGCGGGCGATAAAGAATTTGAAGCGCTCGTAGGTTCGCTGAAAGATACTTCACAGCAGATAATTAAAAGTTCACCGCACATTCCTTCGGAAGCATCGTTCGCAATAAAAAACATCGACAGCCCTTCGTTTCTCATAAATTTTATTTCCTCCAACGCAAATGTGCCCGTTGTTGAAAAACAAAAACTACTGGAAGTCCTCAATCAGAAAGAGCGCGCTACATTATTGCTCGGTCATCTCACGAAAGAACTTCAGATGCTGGAATTGAAAAATCAAATACAGTCGAAAGTAAAAGTGGACATTGACAAACAGCAGCGCGAATATTTTTTGCATCAACAGATAAAAACCATCCAGGAAGAATTGGGAGGGAATTCATTTGAACAGCAGGTGGTAGAATTAAAAAAGAAAGCAAAAGATAAAAAATGGGGCAAAGAAGTCGCGGAACTTTTTGAGAAGGAAATTAAAAAATTAGAGCGGATCAATCCAAATGCTGCAGAATATTCCGTACACACAAATTATCTTGAAACACTTGTTGAACTCCCCTGGAACGAATACACAGAAGATGTTTATGATTTAAAGAAAGCGCAAAAGATTCTCGATCAGGATCACTACGGCATGGAAAAAATCAAAGAACGGATTCTTGAACACCTTGCCGTTTTGAAGTTGAAGAACACGATGAAGTCGCCCATACTTTGCTTAGTGGGACCTCCGGGTGTTGGAAAAACTTCTCTTGGAAAATCCATCGCTACTGCTCTCGGAAGAAAATACATGCGTGTTTCCCTTGGCGGATTGAAAGACGAAGCCGAAGTGCGCGGGCACCGAAGAACTTACATTGGCGCGATGCCTGGAAGAATCATCAAAGGAATTCTGAAAGCGAAATCTTCCAATCCTGTTTTCATGCTCGATGAAATTGATAAAGTCGGCAACGATTGGCACGGAGACCCCTCCTCTGCCCTGCTTGAAGTTTTAGATCCCGAACAGAATAATGCCTTCCACGATAACTTTATTGAAGTGGATTATGATTTATCAAAAGTAATGTTCATTGCAACAGCAAATACTTTGCAGACCATTCAGCCAGCATTGAGAGACAGAATGGAAGTTATCGAGATGACAGGATATTCAGTTGAAGAAAAAATTGAAATCGCAAAACGATATCTGATACCGAAACAATTTGAAGAAAACGGAATTAAAAAGAAAATTAATATTCCTGATAAAGTATTGGAAAAAATAATTGAGAATTACACGCGTGAATCAGGTGTGCGCGAACTGGAAAAGAAAATCGCAAAAGCCGCACGCCACACAGCAAAGAAAATTGCGATGAATAAAAAAGTTTCTTCAAGTATCAGCGAAGATGATTTAACAACCATGCTTGGTCCCGCCCATCCGAAAGACAGATATCAGGATGCAGGAACTGCCGGGGTTGTAATCGGTCTTGCATGGACTCCTGTTGGCGGAGACATATTATTTATTGAAACAAGTTTGAGCGCTGGAAAAGGAAAACTCACACTCACAGGAAATCTGGGTGATGTGATGAAAGAATCCGCCACGCTTGCGTTGGAATATCTGAAAGGACACAGCGATACTCTTGGAATTTCTCCTGAAGCATTCACCGGCAAGAACATTCACATACATGTGCCTGAAGGTGCCACACCCAAAGACGGACCTTCAGCAGGAATTGCAATGCTCACGGCACTTGCTTCTGCCTTCACAGGAAAGAAAGTGAAAAAGTTTCTGGCAATGACAGGAGAAATCACTTTACGCGGAAGAGTGCTGCCCGTTGGAGGCATCAAAGAAAAGATTCTTGCCGCCAAGCGTGCCGACATAAAAGAAATAATCCTCTGCGAAGAAAACCGCAAAGATATTGAAGAGATAAATAAAGAATTCCTGAAAGGGCTAACCTTCCATTACGTTAGCAATATGATGGATGTGTTGAGTATTGCGTTGCCACTTAAGAAAGTTTTTGCGAATTGATTTCATTGAATAAAATGTGCAAAGGAAAAATTGCCACACTTTATTTCCTTATTGCTTCTGCATATTCATTTTCTCAGGTCTCCACCATCACTATATGGAAAGACAGTGCTATGGGGGCTATCTTTAATAAAGCAACACAAACCGTTGCATACAACAAACCCAACAAGAAAGAGATTTACAAGATTTATATTTCTGATACGCTGGGCAATAACGAAACTCCTCTCACCTACTCCGGCTGGGCGCCTGACAGACAGCAATGGGCGGAAGAATGGCATCCTTCGGGAAAATATCTTTTCTGCTATGTAGAGAAAAAGGATTATGTAAAAGAAAAAAAGCACAAGCGCAAACCCGTTGATGCCATTCCCGGCTATGGTGCCTATACCGACCTCTGGCTTGTTACCCGCGATGGAAAGCAGGCATGGCAGCTTACCAATCTTCCGAATGCTTACAGCAGCGGACTCATTCATGCCGCCATTTCTGAAGACGGAAAGATGTTTGCATGGACAGAGCGCGTTGATGTTCCCAAAATAACTAACCTGCGGCTGATGGCGGGCACCTATGTTTTCCGCGTGGCGGATTTTGTCTTTGACTCAGTTCCTCATCTTGAAAACATCCGCACAATTAATCCGAGCAGTATTCCATCGAGCGGTGAACTGGACGGAATTTCTCCCGACAAATCCACGCTTGCTTATTACAGCACCTTCGAAACAAAAAATCTTTTCACCACGCCCATCTACACGCAAAACATAATCACCGGAGAAATCAAACGCCTCACCACAGAAAGTTTCGCGCAAGCACCCACTTATACTCCTGACGGAAAACGGATTGTGTACATGACCGGTGCGGGCTGCACAATTTTCCCTCTGGAAATTCAGGGCGCTGACTGGTGGATTATGAATACGGATGGTTCAAACAAACAGCGCATCAGTTTTATGAATGTAAAAAATCATCTGCAGTCGGTGAATCATTACCGACTTGCCGGATGTCTTTCTTTCATGTCGAATAATTCATTTCTCGGAGGAGTGATGACAAAACCGATCGGTCTTATCGGGCATACGGTGAAAGTTGTTTTTAATACTGAAGCAGAAGGGAAAAAATAATTCTGCCAGATTCTCGCCTGAATAGTCTGCTGTTGTTCTTTAACACTTAACTCGTAATTCGCAACTCGTAACGTTAATAAAATGAGAAAAGACAATTCCGGAATTCCGAATTGAATTAAATAATTCTTAGAAACGCGAAGGTCTTCCTTCGTGTGTGAGTGTGCGCATATAAACACCTGTTGATTTCTCATTATTGCCGCATTCATATTTAATTATCTTCGCCCATCTGCAATTGGCAGATTTGTTCAGGAGGTAAACAATAATTAGCAGTATGAGAGGAAAAAAAGGAGGGCGCCCGCCCAGCAAGCCCATAGTTTTCAGAGATGGATTTTATATAGAAGTGCGCAACAGAGGGACTGATGCCGGTTCAGGAATAAAACTCCGCAAAGAAACAAAAGAGGAAATGCTTGCAGCCGTGGAAGAATACCGTAAAACGAAACTTGTAGTTATTATGGGTGAATACAAAAACGGGGAACCGGTTCAGATTAGTAGTGTCAAGACAAAAAAGTAAATCCCTAATCAATCTATTTTTTCTTGGGAGGAGTTAGCGGGGTTACTCCGCCTTCCGGCACCAGTCGAATATTTTTTTCAACCATTGGCTTGAAGGAACTTTTGTCGAGCACCTGAACAGTTTCGCTGTATTTTTCAAATCCGGGAATTTCAGTATTGATGGTAAATTTTCCGGGAGGAAGAATGATTACATATCTTCCTGAATTCGGGTTGGGCATGTAACTTCCAAATTCATCGCCTGTTTTTACATCTGTCACCGAAATAAAAACATTTACAGAATCAGCAGGCTTTGAGGGGTCAGCACTTACCACCTTGCCGACAAATACGGTGTAGTCAGGATCTACATCTAAAAAATCTAATCTATAAATATCCAAATCACCAAAACCGTCTTTGCGCCTTGCTGAAATATATCCGTACTTTCCGGTAGTAGAAACGCGGAAGTTCATGTCATCTTCAGGAGAATTTACAGGATAGCCAATATTTTTTGCACCCGTAAACTTCAGTGATGATTCGTCCAACTTCGCAAAAAAAATATCGTAGCCACCCATGCTGGTATGTCCCATAGAAGAAAAATAAATTGTTTTTCCATCGGGAGAAATGTTTGGAAAGTCTTCGTTGAATGGAGTATTTATTTCCTCTCCCAAATTTTGCGCGGGGCTCCATTTTCCGTTAGGTAATCTTCTGCAAACATAAATATCCGAACCACCCAAGCCGCCAGGGCGTGTGCTTGCAAAATAAATCGCATTGCCATCCGCAGTGATGGATGCTGCGATTTCCTGTCCACGTACAGAATTTATTTGGTCATCCAGAATCATCGGCTCTTTAAAGTTTTTGCTTTTATCCGCTTTGGAAATATAAATATCCCCCTCACCTTGCATGTTATCAAAATACAGGAGAAGATAATCTCCGCTGCTGGAAAGCCCCACCGCTTCTTCGTCTCCATACGCAGAATTAATCACCCTGCCAAGTGGTTTTGCTTTTATGTACTGCCCGTCTTTTACCTTGGCAAAAAAAATATTCGCACCCCATGTACCGTCCGGATATTGCCATGCACCGCTTTCGGGGCGCTTTGAATTGAAGATAAGGAACGATTCATCGGCCGGCACAAAAGGAAAATAATCGGGATACTCTGAATTAATGTTCTTGCCGAGATTTTCAAAAGAAACATTTACAGGATACTTCATCAGTTCTTTCGCATTGATGCAGTATTGAACCTGCAGTTCCACATCTTTAATATTTTCAGCGCTTCCTTTTCCTTCTTTCTTGTAGGCATTCAGAGTTTTTATCGCTTCATCAAACTTAGAGGCATACTGGTATCCGCGACCGAGAAGATATTTTGTTTCGGGTTCAGAAGTTGTGTTTTGAATTTTTTCGAAAAAAGAAATTGCCTTTGTTTTGTCAATATCCGTATTTATATAGCAAACGCCAATCCTATAATTATACTTTTCGTTGTCGGGTTCTTTTTTTATCAGCACGAGATATTCATCCAGCGCTCCTTCAAAGTTTCCGTTCTTAAAATTTTCTTCGGCAAGTTTGGCATCGCCTGTTACTTTTGGTTTTTTCTGTATGGACTGGGGGAAGCAGTAGACGGTAGGCAGTAGGCAGTAGGCAAAAAATACAATATAGAATATTCTGAAGTGCATCTTATTCAATAATGAAAAGCAAATATATATTAAAATAGCATTGTGAATTATCCCTAATTGACAATTACCTTATTACCTTTGAATTTAATGCTAAAGCAATTAATAAAAAATATATTCAACGCCTTCGGGCTTGAAGTCAGAAAAAAAATTCACGCGCCATTGAGCGATGCCTCTTCTTATAATTCAGAGGCAAATGCCGATTTGTTTTACGCGGATGAAAAATTAGTTACCGCTTACATCAACGCGGAGCGCATTTCTTTTTACAAAGCAATTATTAACCTGCTCGAACAGCAGTTGGAGTTGAAAAACATTCGCACTGTTGCCGATGTATCCGCAGGCGCAGGGCATTTGTTAAAACTTTTCCGCGAAAAGCATAGTGATAAAACATATTTCGGATTTGATTACAGCGCAAAGGCATTGGAAGTATGCCGCAAAACCTGCCCCGGCATTCCGTTTGAGCAGGCGGATTTATACAAAGGCACGGCTCAGACATTTGATTTGCTCCTCTGCGTTGACACCTTAGAGCATCTTGAACATCCTGAAAAAGCAATAAACAGCATGCTTAATATGCTCAATGCAAACGGATACATTCTCATTGCAGTGCCCAACGGCAGATACGATACCTTTGAAGGGCACATACATTATTGGAGCCCCGAAAGTTTAATTTTATTTTTAAAGCAGACGGGGTGCGCCATCAAATACACTCATGTGTGGGAAAAATTTGCTCAGCAGTGCGCGGTTATTCAAAAAAAAACTCTCCCTGTCCTTCGGACATCCCTCTCTTTGTGAAAGGGAGGGAATGAGGGTGAGTTATTTCACCACCACCATTTTTTTTGTGCCCACACTTCCCTTGCTTGTTTGCAACTGCCAGTAATAAACCCCCGCGGGCAGTTGGGTGTTATCAAGCAGCAAATCATTAAAAGTATCATCCACCTTGTAACGCTTTACCTCCGCGCCCTGCGTGTTGTATAAAATTATCTCTCCCTCTTTTTCTCCTTTGGGCAAAGCATACTGCAAAGTTACTTTGCCGGTGCTTGGGTTTGGGTAAAGGTTGTTTAAACTCCCGCCCTGCGCCTGC
>Ga0247727_10015649_pt1 | contig 12394 bp, 9 predicted proteins | sample WisWelCaveWW1625_FD_202498 | JGI IMG/M metagenome (GOLD analysis project Ga0247727, IMG submission 202498) | Biofilm microbial communities from Wishing Well Cave, Virginia, United States - WW16-25 | ecosystem: Environmental > Aquatic > Deep subsurface > Groundwater > Cave microbial mat | place... | reverse complement strand
CGCCGGCAGCCGCTGCCGAAGTGATGGTAAGATTCGCGGTCAAACTCGTCGAACTGTTCACCGTCGTCGAGTTGACCGTAATGCCACTACCGACATTCACGGAAGTGACCCCGGTGATAAAGTTCGTTCCGGTAAAATTCACATCCAGCGTTTGCAAACGATTGCCGCTGGAGGGCGAGAGGTTCGTCAAAGTCGGCGCCGGATTGTTCACAGTGAAGGTCTGATTGGCCGAAGTGCCGCCGCCGGGACTGCTGTTGGTGACTGAAAAATTTCGCGCGCCGACAGCCGCTGCCGCAGTGATGGTAAGATTCGCGGTCAAACTCGTCGAGCTGTTTACCGTCGTCGAGTTCACCGTAATGCCACTGCCGACATTCACGGAAGTGACCCCGGTGATAAAGTTCGTTCCGGTAAAATTCACATCCAGCGTTTGCAAACGATTGCCGCTGGAGGGCGAGAGGTTCGTCAAAGTCGGCGCCGGATTGTTCACAGTGAAGGTCTGATTGGCCGAAGTGCCGCCGCCGGGACTGCTGTTGGTGACTGAAAAATTTCGCGCGCCGGTAGCCGCCCCGGAAGTGATAGTGAGATTCGCGGTCAAGCTCGTCGAGCTGTTCACCGTCGTCGAGTTGATCGTAATGCCACTGCCGACATTCACGGAAGTGACCCCGGTGATAAAGTTTGTTCCCGTAAAATCCACATCCAGCGTCTGCAAGCGGTTGCCGCTGGTCGGTGAAATGCTCGTCAAGGTCGGTGCGGGATTGAATGTTGTCGCACTGCTCTCATTGGAATAGGCCGAGTTCCCCGCAGCGTTAAATGCGCGCACGCGATAAAAGTAAGTGGTGCTGGCCGCCAAACCGGTGTTGCCATAACTCACGACACCCGCGCCCACTGTGTCGATCTGGCTGTATGTGCCGCCAGCCCCGGTCTTGCGCTCGATTTTAAAGCCGAACTCGTTGGAGGAATTGTCGTCCCATGTCAGGTTGATCCGACTGGTTGATACCGCAGTGGCCACTAAATTTGAGGGCGGGTTCGGAGGCGCCGGTACGGTGTAAGTAATGACGAGTTGCGGACGAATGCCGGAAGTGGCGTGATTGTTACTGGCAAACGTGCGCGTTAAGGGCTGAGAGTCATCCCGCTCTTGTAACACCACGCCGTTATTGGCAATTGTGCCATTGACCCAACTTTGCACCAAAGAGGTGAGAGTAAAACTATAAAAGATACCAAGTGTTGTCCCTACGCTGGTGGTTGTGGTTGCGGTGGTGCTTGCGGGCTGGTTATTCCACGTTATGGAGGTTTCGCTCCAGGTCGCCAACACCCGTCGCGCTTCAATGGCCAGTGTGGAACTTCCTTCAAAGCTCTGTAGATTCAAACGAAGAGCGGCGCTATTGATGACGGCATTGCTGGGAATGCCGGTCAGATTGAAACGAATAAAGGTGCGGAAAACTGCAAATTCGATAAAGGGGCTCGTGCCAACCACCAAGCCTGTATTATTAAAGTTGGTTGTTGGACTATTGCCATTGACATAGGCGTCTTGGTTGGGATTGAGCGTGATCGTCGTTTGGCCGAAGACGTTTACGCCGATCACGAGCACAATGGCGACGAGAGAAGAGATGCAAGTTAAGCGCTTCATATATTCCCTCGCTGTTTTTCAGCTCGGAAAAAAGTGATATTGACCGGTCACTCTGAGCGACCGGCCAATAATTTTTTAACTAACTTTTAAATAAACGGCCGGATCACCATCATAAAATCACGGGCCTTTTGAAAGTTTGGCGCCAGGGCCAAAGCCTGTTCCAGTTTCTTATGAGCTTCCTTGTATTCTTCGCGATTGGCCTTGGCGATGGCATCGCTGTAAAGCGCCAGCGCTTCGAGCGGCATTTCTTCTTTGCCGAGTTGGTCGAGCTGTTCTTTCTCGGCTTTTTTGATGTCCACCTCCAGATTCTGGCTGATCGCCAACGTCAGCTTTTTGGCCAATTCAAAGGCCTTTTCCGGTTTGCCTTCGACGGAGGCGGTTTTAAAAATTTCGCCGGTTTCGGTCTTGACCAAACGCGCGTCAATCCGCAAAATTTTTCCGAAGCGGCAGAAGCTGCCAAAAATAAAGGAATGCGCGCCGAGCATCTTGCCGGCTTGCGACGTCGCGGCTTTGTCGAAAACCGGTTGGCCGTTGATCTCACTGCGCTGGATCTTCAGCTCGTCGATGAGAAATTGCAGGCGCTCCCGCTCCACGATACGCAGGCTGCCGAGCACGGAAAAATCCGTGATCAGAATTTTCGCCATCGCTTTGCCCAAATTTTGATACCGGTCGACGTCGTCAATCGAATTGTTGTCAAAATCAATGATCGCAATCGTCTTGATGCCCGGCGACGGCGCTTCGACTTGCAAAGACATCCCTAATTCCTTCAGGGTCTGAAAATAGCAATTCATCAGTGTTTGATGCGGCCACCATTGCTCGTTCAGTTTGTAGTTTTTGTCGGCTTTGATCAGCTCAGCGAAAATTTGCCTGGCGCGCTGGGTTTGATTCTGTGAAACATAGGCCAGAGCCAAATACTCGCCGGCTTCGCAATAGGCCTCTTTGGGCAAAGTTTTGGTGACGATCAAACGCTCCAAAATCGTAATGGCTTTGGCAAAGTTGGCCTGGTTAAAATATTGCTTGGCCTCCTCCAGCTCGACATTGGGCTTATCGACGGCTGGCGGCTTTTCTTGCGCCCGCGCCGGCTCCAAAAGATGGCCGTTGCTCTCGCCGAAGAGAACGGCAATAACCAAAACAATCATGACTCTTTTCATTTTGCGCTCCATCTTGGCTTTAAGATGTGACGCAACATTTATGTTGACGGTCAAGAGTGCAACATGAATGTTGCGTCACAACGTAACATTAGGGTTTGACGAATTTCAGCTTTAAAGTCGTTGTCTGTTCGCTCTGAATCGTGATGATTTTCTCCCCACCTTCGAGAACATATCCAAAAATTTTGGCGTTGAGGCGATGGCCGCCGGCGCTGAGTGAAAACGTGCCGGGAATTTGCCCCAGCGCTTGACCATCCACAAAAAGCTCCGCGAAGGCCAGCCTTTCACTGCCATTTTCCCAAATCACCGCGGAGACGGCCAACGTGCCGGGCAGCAACTGCCTCAATACCGTCTCCACACGCGCGGTTTGGTTTGCCGTGACCACCGTCGCAGAATTTCCCTCCGAATAACCGGGCAGCGTCAAACGAATCTGATAGTTTCCAATTTCCAACCCGGAAAATGTGAACGGCGTCTTTTCCCGCGTGGCTCTTCCGTTTAGGTAAATCAGCGCGCCCGGCGGCGTGGAATTTACGGTTAAATTCCCGGTGAGGGGAATAGCACTTGCCGCTTGATAGAGAGTCGTCGCCCGCTTAAACGAATTGCGCGACGCCTCAAAGTCGCCGGCCTGAAATTGATTATTGGCGGTCGATTCTACCGCAAGCGCCCCGGTATAACGAGGATTTTGAAGCTTATCATTGGCGCTGCCGGGAACTCGTTGCTTGGCTGTGCTCATCGCGCGCCTGGCCTCTTCCGCCTCTTTTTTAAGCACAGCGAGGCGTTCGATTTTGGGATCGTCTTTTTCAGGTGACTTGACGCTATCTTTTGACGTGTTCACCGGTGCAGGGATTTCGTTTGGGGCTTTGTTGGGGGGAGCAGGCGAATTTTTTATAACCGGCCAAAAACGCACGGCGCCGGCAATCAAAATGACGACTGCGACGGCTGCTCCTATCCATATCCCCAACTTGAGCCGCGGCTTGGGAGGCTTGGTTAGCGCGTCCGCAGATAACGATATCGTGCGGGTTCGCTCGGAAGCGATGGTTTGCAATTCCTTTTCCGCTTCTTGTAAACCGCGCAGGGCGTTTTTATTTGTCGGGTCCAGATCGAGTATCTGCTTGTAAACGCCAAGGACCTGCTCAAATTTTTTCTTCTTGCTGTAAAACTCGGCGTCGGCAAAAAGCTTGTCAATCGCTTCCAGGCGCTTGATGATCTCTTGAGCTTTGCTGATAAAATCCCTGGCTTCCCGATGATCGGGATCGAGCGCGAGAACTTCTTGGAAAGTTTTCAAAGCCTGATGATACTCGCCCTTTTCCAAAAGCCGTTTCCCGGCGCTCAAAACTTTGAGGACTTCCTGTTGTTCCTTTTGCCTGCGCTCAACGTCGGCAATCAATTCCCGCGCCTGGCGATTGTCGGGATTAAGCTGCAACACCGCGCGAAATCTGGAGAGCGCCTCGCCGTATTCGTTCTTTTCGAGATAATTTTTCCCCCGATCGAGCAGATTGAAAATATCCGAGGCCGTGTCCGCAGAGGTTTGCTTGAAACTTTTGGAAAAATCCCGCTCAACGCGTTTGAGATCGCCCAACATCGCCTGCATCGAATCAAAGCGATCTTCGGCGCTTTTCTGCAAGGCCTGGCGAATGATCCGTTCGAGCGGCGCCGGAATCTGTGGATTGATCTCCGCCGCGGGTGGCGGGTCTTGATAAACGATCGCGTAGAGAATGGCTTGTTCATACTCGCCGGGGAAAGGCGGTTGCCCGACAAACATCTCGTACAGCACGACCCCAAACGACCAGATATCGCTGCGATGATCGACTTCACTCCCCTTGATTTGCTCCGGCGACATGTAAAGCGGGGTGCCCATCGTGGTGCCGACTTTGGTCACTCGCGTTGTCCCGACCAGCTTGGCCAAACCGAAATCCACAATTTTTACCAAGCCGTCGTTGGTAATCATCACGTTTGCCGGTTTAATGTCGCGGTGGACAATGCCGTGCTTGTGCGCCTGCGCCAGGCCCTGCGCGATTTGAACGGCGACTTTGATGCCTTCGGAAATCCCTAAATGCGAAATTTTCTTTTTCAGGGTCTCGCCATCGTAATAGGCCATGGCGATAAACATTTGCCCATCCTCGGCTTCGTCGATTTCATAAATGGTGCAAATGTTCGGATGGTCAAGAGCGGAGGCGGCCTGCGCCTCGTGCATGAAACGGCGCTTCGCTTCTTGATCAAAACCTAATTGCGGCGACAGGAATTTGAGGGCAACCGGGCGTTTGAGTTTGATATCCTCGGCTCGGTAAACTATCCCCATGCCGCCGCCCCCGAGCTGTTCGAGAATCCGGTAGTGAGAAATCGTCTTGCCGATCATAACATTCGCTCAAATTTTTGTGATTGCCGGCCGATGGACTTTTTGTCGGGTATGTGTGAACTGCCACTACCCAATAGACACAAATTTGTGGTGACATTCCCGATCCAAAAAAGGTACGACACGACGCCATAATTCGGATTCGAAAATTGCCGTGGAAGCTGAAACCAGGTGGTCGAAGTTTTCAAGCTGGACAAAGACGACGAAAAGGAGGGAAGTGAAATTTGCTTTTGAAAAACAAGGCTTTGATCGTGCAAGCCATCGTGCCGCGTCAGCCCTCCCCGTAATCGCCTGAAATATCATCTCCGTTTACAATAGCAAAGACAACAATCAAAGTCAAGGCATAATTTAATGAGAGAAAATGGCCTCCAATTGTTCCACGCCAGACTTCAACAGAAACCCGGCATTGCGGCCATAGCTTTTTATACCCACGGCAAAAAAGTTGGCCTCGCCGGTTTGCAAATCTTTTGGGGTTATTTCGATTTTTGCCAGGCAATCGGTGACGTTGGTCAAAGCGCGATACAGGCCGGCCACACCTTCGCTCACGCCGGAAAATTCTGCAGTCAATTCCCGCAGCATGTCCAAATTAGGCCGATAACCGGTCAGGGCAACCACCTCGTCGACTTCAAACTCTTCAAAATTTCTCCAGACTTTGAGTTTAACGTTGATAGTTTGAGTTTTTGTGGGTGATGGTTGTTGCGGTGTTGCCACTAAGGCGTCGAGTGCGGCGCGGCGAAGCACGCGGAAATTTTCCGGCGGCGTTTGCGCCAAAGCATTCGCCGCCTCAGCGATTCTGGCGCGCTCCGGCAGCGGGTCATCCGGAATTTCGAGAATGGGTTTGGCGCGATCGGTGCGGACGGCCCACGTGATTCGTGTTGACGGCTCATGTTTTAAAATGTTGCTTAGGGCAAGCGATGCATGCGCAGAGGAGTGACCGTGCCCGATAAGTAAGGCGCTTTTTCCGGCAAAACGTTCAAATTCTTTCCCGTCGAAATCGCCGAGATGGCGAACGATGCGGTTGCCGAGGGCGCGTTCGCCAAGCGCCGGCATGCCGGCAGTTCCCGCCCAATTCGGCTGGCCATAAACGCCGCTGGCATCGAAGACGAGATCGGCCTCAAAAATATGTTCTCTCCCCTCAATATCTTCCGTTAAAATTCGGAACGTCCGCTCTTGACGCAAAGGATGTCCTGGCAAACCCATTTTGCCGAGCGCAGCGCGAGCGACCGAAACAACGCGCTGGCCGCAATGTATTTTCTTTTCCAATTCAGGCAAGCGCGATAACGGTTGTAAAACCGTCTCGACAAATTCGCCTCCGGTTAGAATCGCGTCGTCGGCAGGAAGTTTTCCCGACAATTCCTGGCGAACGCGCGGCGAGATATTCATGCCGAACGGGGAGAAGAAGCGAACGTGTTGCCATTGGCGGATGTTCTCGCCAACTCGTCCGGCCTCGAGAAGAGTCACCTCGAAACCACGATCGAGCGCTCGCAATGCCGTTTCGAATCCCATCGGGCCCGCGCCAATAATCACGGCGCGTTTTTTGTTTGAAGAAGAAGATAACATGTGAAATTCCGAATTTATGTTTGCCAGTTAGCCCGTTTGCCAGTTGACTTGTTAAACCGGCGAACCGGCCAACTGGCAAACAGGCAAACTGTTTACTCTTGCGCTTGCACATTCAACGACTGCACGTGATGCACCAACGACGCGCCGGCGCGCAATGACGAGGCGACGTGAACGGCCTCAGCCATTTGCTCCGGCGTCGCGCCTTCCTTCATCGAGCCGGTCGTCCAGGCGTCGATGCAGTACGGGCATTGCAGCACGTGAGCGGTCGCCAGCGCGATGAGCGCCTTGGTCTTTTTATCCAGCGCGCCGTCTTTGTGGCTTTCGTTATACCAATCCAACCACATTTTGTAAAGCTTGGGCGAGGGATTGCCAACTTCGCCAAAACGGGACAGGTCTTCACTGAGGTAGTAACTTGGCATTTTTCCTCCGATTGATAAAAATTTTATTTGCTCTTACTCTTTCTCCTACTCTTACTCGTTTTTGAAAACGTTGAAAAGCGAGTAGGAGTAAGAGTATGAGTACGAGCACGAGTAACCAGCAACCAGCTCAACAGCATCCATCCGGCCCGCAGCACGAACCTTCGCTTATCTCAGTCACTTTATAATCCTGCCCCTTGGTTTCCTTCGGATGCCGGCGCGCATTCTTGCTGCAATTAAACGATTTCGCTTCTTCCATAGGAATTTCGTTATACGGCTCGACCGCGATGAGGTCTTGCGCATACGGCCCTTCTTGTCGCGTGTAAAGGCGGTACGTTTTGTCACAAACCGCCATGCGTTCGCCGCGAAAGAGCGTGTGGCCGTCGTCGTCGATCACCGCTTTCCACGGGCCTTGGTAAATCACCGCTTGGTTGCGCTCGTAACATTGGCCTTGTTTGCCTTTGTGCGCAACGACTGTGACGCTGCGAAATTCGATGCCCTCAACGGTTTGCCAGGGCTTGTCGTCGCGCTTGACGATTTCCATGCCGTAAAATCCGGCCTCTTCAAAAGCCTTCAAAAATCCCGACTCGGTGAAGGCGCCGGAAATGCAGCCGCTCCACAATTCAGGATCATGCTTTAGTTGTTCCGGCACTTCTTCGTCACTCACAATATCCGAGATGGCAGCGCGGCCGCCGACTTTGAGCACGCGAAAAATTTCCGCAAAAAGCTGCCGGCGATCTTCTTCTTTCACGAGATTGAGCACGCAGTTGGAAACCACGACATCAATCGAGTTGTCTTCGATGAGCGGCGCGTTTTTACGCAAAGCGTCACTGTATTCTTCGAGAAGCTGCAAGTCGGCGCTCGTGCGAATCGGGTTGCGGCGCAGATATTCATCCACTTCATCGAGATCGAGCCGCAGGTCTTGAATTTTGCCTTTGCGAAATTCGACATTGGGCGCGCCGATTTTCTGCGCCATCGCGTCTTGATATTTGCGAGCTAGCGAAAGCATCCCGTCATTCATATCGACGCCGATGATTTTTCCCTGCGGTCCGACAACTTGCGCGGCGATGTAGCAAATCTTGCCGCCGCCGCTGCCGAGATCGAGCACGGTTTCGCCCTCGCGCACAAATTGCGAAGGGTCGCCGCAGCCGTAGTCGCGCTCCAAAATTTCCTGCGGGAGAATTTTCAAATACTCTTGGTTATATTCAACCGGACAACAAAGCGCGGTTTCTCTTTTTTGCGCCGCTTGGGCATAACGTTCTCGCACCGCGCGCTCCGCGATAAGACCGAGGTTAGTTTCAGACATGAATTTGCTCCGTTAAATTATTTTGAATATCAAACTGGCGAGGTAAGCGATGATGGCGGCTGTTGGCAACGTCACCAGCCAAGCCAGCAAAATGTCACGCACGACCGTCCAATTGGCGTGGCCACGACTGCTCACCCCGATTCCGACAATCGCGCTCGTGGTGACGTGCGTAGTCGAGAGCGGCAACCCCAAGAAAGTCGCTGTCGTCACCAACGTGGAGGCGCTGAAATTGGCGGTAAAGCCTTCGAGTCCATCCATCGCCGTGATTTTTTCCGCAAGCGTGTTGAGAACTTTACGGCCGCCGAGCAAACTTCCCGCTGCCATGGCGATCGCGACAAAAGCAAAAAGCATGATCGTATTCGCGCCGCCGAGCAACGTCGTGCCGATGAGCAGCGCCGCAATTTTGGGCGTGTCATTCATGCCGCGCGCGAAACTCGTCAAGCCGCTGGTGAGCAAATGCAGCGAATCGGCGACACGCAATTTGACGGCGCTGCGCGAAACGGTTCGCTCGCAGGTTTCGGCTTTGTCCGCAACAAGCTGAATGGATGGCGGAGCTGCGAGGGCGTTGGCCGCAACGGGTTGCTCTGAGATCAAGCTCAGCGAAGGTCGAGCGAGCGCAATGGGAACGAGCTGCGTTTGTTGGACTTCGAGACAAAGGCAGTAACTATTCACGCCGGCCAGGGCGCGGCGAATGACGGGAAAAATCAGCCAAGCCACGCCAAACGACACCAGCGGACTCAGGGCAAGAGGGATGGCAATTTTTGTCAACAAGGCTTGCCACACGACGCCCGAAGCGCCAAGCTGCGCGAGCGCCGTGCCGACGATGGCGCCGGTGAGCGCGTGCGTGGTGGAAACCGGCAAGCCGGTTTTGGTGGCGAAAAAAATCCAGCCGAAGGCGCCGATGGCCACGGCAATCGGAAAACTCGTTGCCGTGACGGAGCTTGATAAGATGCCGCTCGAGAAGGTTTTGATCAATCCGCCGGCAATGGCGACGCCGATCATTGCGCCGATCGTGGTCGTGAGCGTGCCCCATATAATCGCCGAAGACGGGCGAATGACTCTGCCGCCGACGAGCGTGGCAATGCCTTTCGAGATGTCATTGGCGCCATTGACGTAGGCGAGAATAAAAACCAAAGCGAAGAGAAAAAATTCCATGCTTCATCTGTTTTTGTGAAACTATTTAGCGATTGACCCCGATTTTCGGGGTTAGTACGGCAAGTAACCCCGCCGCGGCGGGGTCATCGTGGAACGATCTTGTTAATATCAAGCACGGTGCTTGGCCTGAACAGGATTCTTCCAGAATGACATGTTACTTGGAAGGACTATTGCAACGCTTCAGAAAATCATTTTGCCTTTTTTAGTTCAAAATTTCCCTCTTGCTCTTTCCTTTCCTGGCAAAATTTCAAGACAAGTCGTCCACCAGCCAGTGCGCACGGTTTCAATAAATTCCTTGGGCAATTTTTCCTCAGCCATTTCCCTTGCCAACCGTTGATGATCGTATTCCAAAGGCCGAAACTCAATGCGCAGCTCCGGCGTGAACTCAATAAGCGTGCACCAAACGCTGGTGCGGCCGTCATTTTCCGGACGGCCAATCACGCCGGCGTTGACAAACGTTTTTCCGTTGCGCAATTGGCGCTGCCACTTGATGCCGGTGTGCGTGGCGCAAATCAAATCCGCTTGATGATCGTCAAAAAGCTTTTCGAGAAAATGCGTCGGGGTCGTGCTCTCCCAAAGAAACTCGTTAGTGCGGCGCGGCGAGCCGTGGCAAAGCAAAACACGCTTGCCGAAGGACTCAAATTTGATGAAAGGAGGGAGGGCTTTCTGATAATCCTTAAACTCATGCGAGGCGTTGGCTTTGGTATAATCGTAACTGATCTGCGCAAAATAATTGTCGCGCGGATCGGTGTAGCCGCACTGGCAATCGTCGAGATCGTTGCCGATGCTGTTGTCGTAATTGCCCTGCACGACGCAAACCTTGCCTTCGACGAGTAGCGGATAGACGCGATTCGGATGTGGCCCAAACGCGCCGAGATCGCCGAGGCAGAAAACCGCGTCGACGTTGAGAAATTGCACTTCGCGAAGTAACGCGCTTAAGGCAATATAATTGTTGTAAACACCACCGAACACGCAGATGCGGCGGTAATTGGTTCTTCCAAAATCCATGAGCTTTTATTATGACGCTCACAGAATCGGAACTCTCACCCCAAAATGTCATCCCGCTATAGCGGGATCTTTTTTCAATTCAAAGCACTTGCTGGTAGCAAAAAAGATTCCCTGGCCTGCGGCAGGGCAGGCTTTCAGAATGACAGTTTAATTTGATTTTTTCATTTCCGTGAGAATTCCTTTTCCGTGTCCTAATTCAAATACTTTTTTCGTTGCGGTTCCCTTTTCGTTGCAAGTTTTAAGCTTTTACTGTTCGTCTCGAGCCGGCGCAAAGTTGCTGCAAATCGCGCCGGTGATATAACAGGAGTAACAAGCTTGATGGCGCAGCGCATACGGCACAAAAGATTCGGCCAGCGTGTCGCCGAGTTTGGCGTCGGGTTTTTCGATGAGAATCGGGCACACATAAACGCCGCGATCTGTGGCTATGCGGCTTGTCGTGCAGAGCAACTGGCGGTCGTCATAGCCTTCCATCATTTCGCGCGTCACCATTTCAGCATCGGTATAACCGCGATAACGCATCTCTTCGCGCCCGATGCGCAGCGGCGGCAGAATTTTCAAGCGCGGGCGCGTGTAGCCGATGCCGCGCAGCATTTTTTTGAAGCCTTCCAGCACCGGCTCGTTTTCGCCGTCGTCCCAGCTTTGCATGCAGGTTATGATAGGGAGGAAGCCTTCTTCAACCAGATTCTTCACACCAACCAACGCCTTGCGAAAACTGCCCTCGCCGCGAATCGCATCGTTGGTAAACTCGGTGAAGCCGTCAAGGCTAATGCGTAATTCTAATGAGTAAAGGCTTTGATCGGAAATTTCGCGCAAGCGTTTCGCCACGCGCGGAGGAATGAGCAGGCCGTTGGAAAGCACGCTGGCGGGGCCGTATTGCAACGTATCTTCGAGAATGCCGAGCAGGTCGCGGTTCATAAATGCCTCGCCACCGGTGAAATAATATTCCTTCACGCCGTATTGCACCGACTCATCGAGATATTTCTTGACCTGCGGCCGCGACATGAACTCAAACGTGTGATTCTTCGGGCTGCAACTGATGAAGCAATGCGTACACCACAAATTGCAAACCGTGCCGCCGACTTGAAACCACAGCGCGTCGAGGCTGTGCAGCGGCACGAACGGGGCCTGCGGGTTCGTGCGGGTGATTTGAACGAGTGACATGGATATGACGTTTTACGGATTACTTTTTACAACGAATTGTCGCTTCTATATATGTACGGCTGTGCATATAAAGTAGATTTAAGAATTTTAAACTAAATAGCAAGGAAAATTATTCCGGCAATGTGCAGATTTTTCTGATGGGAAGGGTATGAGTTCCCAAAAATATCAGCGCCGCGATGAGAGGAGCCAATCATGCGGCGCATTAAAGAAAGGGAAGGTCAAGGGGTGGCAGGTTGCCGGCCATCAAAGCGCCTGCTCTTTGGGTCGTGTGGTGATCATCGGCAACGACCATCCGGCGAGTGATGGCCGCATGTCCTGCGCTCCGATTTCTTTGTGAATGTTTTTTTGCTTTTCTGCTCGCCTCATTCCAACCGCGCCAGCGCGTGGGAAACGTCGATCGCGCAAATGTTCCAGGCCATTTCGCCGTCCTTGACGAGACAATAAATCTTCTTGCCGTCCGCGGACCACGAGGGATGTTTAAACTGGCGCTCATCATCTCTCGTCAGGCTCAACGAGCGGCGGCCATCGTGCGTCATCAGATAGATGTTGCGTTCGATTCGTTTGGCGGCATCCGGCTGGCCATTTTTCTTGGGACTGTACTTGTTGCAATGATAAGTGATGAATCTCCCGTCCGGCGAAATGAAAGGATGCCGGTTGTCC
>Ga0247727_10015648_pt1 | contig 12394 bp, 13 predicted proteins | sample WisWelCaveWW1625_FD_202498 | JGI IMG/M metagenome (GOLD analysis project Ga0247727, IMG submission 202498) | Biofilm microbial communities from Wishing Well Cave, Virginia, United States - WW16-25 | ecosystem: Environmental > Aquatic > Deep subsurface > Groundwater > Cave microbial mat | place... | reverse complement strand
AACGAGTACCCCAAGGTCGAGGTCAGCGACGAGCAGCTCGCCGCCGTCAACATCACCCGCCACGACTTCCACCCCGAATGGAACTACACCATCAACCCATCACCTAAATGATGGACGCTCCCCTAGTGTCCGTGACGCAGACGATCGTCGGGTTGCGAAAGCGCGTGTCGCGGCGCAGCTTCGTCACGAAGAACACCATTGAGTACGACTTCCCGGCACCCTGCGTGTGCCAGACGACGCCCGCGCGGCGGGAGCGGTCCTCCATCGCCTCCCAGGTCGCCTCGACCGCGCGGTTGACGGCGTCGACCTGGTGGTACTTGGCCATCACCTTGCGGGTCTTGGCGCCGTCGGTCTCGAAGAGCACGAAGTTGCGGATCAGGTCCAGGAACCCGGCCCGCGTGAAGACTTCGCCGATCAGCACCTCGAGCTGCGAGCGGCCCTGCGTCCCCGCCGGGTCCATCGTCTTCCACTCGGCGAAATGCTCGGCCGGCGTGGTGATCGTCCCGACCCGCGCGCGCAGCAGGTCCGAGACGCCGACGACCTCCACGTAGCGGTAGAGCGCGGGGATCGTCTGCTTGTAGTGCTGGACCTGGTTCACGGCCTTGAGCGGGCCGTCCTCGTCGAGCGAGGGGTTCTTCAGCTCGAGCTGACCGAGCGGCAGACCGTTGACGTAGAGCAGGATGTCCGGTCGGCGGTTGTGGCCGCCTTCGACGATGGTCATCTGGTTGACGGCGTGGAAGACGTTGCGCTCCGGGTGCTCCCAGTCAACGAGCTTTGCGCGCGTCGACCGCTCGCCTTCCGCGCCCTCGAGCCACGAGACCTGGACGCCCGCGAGCAGCAGCTCGTGGAACGATTGGTGATCCAGGATCAGCGTTGGCGAGGTCGACGTCAGCGCCTGGTCAGCCGCGAGCGTGACGGCGTCCGGGGGCAGCTCCGGATTCAGCCGCCCGAGCGCCGCCCGAAACGTCTCCTGCAGCACGACGTCGCTGTGGATCTTCCGCTCACCCGACTCGCCGGGGACGAGCGTCGTGCCGTGGCGATGTACCCAGCCGACCTCGCCGAGCCACTCAAGAGCGGGCAGTTCGGCGAACGCGTCCTCGGTGACCTTGCCGCCGGCCGTCAAGCCGCCTGCTCCGAGTGAGCGGCGAGCGCGGCTCCGAGTGACTCCTCGTGGTCGTCGGACAGCGGTACGCGAATGCGGCCGGAGACGAGCTTGGGGAGGAGTGCGTCGCGCGTTGCCGTCAGCGTCTGGTTCTCGAGCCAAGCGCCACGGCTCAGGGCCATCATCTGTTCCATTGCGTCGATAGCCGCATCTCGCTGCGCGCTCGCAGGTGCCAGCGCGACGTCGAGAGAATCCCAGCACGCGTTATCTACGCGTTGCCGGCCCGACGTACCGGTCATGTTTGCGATCGCGTGCGCCCGCAATCGGGCATCGCGCGAAAGGGCGAACACTCCCTCAGGGCTCAGTGGGGGTCTCGCCCGAAAGACGACGAACTCGGTGGAGCCGGCAGACGGTTCGTCAACAAAGTCGACAAACGCACCCTTCCCGTGCTCGATACACCCGGTGATGCGGGCCATCAACGTGTCACCACGGTCAAACTTGGCTCCCCCCGAGAATGATCGCCTCGCCGACCTCGTCGGCCGAGTGCCAAACGGATCGACGTCAGCCATCGCTACGAACGGAGTCTCGGCCCCCTTGGTTATGCGAACTCGCGGGTTGACGTCAACGGCGTCCGAGAACGGTTTTGTGGTCCAGCTAACACCCGGTGCTTCCCCGATCACCGCAACACGATGATTGAGCAGCGCCGACGTTTCGTCGGCAAGCGTCGCCAGCCGCTCGTTGCTCTCGATCGTGTCGTCCAGCGCGCCGAGCACCGAGGCGATGGCGCGCTGCTCGGCCGGCGGCGCGACGAGCAGCCGAAGCTGTTTCACGGAACCCATGCTCAGCTTTGGCTGGGCCGACCCAGAGACGAGGTCGCGCACGCTCGAACCCAGCAGAACGTAGTAGAGCCACCGAAGATCATGACCGTCCGCGACGGACAGCACGTGCGCATGATTGTTTACCCAGTACCGGCCCGTCGCCCAGTGAACGGTGCCGCGACCATCGCGCTTCACGACGGTGTTGCCGTCCTCGGCAACAAGTACCCGCGGCCCCTCGAACAGATAGTCGTCCACGAAGTCGAATGGGCCGTTCGCGCCCCAGTACGGGTACTCCCCTTTACGGACGGAACGTTGCGCCGCCGACAGTGGTATCCGGTGCCGGTTCTCGAAAACGGCAACGTCACCGAGCGTCGCGAGCCGCCACTCACTCGCCATAGCCCACCAGCCCCAGCGCCTCCCTGACCTCACTTGCCAGCCGCTCGTTCTCGGTCATCTCAGCTTCGAGCGTCTCCACCAGCACGGCCATCCGCTCCTCGAAGGCGACCTCGTCCTCTTCCTCCTCGGGAGCGCCGACGTAGCGCCCCGGTGACAGCGTGAAGCCCTGCGCCTCGATCGTCGCGATGTCCGCGGAGAGGCAGAAACCGGGCTCGTCGCCGTACTCGCCCGCCCCGTCCTGACCGCGCCACGCGGTGTACGCCCCGACGATCCGCTCGATCTCCTCATCGGTCAACTCGATCTGGGTGCGGCTGATCTTGCCGCCCATGTGCCTGGCGTCGATGAATAGCGTCTCGCCGCGCCGGTCGCGCTCGGCGTCCGACGCCTTGTTGCGATCGAGGAACCACAGGCAGACCGGGATGCCGGTCGTGTAGAAGAGCTGCGCGGGCAGCGCGACGATGCAGTCGACGAGGTCGTCGCGCACGAGCGCCTCGCGGATCGCTCCTTCTCCCGACTGCCCCGAAGTCAGCGAGCCGTTGGCGAGCACGAAGCCGGCCCGCCCACTCGGCGCGAGATGTGAGGCGAAGTGCTGGATCCACGCGTAGTTCGCGTTCCCGTCGGGCGGGACTCCCCACTTCCAGCGTGCGTCGTCGGCGACGCTCGGCGCGCCCCACTTCTTCTGGTTGAAGGGCGGGTTGGCGATGACGAAGTCCGCCTTGTGCTGGGCGTGCTGGTCGTCGAGCAGCGAGTTGCCGAGCGCGACGTCGCCGTCGAGCCCGTGGATCGCGAGGTTCATGCGGCCGATCCGCCACGTCGCCTGGTTCATCTCCTGCCCGTAGATCGCCAGCTCGTCCGGCCGGCCGGAATGCGCGCGGATGAACTTCGCCGACTGGATGAACATGCCGCACGATCCGCACGCCGGATCGAAGATGCGCCCCCGATAGGGCTGGAGCATCGCCACCAGCAGCCGCACGACGTTCCCCGGCGTGTAGAACTCGCCGCCGCGGTGGCCCTCTGACCGCGCGAACTCCTTGATGAAGTACTCGTAGACGCGACCGAGCACGTCACGCGCCGCATCGGGGTCCGAGCCGAAGCCGATCCTGGCGATCGTCGAGACAAGCTTGCCGAGCGTCTCCGTCGACATCTGAGCCCGCGCGTAAACCTTCGGCAGCACGCCCTTGAGCGCCGCGTTCTGCTTCTCGATCGCCTCCAGCGCGCGGTCGAGCTTGACGCCGAGATCCGGCTGCGAGCCGAGCGCCAGCAGCGCATCCCAGCGCGCCTCACGGGGCACCCAGAACACGTTCTCGGCCGCGTACTCGTCGCGGTCCTCGAGAATCTCCTCACGCTCGGTTTCACCCTCGGCGAACCACTCCGAACCTTCTTGGCGCGTCAGCGCGTCGAGTTGCGCGCGCCGCGCCGCGAACCCGTCGCTGACGTACTTCAGGAACACCAGCCCGAGCACCAGGTGCTTGTACTCGGCCGATTCCACGCTGCCGCGAAGCTGGTCGGCGGCGTCGAACAGCAGCTTCTCTGCGGGGATGTCCTTGTCGTGCGCCACCGTGAGCGGGAGTGTCCCCGGTCGGGCGACGGTGTGTCGGGCGAACGCGCTCGCCGGAGAACCGGCGCAGCGCAACCGGCGATCGGAGTAGCGTCGAATCATGGAGGCATCGAGTGTCCGCGCGCCGGTGGCCACGACCCGCATCCCAGGCTCGGCGCGACTCCTCAGGCTGCGCTCGGATGAGCAGCTCGTAGCGCAGTTCCGCGCCGGCAACGAGGAGGCATTCGGCGTGCTCCACGATCGCTACCGCCAGCGACTCTTCGCCTATGTGCGACAGATGCTCCCGGCGGGCACGCGTTCGGACGCCGAGGACGTGCTCCAGGACGTCTTCGTGCGCGCCTACTTCGCGCTGCGCGCGGACGGCCGCCCGATGGCGGCGCGCGCCTGGCTCTACCGCGTCGCGCACAACCGCTGCGTCGACGCGATGCGCCGTCCGGCGCCGCTTCCGATCGAGCTCCCCGAGATGGCGGCGAGTGACCTGCACGACCCGCTCGTCGAGGCCTCGCGCCGTGAGGATCTCGCGCTGCTCGTCAAGGACCTGGGCCGCCTACCTGAGCAGCAGCGCTCGGCGCTGCTGATGCGCGAGCTCGAGGGTCTGAGCTACGCGGACCTCGCCGCCGCCCTGGACTGCACGCTGCCCGCCGTCAAGTCGCTGCTGGTGCGGGCGCGGATGGGGCTCGCCGAGGCGAATTGCGCGCGCGACACCGCCTGCGCGGAGATTCGTGGCGACCTCGCCCAAAGCTGCGACAGCGGCCACCGCGTGAGCCCAACCGCGCGCCGTCACATGCGCGACTGCGACGGCTGCCGCGCGTATCGCGAGGCGCTGCGCGGCGCATCGCGCGGGCTCGGCGCGCTGACGCCGGGCCACGGCCCGCTCGCGGCGCTGTTGAAGCTGCTCGGAGTCGGCGGATCGAGCGCGGCCGGGGGCGGCGCGGTCGGCGGCGGACTGCTGGGTGGCGGCGGCGCCGCGGGGGTGGCGGCGGGCGGCGGCGCCGTCGCGGCGACGGCCACCAAGGTCGCGGTCGTCGTCTGCTGTGTGGCCGGTGTCGCGGGCGGCGCGCGCCAGATCGAGCAGCGCGTCCGGCCGGCGACACCCGCAGCGACGGCGAGCGACGGCGAGGACGCACGCGCAGCGGCGGCGTTCTCGGCGAGCGCCGCCGGAGCAGCGCCGATCGCGCTGCTCCGCGTCGAGCCACAGCTGCGTGGCTCGGTCACGCTGCCCGCGGCGACGGTTCCGCCCGAGCACCTGACCACGCCGATCGCTCCGGCTACCTCGCCCACCGCCGAACCCGCGCCGGACGCCTCCGGCGCGACGCAGTCCATCGGCGGCACGCTCGCCCCCGACGAGCCGGAGACCGAGGCGACGGCGACCGGCCCGGACTCGACCGCTGTAACGGCCGGTGAGGGTGAGACGCCCGCCCGCGGCGAGCATCAGGTGGTCGGCGAGCCCGTCGCCGACAGGCCGCTCACGCTGGAGCCCGCGGCCGGCGCCGAGCTCAACTTCCCCCGGCCGGCCGTCACAGGCGGCGCCGCGCCGGCCGCCTGAGTCGCAGACCTCAGGGCCGGGGGACGACGGGGAGCCCGTGCTGGGCGAAATGGCGATCGAACGTGAAGGCCTCGAGGGCATCGTGCCTTTCCATCAATGCGAACGACGTCGCATCGACGTGGCTGTAGGTCTTGTCAGCATGGGCTTCGAGGATCGACCAGGCGGCCTCCTCGATCGCATCGTCGACGGGAAGCAGCTCGATCGCGGCCCCGGCCCGGAATCTGCGCCCCCACTCGATGGCCTCGTGGCGACCCACGCGTACGAGCAGCGCGGTGTAGGTCTCGCTGAACACGTAGTTGGATGTAAAGAGGGTCGCGCGCTCGGCGACGAGAGCTCGGAGCTCTCTGCGGGCGGCGTCGTGCTCGCGCTCGGAGCGGTTACGCAGCGCGACGAACGCGCTGGTATCGACGAAGACGCGCCTCACCGGCCGTAGAGATCGCGGTCGAGATCCGTCACGGAGGACGGCTCGGCGGCTGCGGCGGGCGGGGCCTCGGTGAGGTAGTGGATCAGCGAATCGTCCTCGAGTGGCGTGCGTCGCGCCTGGTCGATGAGCTGCCGTACGACGGCGGCGATGCTGCCGGCTTCCCGCGCCCGAGCCCGCAGCCAGCGGTGTTGGTCGTCGTCGAGATAGAGCTGTGTCCGGTGGCTCATGCTGTAATACAGCATACAGCATGAAGCATGTCGCGAAATCCGGCGGAGGGGTGACTACACCGCAGCGGGCTGCGAGACCTCCGCGTCCACGCGTTCCTTCGCCCCCGCCCCTTCCCCCACCACGACCGGCTGGATCCGCACCGGCACCCCGTTGAGGAAGGCCATCCCGGCGAGCGGCTCGAGGTCCTCGGGCGCCGCGCTCATCAGCTGGTTGACGTTGACGCCGCCGGCTGCGTTGGCGAGGCTCCAGCCGCCGCGATGCCCCCAACCGTGCGGGAGCGCGACCACGCCCGGCATGACCTCGTCTGTGACGCGCACCGGCACCTTCAACTCGCCGCTCTTGGACGCCGGCCTCGCACCACCGCCGTTCTCGAGTCCGAAGCGCTCCGCGTCATCCGGATGCACGCGCAGCGGCTGCTCGCGCCCACCGCGCGTCAGCAGCGGCGCGTTGTGCATCCACGAGTTGTGCGAGCGCAGCTCACGCAGCCGCAGCGGGAAGTCCGGATCGCCTCCGTTCACCGCGCGCAGACGCTCGATCTCCGAGCGCAGCGCGGGATGGTCCAGGCGCACGCGCCCGCCGTCATGCCGCACGCGCCGGGCGAGAACTCCGGTCGCGATCGACGGCGCCGTGACGACGAGGTGCGCTGCGTCACATCGCGCAGCTGTGACACTGCGTCAGGAACTCACCGGGCAAGGTACTGGTCGAGCTGCGGCCGTTCCACCCCGGGCGGGAGGGCGTCTTCCTCGTCGAGCTTGTCCAGGTGGGCGGCGAGCGTCACCAGCGCGGCTCCGCGCAGCGCGGCCGGCGCGTCGGACCAGACGCGGTCGAGCAGCTCGTCGGTGGAGCGAAGACCAGCGCCGAGCGCCTCGACGAGCAGCGCCTCACGTTGCAGGCGATGCTCGCGGTATTGCTGAAGCTTCGCTCGCGGGTCGACCACGAGCGGGCCGTGACCCGGGCAGATGACGTCGATCTCCAGCTCCAGCAGGCGGTCGAGCGCCGCCAGGTAGCCGCGCAGCGCCCCCGGATCGGGGAAGACGAACACGCTGCCGCGACCGAGGACGGCATCGCCGCTCAGCAGCGCCCCGCGCACGAGGAACGCGAGGTGATCGGGCGAGTGCCCCGGCGTCGCGAGCGCTGTCAGCGGACCACAGGCGTCGCCGCTCGCGAGCCGGACCGTCGCGCCATCCCACGATGCTGCCGCGACGGGAACCTCACCGCATGCCGCGAGCAGGCCCGCGACGGCGCCCGAGTGGTCGGCGTGTCCGTGCGTCAGCGCGATCCCGCCGAGGCCGCCGCGCGAGGCGGCCTGCGCGGCGACGCGCGCGACGTGGCCCGCAAGCGCCGGCGGCCCCGGATCGACGACCCAGCACGGGTCGCGTCCGACGAGCCAGGTGTTGGTTCCCTCCAGCGTGAACGGCCCCGGGTTGTCGGCCCTGACCAGCGCGATGTCGGCGGCGTCGAGCGCATCCATCCGGAAAGCGAGGCTACACGTCACCGCTGGTCTCCTGAGCTCCACCAGATGGGCGCGACCACGGCGCGATTCGACACCCAGTCACGCCACAGATGCCAGCGCGCATGGCAGGATGAAGCCCGCCGTGCCCTCCCTCCCCGATCGTCTCAGCGCGCTCGATGCCGCGTTTCTCGACCTCGAGACCTCGCGCGCGCCGCTGCACGTGGGCTGGACGCTGCGCTTCTCCGGACAGCCACCGTCGCTCTCGGCGCTGAGGCTGCACGTCGACTCGCGACTGGGCCGGATGCCGCGCTTTCGCCGCCGCGTCGTGCTGCCGGCGCTGAGCCTGGGCGACCCGCACTGGGCCGACGACGCCGGCTTTGACGTCGCACGCCATGTGCACTCGCTGCGCCTCAATGCCCCAGGTGGCCGCGTGGAGCTGCGCGCGCTGACCGAGGTCCTGCTCGCCACGCCGCTTGACCTGCAGCGCCCGCTCTGGCGCCTGAACCTGATCACGGGCGTCGAGGGTGGCTTCGCGCTCGTCGGGCAGGCGCACCACGCGCTGGTCGACGGGTTGGCTGCCGTCGAGGTGGCCACGCTGCTGCTGGACGTCAAGGGAAGCGCCGAACCTGCTGAGCGCTCCGGCTGGACCCCAGCGGCGGCCCCGACCGCCGCCGCTGCGCTCAGCGCTGCGCTGCGCGCTCGGGCCGGCGGCGCGGCGGCGATCGGCGCTGCGCTGCGGGGGGGGCCCGTCGCGCCGGGAGGCGTGGTCCGCGGCCTCGCGCGGAGCGCAAGCAGCGCCCCTCAGGCATTCTCGGCCGTCGCCGCGCTCACCTCGCCCACGACGCGCACCGCGCTGGAGTGCTCGGCCACGCACGAGCGGCGCGTCGCCTTCGCATCCGCTCCCCTCGAGGATCTGCGCGAGGCGTCCCATCGCCACGGAGCGACGATCAACGACCTGCTGCTCACGGCCGCGACCGTCGCCGTCAGCGCCGCGCTGCGCCGGCGCGGCGAACTGCCGCCTGCTGTGCGCGCGCTCGTCCCGGCGAGCACCCGCGGCGCGGACGAGGACGGCTCGGCGACCGGGAACCGCATCTCGTTCCTTGCCGTCGACCTCCCCGTCGCTGAGCCCGACCTGGCGCGCGTGCTGCAGATCGTCTGTGCTCGTACGGCTGCCCGCAAGCGCTCGGGTGACGCCAGAGCGGCCGATTCCCTGCTGCGCGCCGCTGACGCGCTGCCCTCCGCCGGGCGGCGCCAGGTGGCGCGCGCCGCGGCCCGGGCCGCGCGTTTCAGCGTGATCGTCTCCAACATTCCGGGCCCGCAGGTCGCGCTCGAACTGCTCGGCCGCCAGATGACTGGCGCCTGGCCGGCCGTCCCGCTAATCGACGGGCACGCCCTCACGATCGGCGCGCTCTCTTACGACGGGCGACTCTTCGCGGGCGTCTACGCGGACGCCGAGCTGGTGCCCGATGCCGCCGACGTGGCGCGCGACCTGGAGCGCGCCTTCGACGCGCTGCTCACGCTCGAGCGCGCCGCCGCAACGCCGTGGCGGGTGCGTGCGCGCCTGCGCCGCGACGCGGTTCGTTCGGCGGGCTGACCTCGCTGGGCGTCCGCGCGGCGCGCAAGGCCGGCGCTAGCGAGCGGCCAGCCGGTACACGGACCCGCCGAGCGACACGACGTAGACGCGGCCGCGGGCGTCCTCTCCGAATGACGAGAGCGCCTCGACCCGCGGCAGCGACAGCGGGCCGTCGCCGGTCGCGTGACCGGCGGCCAGGCGAGCGCTGCGCAGCCGGCCGAGACAAAAGTCGCCGTACACGTAACGGCCGCGCAGAGCGGGCAGACCCGGGTCGCGGACGACGTAGCCGCCGGTGATCGAGCACCAGCCATCGTCGTGCGAGTGCTGGAGCACCGGGAAGACCGCGCCGGGGGCGGGCTCGTCGGCGAACCGTTTGCGGCCTTCCCAGGCGCGCCAGCCGAAGTTCGCGCCGCGCGCGCGGCCGCGCGGCATGAAGTTGACCTCCTCGACGTCGCCCTGCCCGACGTCGGCGATGACGATGTCGCCCTTCGTCCGGTCGAACGACCAGCGCCACGGGTTGCGCAGACCGTACGAGTAGATCTCCGGCCGCGCCCCGCCCCGCCCGGCGAAGGGATTCGACGCCGGGATCTGGTAGGCCCGGCCTCCCGCCGCCCGCGGGTCGATCCGCAGCAGCTTGCCGAGCAGCGAGCGCAGGCTCTGGGCGTTGCCGCGCGCGCCATGGCGATCCCCGGCGCCGCCGCCGTCGCCGGTGGCGATGTACAGCAGCCCGTCAGGTCCGAACTTGATGTCCCCGCCGTTGTGGTTGGACTCCGGGTCGTCCATCACCAGCAGCGTCCGCGCAGAGCCGGCGTCAGCGCGGTCCGCGCTGGCACGGCGGTATTCGACGACGCGCTGACGGCCGTCGCGTCCCGTGTAGTAGACGTAGAAGCGCCGGCTTGCGGCGTAGTCAGGCGCGAATGCCAACCCGAGCAGGCCCCGCTCACCGCCGGCCGTCACGCGTGAGCGGATGTCCAGGAACGGCCGTGCCAGTCGCCGGCCGCCGCGCAGCACGCGGATCACGCCGCCCTGCTCGACGACCATCACCCGGCGCGCGTCGCCGGGAGGCGCCGTGACGTAGAGGGGGCTATCGAAGTCGCCGACCTTGACCAGGCGCAGCCCTGCGGCGCTCGTTCGCGCGGCGGAGCTCTCGCCGTCACCTGATCCGCATGCGAGCAGAGCGAAGACCGCGACGAAGGCGGCGGCGAGCCTGAGCATCCGCGAAGCATCGCGACCTGGGCGGCGGCGAGCGCCGCCCACCCGCGTGCATCCGATTCAGCGGCCGGGCGGCGCGAGCAGCGCGGCGCGCCGGTCGCGGAAGAACGTGAGCGCTGCCTTGCGCGGATCGGGCGCCACCAGCAAGGCCGCGTAGCCGAGCTCAGCGCCGCGAAACCCGGTGGCCGTCCACCCGGGTCCGCGTGGCGGCTCGCTCCATGGCGCCACGTACAGGTAGGGCTCGTCGTGGTGCTCGTCTCCAGGGGACGCGCCATAGCCGGCACGCCTGCCCTCACGCTCCTCCCCCTGCTCGAAGGCGATGTCGAAGTGCTCGGGCCAGAGCCGCACGGGCGAGGGCTCGGCGCAGGCCGGCGCCTCGGCATGCAGCGCCCGCAGCAGCTCGTCGGCGAAGGCGTAGAAAGCAGCCAACGCGCGCGCGGCGTCGCGGTCGACGGCCAGCGGCTCGTCGGAAAGACCCTCGCCGGGCAGCCCGGCCAGGCGAGCGGCCTGAACGAGCGACGCCAGCGGCGCACGGCGCACGGCCCCACCCCGCTCGTCCACGACCAGCTCGTCGAGCTCGACGCGCACGCGACCTCCGTCAGGCAACGCGGGCGTTCCGAACCCGCCGGGCGTGGCCTCGAGCGCGATCTCGTTTCCGGTCGCGGCGGTGCGCGCGGGCGCGACGACACGCTCCGCGACGCTGTGGAGCGCCGCTCGCGTGGCGGCGAAGGCGGTCGGCAGCACGGGAAGAACGGCGCTGGTCACGGGCATGGGGTGTCGGTCATCCGAGCGGCCCGGCCCGTTACGCTCCCGCGGGTTGATGGCGGCCCGCCATCCGATCCACGATCACCGGCGATGACCCCCGACTCCCCGACCTCATCGGCGCCGACGCGGGATGCCCGCGCGATCGAAGCCGACCGTCGGCTGATCGCGCTCCTGCGCGCCGGTGACAGCGCCGCCTACATGGCGCTCGTCGACGAGCTCGGCCCGTCGATGCTTCGGCTGGCCGGGCAGTTCACTTCGAGCCGGGCAGTCGCCGAGGAGGTCGTGCAGGAGACCTGGGTGGCGGTCCTCCGGGGGCTCGACCGCTTCGAGGGGCGCTCCTCGCTCAAGACCTGGATCTTCCGAATCCTCGTAAACCGCGCCAAGACCCGCGGCGTGCGCGAGCGCCGCACCGTGCCCTTCGCGTCACTCGCAGACTCCGAGACCGGCGACGACTTCGAGGCGGTCTCCGCCGAGCACTTCCTGCCTTCCACCGATGGCCGGGTCCCAAACCACTGGGCGGCGCCGCTGCCGCACTGGGAAACGGTGCCGGAGGTCGCCACCGAGTCCCGCGAGACGCTCGCCGTCGTCCGCGAGGCGATCGACGCGCTGCCCGAGATGCAGCGCACGGTGATCCTGTTGCGCGACGTCGAGGGTTGGGACGGGCCGCAGGTCAGTAACGCCCTCGAGATCTCCGAGACCAACCAGAGGGTCCTCCTACATCGAGCCAGGTCGAAGGCCCGGGCCGCGATCGAGCGGCACTACTCCTCTACCTGACCGATCAGGACAGACACCCAGATGACCTCCCTGCCCGAAGACCTTCCCTGCCGCGACATCGTCGAGGTCGTCACGTCCTATTTGGAGGGCAATCTCGACGCCCCGCTCCGTGCCCGCTTCGACGCGCATCTGGCGGCCTGCCCGGACTGCGTCATGTACGTCGACCAGATGCGACAGACGATCACGCTGGTCGGCAGCGCGGTCGACCCCATGGCAGTGACGCCCGAGCTGCGCGACGACCTGAAGCGCGCGTTCGAGGATTGGGCCGGCGCGGCGTAGACTGCTGACGGCCGGGCGCCCGACAGCGACTACATCGAGGCCGATCCCGGCCGACGGCGACACGGTCCCGGGCTTCGAGCCCGCGGCGGCCGTCTGACCACGACTCCCGCCGACAGCTGTCCTGCCGAGGTGTCGCAGCACGACGGTGGTCTTCATTGGTCATCGCAACACTCGTGTGTTGTGGTGATTGAAATGGAGGGGAAGTGTGAGGAAGGGCGTCAGCAGTCTTGGCAATCGGTTCACGTATGCCGATCGCCTGGAGATCC
>Ga0247727_10015647_pt1 | contig 12394 bp, 7 predicted proteins | sample WisWelCaveWW1625_FD_202498 | JGI IMG/M metagenome (GOLD analysis project Ga0247727, IMG submission 202498) | Biofilm microbial communities from Wishing Well Cave, Virginia, United States - WW16-25 | ecosystem: Environmental > Aquatic > Deep subsurface > Groundwater > Cave microbial mat | place... | reverse complement strand
ATCCGTTAAATAATTGCACAGAATATTCGCTTAACAGATAGCAAATAATTGGTGATGCCAAACAAATAAAAGGCACAAATTTATCTTTCACTGGTCGTTTTGTAAACAACCCAAAAGCATATAATCCCAACAAAGGACCATAAGTATAACCCGCCACAGTAAAGAGTTTGGAGATAACTGCTTGGTCGTTTATTGCTCTGAAAATAACTACTACAAGCAATAAAATAAATGCAAATGAAAAATGAACCATATAACGAAGTTGTTTTTTTCTTTTTTCATCCAATTCATCTCTTCGGTTTAAATCTAAAAAGTCCACACAGAAAGAAGTGGTGAGTGATGTTAAAGCCCCGTCAGCACTGGGATATGCAGCAGAAATTAATCCAATAATAAAAACTAATCCTGCTATGGGTGGTAAATATTTTAGAGCAATCATCGGGAAAAATTCGTCTGTTTTTTCGGGGATTGAAATCCCTTTGGTTTGTGCGTAAATATAGAGCGATGCTCCTAATAACAAAAACAAAAAATTTATCAAAACCAACACAAAACTAAACGAAAACATATTTTTTTGTGCCTCTTTTATATTCTTACAACTCAAGTTTTTCTGCATCATTTCTTGGTCTAAACCAGTCATTACTATAGAAATAAATGCACCGCTAAAAAACTGTTTCAGGAAATATTTTTTATCAGTAATATCAGTAAAAAACATTTTTGAATAATCGCTGTCCATAACGGAGGACGCTAATCTCAGGACACTAAAATCCAATTCTACAGAGATAAAATAAAACGAAAGTATCACTCCTAAAAGCATAAAAGTAGTTTGCAAAGTATCAGTCCAAACAATAGTTTTTATGCCTCCTTCAAAAGTGTAAAGAATAATTAAACCGATAAAACAACTTACGGTAACCCAAAACGGCACTCCCCATTGGTCGAACACAAATATTTGCAAAACATTCACCACTAAAAACATTCTGAAAGACGCACCAATAACTCTTGATACAATAAAAAAGAACGCTCCTGTTTTGTAACTCCAAAATCCAAATCGTTGTTCTAAATAAGTATAAATGGAAGTGAGATTGAGCCGATAATACATTGGTAAAAGCACGGTGGCTATTACGGTGTAGCCCAACAGATAGCCCAACACTACGAACATATAAGAGAATTGGGAAGTGCCTACCCACCCCGGAACGCTCATAAATGTTACGCCAGAGAGCGAGGCACCAATCATTCCGTAAGCCACCACATACCAACGAGAGGATTTGTTTCCGATAAAAAAAGTTTCGTTAGTTGCTCCTCTGCTCGTGAGCCAAGTGATGAAAAATAATAATAAAGAATACGCTACAACGCAGGATAGGATGAGGATTGGAGACATTTAGGAAATGTTGAATGTTGAATGTTAAATGTTGAATTTACTGCTTTTTGTTACCTTAATTTCGCTCCCAATTTTTCTTCAAACGATTTTTGCAAGCGTTCCATTGTTTTATCAATCTGGCTATCTGTAAGGGTTTTAGCATCATCTTGCAAAGTAAAACTAACGGCATAAGATTTTTTTCCTTCTTCTAATTTATCGCCTTCATACACATCAAAAAGATTAACTTTTTTCAAAATATTTCTTTCTGTTTGATATGCTAATTTTTCAATTTCTTCGTATTTTATTTGTTTATCAATGAGCAAAGCAAAGTCCCTGCGAACCTCCGGAAACCTTGCTAATTCTTTGAATTGAGCATTCTTATTAGTTAATAATTCCAAAATCACATCCCAATTAAAATCAGCGTAAAATACTTCTTGTGAAATATCTAATTGTTTTAAAACACTTTTATTTATTAATCCAAAATCAACTATTTTTTTATTCTTTTTTTGAAACGATAAAGCATAAGAGAAAATAGTATCAGAAGTTTCGGTAATGCTAAAATCCTTTATTGACAATCGTTCCAAGATATTTTCAATAAAAGATTTCAGGGAATAAAAATTTATATTTTCGTTTGAAGTATTCCATTGCTCTTGATTTTTTCTTCCTGTTAAAAACAAAGACAAATGATTGGTTTCTTTAAAGGAGTTGGGAGTTGAGAGTTGGGAGTTGCGTTCTTTATTCTCATTTCTCATCTCCCATTTCCCATCTCTCATCTCTCTGTTGTAAGTTTTCCCAAACTCATAAAATTTCAAATCATTATTCTTACGATTTTGATTATACGAAATTGCTTCTAATCCGCTATACAAAAGGGTTTGACGCATTACGCTCAAATCATTACTCAAAGGATTTAACAGCCCCACCTGACCTCCCAAAAGGGTAGCAAATTTTGAATTGGTCAATGAATTAGTCATTATTTCATTAAAACCATTATTGCTCAACAAATCAGAAATTGTATTTTGTATTTTCTCTCTGTCGGGCTTGACAGCAAAGGAAAGCGAAGAGTGAACTGCAACGGATGGCTCAACATTATTGTAGCCATAAATCCTCATAATTTCTTCAATCACATCCACCTCACGAGTTACATCCACTTTAAAAGGAGGCACGGAAAGCCGCAATCCATCAGCATTTTCGGAGATTATTTTTATTTCCAAAGAAGTTAAAATGTTTTTAATAATTCCTTTTTCAATAAATTTTCCAATTAATCTTTCACAATTTTTATAATTAAATTCTACTTTGAAATCCGCAATAGGATTAGGATACACATCAATTATTTCAGACGAAATTTCTCCTCCTGCAATTTCTGTAATAAGCATTGCTGCTCGTTTTAGTGCGTAAACAGTGATGTTTGGGTCTGTTCCTCTTTCGTAACGGAACGAAGCATCGGTCTTTAAATCGTGATGTTTACTGGTTTTTCGGATAGAAACAGAATTAAAATAAGCACTCTCTAAAAATATATTTTTAGTTGTATCGCTCACTCCCGAACCAATTCCGCCAAAAACTCCAGCGATACACATTCCCTCTTCTGCATTACAAATCATCAAATCATCAGCAACCAAAGCCCTTTCAACACCATCCAAAGTTTTAAATTTTGTTCCTTCTGCAAGTTTTCGGACAATAACTTTATTTCCTTTAATCTTATCTGCATCAAAGACGTGGAGCGGTTGTCCCTGTTCGTGCAAAACAAAATTTGTAATATCTACCACATTATTTATCGGTTTCAAACCAATAGATTTTAATCTGTTTTTTAACCAATCAGGAGACGATTTTATTGCTACTCCGCTGATGGAAATGCCCGAATAGCGTGGGCAAGCGGTGGTATCTTCTACGATTACTTCAATAGCCCCACCTGACCTCCCCAAAGAGAAGGGAATTAGTGTGGGAAGTTTTAATTTAGAATTTATTACTGCTACTAAATCTCTCGCAACACCAATGTGCGAAGCAGCATCAGCACGATTAGGAGTTAATCCAATTTCAAAAATATAATCGTTTTCTATCTTGAAATATTCCGCAGCACTCATTCCAACAACCGCATCAGCAGCGAGAACCATTATACCTTCGTGAGAATTGCCAAGCCCAATTTCATCTTCTGCACATATCATTCCTTCCGAAAGTTGTCCTCTGATTTTACTCTTTTTTATCACCTCCCCACCCTTACCCTCCCCAAGAGGGAGGGGAGTTTGTGAAGATTTTATATTGTTTTTTTCTTCCACAATTTCCTCCCTCTTGGGGAGGTCAGGTGGGGTGGGATATAAAGTCGCTCCAATCGTTGCTACTACTACCTTTTGACCAACATCCACATTCGGTGCACCGCAAACAATATTCAATACATTTTCTGCACCAACATCCACAGTAGTTAGCGAAAGTTTATCTGCATCAGGGTGTTTTGTTTTTGATTTTACTTCTCCGATAACCAAACCTTCCAAGCCGCCTTTTATGGTTTCAAATTTCTCAATATGTTCTACTTCTAAACCGCAATCAGTAAGCAACACAGCGATTTCGGTGTGTCTTAAATCGGTGTCAATATAATTCTTTAACCAATGATAGGATAGTTTCATTTTCTTTAAAATTTAATGGCTCAAAAATAGAGATTGTTTTTAATACTAAATTTGCTTTTCTTTTTTAGTTATAAAAACATTGATGTTAATTAAATTTTAGACCTTCAAGGTTTTTGAAACCTTGAAGGTCTGCTAACTTTGGACTTTGGACTTTAAAACTTAAAACTATTTTCTTATGAAATACATTCTTTCCTACGCCAATCCTCATCATCAGTCCCGATATATCGGGATTGAGTTTGTTATTGAAAATAATAATGTTGGAAACTTGCTTGTCCAACTTCCTTCTTGGAGACCTGGGAGATATGAATTGGGGAACTTTGCTAAAAACATTCAACGGTTGGAAGTGCTTGATAGCAAAGGAAATCCGTTGAAGTTTCAGAAAATTAAAAAAGATTTATGGGAAATAAAAACCGATGGTGCAGCAGAAATTCATATCAACTATAATTACTATGCAGCCGAGTTAAACGCTGGCTCCACTTGGTTGAGCGAGGAGCAACTGTATGTAAATCCTGTGAATTGTTTACTCTTTGTTCCTGCTCGAATTAATGAGGAATGTATAGTGGAATTGCGTATTCCAGAGGATTATTTATTCGCCTCATCACTAATTTCCCCCTCTTTGAGAGGGGGTCAGGGGGTGTGTCAATTTCGTGCAAAAGATTTCCACGAACTTGCCGACAGCCCTTTCATAGCAAGCAATTCCTTGCAGCATCATTCTTTTATTTGTGAAAACACAACGATTAATTTGTGGTTTCAAGGATTGGCTCATAAGCCCGACTGGAGCAGGTTAGAGAATGATTTTTTTAAATTTATTAAAGAGCAATATTTAGTTTTCGGGAGTTTTCCGTTCAGCGAATATCATTTCTTAATTCATCTCACTCCTCACCAATCGTATCACGGAGTGGAACATCAGCAAAGCACTGTGATTACGCTTGGTCCAGCACATTCTGTTTTTGAAGGCGACCTTTACAACGAGTTGCTCGGTGTGAGTTCTCACGAAATCTTTCACGCTTGGAATATCAAGAAAATCAGACCAATCGAGATGTTTCCTTACGATTATACAAAAGAAAATTATTCTCGTTTGGGCTTTGTTTGTGAGGGAATTACCACTTATTATGGCGATTTGATGCTGTTTCGAGCAGGGGTTTTTTCGGAAGAAAAGTATTTTATTGAATTTAATAAGCAGTTGCAAAAGCATTTTGACAATTTCGGAAGATGGAATATGTCCGTTGCCGATTCGTCCTTTGATACTTGGTTGGATGGCTATTCTGCTGGTGTTCCCAATCGTAAGACCTCTATTTATACCGAAGGTTGTTTGCTGGCTTTTATGACGGATGTTTTGATTAGGAAACATACCAATAATAAAAAATCTTTGGATGATGTGATGCGTGCTTTGTATAATGATTTCGGGCAAAAGGAGAGGGGCTATTCTGAAAAAGATTATCAGACCATCGTTGAAACCGTTGCTGGCATTTCGTTTCAGGAGTTTTTCAATGATTATGTTTATGGAACAAAGTCCTACGAGCCAATATTGACGGAGTGTTTGGAGTATCTTCATTGGGAAATCAAGAAAGTTCCATCTCCAAAATACAATGAAGCATATCTGGGATTTAAAGTTTCGGAAGAGCATAATAAAATCGTTGTGAAATCAATATATCCAAACTCAGCGGCAGATAAAGCAGGGTTGAAAATCAATGATGAAATTGTGGCGGTGAACGGAACAAAAATCAATACTGAATTGCATCAGTGGTGTAATTATGCTTCAAAGGATAATCCTAAAAGAGTTGAATTTGCAGTGGTTTCGGCAGGTAAATTAAAAAGTATTGTTATTGAAATAAGGGATGAAATTTATTATCAGAATTATTTTGTGGTGAAGAAAAACTAATAGATATTATTTTATATCTTTGCCTCCAATAAATTATAAATCATCACTAAAAACCCAACTTAAATCTTATGAAAATCATTTGGAAAACTATTCAAAAATTCATTAATCCCTCCAATCACGCATTGGGGAAACTGTGGCATCCTGCAATCGCAAGGCAGCGAAAACTCACTAACCGAGACATCTACGAAGAAATGGCAGTAGTGTCGGGGCTTAGCGTAGGCGATGCTGGTAGCAATATTGAGACCTATTGGCAGGTTATCATCAAGCGGCTGATGGCTGGCGATAGGGTGCCGATGGGCGATTACGGCACGATTGCCCTTAATCTTAAAACCACTGGCGAGCCACTCGAAAAAGATGTAACGGAAAATAATATCATCGCTAACAAGCCGATATTCACTCCTTCAGAAATGTTGTTAGACATTTTGAAGAGAGCCAAATACGAGAAGCAAGAGAAACCGTAATAAAAAATCCATCTACCCGTAGGTTGAGTTCAAACTACGGGTAAGTTGGGTTCAATCTACCCGTAAGTTGAGTTCAATCTACCCGTAAGTTGTTGGGTGGGTTAGTATCTCTTGAATATCAATGAGTGATGAGCGATGAGTTAAAAAATCCGTATTTATCCGCTTAATCAGCGTCATCAGCGTGCTATTAACAATTTAACAATTTAGCAATTTATCCTTATGAAAACATCCACAAAATCAATCCTCATAGCAGGATTTTTGATTATTCAACATTCAACATTCAACATTCCCTTGCACAGGGCTTATGGACAAGGAAAGCCGCCTGTGAATAAAATAAATGGGGGTATCTAAAACTTACCACTTTTTTTAGTTCTTGATTTGACGCTTTTTCCAGCGACTTCTTTATACTTAATTGGTTGATGATTTACTGCCTGTTTCATTACTCGTTGAAAGATTTATCAAATATTTCAAGTTTGTTGCCCAGTGAAAAATATTTTTTCAAATTCATTTTTGTCTGCGGGAAATTCATAGCCCGCAAAGATAAGCGTTAGGTGGTAAGTTTTAGATACCCCCATAAAATAGTTATAGTTGCACCAAAATAAAAAAAACGATGCTTACCCAACAAGACATCTTATCATTTCTGACGACTAATAAAACGATGTTATCGCATCGCTTTCATCTCCGTAAAATAGGCCTATTCGGCTCCTTTGCAAGAGGCGAACAAAAGCCCGACAGCGATATTGACATCCTCGTTGAAAGGACACCCGATGCAAAAGATATTTTTGATTCCGATTGGGAATTACGAGAATTGTTGAAGAAGCAATTCAACAGAGAGGTGGATATTTGCACCGAAAAATACATTAAGCCCTACGCAAAACCATTCATATTAAGAGATGCAATCTATGTTTAAGACCGAAAATGACCATCTCAATCTGCTTGCTATCCTTGAAGCCATTGAGAAAATTGAAAAAATCACTTGCTCCATTCCATCAGCAGAAGAATTTGAAAAGGACTTTATATCTTTTGATGCAACGCTGATGAATTTTATTGTAATTGGTGAAATGACTTTGCGGCTTAGCCCTGTTTTTATGGATCATCACAACCAAGTGCAATGGTTTAAATTACGGGCATTCCGTAATTTTGTGGCTCATAATTATTTTAGAATTGATGCGGAAAAGGTCTGGGAAATAATCCAAACCAAACTACCCGATATAAAAATCAAAATCACAAAGATGATGAATGATTAATGAACCGTTTAACAATTTCAAAACCCACACTTATGAAACCATCCACAAAATCAATCCTCATAGCAGGATTTTTGATTATTCAACATTCAACATTCAACATAACTTTCTACCTTTGTCAAATATAATTTCATTAAAAATTAAGACACTATGATTGCTACCTCCATAAAACAAGAACTAAACACCTACTTGCCTTTGTTATCAACGCATCAACAAGCATTAATGTTGGATATGGTAAAAAGTTTTTTGCACCTTGATAAAAAAGAACAAAGAATAAACATTGAACAATACAATGCTGCTATTGAACTTGCTGTGCGAGAAATTGAGCAAGGAAAAACAATAAGCCACGAAGAGGTGCTAAAACACAGCAAGAAATGGTTAAAACGAAAATAAAAATTGAATGGACCAACCAAGCCCATATTCAATTCAACGAACTATTAGAATACCTGAACAATGAGTCGGAACAAGCCCTCTCCATTGTAGGAAATGCTATCGTAGATGAAATAGAACATCTGCCCAAGCACCCTGCCGCACATCCCTTAGACCGTTTCAAAACCAACAATGACGGCACTTACAGGGCTTGCATAGTGTATAGTTACAGAATATCTTACCTGATTGACAAAAACATTATTTATATTTTAAGAATACGGCACACCAGCCGAGAACCTTTGGAATATTAACAATTTAACAATTTAACAATTTATTATAATGAAACCATCAATAAAATCAATCCTCATAGCAGGATTTTTAATTTACAATTTACAATTTACAATTTACAATTCTGCTACCGCACAGGGCTTATGGACAAGAAAAGCCGACTTTGGAGGAACGGCAAGAGACGCTGCCGTTGGTTTTTCTATTGGTAATAAAGGATATATTGGAACAGGTTATGATGACTCTCATAAAAAAGATTTTTGGGAATATGACCCTAATAAAAATACTTGGACACAAAAAGCCGATTTCGGAGGAACTGCAAGAAGTGGTGCCATTGGTTTTTCTATTAACAATAAAGGATATATTGGAACGGGTACAACTAGTTCTTCTCCTCTAAAAGATTTTTGGGAATATGACCCAAATTCAAATCAATGGACAAGAAAAGCCGACTATGGTGGAATAGGAGGAGAGTATCCTGTTGGCTTTTCCATTGGTAATAAGGGATATATTGGAACAGGGAATGTAAAGAATATTTATTATGCAGATTTTTGGGAATATGACCCAAGTTCAGATAAATGGACAAAAAAAGCCGATTTCGGTGGTGGGGCAAGAAAAAGTGCTGTTAGTTTTTCTATTGGAACAAAAGGATACATTGGAATTGGCATGTATAGTTCTTATTGTAAAGATTTTTGGGAATATGACCCAAGCACTGATAAATGGACAATGAAAGCGGACTTTGGTGGAACAAAAAGAATTGGTGCTGTTGGTTTTTCTATTGGTAATAAAGGATTTATTGGAACTGGTAACACTGGTGGTAATTCTGTTTATGATGATTTTTGGGAATATGACCCATCTACCAACCTATGGACACAAAAAGCCAACTTTGGCGGGGGGAAAAGACAATATGCTACAGGATTTTCAATAGGGAATAAAGGATATATTGGAACTGGCGATTATGGTGGAACTTATTATAAAGATTTTTGGGAATTTAACCCATCTGTAACTATTCCCAACAAAATCAAAGGCAAAATCTTTACCGACACCGACACCAACTGCATATCCAACGCTAACGATTACCCTTTACAAAACATTCTCATCCAAGCAAAATCCACCCAAGCCACTTATTACGCCACCACTGATACCGCAGGCAATTACACCATCCTTACCGATACAGGCACATATATTATTTCTCCTATCAATAATAATCCTTTATTTAAACTTAATTGCAAAACGGCTGATACTGTTTCCTTTCATTCTTATGGAGATAGCATTATAGATAAAGATTATTCCTACAAAGCAGAGTATTATTGTGCTAAACTTTCGGTGGATATTGCCACTCCACGATTAAGAATGGTAGGCACAAATATCTATTCCGTTCAATACTGCAACAACGGCACAATGCCCGCCACCAATGCCGAAATCAAAATCAATTTCGGAGAGGTCGTTATTCCCAAAACTTTCACCTTTCAAAAAGGCGAAACCTATACACTCACCAAAGGTTTCACCACTTTTGGTGAAACCTTTAACATCGCCACCATTAAAGTCGGCAACATAGCCATAGGCGAATGCCGCAACTTCACTATCACCACAGCACTCGACAGTGCAGCCATCGTAGGCAGCACCCATTGCGTTACCGCAAAAATCACCCCCGATAGTTCCTGCATCCCCATTGACAATGCTTGGGATAAAAGTTCTGTTGCCGTTACGGGTTACTGCGTGAATGACAGCATCTCCCGCTTCATCATCCGCAATGTCAAAGGTTTCACCATTTCTGGTGAAACCTTTAAAGATATGGCAGGCAACTCCGAATACCGCATCTACATTGATAATATACTCGTTCAGAAAAACAACTTCCGCCTCAAAGCAGGCGATAGCACTGTAATAGATATGCACCCCTGCGGACACACCATCCGCCTTGAAGCCGACCAACGCCCCCATTATCCCTACAAAAGCCGACCAAGAGCCAGTTTGGAAGGTTGCGGCAAGAAATGCGGCAAAGCAGTTTATGGTATGATGAAAAAAGAACCACAAGACGATGCCGATGATTTCATTGAAATGGACTGCCACGAAATCATCGCCTCCTTTGACCCCAACGACAAAGCCGTTAATCCAGAGGGCTACACCGACAAACACTTTATCACCCCAAAAGACGAATTAGAATATATGATACGATTTCAGAACACAGGCACCGACACCGCCTTCACAGTCGTTATCAGAGATAGTATTTCCGAACACCTTGATTTATCAACCCTCACAAGCGGAGCAAGTTCGCATAAATATAAGTTTAAGATATACGGAACAGGCGTTGCCGAATGGACTTTCAACAACATTCTTTTGCCTGATAGCAATGTAAATGAGCCGAAAAGTCACGGATTTATTAAATACAAAATCAATCAAAAGAAAAACCTTGAACAAGGCACTGTGATTGAAAACCGTGCAGGAATATTCTTTGATATGAACCCTCCTGTCATCACGAATACCACAATGAATACGGTGTATGATACCACCATTATCTGCGAAATCCCAAAAGCCAAAATCATAGGAGACAATCTAATAACAATGTGTCAAGGCGGAACTCATACGCTTTCCATCAGCACATCAGCACATCAGCACATCAGCACATTATCTTACCAATGGCAATACTACGGCAGTAACATCAACGGAGCGAATGACACGGTGTATAACGCCACCATCAGTGGCGAATACACCGTAGCAATCACCAACTTCTGCGGAACAGATACCTCCGAAAAAGTAGTTATTAATATGGTTGCACCGCCCACTGTCGCTGCCACTGCTTCTGCTCCTGTTTTATGTAGTGGAGTTCCTGTAACCCTCACCGCCAAAGCCAATGCTGCTGATACCTATTTATGGACTTCAACTCCCACCTCATCAATTATCAATTATCAATTATCAATTATCAATTTAACTCCTACCATCACTACCACTTACAGCATAGAAGTAAATAATCAGTGTGGAAAATATACGGATGAAATAATTATCACAGTGAATGAAACCCCTGCAACTGATGCTGGTTTCACTCAAACTATTTGTCCGCCTGATAGTGCCACCATCGGACACATCCATATTCAAGGAAATCATAATCATCAATGGAGTTCAAATCCTAAATCACAAATTCTAAATTCTAATTCATCAATGATTACAGTTACTCCAACTGTAACTACAACTTATACGCTTACGGAAACGGATAGCATTAGCGGTTGCAGTGCGAAAGATGAAGTTGAAATAAAAGTTTCTTGTCCTCAAATTATTATGGGAAAGATTAGTCAAACAACTTATTGTGCTGGGGATAGTATTAGAATTCCATTTACTTCAACAAATAGTAACTTTTGTGCTTTTTATCCTCCCGGTTTTGACATTCCTCAATACGGTTTTAGGTTTTGGGCACAATTATCTATCGTAACAGATAGTTTTGTAAAGCCATTAAATGTTGGCATATTCAGTATAATGAGAAATTCTGATTACGCATATTTCAATAATATTAAAACAACAGGTTTAGTTACTGACACCATTATTGCAGTAATTCCTAACGACATATTAGGAGATAAGAAATATCGCATTAGAGTAATAAGTTGTAAAAAAATTACAAGCAAAGACAACGGCACAGACCTCACCATCAACCCCTTGCCCATTAACAATCTCGGTAAAGATTACATCACTTGTCTGGGAATAAAAGAAGTGCTTAGCGACACCGCCACCAAAGGAGAAACATACCTTTGGACATCTACACCATTATCAATTATCAATTATCAATTATCAACTATCATAGTTACCACCACCACCACCACCACCTATTCCCTTGCCGTAACCAACAACTGCGGCACTACCACAGATGATATAATAATAACTCTCGTAGAACCGCCCACAGCAAGCATCTGGGCAGCCGATACAGTGATTTGTCAGAACAGTTCAACCATCCTTTATACCGACACCGCACACGGCTACGAATTTGAATGGAAACCCGAAACAGCAGTCAACAAAACCAACATCTTTAATCCCTACACCACCGCCACCACTACCACCACCTACACACTAATCGTTACCAACTATTGCGATAGAGATACCGCTCAAATAGTGGTAAAAGTGAATGAAGCACCTGTGGCTGATTTTGATTATGAAATGGATAGCACATTCACACCACCTGTTGCCCAAACAACCCTTGGACAAAAGAA
>Ga0247727_10015646_pt1 | contig 12396 bp, 10 predicted proteins | sample WisWelCaveWW1625_FD_202498 | JGI IMG/M metagenome (GOLD analysis project Ga0247727, IMG submission 202498) | Biofilm microbial communities from Wishing Well Cave, Virginia, United States - WW16-25 | ecosystem: Environmental > Aquatic > Deep subsurface > Groundwater > Cave microbial mat | place... | reverse complement strand
GAGGAGCGCACGGTCGAAGCCGTGTGGCGCCGCATCGGCAGCCTGATCCAAACCTTCTCTCCAGACGAATGCGCCAACTACCTGCGAAACGCCGGCTACGGTTCCACTTAAGTCGGAAAGGCTCTAGCGCGCGCGGCGTCGGACGGCGGCCGCCTGCTTTTTTTTTTTTGCGAGGCCTGGCGCCGGTGCCGGTCGAGCCGAAGCCGCCGGCGCCGCGGCGGGTGGCGGAGGCGCCGTCGGCCTCGATGAGATCGACGCGCTCGAAGCGCTGGACCACGAGCTGGGCGATGCGCTCGCCGCGAGCGATCGAGACCGGCCGGTCGCCCAGATTGGCCAGCAGCACCTTGATCTCGCCGCGGTAGTCGCTGTCGACGGTGCCGGGGCTGTTGAGCACCGTGATGCCGTGGCGGAGTGCCAGGCCCGAGCGCGGGCGCACCTGCGCCTCGAAGCCCGCCGGCAGCTCCAGGATCAGCCCGGTCGGGATCAGGGCGCGGGCGCCGGGCTTCAGCCGCACCGCCCGGTCGACGGCGGCCAGCAGGTCGAGGCCCGCCGCGCCCGCCGACTGATAGGCCGGAAGGGCGAGGTCCGCCGCGTGCGGCAGGCGCACCACCTTGACGCGCCGTGCGCGGGTTGGCGGCGCGGCGGCCATCATGCCGTCGCCGTGTTCTCGGCCAGCCACTCCGCGGCGCGGGCCATGAGGCGGCGGGCGACCTCGCTCTTGTCGAGCTCGGGCCAACTCTCGATGCCCTCCGCCGTAATCAGGTGCACCGTGTTGCGGTCGCCGCCCATGACGCCAGTGATGGACGACACGTCGTTGGCAACGGTCCAGCTATCGCCCCTGGCCTTGCGCTTGAGCTTTGCGTTCTCGACGACGTTCTCGGTCTCGGCGGCAAAACCGATGACCAGCGGCGGCCTCTCGCCAAGCGGGGACGTGGCGATGGTCTTGAGGATGTGGGGGTTCTCGACCAGCTCGAGGCGGGGGGCGCCTTTGCCGCCCTTCTTGATCTTCTGCGCCGCTACCGCGGTGACGCGCCAGTCGGCGACTGCCGCGGCGAACACGGCGACATCGGCCGGAAGAGCCGCTTTGACGGCATCGAGCATCTCAACCGCCGTCTCGACCCTGATCACGGTGGCGCCGGACGGCGGGGCAGCGGTGGCCGGGCCGGTGATCAGCGTGACGCGGGCCCCGAGCCGGGCGGCCTCGGCGGCGATGGCCGCGCCCTGCTTGCCCGAGGAGCGATTGGCGATGTAGCGCACGGGGTCGATCGGCTCGTGCGTCGGGCCGCTGGTGACGAGCACGTGGCGACCCGTTAGGGGGCCGCCCTGCGCGTCACCCCCACCCCTGTCCCCTCCCCGCAGGGGGGAGGGGGACGCCAGCAGGCTCTCGATCGCCTCGAGCAGCTGCGGCACCTCGACCAGCCGGCCGGGGCCGGCCTCGTCGCGTTCGGCCATCTCGCCGGTGGCGGGGCCGACAAAATGAACGCCGTCGGCCTCCAGCAGCGCCACATTGCGCCTCGTGGCCGGGTTCAACCACATGCGCGGGTTCATCGCCGGCGCCACCAGGACCGGCTTGTCGGTGGCGAGCAGCACCGAGGAGGCGAGGTCGTCGGCATGCCCGCCCGCCATCTTGGCCAGCAGGTCGGCGGTGGCCGGCGCCACCACGATCAGATCGGCGTCGCGCGCCAGCCGGATGTGGCCGATCTCGCGCTCATCGTCGAGGTCGAACAGCGCGGTGAAGACGCGCTCGCTGGTGAGTGCGCCCACCGACAGCGGCGTAATGAACTCCTGCGCCGCCCGCGTCATCACCGTGCGCACGTCGACGGCGCGCTCGCGCAGGCGGCGGATCAGCTCCAGGCATTTGTAGGCGGCAATGCCGCCGCCGATGATCAGGACGATGCGCTGCATCGCCGATGCATCGCCCGAGACATTGCGCATAGGTGAGACGCCGCCTTGCAGATCCCCGTGCTGGGCCATATACGCGCGCACCTTGTCGGCTGTCTTGAGGGTGATGCTCTGGCCCTTGCGCAGGTTGGGGACGAGGTGCCCGTCGTTGACCGCTGCGAGGCCGAACTTGGTTGGCGTCGCGCCGGCCTTGACGAGGAAGGTCTCGATCTCGGCCAGCAGGGTCTTGGCGGTTCCGCTCATGCCCGGCTATGTGATGGGCAATTGCCCATATGTCAATGGGCCAAACACCTTGAGTTGTGCGCCAATCTTATTGATTGGACGGCCGGAGCGGGTTGAGGTGCCTCCTGTCCTCTTCGTTCTCCCGGCGCCGGTTTGCAACGCGGGGCAGGGCTACTTTTGCCGTCTTCGGCGCTCGGCTACCCCCTACCGGCCGGCCGGCCGAGGCCAAAATTCCCTTCGCCCCGCGTTACGGGAAACGGCATGTCAACAGAGAGCCGCCGTCCTGGGGAACGCATCAAACCGACTTGGTATGCGCAACGGATGGGCGGCAGCGCTCCGCCACGCCCCGGCCGAGCCTCTCCAGCGCGGCTTTGAGCGGGTCGCCCTCGGCCTCTGGCGCCCGTGTGAGGCGCTTGGCGGCGGGCTCTGGATCTTTGGGCGTGACCGTGTAGTCGGGCGAGGCCGCCAGCTCGGTCGCCGCGCGATAGCCGAGGTAGCCGTTGACGCGGTCGATGATGTCGCCCTTGGCGTACTCGACGTCCAGGGCCCTGGCCGGCGCGGACCCGACGACGAGGCGGGTCCGGTGCGTACCCGGCGCTTCGGTCCCGTCCGGACGCAGGATCGTCTCCTGCCGGCGCGGCCACTCGATGCGCATGGGCCAGGTCTGCGCCGCCAGCTTGTGGCCGACGATCTCCCGCCACCTGAGCACGATGTCGACGTTGATGAAGCCGCGGTGCCGGCAGGTCTCGCGCACGAGCTTCGGCACAAACGTGCCGACCGGTTTGAAGCTCGTATACCGGGGCCGCGGCGCCGAGCCGCCTGCAGGTCCGTAGTGCCGCGCCGATTGCATCGCCAAGTCTCCCCAGCCACTGCGACGATGCTACCTGATTCGACGGGGGCTTGCCGTGGGCCAGCTGGAAGGTTGGTGCTGCCTCGGCCTTGTTCACGGCCCGTGAACCCATTACATCTACAGCCGAATCGCGGCGCCCAGCCCAAGTCAAGGCGCAGCCGTCGGGGAGTGAGGTCCGCGTGAAGAAGTTCGACCCGGACAAGTTTGCGGACACCGTAGCGGAGATTCTTGGCCGCGACTTCGAGAACATCAAGATTCTCAAAGTGAACGTTACGCCGGATCAGGACCGCGACGGCCACGATATTCTGCGCATCCAGGTTGTCTTTGGGGGAGACTTGAAGGGCACCGACGCGCGTCACGTCGCTCGTGCCGCTCGCCGGCTAAGGCCAGCACTCGATGAAATCGACGTAGACGTATATCCGCTGCTATCTTTCGTGTCCAAACTCGACTACGAGGGCGGACGCGGGCGTGAGATCATCTGACTTTCTCAGAACTGCACGACTTCTCGTCGATGTTGGCACGGGCAGACCGCAGCAAGTGAACCTGCGGCGGGCGTGCAGCTCCACGTACTACGCGCTCTTTCACGCGCTTTGTGCCACTTGCGCGCGAATGCTCGTCGGACCCCAAGGAACAGAACGCGCTTGGCGTCACGTCTATCGTTCCGTTGACCACAGGGCCGCCAGGGAGAACTGTCTCCGCAGGGAATTCATTGAACGCTTCCCGGAGGGGATACAAGACTTCGGGAGCATGTTTGCGGAGATGCAGGAGAAGCGGCATCGCGCTGACTATGATCCTCGAGCGCAATTTTCCAAATCGTCGGTCGCGGCAGACATCGACGCGGCAGCGGCTGCCATGTCGGCTTTTCACAGAGTGCCAGCACGGCATCGGCGCGCGTTCGCGGTCTATGTGATGCTTGGGAAACCGCGATCATGATGTGCACTGCGCAACAGCGCGCCAACATCACAAACCACTGCATGAAGCTGCTTTTGCAGCTGAGTCAAAATGACCCAGCGTATGTGAGCCAGTCAGCCAGAGTCCGTTTCGCCTTGGCCGGGCAGCAACACCACCACGCGGCCGCCCGCAAGGTCGACCTCGGGCACGAACGCCTCGGTGAAGGCGATGAGCTCGGTCTTGGTGGAGCCGGCCAGACGCAGCTCCAGCAGATCCCCGGCGCCGTAGTTGTGCACGCCCACGATCTCCCCCACCGGCCGGCCCTCGAGGTCGACGGCGGCGAGGCCGATGAGGTCGTTGTGATAGAATTCGGCCGCACCGGCCGCCGGCAGGCGATCCCTGTCGACATAGAGGTCGGTGCCCTTGAGCGCCTCGGCCGCGTTCCGGTCGGCGACGCCCTGGAGCCGGGCCACCACGCCCTTGGCGGTAACCCGCGCGCTTTCGATCGTGAAGCTGCGTGCGCCGCCGTCGCTGAGCGGCCCGTAGGCACCGATGTCCTCCGGCCGGGTCGTGAACGCCCGGATCAGCACCTCGCCGCGGATGCCGTGCGCGCCGGCGATGCGGCCGAGCAGGATGCGCCGGAGCGCCGCGGCCTCTGCCATCGCAGCTACGCTGCCGGCTTGGCCTCGCCGCCTTCAGCGGCCGCTGCTGCTGCCGCCGCCTCGCGCTCCTGGCGCTTCTTCCGGGGCTTGGCCTTGGTGGGATTGTTGCGTGCCTCGCGCTTCGTGAGGCCCGCGGCGTCGAGGAAGCGCAGCACGCGGTCCGTGGGTTGCGCGCCGACGGAGAGCCAGTGCTTGGCGCGCTCGACGTTGAGTTTCACGCGCTCGGCGCTGTCCTTGGGCAGCAGCGGGTTGTGCGTGCCGATCTGCTCGATGTAGCGCCCGTCGCGCGGCGCCGCCGATTCGGCCACCACGATGTAATAGTAGGGCCGCTTCTTGGTGCCCCCGCGCGAGAGGCGGATCTTCACGGACATGCTGTTCTTCTCCTGGTCTTGATCAGACGTTCAAGGTGTGCGGAGCCGGATGGCGATGGACGCCAACGGCAACTCCCATGAGGTCGATGCTCTTCTCGAGCTTGGCGCCGAGCCGCTCTGCCACGCGCCTCGAAGCGGTGTTCTCAGGCCGGATGTAGCTGACCGCGGTCGACCAGCCGAAGTCCTGGTACGCGAAACCGCGTGCGCGCCGTGCCGCTTCCGTTGCGTAGCCGCGGCCGTGGAACTCCTGCGCAAGTCCCCAGGAGATTTCCGGCTCCGGCCATCCCTCTGGGTTCCACAACCCGCTGTAGCCGACAAAATGTCCGCTCGACTTGTCCTCAAGCGCCCAAACGCCATAGCCGCGCAAGGTCCAGTGTCCTGCATAGGCAGCCATTCGCCGCCATGCACCCCCGCGTCCCCACGGCCCGCCCAGCAGACGCGCGGTCGCCTCGTTGGCGCAGAACTCGGCGTAGGCGCCCAAGTCCTCCTCGCGCCAAGCGCGCAGGCGCAACCGTTCGGTATCGAGCACGGGGACGCTCACGGCTCGCCCCACAGTCGATGCCGCCAGTCACAGAGGGGAACCGGGTGCCGCGAGTGGCTCCCCTCCCCCTCGTGGGGAGGGGATGGGGGTGGGGGGAAGCCCAAATGCGGATGTTCTGCTATCCCCCCCACCCTGTCCCTCCCCCACGTCGTGTCGAAGACGCGCCTCCGGCGCGATGGGGGAGGGGACGGCCGGTAAGAGCGTAGCGTTTGTGGCTGCTGCGGGACGACCATCACTTCTTCTTCCCCGGCAATCCAGGCAGCCCAGGAAACTTCGGCAGCGATGGGCCGCCGAGACCGGGTAGGCCGGGCAGCTTGGGAACCGGACGGCCGCCACCGAGCCCCGGCAGGCCCTTCGGCAGCTGCTGCTTCAGCTCCTTGGGCAGGCTCTCCAGCGCCTTCGGATCCAGCCGGCCGAGCTCGGCGCGCATGCTCTCCATTTCCGCCTCGCTGGGGCCACCTCCGCCCATGCCCATCATGCGCTGCATGAGGCCGCCCCGCTGCTTGCCCATGGACTTCATCATGTCGCCCATCTGGCGATGCATTTTGATCAGCTTGTTGACGTCCTCCGGCTTGGTGCCGGAGCCCGCCGCGATGCGGCGCTTGCGCTTGCCGTCGAGGACCTTGGGGTTGCGCCGCTCCTTGGGCGTCATCGAGGAGATGATGGCGCGCTGGCGTTTCAGGACCTTGTCGTCGAGGTTGGCCGAGTCGAGCTGCTTCTTGATCTTGCCGATGCCGGGCAGCATGCCCATCATTCCCGACATGCCGCCGATCCTCTCCATCTGCTTGAGCTGATCGGACAGATCCTCCAGGTCGAAGGAGCCCTTGCGCATCTTGGCGGCGATCGCCTGCGCCTTCTCGACGTCGAGGGTTTGCGCCGCCTTCTCGACCAGGCTCACCACGTCGCCCATGCCGAGGATGCGCCCGGCGATGCGCTGCGGGTGGAAGTCCTCCAGCGCGTCCCACTTCTCGCCGACGCCGATCAGCTTGATGGGCTTGCCCGTCACGGCGCGCATCGAGAGCGCGGCGCCGCCGCGGCCATCGCCGTCGACGCGGGTCAGCACGATGCCGGTGATGCCGACCCGCTCGTTGAAGCTCTTGGCGAGCTTGACCGCGTCCTGGCCGGTGAGGCTGTCGGCCACCAGCAGCGTCTCGTGCGGGCGCGCGATGTCGCGCACCTCCGCCGACTCGCGCATGAGGTCTTCGTCGATGTGGATGCGCCCGGCGGTGTCGAGCAGCACCACGTCGTAGCCGGTGAGCCTCGCCGCATCGAGCGCGCGCTTCGTGATCTGCTGCGGCGTCTGGCCGGCAACGATCGGCAGCGTATCGATCTTGGTCTGCTCGCCCAGCACGCGGAGCTGCTCCTGCGCCGCCGGCCTGCGCGTATCGAGCGAGGCCATCAAGACCTTCTTCTTGTCGCGGTTGGCGAGTCGATAGCCGATCTTGGCGCAGGTGGTGGTCTTGCCCGAGCCCTGCAGGCCGACCAGCATGATGGGCACCGGAGGCTGGGCGGCGAGGTCGATCGGCTCGGCGTCCGCCCCCAGCATGGCGACCAGCTCGTCGTGCACGATCTTGACCACCATCTGCCCGGGCGTGACCGACTTGACCACGTCCTGGCCGACGGCCTTGGCCTTCACCTTGTCGGTGAACTCGCGCACCACCTCCAGCGCCACGTCGGCCTCGAGCAGCGCGCGCCGCACCTCGCGCATGGCCTCGGCGACATCGCTGTCGGTCAGCGCCCCGCGCCGCGTCAGCTTGTCGAGAATGCCCGAGAGGCGATCGGAGAGCGATTGAAACATCGAACCTCTTCATCGCGGGCGGTTGTGCCCCCGCGCGCAATCCCAAACTCCACGTCATCCCCGCGTCATGTCGAAGACATGCCTTCGGCATGAAGGCGGGGACCCAGGTCACTTCACCAGAGGGGCTCGGCTTCCGCTGGCCGGACCTTCGCCCCTTCCATCCTATCCCAAACTAGCCAACCCACTTCGAGAGGTGTCGTGGATTCCCGCCATCATGCCGGAGGCGTGTCTCCGACACGACGGGAATGACGAACGGCACCCGCGGGCGCAACGCGCCGGCGGATGTTAACCACCCCGCCTCCCGATCCCGACCAATCCGGGCCGAACCATGTGCAGGGCGGCGGGTCGTTCCCACGGGCCGTCCGGAAGCGCGCACCATCGTGGATGGCGGTAGGACTGTCAACCTCCGGCGTCAACGACGATCGAGCCGCGAGGTACGCGGCAGATGCGCGGTCGTATAGATTAGCGGCCGGCGCCAAGGAGCTGGTCGGATGTTGGCAGCAGCGCGAACCCCCTGGTGGACGTGGGCCTGGCCCGGTCTCGCCTGGGCGATGATGATCGTGACGGCGATGACCGGCGCGGCCGGCGTCATTGCCGTGGCCGCAGGAGCGGTCCTGGTCGCCACGGTGTTTGCGGCCGTGTACCACGCGGAGGTGATCGCACACCGGGTCGGAGAGCCGTTCGGAACGCTGGTCCTTGCCGTCGCCGTGACAGTGATAGAGGTGGCGTTGATCGTCTCCATCATGGTTGGCGTACCAGGCAAGGCGGGGCTTGCGCGCGACACCGTGTTCGCGGCCGTCATGATCGTGTGCAACGGCATCGTCGGCCTGTGCCTCCTATCCGGCGGCGTGCGCCATCACGAGCAGGGCTTCCAGCTGCAGGGCGCGAGCGCCGCCTTGGCAGTGCTCGCAGCGCTGACCACCCTCACCCTCGTTGTGCCGAACGTCACCACGACTACGCCCGGCCCCACGTTCAGCACCTCGCAACTCGTCTTCGCCGGGGTGGTTTCGCTGGTGCTCTATGGCTCGTTCGTTTTCGTCCAGACGGTGCGGCACCGCGACTACTTCCTTCCGCCCGAAGGCAGCAGCGAGGAGGTGCATGCGCCGCCGCCCTCCAATCGCGCCGCGCTCGTCAGTTCAGCGCTCCTCCTCGTCGCCCTGGTCGCCGTCGTCGGCCTGGCCAAGGCTCTCACGCCTGCGGTGGAAAGCGCCATTGCCTGGCTCGGCGCGCCGAAGGCGGTTGTGGGTATTGCCATCGCCATGATCGTGCTGCTGCCCGAAGGAGTAGCGGCGCTCAGGGCAGCCCGCGCCAACCGATTGCAGACCAGTTTGAACCTGGCGCTGGGATCGGCACTTGCAACCATTGGCCTGACGATACCCGCGGTCGCGGCTGTTTCGATCGTCCTCGGCCAGCGGCTCGACCTGGGGCTCGGCCTGAAGGAGATGACGTTGCTGGCGCTCACGCTGCTGGTGGGCGTGATCACGCTGGGCACTGGCCGGACCACGGTGCTTCAAGGCATCGTGCACCTGGTCGTCTTTGCAACCTTCCTGTTCCTGGCCGTCGTGCCGTAGAGCTCCGTTCAGTCGGGAATGCCGGGTGGCCCGAGGATCTCGATGCCGTACTCGGCCGCTGTCGTCACAAGTTTCTGCTTGTCCGGTCGCTGGCCGGCGGCAGCGTGCGCATCCGCGCTGTGGCATCCATCGCCTACCTCCGGGGAGAGCGTCGAAAGAGGAATTCCCCACCTTTGCTGATGGTCTTGTTGCCTCGCTTTGGTTTGCATTCTGCGAGAATACATTAAGGAGATTTAATGCCGACGAACAGCTCTCGTAATGCCGGGGGCCATATCTTTGGCGTTGTCTGAGCATCTTTGATCAGCGGGCAGTTGGCAGATTTCTGCTCGTAAAGTGTGTTGGCTGCTACTCGAGGAGAGACGGGTACCTTCCAGGTCCCGCGTTACATGGAGAGGCAGGAGCCTCACACGAATTGAAAAGCTCTTTGGCTTGTCGAGGTTGCGAAAATGAGAGTCCGGAGAATAGCGGTCGCTGCAGCAATCTGCGCCACGGCGATGGTCGCCCATCAAGAAGCGCAAGCGCAAGGCGTCTCGATAGGCGGACCTTGCTCATGTGATCACCACACCGTCATTCGGCCACCAGGTTTCGATTGCCGAGCGCACTGTCAAGGGACTAGTCCCGGCGGACGTCCGCCGCCGCCAGCCCCTGTGCCGACACCACCTCCCGGACCAAGGGAGGTCGCGGCGGAGGAGAACAGAAAAGGCCTCGAGGCGATGGCGCAGCGGCGCTTCACGGCCGGAATCGACCATTTCCGCGCAGCTACGAGCAGCGACCCGAACCAACCTGCCTATCAGAGCAACTTGCAGCGAGCGCTCAATGCGAAGGAGGCCGATGACGAAACCAATGCGGCTCAATCGGCCCTGTTGCGGGGGGACCTGAGGTCAGCACGGCGGCATCTCGAGCGAGCAATCGCACTTTCCGGTGACGCGAATCTACGTGCCGAGCTCGATCGCGTTAATAGAGCCAGGGACACAGAAGAGACGCGGAGGCGGACGCTGGCGCTTCTCTCGGAAAACGCGATTCGCCGATCGGAAGAGGTGCGGCAGGCGCGACAGCAGGCATACGCGGCACAAGCCGCACAACAGGCGCTGCAAAGGGTCTCGCCGACAATCAGTCATGGCAGCGCGCTCGAACAGCTCGAAGCGTTGCACGGAGGCACGCCGGCGGAGGGCGGCGCACAAAAGCACTTAGACACTGGGCGGCTACCTCCTTCCTCGCGCCCAAACCAACAGCTGCATCCACCAAGACTTCTTCCGCCACCTGAAGCAACGGCCGACGCGCAGCGGAGGTCACTCCAAGAGCAGCTCGCCATTCTGCAAGAGCAACACAATGCGCTGACCAAAGAGCTCGGTACCATTGCCGATCCGGACGACGGAGCGCCTCTCAGACAAAGCCTATCGCGGCTTGATGCTGAGATGGGCAAGGTCCGCGACATGATCTCCGCGAGGTGATCGACACCTCACGCTGTGAAAGCATAAACCCCACTGATAGTGGGCCTCCCCCAATGAGGAGAAAGGCAATGCGCAAAGGTACAGTGCTTGGCTTGTCTCCAGCCGTGCTCGCTCTCGGTCTGGGCTTTGCACCCTCCATGCTGCACGCGGGCCTCGCGCTGCAGTGCGACACACAGGTGCCGGCAGCAGCACAGGACGCCTTTCGGCGCGGACAGCTCGCGATGCAAAAGCCGGCTCCCCGCTGGAATGTTGCAATCAAGCATTTGGGCGAGGCGCTGGCGAGTGCGCCATCGTCGCCCGCAGTATATTGCAATCTCGCGGTTGCACATGCCGAAGCGGGAAACGAGGTCCCAGCCCGTGTCTATTTGGGTGCCTATCGCGAGGCCGCGGTGGAAGCGGGAGGCCCGCACAAGATTTCTCGCGAACTCGTAACAGAGAAGAGCCGCGAGCTCGAAGTGAAGATCGAGACCAAGGCAGACCGATTTCTCGCGGGCGCCGTTGAAGTCCTTGATAGGTTGCCCGATACGGACAAACCAAGGATTGCCCAAGCCGTCGTGCTCCATATGCTGGCGGGCTTCCAGCAGGGGTGGGCTTACAAGGTGGCGCGCCGCTATCCGACGGGAATGACCAATGCCATTGTCGAGGCCGCTTTGCAGCGCAAAAAGAAAAGGGAACAGTGGCAACCTGTCGATGCTGTCGAGGCTATGATGCTCAGCGTCGCGGAAGAACTCGCCATGATCGATCCTTTGGACAAGGACTTGACCGCGCCTTCGCTGTTGCCATCGTCACCATCATGCAAACCACTTCCCTTCCACATACGAGACCCGGATCAATTTCATGCGCAGCTAGAAAAGGATCGTATCGAGTGCGAACGTCTCAAGGCCGAGGACAGAGAACGCGCGCGCCCGCGGTGGCGCAAGAGTTGCCACGGGACGCGCTTGATGAGCCTTGGAATTGCGCAGGCCGAGATCGGCCTTCCCGTCACCGGTTTGAAAACTTATCTTCGTGGTCAGAAAATTCTTATGGACCTGGGTAAATACCGTCGGGGCGACCAGGAGTACTGGGAGATCCACGGCTATTGCGGCACCCCAACTATTGCTGCCTATGTCACCAACGATAGCGGCAGCGAGCCGTCTTTCTACAATGTAAGCGGGCTTTTTCGCGCGATATCGGAGCCTGATGAAATCGGTTTTTTTACTGCGTCTGGGCCTTACTATAGCAGTATCGTGTACCAGGCTTCAAGGGGATGGTGGCGCCGCGTGGATTTGGTCGCCGATCCTGCATTTGTGCAGTACGAAGACCTTCATAAGGATCTCTGGGCCCGCAGCTCTGTTGCCGGCGAGGTGGCCACCGGTTTGGCGGAGCTCGGTAGCAAGTACTCGATGGCGATGAGTATTTTTCGTGGCGCGAAGTGGTCAAGAACGAACTCAACACCGCGCTGACCCCGCCGGTGGACTCGAGCGCTGGCTCCAACGACAAAGCCATGAACGCAGGGAGTGATGCTGCTATGCGCCGATCTTTACAGATGGTGGCAATATGCTTGGGCTCAACATTACTAGTGATTACTGCCATACCGCGCTCTGCGGCGGAAACAGACGTTCAAGCGTTGCGCGGACGGGTGTTGTACCTGCTGAATGCAGTCCTACTCTGTCAAAAACGGATCGCGAGCGGCGAACTCGCTGAGTGTACCGTGGCGATTACTTGGGAGAACCGCTCTGTATCGATGAGCGAAGCACTGGACATAGCCCGGGAATTAGAACCTAGAACCGGCGTCTGGCACCCTGCTGACTCCTTTGTGCAACTCAATGTCGCTTGTCGGCGTACATATACTTGTCGTCCTTCCGAGAAAGTTATGCACGGTCCCAATACCAGGATTGTCGCAAGTCCCGCACAAGCGGTGTGGGGCACGTGCTCGGCTGCGGGTGGCGGTCCGACCACCTGCAACACATGCATGACCAGTCCTCCAGCAACCGCGTGTACATGGCATTTAGAGAGGTGATTCGAGCTCGACTAACCCGAAGTTCCCCGCGAAAAACCGAGGTTGATCCTTGAAATGTTGAGTCGCGGCAGTCGATTGCGAGTCTCAGCTCAATTTTCATACATAGGATTTGTACCCATGCAATGCCCTCAATTCGGG
>Ga0247727_10015645_pt1 | contig 12396 bp, 8 predicted proteins | sample WisWelCaveWW1625_FD_202498 | JGI IMG/M metagenome (GOLD analysis project Ga0247727, IMG submission 202498) | Biofilm microbial communities from Wishing Well Cave, Virginia, United States - WW16-25 | ecosystem: Environmental > Aquatic > Deep subsurface > Groundwater > Cave microbial mat | place... | reverse complement strand
AAGGCGTGCAAAATGCCGATCTCGAAACGTATTTTGTCTTTGATGATCACGAAGATCGCGAATATATTTTGAAGCACAATTTTCATCCGGATCGCGCCGATCCCAATCGCGGCGGCTTGGGCATGCAGGTTCGTGCGCCTAAAAACATCAGTTGCATGATTCGGATTTTTTGTTATATTTCAACTTAGAGGCACAAATAAAGGACTAATGTGGCATGCGAATTGACCTTATAGTTTGTCCTGATCATATCGAGGACAAACTTGAATCCGACCATCATGTGAAAGTACAAGAAGCCCGCCAAGTTTTGCTCGGTAAACCTCGTATTCGGTTCGCCGAGAAAGGCCACATTGAAGGAGATGATGTGTATGGCGCTTTTGGTCGGACTTACGCTGGACGATATTTATCAGTGTTTTTTGTGTATAAACCAGAAACAAAAACCGCGATTGTTATCAGTGCACGAGACATGAACGACAAGGAGAGAAAAGCTTATGGACGCAAATAGACTAAGCAGTATTTCAAAAGCAGATTCGCTGGAGAAGATGGGAGCGTTCTGGGATACCCATGATTTCACCGACTTTGACGACCCCAATGCACCGGATGTTGAATTCACGATCACTTGTGCTGTACCGATTGAGTTAGATCTACTTTCATCAGTAGAAAAACAGGCACGTCGGCGCGGGGTGAAAGTTGAAACTTTGGTGAATCTCTGGTTGCAACAGAAAGTGGCAGAGCAGGCTCAGGCTGTGGCTGAGTAGCCGATGAGAAAAGAAGCAAGAAAAGGTCAACGTAAATTCTGAATGTTTGTGAAGAATTGAAGCCCGCGTCCTGCCCGCGCCCCTCCCAGCACGTCCTGTGCGCGCGAAGCCGAGCAAATTGGAATGTTCGCCTAGTATGAAAACGAATCTTGATATTCTTCCGAAGGATAAACAGGAAGAACTTCATCGCGTCGTAGAAATCATCCGTGAAGAATTTAAGCCGGAAATGATTATCCTGTTTGGAAGCCACGCCCGAGGCAATTGGGTTGAAGATGCTTATATTGGCGAAGATGAAAATTACTACCTTAATTTTGCAACGAAAAGAGAACTGCAACGAAAAAAGCCTTTAAAATCGCGGATTTCATCAATGGCGCCTAAAAACATAATCCCACCCAATTGGTGGGATAGATAATTTCTGAAATTTATAAATTCCCTTTCGTTGCAGTTCTTTTTTCGTTGCGATTTTATTTTAGTGCAAAATTAAGGTACTACAAATACCGAAGCGATTTTGACATCTATGTACTGATGCGTAACAACAAAGATGCGCGTCGAGTCAATCGCCGAAAAAGCATGCGGGACAAATTTCGCGCTGAAATTAGAACGTTACTTTAAAATTTCTGTATGAACACCGGATGGAGGTCACTTGTGGTTCGACTGTTTCGATTGATACGAGCGCCGCTGCCGTTCTTCCTTTTTCTGGCTATGATCCCCGCGAGTGCGCAGGCGCAGCGCCTTGTCGACAAAAACAAAGGGGATCATTTCCAGACTAAAAAAGGATTCATGGACGGCAATTTGGCGCAGACGGTGTATTACAACTTCGGCGAGGTGGCGGACTGGCTCAACGTTCCGACGCTCAGCGGCGTTTGGCCCAAAGGCAGCGGCCACACCTATTTGGATGGCGTGGCGATCATCGTGCAAGCCGAAACGACTGCACCGACAGGAAAAAAAATTCATCCGCTCGAAACCAATTATTACGAATACACGCGCCACGATCCGGCCACCGGTGTGACGTATGGCTGGTGGCCGTTGCCCGGTTATTTCAATCCGTTTCAATCCAGTCCGGCGCAAAGCAACAATCCCATCACTTGGCCGAAGCATTGGCCGGATCGGCCACCGGACTGGGACCATTTTTGGAACGGCTTCTTCGGCAAAGGGGTGCAGAACGCCGATCTCGAAACGTATTTTGTCTTTGATGATCACGAAGATCGCGAATATATTTTGAAGCACAATTTTCATCCGGATCGCGCCGATCCCAATCGCGGCGGCCTGGGCATGCAAGTGCGCGCGCGCGGTTTTCAATGGTCGCAGGTTTTGGCCGAGGATGTGATCTTCTGGTTTTACGAAATCACCAACATGAGCACCACCGATTACGAGAAAACGCTCTTTGCGCAATACGTGGATTGGGGCATCGGCGGTCACGACAACTCTTCGAACAACGCCGGCGATTATAATGAAGAGTTGGATATCTCCTATGCCTGGTCAACCGTGCCGTATGGCAATCCCGGCAATTGGAGCCCGGTCGGGTATTCCGGCTACGCCTTTCTCGAAAGCCCCGGCATTGCCGACGATCGTCGCGACAACGATGACGACGGGCTGACGGATGAGCGCCGCGACAATGCGGCGCGCAACTTCATCACCGACCCGTTGCGCGATCCCTCACTGATCGACGTTTCGCAAGACACCAACGCGTTTCGCAAGTTCTACGGATATTCGTGGCGGCCCCATTGGGATGCCGACGAAAACGCCAATTGGGTCGGCTTTAGCGACTTCAATAAAAATGGCAAACGCGATGAAGATGAGCCGTTGAACGACGATGTGGGCAGCGACGGCATCGGCCCATTTGACGAGGGCTACACCAACCCGGATGCCGATGGCAGCGAAGCCAACGGCAGGCCCGATCAGGGCGAACCGAATTTCGGCATTCTCGACAAAGACGAATCCGATCAGCTTGGCCTCACTGGCTTCAAAATTTTTCCGGTACACACGCCGTATGATCTCGACAACGACGAAGAGAATTGGGGCGGACTATCGGCTTTGCCCGCGCCGCACGGACAATCGCTGGTCGGCGTCAACCTCGCCAACTTTTTTTCCTCGTATCTGTTTCATCTGAATGGCCGTGATACTTACAGCCGGCTTACCGGCACGCTGCAGGAAACCGGCGAAACCGAGCGCTTCTCCATGTCGTTGATTTTCGGCATTGACACCGACGATCTCTTCCGCCGCAAGAAAACCGTGCAACAGATTTATAATGCCAACTATCGCTTTGCCAAACCCCCGGCCAAGCCCATCATCACCGCCGTGCCCGGCGACGGGCGTGTCACCTTGTATTGGGATGATCGCGCCGAAAAAACTTACGATGCGTTTTACCAGAAATTCAACTTCGAAGGCTATCGCGTTTATCGCAGCACCGAGCCGAATTTTCTCGAGAATAAAATTGTGACCGACGCCTTCGGCAAGCAAACCTTCCGCAAGCCACTCGCGCAATTTGATTTGGTGGATGGCGTCAAGGGCTTGCATCCGGTCGATGTCAACGGCGCGCGTTTCAATCTTGGCAACGATACCGGACTGCGCCATTCTTTTGTTGACTCGACCGTGCAAAACGGCCAAACCTACTATTACGCCGTGGTTTCTTATGACCAGGGTTTTTCCACGACAAATATTAAAGGAGAGTTTTTAGGCATTCCACCTTCGGAATGCACGAGCATTTTTAAAGTCGACATTAATGGACGGGTGAAAAACGATATCAACACCGCCGTGATCACGCCACGTTCGCCCGCTGCCGGTTACGTCAAACCGGACGTGAAGATGACCCCGCATACCGGCCCCGGCACCGGCTCCGTCACGGTCGGCGTTCTCAATCCGGATTCCTTGCGCGAAAATCATCTCTACCGCCTCGAGTTCAAAGACCGCTTCGCTTTTCACAACGATCCGCATCCGCAGTATCAACTGGTTGATTATACCAGCCGCGACACGCTGGTGCAGCTCACCGCCATAAAAGGTTTGGAAGCGCAGACTCCCGTTCTGCACGGGTTTGCGGTTGATATCAAAAACGACTCGACGGTGCGCATTGTGCAATCACAGAGCAAATGGAAAAAAGGCAATAGCAATTATCTGGTGGAGCTTGGCTTCGATCCGCGCTATGCGCCGGCTTATCAAACTCGCCGCGTGTTTTACCCGGCTGATTTCGAAATCACCTTTACGGAAAAGGGCAATGGTGATGTGGGATTTCCGGCAACCTCATTCAGCCAACCGAACCCGTCCAACATTGTGGTCAAAAACGTGACCGAGAACATCGATCACTTTCAATTCATTTTTCGCGACAACAACAACGATTCCACCTTCAACACGGGCGATGCCCTGTTCTTCGTCTCCGGCGATTCTGCCGGAAAGACGGCGAACGCTTTTCGCGAGGCGCGTTTTTCCTGGTCGGTTACATTTGTCAAAGACACCACGATCGCGGAAAGCGCCCAGCGCCCGCCGCAAGCCGGTGACGTATTCAGATTGGTGACTTCCAAGCCATTCCGCAGCGGCGAATTTTTCGAGTTTGTCACGCATGCGCCGGCGCTGGATGTTGCCAAAGCGCAAACGGATTTGGACAAGGTTGCCGTCGTGCCGAACCCGTATGTTGGCGCCGCCTCGTGGGAGCCGTTTAGCACCAGCGTCGGTCGCGGCGAGAGAAGGATTTATTTCATTCACCTTCCGCGCCAGTGCACGATCCGCCTCTACACCATCAGCGGCAATCTCGTGCAAACATTGCATCACGACAGTAGCAAGGACGACGGCCAGGAAGCGTGGAACCTCGTCTCTCGTGACGGGATGGACATTGCCTACGGCGTTTACATTTTTCACGTCGATGCTCCTGGCGTGGGGACGAAGATCGGACGGTTTGCGGTGTTGAAGTAAGGCCAGTGTTCAGTGTCTCGTGTCTCGTCCTGCCCGCCGCCCTCCCAGCCGTCCTGGCTAGGCGAAGCAGAGCAAGTTGGAAAATTCGTGTTACAGATTAAAGCGTGATTGTAAATTTGTGAATACGAATTAGGCTCGCATATTTTATGTTTAGTCTTGTAGCTACATTTTATATAAATAGTAATCAGGAGGCTAGCTTTGCAAGCACAAGGTATCTTCTTCCGCTATGAGAACAGCATTGATTTTGTGCTGAAGGATGCTTCCTTTAGTGTAGAATTAGGAGAACATGTTGCGTTAGTTGGGCCTAATGGCTCTGGCAAATCTACTCTGTTAAAAACCTTAGCAGGTGAACTAGAACCTCAGAAGGGCGTTGTGCACCGTAATGGGCAAGAAGTCCTTTATTTGCCACAAGTGATAGATTATTCTTCCCGAATGAATGTACGCCATTGGCTTTACGACCGGTTGGGTTTAGCTAAAATTGAACAAGAACTAAAGAGCCTTGAGGATACAGGCCTTGAAGATGAATTGAGATTGAAAAGTTGGGGGGAATTGAGACAACGTTTTGAAATTCTTGATGGTGATAACTTCGAAACTAATCTTGAAAAAGCATTAACTCAAATTCCACTAATAGACTTCAGCACGGAGCAAAGAGTAAATACTCTTAGTGGTGGTCAAGTTCAACGTTTGAAGCTATTACTTATAGCTTTGGCCAAACATAACATAGTACTCATGGATGAACCAACGAATGACTTAGACCGCGAGGGAATTAATTGGTTGGAATTTTGGATCAATAATGTTAGAGGTGGGGTTGTTATTGTTTCACATGATCGTCATTTACTTGACAAAGTAATTAATCGCATTGCAGCAATAGATCCTAAGACTCGTAAAGTGCTCAAGGCAAATTGCAAGTATAGTGAATTCATAGAGCAAGTAAAAGCCAGGCGTGGACAACTATTGACTGATTACGTACATCAACAAAAAGTGATGAAAGATCTCAAGAAAAGGATCGTCGAGGCCAAATCAAAGGTAAATAGAGGCCCAGGAAAAGCTGGGCGTTCAGACCGTGATAAACTAAATCGCAATTACCGAGCCGAAAGAGGTTCCACCCATGCAGCGGCTAAGGCTCGCAGGTTAGAAAAGGAATTTTCTCGTATTGTGGAGATAGAACTTCCGAAAGAATATGAGATGCGTTTCGATTACGAAGTGGAACCAATTCAGTCACCAATTGCTATCAGTTTTCAAAACCTATTTGTCAAGCTTGGTGATAAAAAATTTGGGCCTTACACAGATGAAATTCTTTCTGGAGATAGATTGGCAATAACTGGGCCCAACGGTTCGGGCAAAACTACATTGTTACGTATGCTATTTAAAGAGATTAATTCACAGGGAAACGTTTCATTAGCTCATGATGCAAAAGTATTTTTTATGCATCAGGATCGCTGGGTTGAACCAGGCCAATCGGTCTGGAAGTTAGTATCACAACAAACAAAGGTACCAGAGGGCGAAGCCAAAAGCCGTCTAACTCAATTCGGTATAACAGAAGACTTTTGGAATAGAGAGATTTCAAGTTTGTCACCAGGCGAAAGAACTCGATTATTGGCATGCCTAATAAACTTACAAAAACCTAATTTCATAGTTCTTGATGAGCCGACAAACCACTTGGACATTGAGGCTATTGAGGCGGTTGAAAATGGTCTTGGACAATTTACAGGAACCTTGGTTATTGTGAGCCATGACGAAGTATTTCTCGACAATGTAGGCATCGTTACGAACTGGAAGATTTCTCCGGATCTAATTAAAATCATTTCGTAAACGTCTCAGTTTATGAACTAGAGACCCAACCTTTTAACCTAAAACTTCAGGAGGTTTGTTATGGGCGGTATCAATCATCAACCATGCTCCAATTTTTTGCCCGATTCAACTGAGGTGAGCAAAGCTCTCTCACAGCTACAGATTGCTTTTTGGCAATCGAATTTGGAGTTCGAAAATGCGATCTTAGCGAATTTGCACGGGCACAATGCGACTGTCGCACCCTCAATCCAGCACATCGAAACAGCTCTTAAATGTGCCGACGATGCAGACAACGCATTGGGAGAACTCATCACAAAACTGGCGTTGCTTGATTTCCAAGAATTACCAGAGACTACAAGGGTCTTGGAAATAATATCAGATGAGTTGAGAGAAGAAGCGGCAATCACCTTCTCAGCAGAAATGACCGACAACCTCAACAAGATTCTGATGACTAATGGCTTTCGTGACCTATTTAAACACTATCAGGCACGCCTCCGGAGTATCAGAGCCAACCTTGATCTAGTTAGAATCGACTTTGAGACATTGGCTCAATCTAGTAGATTGGTTCAGGATTGTGAAGAAAACTCAACAGACATCCGCATCAACTTCACACGAACCACGATGTTACTCAATAACCTCGTCACTGAATGGAGTTACAGCGCGATTGCATCAGCGACGATGTGGAATCTGAATCAAGGCCACCAAACCATGATTCCCCTGAAACTCATGAGTACTTGGGCAAGCCCAGCATTCTAAAGGAGGATTTCGAGAAAATTGTAATGACAGAAAATGCGCATAACATTGCTTGGTGCGAATTCGAGGGATGTGGCATAAGTTCCGTTCGGTGGTGATTTCAACGCGCCGTCTTCGATCAAACACCGTCAGCCCCCCGAACCGCACAAGCTGGCGTTATCAGTTTTCAAGTCATCAGTCTTTAATTCTTCATTAAACCACGGATAAAACATGAAATCGAAAATCCCTTTGCTCATGTTCATGTTAACTGCCGCCACCCAATGCTTCGGCCAAGGTCGTAACGTCTCCAAATCCGGAACTTCAGCAGCAACATTTTTGGAGATCGGTGTCGGTGCACGAGCAACAGCCATGGGCGGCGCCTTTGTCAGCCTGGCTAATGATGCGACCGCGTTGTATTGGAATGTCGCCGGCATCGCCAAAGCCGAGCGCAACGAAGTCGTGGCGCTGCACACCAGTTGGCTGGCCGGCACCAGCTTCGATTTCGTCGGATTGGTTTTGCCCATCGGCGAGCTCGGCAAATTCGGCGTCAGCGTCACGGCGTTGAACATGGACGAGTTGCAGGTGCGAACGGTGGAGAAGCCCGAAGGCACCGGCGAATTTTTTGACGCCAACGATTTGGCGATTGGCGTTTCGTTTAGCAAACAACTGATCGACCGTTTTGCCATCGGCTTCACCGCGAAGTATATTCAGCAACAGATCTGGCACGAATCCGCTTCCGCGTTTGCCATCGACTTTGGCACCACTTTTCGCGCCGATCTTTTCGGCGGCATGACGATTGGCGCGGCGATCACGAACTTCGGCACGAAGATGCGGCTGCAAGGCCGCGATCTGCGCCAATTCCACCGCCTCGATGAGAACAAGCTCGGATCGAACGAGCGCATTCCGCAAAACCTCGATCTCGATTCGTGGCAACTGCCGTTGAATTTTCAATTCGGCGTTTCCACCGAAATCGTGCGCCACGAGAATTATCGCTGGCTCGTCGCCGTGGACGCGCTCCATCCCAGCGACAACTACGAGAGCGTCAACCTCGGCACCGAAATGTCGCTGCGTGATTTTGTTTTCCTGCGCGGCGGTTACCAATCCCTCTTCCTGAAAGAGGCGGAAGGCGGACTCTCGCTCGGCGCCGGCCTCAAAACCAATATGCTCTTCAGCCGCGCCACCGCTAAAATTGATTATGCCTATCAGGATCGTGGCCGCCTCGAAACCGTGCATGTCTTCGCGATTGGGATTGAGTTTTAATTGAAAATTTTAAATTGGAGATGTGTGTTTTGTTCAACTACTGCGACAAAAATTTTTTTTCTTGCTCATCGTTTTGAGCGCATTCACCGGCCTTGCTGCCGATGGAAATCGTCGCTTGGAACGTACAACCGTCGTCCCTGCCGGTATGGATACGATCGTCGTCGCGCGCGTCGGCAATCTCAACATTACCGCCGAAGAATTTCTCTTGAGTTACGAATTCGGCCCGGCCTTTGTCAAAAAGCGCGATAACGCCAAAGCCCGCCACCTCGATTTCATGATCTATGAAAAGCTGATGGCGCTGGATGGTTATAGTCGTGGTTTTGCGAGCGACCGGCAAGTTGCCGCAACTCTGAAAGAAGTCGAAGGCGATTTAGCCACCGAAGAGCTTTATCGCGATGACGTGTTGAGTCAAGTGAGCGTCGATTCGAGTGAAATGGTTGCCGCCATTGCCAAAGAGCGCGTTCACCTCGAAATGAAGTGGCTCTTTACGCCGGCGCGGCAAGCGCTGGATGCACATCTGAAACAATTAGCCCAAGGTGTTTCCTTTGACGCGCTTTTCAAAACCCAGCTTAATGATTCCGTCTTCGCGGATAATCGCTCTCTCGAAATCACCAAATTTCGCCTGGAAGAAAAGAACCCGACTTTGGCGCAGGTTGTGGATACGCTGCAGTATGGGGCCGTGTCGCAAGTGATCGAAACGCCGGATGGTTTTTATGTCGTGCAGATCACCAATATTTGGACGAATCCGGTGATGACAGAAACAGAGCGTACCAAGTTGGAATACGATCTCGAACGCGCGCTGATTCAACGCCAGGCGGAGGCGCTCTCGGATCGCTATGTGGATACGATGATGCGCGAGCGCAATCCCCTCATCGTGCGACGCACCTTCAATACTCTGCGCGCGATGATGGGCAAGATGACTCTTCCACGAGAAAAGTACAACGACTGGAACCTGAGCAAAGAGTTGATGTCAGAAGCCGGCCCCGTGGATTCGGCCAAAGTGGATGATTACCGTGGCACGACGCTGGTCCGCTTGAACGACCAAAATTTTTCTATTGAAGAATTTTGGACGTGGTATCAAGCGCGGCGTCCTTACATTCGTTTCAGCACAACTTCACCACAAAGTTTTTCAGCCTCTTTGCAACAAATGGTCTGGCGCAGCATGCGGGACAAGCTGCTCATCGCCAGAGCCTTGCAAAGAGGTTTGCAAAATCGGCGCACGGTTCAGCGGCAAAAGCAATGGTGGGAAGAAAAAATAGTCTACGCCCGCGCCAGGGATGAAATCATCAAATCGAAGAACATGCTGCATCACCTCAACAAATTGAAAAATCAATATCCGGTGGAGATCAATCAGGCCGCGCTGCAAGCCCTCGATGCCGGCGTAGAGCCGGAGCCTAACGCCTTTGACATGATTATTGCCAAGAAAGGCGGCACTTTTCCGCGTCCGGCTTTTCCGACCATTGACTTTGATTGGAAGAGGTGGGAATGAAGCCGGTCTTTCACGCGAATGCTTTGTTCGTGAATCAAGCAAAACTGACAATGCCGAGCTCAAAAATTAAATCATACCGCGGCGCCATATTCTGCGCCTTCACTTTGGCCTTCACCGCGGATATTTTCGCGCAGCAGATCGCCATCGGTCGCATCGACATGATGCCCAATCTGCCCAGCCCGTATGAGATGCGCAATTGGAAACAAGTCGCGCGCGGATATGATTCGCTGGCTTTTAATTTTAACCTTGCCGGAGAATACCTGCCCTTGCTTTGGTGGAATACGAATCCGGTGAACTATCCCAATCACCGCAGTTTTGGATTGCACACCGTGGTGGGCACAACTTTACCCAACTCCGCTGAAGCCATCAATATTTTGCCGGCAGTGGTTGGCGCCAGCTTGGCGGGCATCGACAAAAGCACGCAGCCTGGCTACGATTGGGTGCTGATGTGTGAAGAATTTTTTAATCGCCGGCCCGGGGAAGAGGTCTATCTCAATCACCCCGTCACTCGCAGCGGCAATGATTGGTGGTATGATACGATGCCCAATGTATTTTTCTATCAGCTTTACGACCTGTACGCCAACACCGGCGATTTCACTTTTCAATTTACTTCTGTCGCGGCGCGCTGGCTGCAAGCGGTGGAGAGAATGGGTGCCTGCGCCGCGCCGTGGCCTGTTCCTTCCATGAATTATCGCGGTTGGTATCTTGCCACCATGACCCCCAATAACACCGGCGTGTTTGAGCCGGAGGCCGCCGGCGCCATTGCCTGGTTGCTGTATAACGCTTACGTCGAAACGCGAAATCCGAAATACCGTGTTGGCGCTGAATGGGCCATGGAGTTTTTGAATAACTGGAATGCCAATCCTTCCTACGAGCTGCAGCTACCTTACGGCGTTTACACCGCGGCTCGGATGAATGCCGAGATGGGAACAACTTATGATATGGTGAAGCTCGTCAATTGGTGTTTCGACCGCGGTCCACTTCGACAATGGGGCGCCGTCGTTGGGAATTGGGGCGGATATGACTGCGATGGATTGATTGGCGAAATCTCCGGCAATGATTACGCTTTCATCATGAATACCTTTGAACAGGTCGGCGCTTTGGCGCCGATGGTGCGCTATGATGATCGCTTTGCCCGCGCCATTGGCAAATGGGTGCTGAATGCCGCCAATGCCGCGCGGCTTTTTTATCCGAACTATCTGCCCGACCGTCAGCAGGACTCCGAAGAATGGGCGCATCAATACGATCCTCATTCTTACATTGCGCACGAAGCGCTGCGCCAATCGGAGCTTGGCGTCAGCCCTTATGCCACGGGCGATGCCATTCGCGGCGGCTGGGGAAGAACCAATCTGGCTCTTTATGGATCATCGCATGTGGGAATCTTTGGTGGCATCATCGCAACCACGAACGTGGATAAAATTCTGCAACTGGATGTTTTGAAAACCGATTATTTTCACGGCGCCGCTTATCCCACCTATCTTTATTTTAATCCTCACCACGAGGAAAAAAATGTCGCGCTGGCGGTGGGCAGCGGCCAACATGATCTTTACGATGCCGTCAGCAATCGCTTTTTGCAAACCAACGTGAGTGGAGTCGCTTCCTTCGCCATTCCTGCCGATGCCGCCGTGTTGGTGGTGATCACTCCCGCCGGCGGCAGCATCACACAGGATCTCGACAGCATGCTCATCAATGGCGTCGTCGTCGACTATCGTTCCGGCCAAAGCGTTGCCAATTATCCGCCGCGCATTAAAAGTCTGGCGCCGAAAAAATCACCGGTGATCACCGGAGAAACGACGACGATTTATTGCACTGCCACTGATCGCGATGCCGTTCGGCTTTCCTATACGTGGAGTGCTGCGGACGGCGCCATTAAAGGCAGCGGCGAACAGATCGAGTGGACCGCGCCAAACGCTCCGGGAAATTACGTGATTGCATGTCTGGTGAGTGACGAGCATGGCGCGCAGGATACGGCCAGTGTGAGCATCATGCTGGTGACCTCGATCAACGACGCTCCGGTCATTTCAAAGCTGAGCGCTCGCCCGGGAAAGATTGATTTAGGAGCTGCGTCGGAGCTAACCTGCACGGCCAATGATGCCGATGGCGATACGCTATCTTACACCTGGCGCGCGGCTTTCGGTGTTTTGAGCGGCGAAGGCAAGACTGTAAATTGGACCGCGCCAAGAGTTGCAGGGAATTATGAGGTGACTTGCCTCGTGCGCGATAGTCGTGGCGGCCAAGCTGCGGATAGCATCGCTATCGTGGTGCGTGATTTTTCGCAGGCACAAACGGGAGAACTGGTGGCGTATTATCCTTTCAATGGCAACGCGCAAGATGAAAGCGGCTTCGGTAATCACGGGACGGTTTATGGGGCGCAGCCGGTTGCGGATCGCTTCGGGAGGGCAAACAGCGCCTATTATTTCGATGGCAGCAATGATTACATCCAGGCGCCGAACCAGTCCCGGCTGA
>Ga0247727_10015644_pt1 | contig 12397 bp, 7 predicted proteins | sample WisWelCaveWW1625_FD_202498 | JGI IMG/M metagenome (GOLD analysis project Ga0247727, IMG submission 202498) | Biofilm microbial communities from Wishing Well Cave, Virginia, United States - WW16-25 | ecosystem: Environmental > Aquatic > Deep subsurface > Groundwater > Cave microbial mat | place... | reverse complement strand
CGCGCTGCCGCGCTCTGCGACCGCCTGCCCCCCGAGGCTTCGCTCGAGCAGCGCGTGCGTCGCGCCCTCGCCTACTTCCATCCCCGGCCCCGGACTCTGGTGGGAGCCTCCACCGGCCCGCGACGTGCGCCCTGAGGTGCCGGTCACGAGTCGGCCGTCAACACGCACCCCGAACAGGACACCCTAGTCCGCGAGCGCCGGGCTTGACCGGCGGGGGTCGGCGTGGCATTTTGAAACACCCCTGCGGTTCCGCAGGGCCACTTCTTATGGCCATCTCGACAGGCCCCGTTCGCCAGAGCCGCCGGGCTTCCTCCGGCGGACTTCCACCGGATGCCCTCTACCGCAACATCGTGGGGGCCAGTCCGCGGATTCAGCGCATCTTCCGGCTGGTGGCCCGTGTCGCTCCAACCGACAGCACCGTGCTCCTCCTGGGCGAGAGCGGCACTGGCAAGGAGCTGGTGGCCCGCTCGCTCCACGTTCAGTCGAAGCGCGCACAGGGGCCCTTCGTGCCGGTCAACGTCGGGGCGATTCCCGAGACGCTGATCGAGAGCGAGCTCTTCGGCTACCGGCGCGGAGCGTTCACCGGAGCCACGCAGGATCGCCCCGGCCTGCTCGAGAACGCCGACGGCGGGACCCTGTTCCTCGACGAGATCGCCGAGATGCCGCTCGCCGCGCAGGTGAAGCTCCTCCGCACCCTCGAGACGAACGAGGTGCGGCGTCTGGGCGACAACTCCACCCGGCTCGTGAACCTGCGCGTCATCGCGGCGACCCATCGCGACCTGCGCGCGCTCGCCGACGCCGGGAAGTTCCGGGAAGACCTCTACTATCGCCTCAACGTCGTGCAGATCGAGCTGCCCCCCCTGCGCGAGCGGCCCGAGGACATCGGACTCCTGGCGTCGTACTTCCTCGAGAGCGCCGCCGGGCGGCAGGGGCGCAAAGGCATGCACTTCTCGCCCGAGGCCATGGCAACCCTCGTCAAGTACGACTACCCGGGGAACGTGCGGGAGCTCGAGAACGCGATCGAGCACGCCGTCACGCTCGCCGAGGGCGACGAGATTCGGCCCGCCGACCTGCCCGCGGCGGTGCGCTACCCCCGCATGCTGCCCCGTCACGTGGAGGAGCCTCCGCGGGCCGCTGCGGGCTCCGCGGCGCCCGCGGCCGCCCTGCCTCCCGGACAGGATCCGCGCGACGCGTGGTCGCTCGCCGACGTCGAGAAGGAGCACGTGCGCCGGGTGCTGGCGCTCCATCGCGGCAATGCCACCACGGCCGCGCGGCAGCTCGGCATTTCACGCACCACGCTGTGGCGGAAGCTGCGCGAGTACGGACTCCGCCGCACCGGCGGATGACGATGGCCTCCGAGCGGCGCTACTACGACGACGCCTACACCACGCGCTTCGAATCCCGCGTCGTGGAAGAGGGCGAGCGCGACGGGCGACCCGTGGTGGAACTGGCCTCGACGTACTTCTACCCCGAGGGCGGCGGCCAGGTCGCGGACCGCGGCACGCTTGGCGCGTCGAACGTCGTGGACGTCCAGGCCGACGACGAAGGGCGCGTCTGGCACGTGGTGGACGCCCCGCTCGCGGCCGGAGTCACGGTCCCGGCGCAGGTGGATTGGACCCGACGGTTCGACTCCATGCAGCAGCACACCGGGCAGCACGTGCTCTCCGCGGCGTTCGAGCGCATCGCGAAGGCCGCCACCCTCTCCTCGCATCTGGGCGAGGAGCGCAGCATCATCGAGGTCCCCCTCGCCGACGCCGGCTGGCGGCTGGCGCGCGACGTGGAAGCGGCCGCCAACCGGATCGTGTGGGAGGACCGTCCGGTCGAGCGCCACTGGGTGGGTGAGGAGGACCTCGCACGCTTCGCGCTCCGCAAGCCGCCGCCCGCGGAGCGCGCCGGGTCCGGCGGGCGGATCCGCATCGTCGAGATTCCGGGCTGGGACGTCTCGGCCTGCGGGGGCACGCACACCCGGCGCACCGGCGAAGTGGGAGCGATCAAGATCGTCCGCTGGGAGAAGGCGCGCGGCAACCTGCGCTTCGAGTTCCTGTGCGGGGCCCGCGCGCTCGACGATCACGCCTGGCGCACCGAGGCCCTGGTCGAAAGCGCGAGGCGGAACACGCTCAAGGACCGCGACCTGATCGAGCACCTCGAGCGGGCCCTGGCCGAGCGCGACCAGCTGCGCAAGCGGCTCCAGGAGCTGACCGAGCGCCTGCTGCTGGCCGAGGCCCGCGAGCGCGCGGGCGATCCCCCGCGCCCGGTCACCGACTTCGCGGCCGAGCGGCCGCGCGACGAGGTGCGGCGCTTCGCACTCAAGTGCCTGGAGGTCGGGGCCCCCTGGGTGGTGGCCGGTGCGGGTGCGCCGGAGCCCACAGTCGTTGCGGCCCGGCAGAAGATCCTGCCGCTCGATCTCAAGGCCCTGGTGCCGGGGCTGCTCGAGCGCGCGAAGGGCCGCGGGGGAGGCAGCCCCGACATGGTCACGGTGGCGGCGGCCGACGCGCTTGCCGCCGAGGAGGCGTGGAGATGGATCGTCGGTGAGATCAACGCGCTCGGCGCGCCGTGATGAGATCCGCGACTCCTTCCGCGGCTCTCGCGCTGAGCCTGGCCCGCGCGTGCCCCAGCCGGGCCGCACAGGCGGACAAGGGTCAGCGGCCGCGGGGCCTGCGGGGTTTCTTCGCGGGGCGCGAGGCCCTGGCAGTGGATTTCCTGGTCGCCGGCTTCTTCGGGGCCGGCCTGGGCGCGGGACGCACGCCCTTCGGTGACGTCCTCGCGACCGGCTTGGGAGCCGGCTTCGGCGCGGGCTTCGACGGGGGCTTCGGCGCGGGCTTCTGGCCCGGCTTCTGCGAGATCACCGCCTGCTTGATCTCGGTCGAGCGCATCTTGTAGTCGAAGTCCGGCAGCATCACCCGGGGCACGGTGCGACCCAGGAAACGCTCGATCGCCGCCAGGTCCCCCTGCTCCTCGGGGCTCATGAGGGTGAACGCGTCGCCCGGCGTGATCTGAGTCGTGCGCCCGATGCGGTGCAGGTAGTCCTCCGCCCGATGGGGCACGTCGAAGTTCACCACGTGCGAGATGCCGTCCATGGGGATCCCCCGCGAGGCGAGGTCGGTCGCCACGAGAATCTGCACGCGCCCGCGCTTGAGGTCGTTCACCGCGCGTTCGCGCTGCATCTGGTTGTCGGTCCCGTGGAGCGACGCCACGCGGTGGCCGCGGCGCTCGAGCTGGCGCGCCAGCTGGTCGGCCACCTGCCGCGTGATGGTGAACACGATGACGCTCCGCACTTCGTTGCGGGTGAGGATCTCGTTCAGGAGGTGCGCCTTGAGCGCGCGCGGCACGGGATAGACGGCCTGCGTGATCCCGGCGGCCGGCTTGCTCGGCGGCGCCAGGTCCACGCGCAGGGGCTCGACCAGCGCCTCCTTGGCCAGTCGGTTGAGCTCCAGCGGCATCGTCGCCGAGAACAGCAGCGTCTGTCGCGTCTCGGGAAGAATCTTGAGGATCCGGCGCAGGTCCGTGGCCGAGCCCATGTCCACCATGCGGTCCGCTTCGTCCAACACCAGGATCTCCACGTCCTCGAAATTGAGCACCTGGCGCCCGTGGAGTTCGAGCAGCCGCACCGGCGTGGCGATGAGCAGGTTGACGCCCTCCTCGCGCAGCAGCCGTTCCTGTCCCCCGATCGGCGCGCCCTGGAACACCGCGCTCACGCGCACGTGAGTGAAGCGCGCGAAGACTCGGGCGGCCGCCTCGATCTGGGCGCACAGTTCGCGGGTCGGCACCAGTACGAGCGCGCGCAGGCGGCGCGGGCCCTCGATGAGACGCGTGAGTGTGGGGAGCAGGTATGCCGCGGTCTTGCCGGTCCCGGACTGCGCCGCGCCGATCAGGTCGTTGCCCTTGAGGATGATTGGGATCGCCTTGCGCTGAATGGGGGTGGGCTCGACGAAACCCGCTGCCCTCACGCCTTTGACGAGGATCGATGGCAAACCCAGGGTCGCGAACGGCACGGAACCTCCAATGTCCAGGGACGCGCGGCCCGCGAAATGCCCGCGAGCCACGAGGGGGGTGTCGAAACGGACGGAGATTAAGGGTCGCGAGTGTCCCGGGCAATGCCAATTACGACGCGCGCTCCATCCGCTTTCCACGCCCGCCCTGGCACCGGGGGCAGAAGAAGGTGCCCATATCAGCGGAGGAACACGAACCGTCCCGTCGTCACGCCCTGCGGCGCATCGATGCGATAGAAGTACATGCCCGGAGACAAACGCTCTCCGTTGTCGGCGATTCCATCCAGCGCCAGGTGATGGGTTCCCGCCGCGGCGTCTGCGGCATCAAGCAACCGCCGGACGCGACGACCCGTGAGATCCAGGACATCGACACGGAGCATCCCCGGCCGCGAGGTGGTGAAGCTGAGCCTGCCTCGCGACCGGAAGGGGCTCGGGTGTACCGCGGCTCGGAGTGGAGTCGGGTCACTCGGCGGGGAGGTGCCCTCTTCGGGCCCCAGAGCTGGCGTGCCGACGCCGACCGACCTGGTCACGTCCCGGATCGAGATGTTGTCGACTAGAAAGACCTCTCCCGCGATCCGTGGAGAGTCGACAACCTGAAAGTCCACCGTCGAGCCCCCGGAGGCCGTGACGTGGTCCACCGTCAGCATCTGCCACTGGGGCGACAACGGAACATCCGCGGAGTTCGTGAGCCCGACCCGCACGCCGTTCAGGTACTCGCGGACCACGAGCCTCGAGGCGCCGAGGCTGGCCACCGACCTCACCCAGGCGGTGAAGCGGTACCGCGTCCCCGCGGCGGGGATCGTGAGCAGCCAGTTGGGACTGTCGTTCACGCCAAACTTGGACGTGGAGGTCTGGGGCCCCGTGATCTCCAAGGCGTACTCACCGTCGAGGCCGCCCTGGACGCGCACCAGGGTGGCTCCCAGGTAGGGGCTCCAGCCACCGGTGTCCTGCTCGAAGGAAGGGTTCCCCGCCAGGTTGGGTGGAGGGGGTGGCGCCGCCACCCCCCCGAGCGTGATGGTCTGGGAAGCTTGGCTGCGGTTGCCGCAGGCGTCGGTCGCGGTCCAGGTCCGGGTCACCGAGTGGTCCTGCGGGCATGTTCCCGGCGTGCCCACATCGACGAACGATAAGCTCGGGCTGGGGTCGCAGAGATCACTCGCCGTCGGATCGCTGAACTGAGGGGTGGCCGGGCACTCGATGGTCTGAGGCCCGCCGACCCCCGAGATCACCGGTGCGGTGTTGTCCTCGACCGCGATGGTCTGGCTGCACGAGGCGTTCCGGCCGCAGGCGTCGGTCGCGGTCCAGGTGCGGGTCACCGAGTACGCCTGGGGGCAGATCCCGGGCGTGAGCTCGTCCACGAACGTCAGGCTCGGGTTCGGGGCGCAGGCGCCGCTCGCGCTCGGTGGCGGGAAGCTGGGCGCCTCCGGGCACTCGATGGTGGTAGGCCCGCCACACTCGATCGACAGAGGGACGGACTCGAAGGGCCCCAAGTCCGGCGCGCTGCCGTTGTAGGCGGTGGGGGGCAGGTCCAGCACCGTCTCGCCCTTCCACTGGAAGGACGACGTGCCGGCGTCGATCGCCGGGCTGTCGAGCGCCGACGCCCCGTCGGCGCCGAGCCGCGGATCGGCCCGCAGGATGTGCGCCAGGTCGACGTTGCTCTGCTCGTAATCGGTCCCGTTGTTCCAGAACAGGTTGTACGAGGCGATGGAATTCCCCCCCACGCGCCGCAGCGCGCTCGACTGCGTGCCGGCGAAGATGTTGTTGAGCGCGATGACGTTGGCCCCGCCCACGAACCCGTTGCGCTCGGCCATGAACGTGTTGTGGATCAGGAACACCCGCTCCGGGATCGCCTCGCCGCTGAGGTTCTCGACCGTCTTCCCGTCCCCCATGCAGCCGACGGCGGCGTCGTCGTTTCCGCTGAAGAGGTTGCGCTCGATCCGGATCACGCGGTTGGACACGTCCGGATAATCGATCAGCTGGATCCCGTCTTCTCCGTTGCCGGTGATGCGATTGCCGATGATCTCGGTGGTCAGCGTCGGGCCGGTGTAGACGTGGAGGCGAAACTCGACGCCGTCGTCGCGGTTGTCACGAATCGTGTTGTCGAGAATCCTCACGTTGACCCGGCCATTCAGGTCGATGCCGTCATCCCGGTTGTTGGCGAACAGGCTGTTGCTGAACGTGCCGCCGCCACCGCTGGTGTAGTCCACGCCGTCCCCGTTGCCGACAATGCGGCAGGACGAGATGTCCACCATGGAAGCCGAAAGGACTCCGTCGTTCCCGTTGGAGATGGTCAGGCCGATGACGGCGCTGCCGTGGGCATTGGCCCCGAACTCGATGACCGCGCCGCCCTTGCAGCCCGAGCGATCTCGGCACACGTCGACCCCGACCCCGTTCAGGATCGTCTGCCCGACGTAGGCCGTATCTCCGGTGGTGAGGAACCACGACGCCAGCCGGACCGACTTGCCGTCCACGAACGCGCCCCCCTGGTGGGTGCCGGGCGCGACCAAGACAAGGTCTCCGTTGCTCGCGGCATCGATGGCCGCCTGAACGGTCGGCTGATCCCGGGGAACCTCGACGGTGGCAGCCGGGAGAGGGCTCGAAACCACCGTTTCGAGGAGAAACAGGAGGAGAAGGATCGAAGAGAGGCGGGGGACGCGGTGCAATCCGCACCGCGGGTCGTGGCCCATCGGCCGGTGGTCTCCAGAGAGGCCATCCGTGGCGCAGCATTGTGGCGCCCGGACCATCGGCTCGAGGTCGTTCGCCTGTCAGCGCCGAAGCGCGGGAATCAGGCCCTCACAACGCCCAAAAGGGTATCACAGGTAAGTGCTGAGTCCACAACGAAGTTCGGTAGCCGGGGTGCCGGGCCCGGGGGCGCCAGGCAGAGGCGGGGTGTCGAAACGGACGAAGATCAAGGGTCGCGAGTGTCCCGGGCAATGCCAATTACGACGCGCGCTCCATCCGCTTTCCACGCCCGCCCTGGCACCGGGGGCAGAAGAAGGTGGAGCGCTGCCCCTGGACGATCCTCCGGATGGCTCCGCCGCAGCGCCGGCACGGTTCCCCGCCGCGGTCGTAGACGAGCAGCTGGTCGCCGTAGGTGCCTGGCTCGTTCCAGAGCGTGCGGTACATGCTGAATGTGGTCCCCATGCGCGCGATGGCCTCGTTCAGCACCGCGGTCGTTTCGCGCGCGAGCGCGTCCCACGCCTCGCGCGGGACCGCACCGGCGCGGCGGCGCGGGTCTACGCCCGCGCGGTGGAGGATCTCGCTCGCGTAGATGTTGCCAATCCCGGCGATTCGCCGCTGGTCGAGCAGGAAGCTCTTCACCGGCAAGCGTGCGCCGCAGGCCACGGCGTGAAGCTGCGAGCCCGTGGGCGGCGTCGCGATCGGATCGGGTCCGAGGACCCGCAGTGCAGGGTCCCGGGAGAGCTTCGAGGTCTCCACCAGGCGCAGGAGCCCGAAGCGACGCGGATCATGGAACCAGAGCTCCGTCTCGTCGTCGAACCGCGCCCGCAGGTGGACGTGCTCCATTGCGCGCGCCGGCGGATCGTCGAAGAACAGCCAGCGCCCGCTCATGCCCAGGTGGGAGAGCAGAGTGAGCCCGCCGTCGAGATCCAGGAACAGGTACTTGCCATGGCGCCGGAGGGCGGCGACGGTCCGGCTTTTCAATCGCCGCGGGAGGGTCGCTGGAACCCGTTCCCTGAGCTTCAAGCCGGAGAGCCGGACCGACGCGAACCGGCGCCCGAGGATGGTGGCTTCGAGGTTGCCGCGGATGGTCTCGACTTCGGGGAGTTCGGGCATGGCGTCACGCTAGGGGCCGGCCGGAAGGGGGTCAAGAGAGGGTCCCGGACGTCGCCGAGCAGGAACGTCGTTGCCATGAGTGTTGACCCCTGCGGGGCGCGGCAGTAGCGTCTATGGTCCGGGTCGGCAATATCCCCGCCGGGAACCGGATCGGGGCCGCCATAGCCAGCGCTGATTCCTCCAGCCTTCCAAGTGCCGATTCGCGTAGCTTGGACGACAGGGTGACGCTGGCCGTGTCCCCGTTCCGTAATAGGCCGACATGACCCCTACCCATCCGGACGCAGGCAACCCGAAGCGCGGATCCCGGCGCCCGGACGCACGGCCGCTCTCTCAGGTTTCCACCGCCCCCCTTGAGAGGCCCGTGCGTGCTCGCAGCCGCGCGGGCCGGGCACGACCCGACGCATCCGACTTCGAGGCATCCGATGTCCCGGAATCTCAGGTTTCCGGAGGATCGCTGGTCGGGCAACGGGTCGGTCGATACCGGATCGTTAGGTTGCTCGGCCGTGGAGGGATGGGAGAGGTCTGGAAGGCGAAGGACGAACGCCTTGACCGCACGGTCGCGCTCAAGTTCCTGGCCAAGGACCTGGCGCTCTCACCCCAGTCACGGCAACGCTTCCTCCGAGAAGCTCGCCTGACCTCGCGGCTGAATCATGGCGGAATCGCGGCTGTCCACGACGCGGGGGAGACCGACGGGCAGCTCTACATCGTCAGCGCCTACGTGGACGGCTGCACGCTGAGCCAGAAGCTGGGCGACGGTCCGTTGTCCATCACCGAAGCGGTCCGTATCGGCTCCGCGGTCGCGGAGGCGCTCCAGCATGCCCACGATCACGGGGTGATTCATCGCGACATCTCCACCCGCAACATCATGGTGGGGCGCGATGGCCACGTCACGGTGATCGACTTCGGGCTCGCCCGCCTCCGCAATGAGGCCTCGACGCGACTGACGCCCTCCGGGGCGGCGTGGGGCACCGGTCCCTACATCGCGCCGGAGGTCATCAAGGATCACGAGGCCGGGCCGCGAGCCGACGTGTACTCGCTCGCCGTGGTCCTCTACGAAATGCTCACCGGTGCGCCGCCCTTCGAGGCGCCTGCTCTCGAGGCGATGGTCAACATGATCTTGAACCAGCCACCCGAACCCCCCAGCAAGCGCCGGCCAGACGTGCCCGCCAGGCTGGACCGCATCGTGCTCAAGGCGCTGGCCAAGGAGCCGGCCCGGCGGTACGCGAGTGCGGGGGCGATGGTCCGGGGCCTCGAGGGGCTCGGGCTCCAGCACGGAACGACCGCTCCACCACCGGACCCCAAGCCTCGACATCGGGAGCGATCTCACGCCGCCCAGCCACCGGCTTCGAAGCTCCTGATGGTGCTGCCCTTCAAGGACGCGAGCCCCGGGGGCAGGCGCCCGGCCAGGGCTCAGGTCTTTGCCCGAGGGCTGGCCGAGACCGTGAGCGCGCGCCTGGCGCGCGTGCCCGGGGTTCACGTCATACCGCCATCGGCCCTGCCGTCGCGAACGACGTCGGGGACGGATCTCATGAAGGTCGGGCAGGAAGTGGGCGCGAACCTGATCCTGTGTGGATCGGTTCAAAGGGTCGGTCAGCAGATACGCGTCGGGTTTTCGCTCGTCGGTCCTCAGCGCGTGCAGCTGGCCGGTGACACGCTGGACGGAGCCATGCGCGACATCCTCGATCTCGAGGACCAACTGGTGCGGCGGATCGCCCGGTGCCTGGAGCTCGAAACTCCTTCGGTTCCTGCGGTCCGCAAGGAGGAGCTGCGGGATCCGGCGGCCCACGAGCATTACCTTCAGGCACTGGGGTACCTCCAGCGGTACGAGAACGAGGCCTCCGTGGATGGCGCCATCCGGCTACTGGAGAAGCTGGGCAACTCGGACGGCCACGATCCACGGGTGCACGCCGCGCTGGGCCGGGCCTACCTGGCAAAGTACAGGCTCACCTTCGAACCGGAGTGGGAAAAGCGCGCAGCGACCGCGTGCAAGATGGCATTGCGGCTCGATGCGAACCTGCCGGAAGTCCTCGTAATGCTGGGGGAAATTCGCCGAGAAACAGGACGCCACGGAGAGGCGATCCAGGACTACCGACGTGCACTCGCGCTGCGACCGGACTACCCGGAGGCGGCGGTCCAGCTGGCATGGGCCTACGAGGCAATCGGGGAGGTGGGGAAGGCCGAGAAGGTTCTTCAAGAGGCGATCGCTCGCCGACCGGGCTACTGGAGCCTTCACAACAAGCTCGGATTTCTCTGCGACAACCAGGCGCGTTACGAGGAGGCAGCCAGGGCCTGGCGCCGGGTGATCGAGCTGACGCCGGACAATGCGCGAGGGCATTACAACCTGGGAAGCACCTACTACCACCTCGGCCGCTATCGCGAAGCCATCGAGGCCTACGAGCGCTCGCTCGAGATCCGGCCGGACCCGAACGCCTACACGGGTCTTGGTACCGTGTACTTCTATCTGGGCGATCGCGACCGTGCGGTGCAGGAACTGGAGAAGGGCAGGGATCTCAGGCCGGCCAGCCCCAAACTGTGGGGCAACCTCGCCGATGCGTATCGTTGGACGCCAGACCTCGAGCACAAGGCGGGCCCCGCCTTCGACCGCGCGATCGCGCTCAGACGCAGGCAACTCACCCTCAACAAGAGGGACGGCAAGGGCTGGGCAGAGCTCGGAAACTGGCTCGCCAAACGCGGACGGTTCAAGGAAGCCGTCACGGCGATCAAAAAGGGGCTCGAGTTCGCACCGCACAACGTCAACTGCCAGGCCCTTGCCGTTCGCGTGTTCCACCTGACGGGGGACCGGGTGTCGGCTCTCGAGTGGCTGGAGAAGGCCCTGCGCAAAGGCTACCACGTGGCGGAATTCGAGCGGGACCCGGAGCTGGCGACACTCCGTGAAGACCCTGGTTTTCAAGCGATCGTCCGGAGGGCACGTGGCGGAAAGACGGAGATCTGAAGGACATCATGCGCTGAGCGATCGGTGGAGCGTTCACAGCGCCCGATCGAGGAGAGGGATGGTGGTAGTCCGCACTGACATGGACGTGTTTCGAAGCAGCTCGCATTACATCCATCGGAGGTGAAACATGTCAGCCAAGCAGGTGATCATCATTCTGCACCCCGACTTCACGGCGTCGGCGGAGCCCCATCGCGTGCCCGTCAGCAAGAGGGCGCTCGAGGAGGTCTGCTGGAGGTGCCCCCAGGGTTGGGCAAGGATCCAGTTCATCGGCGGGTCCCCGTTCGAGAGTGATTTCTTCATGGTCCCGGCCCGGGGTTCGGTTTGCTCGGGGCCAGTGACCAACGGTGTTCCCGGCCAAGTCTACAAGTACAGCATCGTCGGAAAGATTGCTGGACAAAACCGCGATTATGTCGCCGACCCCGAGGTCGAAGTCGACCCCTAGCAAGCAAGGGAAGAGGTGTGCAGAAGCGGCGGCCGGCGATCTCATCGCCGGCCGCATGGCAACCGGCCGCGCAGGACGTCGTAGAACTGGAGCGAGTCCGTGGGGTCCACACCGTTGGGATAGATGACGAACGCCCCGAGGGGATCGGAGTGCCTCCGGCGTCGAGCGGTCCGCGCAGCAGATCGAGCCCCACCGCAGGGCCCGCGGCCCCGAGGGGCCCCGCCCTCGAAAACGGCGGTTGCGACCGTGTATTGACTCACTTCATCGACGGAGCTTAGGCTTGCCCCCGTCAGGCCGGAACCCGACTCAGGGAAGTAGTCCACCGAGCCCCTGACTGCCCGATAGGCCGGCGCTGGCTCACCTCAAGCGCGACGCCCCCCCCGACGCTGGGGGGGATCGACGACGCGGCGGAACGCGCCTTCGACGCCGGCCTCGCGGTGGTCGCGGCGGTCGGGAACAACGATGCCGGTTGGACCTGCGCGAGCATGGACGCCTCCGCGACGGCGTGTTCGCCACCCCCGTTGGCGCCGAGCCCCACGCAGCTCGCCGTGCCGGCAAGCTCCCGTCGGGTCATGGCGGTGGGCTGCTTCGATGTTCGCAACATGTGCTGCCTGATCAGCCAGAGGTGGGGTCGGACGAACGACGGGCGATTCAAGCCCGACATCCAGCTCCCGACGAACTTCTATACCGCCGGGAACAAGGCCAGCACGGGATCGGGGGACGACTGCGCGCTCCAATCGTTCTCCGCAACCAGCGGAGCCACGGCCTTGGCGGGAGGCGCGGCCGTCGTCCTGCGGAACTTCATGAGCGGTCTGTCGAATCAGCCCAGCGACCCCGGCCACATCTACGCCATGCTGATCCTGTCCGGGGATGAGAGCGGACCGTTCGACGAATCCTATTCTCCCCCCTCCTCCACCGGTTCCGGGTACAAGCCGTACAAGGGGGAGAAGGGGGCCGGGAGAGTCGAGCTGCCTCTCGACGCTACGGTGCTGCATGTGGAGAAGGGCGAAGTGGACGAGACCCGCATGTTCGAGATCCCCATCGACGTTCCCCGGAACTGGACCGGCACGCTCGAAGCCGCCGTCTGGTGGCCCGAAGTCCAGGAGTTCGACTCGTCCGGGAACGAGATCAACACGCACAACGACATCGATCTCCATGTCCTTGATCCGGGCGGGAACCTGGTGTCGACAAGCACGGTTGACGGCGTGTTCGAGCGCTGGG
>Ga0247727_10015643_pt1 | contig 12398 bp, 10 predicted proteins | sample WisWelCaveWW1625_FD_202498 | JGI IMG/M metagenome (GOLD analysis project Ga0247727, IMG submission 202498) | Biofilm microbial communities from Wishing Well Cave, Virginia, United States - WW16-25 | ecosystem: Environmental > Aquatic > Deep subsurface > Groundwater > Cave microbial mat | place... | reverse complement strand
GTGGCAGTCGAGCCCGTTCCCCTCGACCGGATCCTTCACCCGACCCCCGAAACCAAGGCGAAACCCAAACCACAATCTGTAGGGGCTACCTGAGTGAAGCAGATACCCACCTTCCCGTATTCGACGCGGCGCGCCCGATTGCGCTGCAGTTGCGAACTTCGGCGGGTGTGAAGACCATCCGGGTTCGCTTTCCTTCCGACGAGGAGTGGACCGAGCGCCAGCGGCGGCGCAAGGTGATCATCAAACAGTTGGGCCGTGGCGTCTCCGAGACGATTATCGCCAACGGCGAAGACGCCGACGGCGCGCTGCTCGCCAAGATTCGCGCGCACGAAGAAGACGCGCCCGAGGTGGATGCTTTCGAAGCCAGCCGAATCATCGAGCAGTTGAGCCAGGCCGACGTGGACGACGTGGTGCAGACCGGAGACGCCTTCCGCGTGACGCTCCGCGTGCTCGGCGGGACGGTGACGCATGTGCTGAAGATGGCCTCGGCGAAAGACATCACCGAGTACCGCCGCGGCTTCGCCCGTGTTCTCGACCTGCCCTACAACCGCCAGGAACTCACCATCAACCTCGCGGCCGCTGGTGCGCTCTACAAGAAGCTGATCACGACCACCGAGGGTTATTCTGGTGACGCGCCGATCATGCACCAGGCGGTTGCCGTGAAAGCGGCCATCGACGCGCTCGACGCCGGATTCCAGGAGCCGGGCGACCCAAACTCGTAGGCGGCCCGTGGCCCGAGCAGCCATCCCTGCGATTCCTGGTGCACTGGGCCCTGCGCAGGGATGAACTCTGCGACCCGAAGCTGTGTCCCGATGCGCCTGACAACGGTGACCGGTGTGACCACTGTCCGCTCGATAAGCTCGACGGGGCGCAGTCGTCGGAGGCCGGCCTCCTCATCCGGCGCGCTTTGGATCTCCGCGCGGCGCTGAAGCTGGGCATACACCTCGGCCTCGATGACATTCGCGCGGATGAGTTCTACGCGATGCTGACCCTCGAAGACGAACGCGACAAGCTGGACCGCGAGCAGTTGAATCCCCATGGCCGATAACAAACTCGAACTGGTCGTCACCGTCGAGGTGGACAAAGCCAATCAGTCCATCAAGAGCGTCAACGCCAGTCTGTCGAGCATGGAGGCGTCCGCCACAAAGAGCGCAAAGGGAGCGACCCAGGGTATCGACGGCATGACGGCGGCCATGGTGAAAGGCGCGACGGCGGGAAGCTTGTTCGCCGACGCGATCAAGAGCGCTCTTGCCTGGGGGAAGGAGTTCACTGTTGGTTCGGTCATGATGGCGGCTGAGAATGCCAAGGCCGAAGCTTCCCTCAGGGCGCTGGCGACCGCGCACGGTGTGGGTGCAGCCGCAGCGTCGAAGCAGGTGGCCGCAATCGAGGAAATCGGCTTCGAGTTCACGGAGGCTGCGCATGCCGTTCAGCGCCTCATCGTCGCCGACATGGACCTCGCAAAGGCTGAGGGTCTTGCCAAACTCGCCAAGGACGCGGCGGCGGTTCAGAACGTCTCTGCTGGCGAGGCGATGGAGGCCATTGTCCTCGCCATCGAGTCGGGCGCGTCGCGCGGCCTACGGACGTTGGGACTGTTCGCCGACTTCCAGAAGGAAGCCCAGATTAGGGAGCTTCAACTGGGCCGCGCATTGACGGAGACCGAGGAGAAGCAGATCCGCTACAACGCAGTGATGCGCGAGGGCGCGAAGATCCAGGGTGCGCACGCGGCCGCCTCGCAGACGGTCGAAAGGCCCTCGCGGCGCTGAGACTCGCCAGCCTGAACCCCTACGCGCTGCTCGCCACTGGCGTCGTGGCGGCGGGCGCCATCGTCTACAACAACTTCAAGAACACCCAGGAACAACTCCAGGCCCGCTTCGACGAGATGCAGCAGCAGGCCCTCCGCAAGCAGCTTGCCAGTGGCAAGACGAGTGTCGCGGAGCTGCGGAAGCAGGGAATGACGGACGACCAGATCCGGGAACTCATTACCGGAAAGCAACTGTTTCCGGGCGAGCAACCTTTTGATTTCGGTGGTCCGAAGTTCACCATTTCGACAGCAGGCAAGGCCGACAGCGAGCCGGACCTCGAGGCGCTGAAGCGCGCCGCCGAGATCCGCAAGCGACAGGCCGAGGTGGAAAGGGAGTCGCGACAGGCCGCTATTGACGCCGGCGTCAGGGGTCAAGCGGGCTTCGCTCGCGAGATCGCGGAGGTGAACGCACAGATCCAGAAGTGGACGACATTCACCGACGACAGGGGAGTCGAGCAGCGGATCGCGTTGACGCGCACGGCGTGGCAGAACGTGCTCGATCAGTTGTCGAACCGGTGGACAACGTTCAAAGAGAAGCTGCTCAAGGACAATCGCGAGCATATTGCCGAGTACCTCAAGGACGAGGAGGAAGCCGCCAGGAAGCGGCTGGAGTTCGAGACCGAGTTGTTCCAGCGGAGGCTTCAATACAACGAGGAGATCGCGCGACGGAACTTCGAACACCTCGAACGGTTGCTTGGTGTCGAGGAACAGCGCGCTGGAATCAACCGCGACACGCGACTCCGCGCTGTCGAGGCGGTAGATGCCCAGACCCTCGAACAGAAGGCCGCAGTCGAACAGCGAAAGGCCGCAATCGAGGTGGACTACCTGGAGCGCGTCCACGAGATCAAGATGCGCCTCTTTGATCTTGAAACCTCGCGCATGGTGCTGGAGGAGGAGGCGAACCTCAAGCGGGTCGGGTATCGCGCCGACGAGGTCAAGGCGAGGATCGGGGAACTCAGTCAGCAGCGCGAGGAGATCCGGCACGCCAACCAGGAGGGCACCGACGCGGCCATCGACGCCGCGCGCCAGAACGCCGCCAACCGGACGGCGGGGATGATCCGCGACCACAACCGGCAGGTCTTCGACTCCTTCAAGCGGCAGGCGGAAGGCGTCTTCGATGCGCTTCTCACGAAGTCGCAGTCCATCTGGTCGGCCATCGGGAACTCTTTCAAGACCGCGCTGCTGACCGCGATCAAGGACGTGGTCTCCTCGCGCGTAGCGGCCATGCTGATGCAGTTGTTCACCGGCCAGAAGGTGTCTTTCGCGTCCGGAGGATCGGGTGGCGGCATCCTCGGTGGGCTTGGCGGCGTGTTGGGCGTCGGCGCGATCCCCGTGTTCGGCGCAGGCGGGGGCGGGTTCAGCGGCGGCGGGCAGATTCCCGGCGGCGCGGCTCGTGGATGGGGCACTCCTCCGTTCATTCCCACTGGCGGCGGAAGTGGCGGCGTGGGTGGCTTGGCGAGTGCGGCGGGGACCGGCGGGTTGTTCTCCAAGGCGGGTTTGGCTGGCACGGTCGCGAACCTGAAATCCTTCCTTGGGATTGGCGGCAGCGTGCAGTTGGCCCCGGGCGTGGCAACCACCTGGCAGGCGGCGACTCTCAGCCAGAAGCTCTCTTCCATCGGCAAGTCGAACGCGGCGCTGATGGGAGGCGCACTGTTGGCGCTCGATGGACTGCGGCGCGGCGGATGGCTCGGCGTCGGCGAGACGACGGCTGGCGGCGCGCTGATCGGGTTCAAGTATGGCGGTCCCCTGGGCGCGGCGATCGGCGCGGGGATCGGGTTCGCTGCCGGCATCGTGCGCCTGTTCGTGAAGGGCGCTCAGGAGAAGGCCCGCGAGAAGATTAAGGCGACCTATGGCGTTGATATCTCCGACAAGGGAATCCTGAAGCAGATTGTCGATATCGCAAAGCAGGGCTTTGGCGGCAACCTCGATGTGGCGATCAGGGGCCAACAGATCCGGGACCTGGTGCAGTTGTACGCCATGAGCACCGGCCAGAAGCCGACCGGCATGCCTGCCACCGCGCGTCCCCTCGATCTGGTGCAGTCCGGAGGCTCGCTCTTCCAGTCTGCCGGGTTCGCAAACGGGACCGCTCTCCCTGGCTTGGGGGGTCTGCCGACGCTCGACCGGATCGGCGGCGGCGCGGCGTCCGGTGCTGGAGGCGTCGTAATCCAGTTGGACGGGCCGGCGACCACCGCTCTCCTGCGCGGCGAGGCGGTGCAAGCCATCGCGGACAATCCGCGCGCCGTTCAAGGCGCGACGATGAGCGCTGCGCGGTCCAATTCCGGGCGGCGGCAGATGGCCACGCTCCAGATGAGTCCTGGACTGCTGACCTCGTAGCCCCATGCCAGGCTCTATTCAGAACGCCGCGCCGGCGACGGTGCTGCCGCAAACCCTGTGCCGCGCGTTCGTGCGGGCGCAGGAGTACCCGGTCATCGAGAACGAGTACCGGAACGGAGAGTCGCAGCGCTCGGTCCCGGTGAACAACAGCAGGAAGCGGTGGCGGCTGGCGAAGCGTCTGCCGCCCACGCCGTTACAGGCGCTACGCGATTTCTACGAGGCGAGGAGCGGACCAACCGAACCGTTCTACTTCTACGATCCCTACGAGACCAGCCCGAAGTTCTCGTGGGACCCGACCGGCGCGGCCACGACCGGCAGGTACACCGTCCGGTTCGACGGCGAGTGGAGCCAGACCGTTGGCCCCGGACGCTCGGACGTCTCCATCGAACTGATCGAACTGGCCTGAGGAACCACTATGCCTGGCAAATCGCAAACCCACACCGACTCCGTCCTGAACGTCCTGCGCGGTACAACGCTGAACGGCATCGCACCGTACGTCGGCCTCTTCTCCGTGGCTCCGGCCAACGATGCTGCGGCTGGCACCGAGCTTTCCGGCAACGGCTACCAGCGGCAGTCGATCACCTTCGGCGCGCCAGCGACCGACACCGGGAACGTCCGGAAACTCTCGAACACGAACAACATCTCGTTCGGACCGGCGACTTCCGCCTGGGCGCAGGCTGTGGCCTTTGGCGTCTTCGACGCTTCTTTACTGGGACGTGCTCACCACACCCAAAACGGTTGAGACCGACGATTACGGGCAGTTCGCGCCGGGAACGCTCGTGGTGAAGGAGGATTGATGGCCATCGACACGATGGACAAGCTGATCGCCGCCATGCCCGGCCAGCACCGGCACCTGTTCAAGGCGTCGCAAACTTCCGAGGGCGCGGGCACCTGGCACTCGCTGTGGAAGGCCGCTGGAAGTCCGGGTGCGGGATCGACCCCGCCGACCGGCAACGGTCAGGTACCGACGCGTCTTACTGCTGGCGCGATCACGCTGGTGAATCCTTCCGGCGCGAACAAGCTGTATCTGGCGCGCTTCTCGTTCGCTGGCGCGACCGCAGGCACGGTGATTCTCTACGACCGCCTGTGGCACAACTCCGGCTTCAACGACCTGATGCCAACGGCGCTGATGTCGAGATCTGGGGAGAGGTCTACACCGCGATGGGCGCTACGGCCAGCGTCTTCACGGTGACGTATACGAACCAGGATGGAACCACGGGCCGATCCGCCAGCTACTCGATGCCCGCCAACGCGCTCTCGGTCGGCCAGATGTTCCCGTTCACCTTGCAGGCCGGAGACACGGGCATTCGCACTGTGACGCAGGTGCAGTTGTCCATCGCGACGGGCACCATCGGAGACTTCGGACTGGTCCTTCTACGAAGAGTCGCCGAGATTCCGATGACCGTCGTCAACGTGCTCGCGGACCGGGATGCGTTCGCTTTGGGGATGCCCGAGCTCTACACTGACGCCTGTCTGGCGCTTCAAGTAATGTGCAGCACCACGAACACCGGCATCATCCTGGGCGCTGTTGAATTCATCGAGGGTTGATGCCGGGCAATGGAAGCTACCCGAACCAATCGGGGCGCATCACGCGCGCGGCGGTCACGCTCAAACGCGATGACGGGGTCACCCAGGCCTTCGCAAAGCATTTCTTCGGGGGCGGCACTGTACACGCACTCGATGGCGTCACGTCCGGTGCCGCGACCGTCGATGCTGGCCTTGCTGTGCTGCGGATCTTCTCGGGCGCAGCAGCCGGGGTTTCCTGGGCGGCGGGCAGTCTCGGTCGTGTGCTCAAGCTGGCCGGTGACGCAAGTGGCGAGGGAACCGGAACTGGCGCAGTCGGCGTCCTGCGCAACCTGGCCGGAGTAACCGGCGCGGGATCGAGCGGTACCGGCAGCCTTTGGGCGGTCCGTGCGCTGGCCGCGACGGCGGCGGGGTTGGCCACCGTTCGCGCACAGTTGGCCGGTGTGCGTTCGCTGGCTGGCGAGGCTACCGCAACGTCGACCTTGCACGGCAAGTTAGCCGCGTTGCGCACACTGGCCGGGTTCGCGGCTGGGTGGTCGCAGATCATCGGCGTGATGCTTTCTGCTATCGGGTCGTCAACAGCCAGAACACTTTATGTCCGGAGAGAGGCCCGGACGCTGGCCGTCGGCTTCGAATACCGATCCCTTGTCGCGCGGCGCGAGGCGAGAGTGATCGCGCCACCCGCGGAGGCGCGGACTTTGGCTGTGCCAGAGGAGATCAGGAGCATCGACGCATGACGTTCACCAAGGACCCCAACGCCGTTCTCGACTACTCGGTGGACTGGTCCCGGTGGCTGGACGGCGACACGATTGCGACGAGCGTCTGGACGGTGCCAGCGGGACTCACGAAAGTAAGCGACACCAATACCACGACCAAGACTACCGCCTGGCTCTCAGGCGGCGCGGCCGACCAGTCGTACACGGTCACCAATCGAATCACTACCACCGGCGGCCGCACGGAGGACCGCTCTTTCATCCTGAAGGTCGAGGAACGCTGAGCGCCCCGCAATGCCTGACACCATCGGCAACATCACCGTTCCTGAGATCACGCCTTCCGGCGTGTTCCCTATCGTGCCGGATTACCCGCACGGTCGCGCCTGGCGTCCGGACGTGGCGATCCATCAGTTCGGCAGCGGGAACGCAAAGATCGAGCAGCGCTTCCTATTGGGGACCGGCGCGAAGCGGTTCACAGTGCGCCGCGCTTCGCTGCGCGACTCCGACCGGATCGCGCTCCGGAACTTCTTCGAATCGAAGTTCGGTGCCTACGGTGCGTTCACATACAACGCGCCCAACGACGACGGCGTCGGGACAACTGCGTACACATGCCGCTTCGCCAACGAGCCTCTGTCGTGGGAGATGGTCGCGGACCACATCTGCACAGTCGGCGTGACGCTCATCGAGATCCCGGCGGCGCCTCCCACCTATACGCTCAACTCCACGCTGACCCGCTTCCCGACGCAGGCGTTGAAGGACGCGCTGTTGTCGCAAGTCCAGCGGATCGTCCCGCTACTCAAGATCCAGCCTCTCCAGAGCGGGTACCCCGCGATCTACGTGTCCGACCGGCGTTGCACCATCGGCGGGCAGTTGTACCAGGCGCGCATTCTGGAGTTCGACGGCATCCAGCAAGGCATGGGCGGCGAGTCCGACGACGCCTCGTTTACGTTCGGGAACGCGGATCGCGTGATGCGCGACCTCGCGAATGATGTGGACCTGTACCGCGCGTCAATCGAGTTCTCCCTGTTCCACGTTGGGCAAGGCATCAAGCTCGATCTCTGGAAGGGCGATATCGTCAACTGGCCGCTCGACGCCGGCCCGGAGTTCAAGGTCACCGCAGCCGATGGCCTCTACGAACTGAACCTGCCGTACCCAACGCGCAAGATTTCGCGGACGTGCTGGAAGCACTTCAACTTTGGTCCCTGCCCCTACTCGACCGCTGGCGCTCTCGACCTGGTTCACTTCCCGAGCGCCGACGCTTCGAAGTGCGACAAGGGATACGAGACGCCGAACGGATGCCTGGCGCACGGCATGAAGCGCTACTACGGCGCGATCCTCGCGGAACCACAGGGCGTCCGCATCAAGGACAACTCGACCGGGACATGGGGCTTCGGGCGCTCTATGATCACGAGCGTCTCGATGGTCGCAGACTCCATTTACGACCAAGTGCTGCCGGAAGCGTACACCGACAGCGACATGCCGGTGAACTGCAAAGTTGCGGCGGGCCGTGACGAAAGCGATTTCTATGAGGCGATGGGCGTCGTCTGCGAAGGCCCGGTGACGTTCGGCACCGGCCATAAACTCGACGGCCAGTTTCATCACGGCTACCCAGGCACCTTTGGGCTTCGCGCGGTTCCCGGCGATGATCCCGCCGGAACGCAGGACTGGTTCTCGCTCGACCAATCGGGCGACGTGACCGGCGGCGACTGGCGCAAAGTCTTCTCCGGCAACTCCACCTACAAGGACAACTTCGCGGCCGGAACCGCCTTCCTCGTGCTCCGGCGCGGCGATGCGAAGGGACTCCAGTTGTCGAAGCCCGGCGAGCACCAGATGGAAGCCATCGTCCAGAGCGGGATGAAGGGCTGGGTCTGGACCTCGCCGGGCGTGCGCGTGTACGGCCCACCACTCACCAATCCCGTCTGGATCGCAATCAACATGCTGTTCCGCGCGCGCGGCTTGCGACTTGGCTCCGGCGCGACCACACAGCAGTTGGACCTGGTGGAGACGTTCTTCGACCTGCAAGCCGCCATCGATGCGGCTGCGATCTGCGACGAGCAAGTGACCAAGCTCGTTGGAACCGGCACGGAAACTCAGTTCAAGTTCCGGGGAACGGTGCAGGAGGAGAAGCCGCTCCGGGACTGGATTCAGGAGGTGCTGATCAACTGCCTGGGCTTCTATACCTTCTCCTTCGGGAAGCTCAAGGTTGGTGTGCGTGTGAACTCCTCGGCGGTCGAGGCCTTCACGGAGGGGAACATCCTGTTCCGCAGCCTCAAGCTCGCGCCGCTCAAGCCATCGTTCAATCACATCACCGCGCACTTCGCGGACGAGGATTTCGAGTTCGTCGCGAACAGCGTGGCGGTCTACGACGTCGACCATGCGCTCCTGCTGGCCGGCGGCGCGGGACCACAGTTCCTCAAGTCGAGCGTGAATCTCGCTGGGACGTTCTCGAAGTCGCAGGCTGGCAGGATCATCGCCATCCGTATCCGCGAGGAGCTGGGCGGCATCACGGCGGCGGAATGGAAGGCGGCGAGAAGCGTGCAGTTCCGGACCACGGTCCTCGCGATCAATTCGGAGCCGGGAATGGTCTGCTCGATGACGCATCCGGACATGCCTGGCGGCGCGGGAGAGTTCCGCGTTACCGGCTGGCGTCTGAACAACGACTACAGCATCGACATTCAGGGCCGCACGACCACGGACTCGATGTACGACCTGGTCACCGGTCCGAAGCCCGCCGACGTGACTCCCGACGACGTGCCTGAGGAGGTTCTGATCGACACTGGCGTTCCAGGGATCGTGACCGGAACGCCCAAGCTCTCCGACTACGGCACCTTCGCCGTCGACAATATGGAGGTCCTGCCCGACGCCTCCGGCAACAGCAATATCGTGGGCGCGCAGCAGGTTGCCATGGCGCTTTATTATGTGGATGAACTCGCCGCGGATCTGTGGGCCAGCCTCGACGCCGCGCTCGCCAAGGCCACCGATCCGGCGACGGTCGCCTGTACGTTGAATCCGGGTACCGCGCGCCAGTTCAAAGTGGGTGACTTCGTGGTGTTCAACGACGAGGCGAAGGACCCGGATAACAGCGGGCGGCGCTCGTTCGAGTGCGCTCAGATTGTAGGTCCGGGGAACGAAGGCGACGTGGTCCCGTCTGGCAACTTCCAGTTCCAGCGGGCGTACCCCGGTGTGCCAGCGGGTCAGGCCACGTTCGGAACGCTCCGGTGCGCGCACTTGAAGGGCGTCCGCTTCCACAAGCTCGATTTCAAGATCTTCACGTACTCCGTAAAGAAGGGCTTCTTCCGGACGCCTGGCCTCCCGGCGCGCGTCGAAGCGAAGCTCCCGTCGGCGTGCGTGGTGGCGGCGCTCGTGGGTGTGGCAAACCACTTTGGCTTTGGGCCATTCACGGTCTTTCCGCTCTCGCATCACAGCGAACCGTTCACGCCTGGCGACCGGACCTGCAACGGCGGCGCTTACACGTTCCAGATTCCCGGCGCACTGGCGGTGCAAGACACCGTGGCGATCCCGATGAAGGTGCAGGACGCCGCCTCGATCCGCTGCATCTATGCCTACCTCCAGCAGGGCACCACCGACGGCCAGTCGGCCTATCTGGTCAAGATCAGCCGCGACGACGGCGCGACGTGGGAGCCGCTTGAGTACATGGGCATCGCTCAAGCGCTGCCCACGGCCTACAAGAACACCTATGACTTCCTGGTGAACAACGAAGGTTACGGCCTACCCGCCACGCGCCGTCTGCCATACGCCGACTACGGCATCATCCTGTTTCAAGCGGTCACCGGCAGTCCCACGCCGCAGACCGTCTCGACAGCCTCGTACGGCGCGAACCGGCTTGGTCTGGAGGTTGGGCGCTTCGTCCACATCGACCTCGGCGGCGCGAATGAGGAGTATGTGCAGGTGCTCGCGGTCGATCCGGACAACCAGACCTTCGACGCGATTGTGACCGGGGACCACCTGCTCGGTGAGAGCATCCGTCCGGCCATCTGGCCGACGCCCATCATGAACGAGGGCGACGACCTTGCGTTCGATATTCTCGCGGTTGCTTCGCCGGACTCGGGGGCCGATCTCACGGTGGTAATCCAAACGTGAAAGAGATGGGCCGCGCGCAACTAAATCTCAAAGACCCCGACGACATCTTCTTTGTCGTGCGAGCACCAGTTGACCTTCACAACAAAGACGACAGCATCTGTAAGCATGAATGGGCGGTATCGTACCGAGTGGACCGCTCCAGATGACTTTGCCTCGCTTCTTGCCACGGATGCTCCGAGCTGTTGCATTAAGCTCTCAAAGTCCCCTGTTCGGGGTCCTGAGGCCTTCGGATTCGCATCAGGCGCAAACTTCATCGCAAGTATCAACCGGGTGAAGTTGCTGCCCTGCTCTGTTTTCACTTCGATCGGTTCGAGATCAACTTCTGTCATCGCCTCGAATTCAAGACGAATGCGCTCTGCAAAATCGTCGACGGTCCCAGATGGGAGTGGGGTACGTGACGCCCTTGGCGAATCTCCGCGTTTGTCTCCAATCGAAGCCCTGTGTTGAAGGTCTGCGATCATTGACTCAAAGAGCCCGCCGCCCGCAAGTGGAACAGAGCCGATCACACGTGCGATCCGCTCCAAATTACGGACAACGAGCAACGCCTGCTCCGAGGGAAGCCCCCTGGCTCCATGATGGTCGTGAAAGAACAGAGCTACGAAATCTAACAACGGAAGTAGCGGCTCAAACGAACCAATGGGGAGCAGCCACAGTCGATAGAGCAGACCAAACGAGTTGTCTAAGGCCAGTACAGCTCTTCCGCCTGTTGTCGCGACCTCCGAGATGGCGAGCGGTCGGCTAGCTCCCGCGAACTTTTCCACCAGCAGCGCCAAGAGTCGGGAGCTTCCGAGAAACTCGGCTGGAATGGTGGCTTTGCGGTATCCGTAGATATGAAGGGGCGGCAGGAGGCCTCCACCGGAATGAAGGTTTAGATTGGTTAGGATGTCGCCGTGCAAAGAAGGGAAGGGAGTGAAGGTGCCAGATCTTTTGAGTACGTCCGGAGAGTCACTCTTAGCCAGGTCTTCTGTAAAAACGTCGGGTGCCGTGTAGACTTGGTGGAGAAGTAGCGAATCACCTAGAGTGGTGAATGAGATCGTCAACTGAACTCCGGAGTCCAGTTCGCTGGACCACTCGAAAACATGCCGCGCGGTTCTCCTGGACTGGCTCAGCGTTTCTCGGATCGCACGCACAATTTCGTTGGGAACACTGAATGGTTCTCCCGCACCGGACACATCGTCGGAGTCTGAGCGGGTAAGGACGCGTGCGAAAGGATTCCTAGCGAGGACAACTTCTTCGAGGTCCTTAAGGATGGTATCCATCACGCTGGATGTCCAGTCTTCAACGATTTCGACGACTGCATGAAAGGCTCCAGACGCAGGAACCTCCCCAGAGGGATGTACCTGGAAGAATTCAGCCAACAACTCTGGATGCTGTTTTACCCAGTGGTCAAGCTCGGAGAGGCCGAGAAACTCGCAGGCGATGCCGTGATCGCGGGCGGCCGCCTCTCCCTCTCTCCGGGTCTGATCGGAAACATTGCAAGACACGAGGAATACGATACGGTGCGGGCGAGCGGGTGATTCCAGGCGCGCGAGCTTTCTGATCTCAGATCGAGCGGAGTTCGCACCGAAATTCTTGACCCGCTTGCACTGGAACGCACAAAGGACTCCATTTTGGAGCGCGACAATGTCGCGGCCCTGTTCCTTGCCTGCCGCCCCGAGGTGCTCCGCTCTCTCATAGTCAGCGCTCCTTGCGACAAGCCAGTAGCACAACCGTTCGAAGTCCGATGGGGACAGCAGATTGAACGGTAATAGATGGCTCGTACCCGTACGCTGCGGCTTTGACATGTCGCTGCCCAACTGAGAATTCACTGCTGTCCGGTTAGAAGTCGAACAGAATCAGTTGGTTGCCGTCGTCGAGTAATTCGTCTTGGGAGTTCGATGCTTGGAAGGCCTGTAAAACGGGCACCTTTTCGAAGAGCGTCACGC
>Ga0247727_10015642_pt1 | contig 12398 bp, 12 predicted proteins | sample WisWelCaveWW1625_FD_202498 | JGI IMG/M metagenome (GOLD analysis project Ga0247727, IMG submission 202498) | Biofilm microbial communities from Wishing Well Cave, Virginia, United States - WW16-25 | ecosystem: Environmental > Aquatic > Deep subsurface > Groundwater > Cave microbial mat | place... | reverse complement strand
ACAAAACTCTCCAGGGAAAGCTGATAAAACAGCGCACGTTGCGGATTCGATTCCCCCATCATCGGCAGATCCTCCTGCCGAGTATCCTACGCGATTCTAGACTGATTTTGTCAGCAGCCTGCTAAGGCATTTCCCTATCGACGACGAAAAGCGTGCGGCGCTCGACGTCATGGAAAACCATCTATCAACACGCAGCTTCTTCGTAGGCGATGCGTACTCAATTGCCGATATCGCACTCTATGCCTACACACACGTGGCGCATGGGGGTGAGTTTGATCTGACAGCTTGTCCACGGATCCGAGCTTGGCTGGAACGTGTACGCGCTCAACCCAGGCATATTCCCATCACCCAGGCATGAATCCAACCCGAGCAACCTTCTGATCGGCGCGTCTACTGCAATATCGGCTGTGGGCGGCTGGCCAACGGGTCGTGCACTACAGACCGCGCACTATTTCGCACTGGAATAAGGCTGCGGTGCAACCGCGTCGGAAATGTTGCCCGTGGAACTAGGCTGCAACCTGTTCAAAAGAAAATTGCGGAATGTCGGCTCGCTCTCTGGCATGCTCCATGGTGATAGCACACACGTTTCCATCACGATCGAGATCTAGCACGGTATTCTCGTCCAAATCTTTGGTTTCTGTGATCTCGGCCGGACGAAATTCAATATAAAGAGTGTCGGTATCTTGGAAGTATTTAATTTTCATCGCTTGTACCCTCGATCGAAAAATGCATCGTAGACAGTCTCGCCATCAAACAATAATACCATTCACTCGTTTTTGATATTGGAACAGTCAGGTCGCTTCCGGGCGTCCCGCAGCCTTTGCAACGGCGAGCGCATCCAGCTCAAGGTTTCGCCGCTGCGGATTCCTCGACGCGCCGACACCAGAGGGCGGTGCCCTTGGGCGGCGTGCCTTCGCGGGGAACCGTTCCGGGAGGGCAGGCTGCTAGTGCGGGAGCAGGCTCTGCGGACTGTTCGGTCACGGATGGCTCGATCAAGCGTTTGCTCACGCCCCCGACGGCACCGGCCCGGGAAGGCTCGTCGGAAGCGGCAGCTTTGCCGGCAATGTTTTCGACGGCCGCGGTCAGGCCCGAAGACTCCATAACCTCTTTTAATTTTTGCAGAGTGATCTGACCGTGTTTGTTCCGGATCGCCTGATTGAATGCGCTCACGTCCGCCACCAAGGCCTCGACCTCGGGTTGTGAATGCTTGAGAGTCGAGACGCCCTCTAGCACCGGTAGACCGAATAAAAGCAGGGCCAGCCCGATACCGAGCCAGTGCGGGCGCACAAAGCCGTCGTAAAAAGCGATGTAAAGAAAAACGAACACGCCCAGCACCGGCACGCCGCACAGAAGCCCCACCGTGCCCGAAAGACCGCGGTTTGCCGCCATGCGGAAAAAGGCGAACGCCAAGTACATGGCGCCCCACAACAACCACAGACCGAAGCAGAGCAGCGGCAGGCCGATTCCGATACCCAGCGTCTGCAGCAGGCTCGTCAGCACGGCGAGCGTAACGCCCGAAAGAACCCAAAAAGCCACGATGAGAGGCGAGCAGTTGCCGACGCGCAGAGCGAGATAAAGCTGAAGCAACGGAACGTAGGCCAACCAAGAGTGCGGAATGCCAACTTTGTCGGCGATCGTTTGCAGCGCATAGCTCAGCAAGATGGGGATCAGAACCGCTAGCGCGCCGCCCCAATAGATCCATTCCGACCAGCTCTCTACTCGCTCCATCCCTCGCAGTCTCCCATGCTCGAGTGCACGTCATCCACGGGAGCCCGAGCACCGTAGCCGTGTGCCGACCGGCACGGGTTCCACTTCAGGACAACATCGCCCGATTTAGAAAAAGTCCTTAGCCCGTCCTGCTTACTATCAAGAGAGGCGCCGTTCAGAAGTCTTCACCCGTGGGCAAGTGCAGCTTGCTTGCGTGTTTCACCTGACGCGCTTCGAGGATTAGGATCACGTCTTCCGCAATATTGGTGGCGTGATCCGCCACGCGCTCCAGGTTTTTGGCGACCAGAATCAGGTCAACTTCCTGGGAGGTGAGCTCCGGGTGCTCGCGAATTTCCTCGAGCGCCCGCAGAATGACTTCATCCTGTCCACTGTCCACGGCGTCGTCTCCTGCGAGCACGCGGCGGGCCTTCTCGGGATCACTTTGAGCGAAACTGTCCAGAGCGTCCGCCAATAGCGCGCTGGCATCAACCGCCAACTTCTGAAGTTTCGGCGGCAGGGTGACGGGAGGGCGCTGCGCGAGGCGGATGGCGCTCTTTGCGATGTTGCGCGAGAGATCGCCGACGCGCTCCAGGTCCGTGGCGATCATCTTGGAGCCGAGCACTTGGCGCAGATCGTCCGCTACCGGGGCCTGCAGCGCCAAGACGCGCAACACCGCCGCTTCGACGGCCAGGTCGAGTTCATCAATCGCGAGATCGTCCTGCTGTACTTCGCGCGCCAGCTCGACGGCGTGCTCGCAAAACGCGCGCAGCGCCTTGTCGAGAATGCGCTCGGCCAAGCTCCCCATGCGCAGGATGAGGTCGCGCAGCTCTTGCAGGTGTGAGTCGACGGCGCGCGTCATGCTAGAAGCCTGACCCAAGATCGATGTGCCTGGATGTCATACCTCATTTTGGATCAGACCCTTTATCCGAACCGCCCGGTGATGTAATCCCGGGTGCGCGCGTCGCGCGGGTTGGTGAAGATCTTGCCCGTCTCTCCAACCTCGACCATGACTCCGAGGTGGAAAAACGCCGTCTGCTGGGATACGCGCGCCGCCTGCTGCATGGAGTGGGTGACGATGATGAGCGTGTAGTTGGTGCGCAACTCCGAGAGCAATGCTTCGATGCGCGCGGTGGCGATCGGATCCAGCGCCGAGCATGGCTCGTCCATCAAGATTACCTCGGGGTTCACGGCGATCGCCCGCGCGATGCACAAGCGCTGCTGCTGACCGCCGGAGAGGCTCGTGCCCGCGTCGTGCAGGCGATCCTTCACTTCGCTCCACAGACCCGCGCGCACGAGGCTCGCTTCGACGATCTCGTCCAGTTCGCTCTGCTTGCGCGCCAGGCCGTGAATGCGCGGCCCATAGGCGACGTTGTCGTAGATCGATTTGGGAAAAGGATTGGGTTTCTGAAACACCATGCCGACGCGGGTCCGCAGCCGCGCCACGTCGACCGCGGGATCGTAGATATCGAGCTCGTCCAGCGCGACTTTTCCCGTCACCCGACAACCTTCGATCACGTCGTTCATACGATTCAAGCAGCGCAGAAAGGTCGATTTGCCGCAACCGGAGGGGCCGATCAGAGCCGTGACGCGGTAAGTCGGTACGTCCAAGTTGACGCCGCACAGCGCCTGCACCTCGCCGTAAACGACACCGAGGTCGCGCACCGCGAACTTGGCGACCACCGGGGTGCCCTGCCGCGGCTCAGCCTCCCGCTGTTCCCGAAGTTTATTCTCGTTCGTCACCACCGCCGCTCAAATTTCTTGCGCAGAAGCACCGCGCCTAAATTCATCACCACCAAGAACGCGAGCAGCACCAGGGTGGCCGCAGCGGTTTTGGCGACGAAGGCGCGCTCGGGGCTGTCCGCCCATAAAAAAATCTGGACAGGCAACACGGTCGCCGGTTCGCTCAAACTCCTGGGAATATCAGCGATGAAGGCGACCATTCCAATCATGAGTAGCGGTGCCGTTTCTCCCAATGCGCGGGCCATACCGATGATTGTCCCGGTGAGTATACCCGGCAGGGCCAGGGGAAAAACGTGGTGCATCACCACCTGGACGGGCGAAGCACCCAAGGCCAGAGCCGCTTCGCGCACGGAACCGGGCACAGAGAGCAGCGCCGCCCGCGCGGCGATGACGAGAGTCGGCAACGTCATGAGAGCCAGCACACAACCGCCCGCCAGCGGCGCCGAGCGCGGCATACCGAACACGTTCAAAAAAATCGCCAAGCCGAGCAAGCCGAACACGATCGAGGGAACCGCAGCCAGGTTGTTGATGCTGACTTCGATCCAATCCGTGAAGCGATTTTTCCTCGCAAACTCTTCCAGATAAATCGCCGCACCCCCACCGAGAGGAAACGAGAGCAGGAACGTCACGGCGAGCGTGAGCAGCGACCCCACGAACGCGCCGCCGATGCCGGCGAGCTCCGGCTCGCGGCTGTCGCCGGCACGAAAAAAAGCCAAGTTCAGAGACCGGGACACTCGCCCCTGCGCGCGCAAAGACTCCAGCCACGCGATCTGATCAGCGTCCAGTCCTATGTGCGCAAGCGAGTTAGGCCCCGCATGCGCAAGTGAATCCGCTCCACGCGGTTTGCTCTTGAAGTAAAGATCGGCCTCATCGGAGAGCAGGAGCTGAATCTCTCGTTGTTGTCCAATCCAATCGGGTTCTTCAAGCACGCGCTCTCGCAGTTCGAAGACAGCCCCGTCGCTCACGAGGCGGAAAAGTTTTCGCCGCCCGCTGCGATCCGCGACTTCGGGAAACAAAACAGCGAGCCCGCGGCGCACCAAGGCGGTGTAGTCTCCCGCCGCCAGGCTGGCTGCGAGACGCGCACCTCCGGGATCCAACACGTCGGCCGAGAACTCGATGGGCACGCGCACGAAATACTGGAAGAAAACAGGAGCTGCGCGCCCGACGATACTGATAAACAGCAAAGCTAGTGCGGCCAAAGCTAAAACGAGGGCACCCGCGCCACTGCCACGAAAGATTTTCTCCGTGATCCGCCGCCGGCGCGAGCGAGAATTCAACTTGAGCGCGCGATGCGACGCTCCGCCGCTGCAGCTTTTCTCAGTCATAGCGTTCGCGGTACCGGCGCACGCTATGCAGAGCGAGAATGTTCAGAAGCAGCGTCACGCTGAACAGGACCAGCCCCAGCGCGAAGGCGGCCAACGTCTTCGCGCTGTCGAATTCTTGATCTCCCACCAGGAGCGTCACGATCTGAACGGTCACGGTGGTCACGGCTGCCAGCGGATTGAAGGTGAGATTCGCCGCCAGACCCGCCGCCATGACGACGATCATGGTTTCGCCCACCGCGCGCGAAACCGCGAGCAGCACGGAGCCGACGATACCCGGCAGCGCGGCCGGCACGACCACGCGCGCGATAGTTTCCGCCGAGGTCGCGCCGAGCGCGTAAGAACCTTCCCGCAAGGCCTGCGGCACAGCGCTGATCACGTCGTCGGAGAGCGACGAAACGAAGGGAATAATCATAATCCCCATGACGAGGCCCGCCGCCAGGGCACTCTCCGACGCGACGTCGAGCCCGCAGGCGCGCCCCAAATCCCGCACCAGCGGTGCCACAACGAGCGCTGCGAAAAAGCCGTAAACCACCGTGGGGATCCCGGCCAAGATCTCCAACAAGGGCTTGGCGAATGTTCGCAGGCGGTCGCCGGCGTATTCCGAAAGATAAATCGCGGAAAAGAGTCCGACGGGCACGGCGACGCTCATGGCGACGGCCGTGATGAGCAGAGTGCCGGTAAACAGCGGTACCGCGCCAAAAGAACCGGAGGCCGCGATCTGATCACCGCGCAACGCCGTCTGCGGACTCCAGTGCAAACCGAAGAGAAATTCCGAAACAGGCACCCGCGAGAAAAACCGCAGCGCTTCGAAAACAAGAGAAAGTACGATGCCGAGGGTAGTGAGCACCGCCACCACCGACGTGGCGGCAAGAGTGGCCACGAAGAGCCGCTCCAACAGGCGGCTGCGACGAGAACGCAACGGCTTCACTCGGCTCCGGGCGCGTCGGCGGCGTCTTCCTTCAACGTCTTCCCAAGCGTCGCCAGCGCGGCGGCCGCTTCGCGGACGCGCGCGCGCTCCGTCGCAGCGAGCGGAATCAAACCTTTGTCCGCGAGGTAACCTTCTTCTCCTACCGCCCGCTCGCTCGTAAATTCCGCCACGTATTCACGCAGTCCGGAAATCACGCCGACGTGCGCTTTCTTGACGTAGAAATAGAGCGAACGCGAGATGGGATAGGTGCCGTCGGCGATGCTTTCGAAACGGGGCTCGACCCCTTCGATCGCGCAACCCTGGACGCGATCGGCGTTCTGGTCCAAGGAAGAAAACCCGAAAACGCCGAGCGCGCTCGGATTCGCCGTGAGTTTCTGCACGATGAGGTTATCGTTCTCGCCCGCCTCGACGTAGGCGCCGTCTTCTCGCAGCGTGTGCGCCGCGCGCAGGAAAGCGGTTTCGTCCTTTGCCTTGAGCGCGGCCAGAAAAGGCGAGTGCAGTGCTCCCTGTTCCATGGCAAGTTCGACGAAAGCGTCCCGCGTACCGGAAGTCGGCGGCGGCCCCAAAACTTCGATGGGATCGGCCGGCAGGGCGGCAGCGATGTCACTCCATTTGCGGTAGGGATTGGCGGCGAGGCGGTTCTCGAGCGGAACTGTCTTGGCTAAGGCCCGGAAGATTTGTTCCAACGTCAGATTCAAGCGCGGATGAGTCCGGCTGTGGGCGATGACAATGCCGTCGTAACCGGCGCGCACTTCGACGATCTCGCTCACACCGTTCGCAGCGCAAGCAGCAATCTCGGATTCCTTGATCCGGCGCGAAGCGTTGGCGATGTCCGGGTGTCCGGGGCCCACGCCCGCGCAGAACAACTTGATACCGCCTCCTGTGCCCGTGCTCTCGACCACGGGCGTCTTGAAGTTCGTTGTCTTGCCAAATTGTTCGGCCACGACCGTCGAAAATGGAAAGACGGTGGAAGAGCCGACGATGCGAATCTGGTCGCGCGCGCCGGCCGTCACTGGGGCAAGCGCCACACAGCCGAACGCGGCACTGAAAAAAATCCGGGCTAACCAAAGTCGCAGCGATCGCCGTTCCATGGAATCATCAACGCCGAGGATACGCGCACTCACGGCGATCAGACCTCCTATCACTTCTTCTCAGCGAGATCCGGAAAATTCGCACGAACTTTCATCGAGGGGGGCGTTGGGAGCATCAAAGCGACGAGCTAAACAAACCTGCGAGGAGCTTTGATGCTCCCAACGCCCCCCTCGATGAAAACGCCAGAATCTTTTGCCGGATCGAGATCAACCACCTGCGGCGCCCGGCATGACGATGACTCCCCTGCCCACTCGCCCTCGCTCCAGGTCGGCGAAGGCCCGCGGAGCGTCGTCGATGGAATAGGTCTCACTCACCAGCTCATCGAGCAAAAGGCGGCCGCTGCGGTAGAGAGCGATCAACTCGGGAATGTCGCGTTTGGGATTACCAGAGCCGTATACGGAACCCAGGAGTCCCTTCTCCTCCACCCACAGCGTGCCGATGGGCAGCGTCACGGTCGCGTCCAATTTCGCCACGCCGATCACGACGGCGGTGCCGCCTTTGCGCAAACTCTGGTAAGCCTGCAAGATGGTTTCACTCGAGCCGACCGCCTCGAAGGCATAGTCAGCACCCAGCCCTCCGCAGTGTGCCTTCACCGCAGCGGCCGGGTCACCGTCGCGGGTGGGGTTCACGCTGTGCGTGGCGCCCAAGCGGCGCGCCAGCTCGAGTTTGTCGTCCGCTAAATCGACGGCGACGACCCTCGCCGCGCCGGCCAGGCGGCAGCCCTGGATGACGGAAAGCCCCACGCCGCCCGCGCCGAACACTACACAGGCGGAACCCGCGCGCACGCGCGCACGGGTGCGCGCCGCTCCGACGCCCGTCAGCACCGCACAGCCCACCAGCGCCGCTTTTTCCGGCGGAACGTCGCGATCGATCACGACCACGCTGTCGCGGTGCAAAATGGTGTATTCCGCCATCGCCCCCACGCCGGAAAACACGTTGAGCTCCCGTCCTTGGGAGTCTCTCACACAACGCGAACCATCTTTGGGACCAAAAAAGGATTTCACGAAATCGTCACACAAAACACTGCGCCCTGCCGTACAAAAGACACAGGCGCCGCAGGTGGGAATCCAGCAGGGAATCACCCGATCACCGACCGCGCACTCGGTTACATTTTCTCCCACCGCCACCACCGTCCCGCAAGCCTCATGACCGAGCACGCTGGGTGGCGGCAGCGGTAGAATCCCTTTCAGCGCCGACAGATCGCTGTGGCAGACACCGACCGCTTCCACACGGACCAGAACCTGATCCGGCCGCGGTGCATCCACTTCGACCTCCTCCACGGAGACCGGTTGATTCCACGCCCGACACAGAACCGCCTTGGCTTTCATTGATGCCGGCCATTCTATGGGAGGTCGCAACCGCGGTCAAAATCTCCGGGCCGGCACGGCTGCGGTAGACTTTCCCAACCTGCATGGGATACCGCCGACAACAACTCGAAGAACGCGTGCGCGCACTGCGCGAATTCATCGCCCACGACCCGGAAGACGCGCTGTCTCAGTTCAGCCTGGGACAGGCCCTGCTCGAGCTGAAGTGCCCCGGCGAAGCTCTGCCGCACCTCGAGCGCGCCGTGGCTCTGAAGCCAGATCACAGCGCAGCCTACCGCGCGCTCGGCGAAGCCCAGCTCGCTGCAGGTGAAGCGCGTGCCGCGGCCGAAACTTTTCGCAGCGGCATCGCCATCGCGGAGGCACGTGGCGATCTCCAGACCGCCCACGAAATGGAAGTGTTCCTGGCACGGACCACCTCCGCGGCGGAAGCGACTCCGGCTCACACCGCCGATTCCACCGAATCGCTTGCGGAATCCACCATCTCCCGGACGGAATCCGTTGCAGCAAACGCCGCACACCACGGACGCCCCGCGGTGCCGGTACCTCCGCAGCGCGGCAAGGCGCGCAATTTTTACAAACGGGGCTTCAACCACTTCATCGAGGACCGGTTGGAAGAAGCCGCCGCTCAGTTCCGCCGGGCCGTCGATCTCGATCCTGAGCTGGCGATCGCCTGGAACGCCCTGGCGCGCGCGCTGTTTCATGCGGGAGATCTCCCAGGCTCCATCGCGGCGGCACAGCGGCTGGTGGAGCTCGAACCCGATGATCCGCTCAGTCACACCAACCTTTCCATTCTCTACCAACAACAGGGATTGATCCGCGAGGCCGAGGAAGAAAAAGCGCTGGCGCTGCGCCTCCAGATGAAACACAACGCCCAGGCCTAGGAGTCACGCCGATGACCAGCAAATCTTTTTTTCTGCCGCCGGCCCTACACGAGTACTTGCTCGACCACAGCGAGCCGCCCGACGCCGTGCTCCGCGACTTGATGCGGGAAACGCGGGCGCTGGGCGATATCGCCGTCATGCAGATCGCTCCGGAGCAGGGCGCGTTCCTGACCCTACTCGCGCGCATCGCGCGGGCACGCAACGCCGTCGAAGTAGGCACGTTCACCGGCTACTCCGCCCTCTGCATCGCGCGCGGCCTAGCTGCGGACGGAAAACTCCTCTGCTGCGACGTCAGTGAAGAATGGACTGCGGTGGCGCGACGCTACTGGGAACGCGCCGGCGTCGCCGGACGGATTGCACTGAAACTGGCCCCGGCGCTGGACACACTGCGCGCCCTGCCCACTGTACCGAGTATCGATTTCGCCTTTCTCGATGCCGACAAGGAAAACTACATCGCCTACTACGAGGAGCTGGTGCCGCGCCTTGCCGCAGGCAGCGTGCTGTTGGCCGACAACGTGTTTTGGAACGGCGCCGTCGTGGACCGCGCTGCTTCCGATCCTACCACCGAGGCCATCCGTGCCTTCAACGCCCACGTCGCGCAAGACGCACGCGTCCAAAAAGTCATGCTCCCCATCGCGGACGGACTGAGCTTGATTTACAAACCTTAGTCAGACCGCACCATCCCGCAGCTCTTGAAGAAGATCGCGAAAGTCCGGCGGATCGGGACTCTCCGCCTGCACGTCGCCCACCGCTAAAGCCGCGGCGTGCAACATCGGCCGCGGGGCCGACGACCCCGGGCTGGCAATCGTCGCAGCGTAGTGGCGATCGCCGAGCAGTGGATATCCGAGGTGCGCGAAGGTGGCGCGGATCTGGTGCAAAAAACCGGTTTCCAACTCCACCTCGATGAGTGCGGCGGAAGCGAAGGTCTCGAGTGCCCGCCAGCGAAGGCGACACAGGCGTGCCGCACGGCGTTCATCTGCCCGCGCCACGCGCACGCGTGCGGGATGGTGGCGGGCTACAACAAGCGGAAGTTCCTCACGCGCCTGGCCGCGCAGCGCACCGGAAACCAGGGCGCGGTAGCGTTTGTCGACGCGATGAGTCCGGAATGCCTCCCGCAGTTCGTGCCAAGAGCGGTCTTCGGTCGCGAAGAGCAACACCCCGGACGTCGTCGTATCCAAACGGTGGACGACCCCGCTGCGCAGGCCGCCCTCGCCGACCCCGACGATGCCGGGATAACGCGCGACGACGGCGTTCAACATAGTCCCTCGTTCCTCGGCGAACCGCGGATGCACCGGCACACCGGCCGGCTTATCGACCGCAATCCAGCCGGGACCCTGTGCCAGAATTTGGAGCGCGCGCTCGGGCGCTGGCAGAGGAGCGACCGTCTCGGGTAGCGCGCAGACAGCAATCGCGAGCTGAGTGCCGTGGAGTAGAGGGCTTCCCTTGTCGCGCTCGCTCAGGCGGCGGCCGTCTCGGGACACCGCGCCCTGTTCCAACAAGGCCCGCGCGGCACGGCGCGAAATGCGCAACTCGCGCACCAAAAACGCGTCGAGCCGCGTCTCCGCTTCCGCCACCGTGAGAACACGCGCCGACGGCTCTACTCGCGCAGCCGGCGCCGCTTCTTCGCTCTCCGACATGGGGGAAGTGTATCCCGGCGGGCTATGCTCACCCGCAATCACGAGGAGCCCCGCATGCCCCGCGCCAAAGGCGAGTGGACCCAAATCATGGACACCACCCTCCGCGATGGAGAACAGACGCCGGAGATCGCCTACACCCCGGCTGAAAAATTGCACTTGGCGCGTATGCTACTGCGCGACGTCTGCGTCGATCGCATCGAAATCGCCTCGACGCGCGTCTCCGAGGGCGAGCGAACCGCCGCCAACCGCGTCACCGCCTGGGCCCGCCGCGCCCACCTGCTGCGTCAAATCGAGATCCTCGGTTACTGCGATGGCAAGACCTCCGTGGACTGGATCATCGGAGTGGGCGGCCGCGTTTTGAACCTGCTCGTCAAAGGTTCGGAAAAGCACTGCCGGCAGCAGTTGCGCATGACACCCGAAGCCCACCGCAAAGCCGCGGCGGAAACCATCCGCTACGCCCAGCAGAAACGGGTGCAGGTCAACGCCTACCTCGAGGATTGGTCCAACGGTGTACGCGATGCTTTTGACTACGTGTTCGCCATGGTGACTGCCCTGAAAGAATTAGGCGTCGAGCGCGTGTACCTGGCGGACACCCTCGGCATTCTGAACCCCACCGATGTCGGGCGTTACGTGGGTCTCATGGTACGCACCTGGCCCGAGCTCCACTTCGAGTTTCACGCACACAACGATTACGGCCTGGCCACGGCGAACTGCCTGGCCGCCGTAGCAGCCGGCGCGCGTGGCGTTCACACCAGCGTGAACGGTTTGGGTGAGCGCACGGGCAACACGTGCCTGGCGGAAGTGGTAGCCGCTTTGCACGACCAGACGCGCCTGCGAACCCGCGTCAACGAGCGGCGCCTCTTCGCCGTGTCGCGCATGGTGGAGACGTTCAGCGGCAAGGACCTGGCCGCCAACACGCCGATCGTGGGGCGCGACGTCTTCACGCAGACCGCCGGCATCCACGCCGATGGTGATGCCAAGGGCGATCTCTACGTCAGCGCGCTGGCGCCGGCGCGTTTTGGCCGCCAGCGCCGCTACGCACTTGGAAAGCTCTCGGGCCGTGCGTCACTCGAACACAACCTGCGGGAATTCGGCATCGAACTGAAAGAGAGCGATCGCGAGCTGGTCCTCGAGCGCATCGTCGAGCTGGGCGACAAAAAACACAAGCTCGCGCCAGAAGACCTGCCCTACATCATCGCCGATGTGTTGAAGACCCCCGCCGAACAGAAGCTGCGCATCACCGCTTACCGCGTCCACGTCGCGAGCGGCGCGATTCCCGAGGCGGAAGTCAGCGTGGCGTACCGCGGCCAGACGGCGCGCGCCAGCGCGCAAGGCGACGGCGGCTACGACGCCTTCATGAACGCGCTGCGCGTGGCGGTGAAATCCTTCGGCATTGCCGTACCGCGCCTGGTCGATTACCGCGTGCGCATCCCGCCCGGTGGCCACACCGGAGCATTGGTAGAAACGTTGATCTCCTGGAGCAGCGACAGCGGCGAAGAAAAGAGCTTCTCGACTCTCGGCGTCGACTCGGATCAGATCGCCGCCGCCGTCATCGCGACGGAGAAGATGCTGAACGCCGTCGCAACGCGCGCGGGAAGTGCAGCGCCGCGTGCGGGAAGTGCACGGTTGCGCAAGCAAAGAGGTCACTAACCCGGATTATTCATGAAGTGCCTACTGCGACCACGTATCTGCTCGACCTGGCGAACGATTTCAGCGTTCGGTTCCTCGACGTACTGTCCAGTACGCCTGCGGTACCGAACGCT
>Ga0247727_10015641_pt1 | contig 12398 bp, 19 predicted proteins | sample WisWelCaveWW1625_FD_202498 | JGI IMG/M metagenome (GOLD analysis project Ga0247727, IMG submission 202498) | Biofilm microbial communities from Wishing Well Cave, Virginia, United States - WW16-25 | ecosystem: Environmental > Aquatic > Deep subsurface > Groundwater > Cave microbial mat | place... | reverse complement strand
GGCGGGGCTTCAAGGCCATGCAGGCCGAGTCGAAGTAAACGAGCGGCTTGCCCCCGGGTTTTTTCGAGAGGATCGGGAAGTCCGCGCGGACCTTCTTCACGTCCATCAAGGGTCGCCTTCACTAGCCGTACCGCCTGATATTAATTTGAGGGTCGCGACCACCACACCCAGCCCCGCGCCGCGGGGTCGAGTTCGCCCTCGATGAGCCCCCGCAGCTGCATTTTCATCAAGAACTTTGCCGGGGAATCGGGGCACTGCACCCCGCCCGAACTTGTGGCGGTCTCGACCTCTGCGGTAGAATGCCGCCGGCCGTCGCCAAGAAACCGGAGGATGAAGCCACTCGCCTCCTCCTCGCTCATGACACGGCGGTCGCTCATGGGGGGGGTCTCCCGTGCGCCCATAGGCGGGGAACGGCGCGAAGCGCGCCTTACGCTTTGGCCTTGCCCTTGGCTTTGGCCGCCGCGGGAACCTCGCCGCCGTTCTTGAGCGCTTTCACGATCTCGTCGGCGGCCTTCCGCCCGGAGAGCAGCATGCCTCCAAAGGTGGGGCCCATTCGCGGCAAGCCGTACGCGGTCGCGACGGCCATCCCAGAAATGAAAAGACCGGGGAACATGTAACCGGTCTTCTCAACGACGGCGTCCTCCGACTTCTCGACCCACATGGGGTTCATGCCCGGCAACTCCACGAGGCGGCGCTTCGCGAGCGCCTGCAGCACGCACGCGTCGTGCCCGGTCGCGTCAAGCACGATCTTGCTCTCGAGCGCGATAGGGTCGACGCAGGTCACGTTGTGGGGGAGCGCGTTCACGGGGGTCCAGTTGACGACCGCGCCGGCCACGCGGCCTTCCTTGAAGATCACGTCGTCGAACTGGGTCATGTTGATGATCTTGACACCCGCGTCGCACGCGGCCTTGATGAGCGCGGAGCACGCGTGGGGGCCGTCCACCATGTAGAGGCCCGGCGAGGCTTCCTCGTAAGGGCAATCGAGCTCGTCGAGGATCTTCTGCGAGGGGGCGCGGAAGGTGTTCTTGTTCATGAGGTAGCCACCGATCCAGAAGCCGCCGCCGATGTAATTGTTCTGCTCGATGACGAGGACCTTGACCTTTTTCAAGGCAAGGTCGCGCGCGGCCATAAGGCCCGAGGGCCCGCCGCCGACGACGATGACGTCGCTTTCGATGTACTGCTCGAAGTCGCGGGCAAAGCCCGAGACAATCGCCCTCGTCACAGCCGCTTCGCCTACGTTTGAAAAGATGGGCATTTTCTCACCTGTTCTGGAGTTGTCCAGATTGCGAATCGGCAAGCATCGATAGCGGATTTAAGGGCTTGGTTGAAAGCGGGAGCGCGACGCGGGGGGGGGGGGCGCTCCTCAATCTCGGCTATCGGGGTTGGAATTGACGGCCGCACGTTCATAGGGGCGCCGGGGGTGTTCAACGGGCGCTCTGAGGCCCGCTTGAAAAGGAAGGTAATGGAGTGTACGCGCAACGAACGGCAGGAAAGGGTGCGGCAAGGCAGAGCTTTGACTCCCCAGGCGGCGCCGAGCGGCGCATCGCGGCGGAGGTCGCCGTGGAGCTCAGGATCTCGCCGAGGTTCTCGGACGACGGCACGCCGGAGGGAACCTGCGAGCGGGGCTTTTCGATCCACATCGACGGCGTACCCTCCGAAGAGGAGGCCGAGCAGGAGTTCGACCTGAAAGACGAGTTTGTTCGCGCTTTCGGAGACAAGCCCGCCGACTAGCCTCCCGAAATGGCGCCGGCGGCGCCGCACCGCGAGGGAGCCTGCGAGAGCCGCGCCAGGAAGCAGTCATTCGGGCGAAAGTTCGTCTTCGAAAGCACCGCCAAGGACCGCGAGGGCCTCGCGCTCTTCGAAGTGGAGCCGCCCCGGCACGATGAGGCAATGCATGGGCGGGCCAAGGTCGAGTTTGGCGACCCTTGAAGCCGCACCCGCACGGACGATGCAGTCCGCCTCGCCGGCGCGTGCGACAGCGACCACGAGCGCGGCCGGGCCGAAGGCCTGGTCGCCCGTCTTGCGGGAAAGTTCGAGGAGGAGTTGAATGCCCTCACGGGCGGTCATGAGGCGCCCCTCCTCGGTTTTGATGTCGAGGAGGACGAGCGTATGGAGGCTCGCCTGCTTGTTTTCAGAGAGCTTCTCGAGCGGCGAGGTCGGCGCGAAACCTTTCTCCGGAAAGGGCAAGGTGACCGTGCGCCCCGCCTTGTAGTGCTGGAGCCCGGCTTCGGAAAACGCGGTGTGCGTAATGGAGGGGGCGAAAAGAAGGCGCACGGGAATCCCTCGGCGCACGGCCTCGATGCGCAGTGCGACATGCGTGGTGGCGGCCATGGGGTCGCCGGGCACGAGCAGCGCGGCGCCGCCTGCGGCCCCCGCCGCCTCAAGGATTTCGCGTCCCGACTCGATCCGCGCGCGCCCGAGCCTTTCGATGCGGCTACCGCGGAGGCTCTCCAAATGCGCGAGGGTCGCTTCAGGGAAGAGGGCGGTGTAGTCGTCGGCGAAGACCGCTGAGGCTCCCCGCACCGCGGCGAGCGCGGCGGCCGAAAGCCCGTCGGGCCCGAGCGGCCCGACCCCCACGAACATGAGCGCGGCGCCTTTCGCGGGCAGGTGCGGTCCCCCAGGTCAGCGGTGGGTCTCACGCATCTCGCGGGCGTAAATGCGGGAGATGAACCGGGCCGCCGCGCTGCCTTCGCGCACGGTGCCCGTCGGGGTCTTGATCGTGTGGATGACGGCCTTCGTGCGCTTGATGGTCAGGATTTCGCCGATCTGGAACTCCTCGTCGGGGGCGGCGTCGATCGTTTCGGCGGCGGTTGAGTGCCCGCGGTTGATCGATACCTTCACGCGGACACGGTTGAAGACCTTCGACCAGATCAGGGGCTTTTCCCGCGCCTCGGCTTTCTCCACGCGCCGGCCCTCCGACTCGAGCGCCGTCACGACGATCCGGTCCTGGCCCACGTACAGCTCGTCTCCGACCGAGAGCCTCTCGTCGGGGTCCACGACAACCGTGGACTTGCGCGACCCCTCGCCCTCAGACAGTACGACCTGGAGGACGACGGGCTTTTCCTCGCGAATTCGGCGGGGCCCGGTGGTGCCGCAGGTTCGGCACTTGAGGATCCCGTCGAGCACGACGGACTCCGCGGTCTCGGACTCGTTGCCCTTTAGGACCTCGTGGAGGGTCGCCTCGCCGCATTTCTCGCATTCGCAGTACATTGTCCAAGGGTTTTCCATGCTGCTGCCTCCGGTCACTGCGGCGGGGGGCGGTAGTCCGTGGGGCAGCCGATGGAGATGGTCGAGGCGACGAGCTTCGGCACGCCGCCCACCACCTGGACCTCTCCCTGCGCGAGGACCTTCTTGCCCTCCGCGAAGTTCGCGTCCATCCCTCGCGCGTACACGACGCGCAGCACCACCGACTCGTCCCCGTAGTCCATGAGGTTGAAAGCAAGCGCGCTTCCGACTTCCACGGACCCGGGCTGAACGCCGCCAACGACCGCGACGGTTTTGCCGTCGAAGGCCGCAGGCGCCGCAGTGATCTCGCGCACGTCGGTGTATCGCGCGGAGGCACCTGTGGGGAGGAGGATCGCAAGGAGGATGATCGCCGCGACAATGGCAACCGCGAGCGAGAGTTTCGCGCGGGGGGATGCAAAGCGCGCCGAGGTCGCGACGCCCTGCGGCAAAGGAACAGCGTCGGCGGCTTGAGCCGCGGAGAAGGCCTCGTCGCGCGCCGATTCAGGGGTTGTGGTCATCGGCGCTGCCCTCCTTAGCAGACCCTTGAATGCTGCGCTCCAGTGCATCGGTTCTGGCGCGAAGTTTCCGCTGCGTGAAATGCAGGCGCAGAGCGTATAAAAATACTAGTGCCCAGAGGGCGGCGGAGGCCAGGGCAAGGTTGAGCAGGCCCCCATCGGCCGGGGGCTCCTTGTAGCGAAGGTCCACCGCAAACTCCACCGCGTCGAGCAGCGCCCCAGCCCCCGAGCGCAATTCGACGGCAAACGGCGTGTTCGCGAGGGTGAAGGGCAGCGCGCCTGGACGGATTGCGACTTCAATCGTCGTGTTGAGGGCGCCCGCCGGCCCATCGCCCGTGTCATTGAACCGCGCCTCCGTTTCCGATCCGGGGCTCACCACGACCTCGACCCTGTAGGGCCGCTCCGCCGTTCCGGCGGACCCGTGCAGGACAAAGCGGTAGGAGCCCCCCGCGATTCCGCTGAAGGTCTCGCCAATGGCGACGCTCACGTTCACGCCGTTGACGGGGTCGAAAAGGTGCGCGGTCCTCTCAGCACCTGAACCGGTCACGAACCCCGCGGAGGCGGACCCCGGAAGCAAAAGGAGGAGCGCGAGGGCCCCGAGGGCTAGAACCGCTTGCCCTGCGCTCACACGTCGGCCTCCCGCTGGAGGCGCGCAACACGCGCCTCGACTTCGGAAACGGCGAGGCGCAAGCCGAGGAGGCCGAAAAACAGGAACAGCGAAGCGGCGATCGACACGGAGAGGACGAGCGCGCCCCCCGCTCCCACGCCCTGGCCGCCCGGCGAGATGACTCGGGGGTGGAGGGACTGCCAAAGGTAGATGGAGAAGTACGAGAGGGGGACGAGCGCGTAGCCTGCGACCGCGTAGAGCGCGGCGAGGCGGGGCGCGCCGCTGCCGAGCTGCCGGCGCAACGCGAAGTAGCCGATGAAGGTGAGCAAAAGCACGAGGTACATGTCTAGGCGCGCATCCTCGAAGCGCCATGCGACGCCCCACTCGGCCGCGCCCCAGAGCGCGCCGGCCGCGATCGTCATCGCCGCAAAGAGGAGGCCGAGGGCGGCGCTGTGCGCCGCGATCAGGTCGGCGTCCCCGTCACCCTTGCGCAGGTAAAGGAGCGAGTATGCGAAGGCCACCGTGAACGCCGCGTACGAGGTGATCGCGGGGCCGAAGTGGAGGTAGAAGACGCGCTGGGCGACCGGTGCAGAGAACCCTTGCGAGAGCGTGGGCGCCCACAGCAGGGCGAGGATGAAGGTGGCGACGGTAAGGGCGGCCGAAGAGGACAGAAAGGGCAAGGCGTTGCGCCGCACGAAGTCCAGCGGCGGGTGGGCGGCGGAAGGGGCGGCTTCCATGGTTTTGGGGAAAGCGGGGGCACTTCAAGAACGTTGTTCGTGAACGCTCACGCCGAAAGCGCACGGGGTGCAAGGAAAGTATAGAGGACGAGAAACAGCGCATCGTAGGCCGCCACGAGCCCGAGGTCGGCAAGGACGGCCGGGCCGAGGAGGGGCGCGCCGAGGGAGGAGGCGACCGTCCCCCGCGTCGCCCATAGGAAGAGCGGGAGCGCGAAGGGAATCATGAGCACGGGGAACAGCGAAGCCCGCGTCCGGGTCCGCGCCGAGAGGGCCGAGAAGAACGCGCCCTGCACCGAGAGGCCGAGGGCGCCGAGCCCGAGGAACGCCACGAGCGCGACCGGGTCGCGGACGAAGTCGGCGCCGAAGAAAGCGGCGCAAAGCACGAGCGCGAAAAGCGCAGCTCCAAACGTGAAGGCTGCCCCCGCAAACGCCTTGCCGAGGAACAGCGCGGCAGGGGCGGCGGGGCTTGCGAGGAGGAGGTCGAGCGTGCCGTGGTCGGCCTCCGCGTGGAACGAGCGCGACAAGGCGACCGAGGCGGAGAGGAGGAGCGATACCCACAGCGCCGTTGCAACGGGGACAGGCCTGCCTTCCGCCGCGACGCGGAAGACCACCAACACGAGGGCAACGAGCATCGCGAAAAGCGTGAGTTGCTCCGCCGCGCGAGATTCGAGGAGCAGGTCCTTGCGGGCCACCTGGAGCACGGCGCTACGGGGCACGGTCTCCACCTCCAAGCGCGCGCAGCTCCGCCGAAAGGGCGGCGGCGTCGACCTCCGGAGCGTTCAGCACGTTGACGAGGCGGCCCCGGTCGACAATCGCCGCCCGGTCGCAGGCTGAAATCGCGGCGTCCACCTGCTGCGTCGCCATCAAGACGGCGCAAGCGCCCCGCTCCTTGGGGTCCCGCAGGCGCTCGACGATCGACGCCCGCGCCCGGGCGTCAAGGCCTTGGAACGGCTCGTCGAGGAGGAGGACGGAGGGGCCGTGGAGGAGGGCGCGTGCAATCGATAGCCGCTGCCGCATCCCGTGCGAGAGCACCGAGACGGAGTCGGCGGCGCGGTGCGAGAGGCCGGCCGCCTCGAGCGCATGCACGGCGGCAGCGCGCGCCTCCCGCGTGCCCATCCCCCACAGCCGGCCGAAGAACTCGAGGTTCTCGGTCGGCGAGAGGTGCTCGTAGAGTTGCGGGGTTTCGGCCGCCCAGCCCACCTTGCGCTTCGCGAGCCGCGGCTGTTGGACAAGGTCGATTCCGTCCACGAGGACGCGCCCCCCGGCCGGGGCAAGGAGCCCCGCGGCGACCCGCAGCAGGGTCGTTTTCCCCGCACCGTTGGGGCCAAGCAGCGCGACAACCTCGCCGCGTCGGACGAAGAGGGAGAACTCCCGCAGGGCCTCCAGCGGCCCAAACGACTTGGTTATGTCGAGGAGCGTGAGGCCGTCGGTTTGCGGAACGGCCACCCCAACCCCAACCGGCCGCTCAATGGCGCGTCGCCTTCAAAAAGTCACGCGGCGTGCGCAAGCGCGCGAATATGGGGAAAGGGGACGGACGGGGCGAGGGGCGCCCCAAGGAAGGGCGAGGCGCGGCGGAGGTGCTCTTCGAGTACCGGCCCGCGCGCTTCGGGCCGATGACGGTGGCGCTTGCTTTCATCCTGGCTCTCGCGGCCCCGATTACGGCGGTCGACCGCGCTCTTGCGGGGCGGCTCGACCAGGCGGCCCTTGCGGCCATCCCGCTTGGCGCCCTATTCGTGTTCGGCTTCCTCGCCTCGCCTTCGCCGATGCGGATCGGCGCGGACTCCATTGAGGTCTCCCGGTCTCGTTTCGCACGCGTGCTTGGCGCGAGGACGCGTTTTCCGCTCGCGGAGGTGGACAACATCTACCCGAGTTTCTACGAGGACGCGGGGATGCGCTTCTCCCCCTTCGCCTCCGCCGAGGGCACCGCCAAGCACGCCGGCCTCCGCATCGAGACCTCTTCCGGCGAAAAGGTCGTCGTCCCGTTTACCCCCACCGTGCTCAACCTCCGCAAGCACGGCACGCCGCCCTACCACGCGGCGCTTGAGGCGGTCGGACGCGCGTGCGCGGACGCCGGGCGGCCGCTTGTCACCAAGCCTCCCGCGTACTCGAAGGAAAAAGTGGGTGAAATGCTCGTGGAGGCCGCCCGGCCGCTCATGCCGTTCCCGGTGACCGTGGCCGGCATCTTCGCCCCGGCGTTGCTGATCCCGGCGCTCGGCCTGGCTGCCTCGCAGCTGTTCGGCCCGGTGGGCCCGGAGGCCGTGCTGCTACTTTCCCTTGCGGGCCTCACACCGCTGTTCGCGGTGTTCGTGTTCGTTAACGTGAGGGGCGGGCGCAGGGCACGAATTCTCCACGAGGTGCAGAAATTCCGGCAGCACGAGAAGGAGCGCGAGCTGAAGCCCGCGCCCCCCGCCTAAGTAACACTTTGTCCCCCATCCTTCCCGGAAGTGTTTTCAGGGTGCGTTCGAGATTACGCAGGCCTTGGCGACCTACCTTCTTGCCTACGACGATTCGGAGAGCGCGAAGAAGGCGCTTGCCCGGACCATCGACCTCGTCTCGACGCGCGACCTAATCGTACTCGTTTGGGTGGTGCCCGACGAGGAGAAGTTCACGAGGTTTGGCGACGAGGGGCCGGGTGCGGCGGCCTCCCGCCTCGAGCGCCTCAACGCCGCGGCCGGCCTCGTGCGGAGGGAATCCCGGCAGGCGGCCTCGCTGATGTTGAAGGGCGATGTTGCAAAGGAGATCGTGGACGCCGGCGAGAAGCTCAATGCGGACCTGATCATCCTCGGCCACAAGGGCGTGTCGAAGATCGGCCCGTTCTCGCTTGGGTCGGTCGCCGAACGCGTGACGCAGCTGTCAGGCCGAAAGGTGCTCATCGTGAAGTGAGGACCCCGAGACACGCATGGCGGCCTCCTTCGGAAAGTCCCTTATACGCCTGCCGACCATCGAGCGGAGAGGGAAAGGATTGCTGTTCCTCACGACGCTCCGCTTCCTCCCCGGCCACTACGAGCAGGCCGTGCGCAACTACAAGAATCCCAAGGTGCCGCCCGGCGTCAAGGTCCGCGAGTTCTTGGGGATTTTCGGCGACCAGGACGCGCTCGTCATCTTTGAAGCGCCCGACGAAGGCACCGCCGCGGAGTTCGTGGTGCAGTTCTCGGAGCACTCGCACACCTCCACGGCGGTCGTGTTCCCCGTCGAGATGTACAAGTGGACGCGCTGACGGCCTTGCGTGAGCCTTTTCTAGGCGCGCGCCCGATGCACGGCCGATCGACGTGGGCGTAAACCTCGCAGACATCCTCGTGCGCCACGCCAGGGAGCTTGCCGACTTCAAAGGCCAAGTCATCGCGGTCGATGCGTTCAACACCCTCTACCAGTTCCTCGCGACGATCCGCGGCCCCGACGGGACGCCGCTCAAGGATTCCGAGGGGCGCGTGACCTCCCACCTCTCGGGGCTGCTGTACCGGAACACGAATTTCCTCGAAGCCGGCATCCGGCCGATCTATGTGTTCGATGGGGAGCCTCCCGCCTTGAAGCTAAAGACCATAGAGGAGCGAAGGGCGCGCCGGGAGCAGGCGGAGCGGGACTACAAAGACGCGCTCGCGCGCGGAGACCTCGAGACGGCGCGCAGCAAGGCCCAGCAGACCGCAAGGCTCGAGCAGGTCCACATCGAGGAGGCGAAGGAAGCGCTCGCCGCGCTCGGGATACCGGTCGTGCAGGCGCCCTCCGAGGGCGAGGCGCAGGCGGCCGCGCTGGTCCACCAGGGCATTGCGGCAGCCGTCGGCTCGCAGGACTTCGACTCGCTGCTTTTCGGGGGGAAGACGCTCGCGCGCAACCTCGCGGTCTCGGGACGGCGCAAGCTCCCGGGCCGCGACGCGTTCGTGACGGTCGTGCCGGAAGTGTTCGACCTCGCGGAAAACCTGACGGCCCTCGGCATTACGCGCGCACAGCTCGTGGACATCGCGCTCTTGGTGGGAACTGACTTCAACGACGGCGTGCGCGGCTACGGACCAAAGAAGGCGCTGAAGCTCATCAAGGAGCACCACCGGCTGGAGGAGGCCTGCGCGGCCAAGGGGATTGAGTTCCCCGCGCAGGCGGCCGAGATTCGCGAGTTCTTCCTCTCGCCGCCCGCCGTACAGCCCGCGCCCCCCAAGTGGAACCCGCCGGACTTCGAGCGCGTGATTGACTTGTTTGTCGAAAAACACCAGTTCAGCCGCCAGCGCGTGGAAGCGGCGCTTGGCAAGGTGAGGGAAGTCGCCGCGGAAGGAAAGCAGCGAAACCTCGACGCGTTTTTCTAGGTCAGACCCGCCTGCCCAACCCCATGGGCCGCGCACGGGACTGGGCGCTCATCATCCGCCCGCCGATCGTCCTCATCTCGGTCGCCGGCGCGAGCGTCGGGTTCCTGAACGCGACGGTCGGCGAGGGCGACGCCTTCCCCCTCGTGGGATGGCTCGTCAATGCGGCCGCGGCAGCGCTCCTCGCCGCCGGCCTCATGGTCCACAACGACTACTACGACTTGGCATCGGACGAGGTCAACCGGCCCCACAAGGTGCTCGCGCAGGGGCGCGTGAAGGAGAGGACTGCGCGTGATGTCGGGTTCGCGCTCATGGTGCTTGGCGTTGTCGCAGCCTTTGCTGGGCACCCGCAGGCAACGCTTGTTGACTCGATCAACTGGGTCGCGGGGCTGATCGCCGTGACGGTGCTCGCGGACGGGCTGCTCTACAACACGATCGGCAAGAAGCACGGAATCGGCGGGCATGTGGAGGTGGCTTACGGAGTCGCCCTCATCCCCGTGTTTGGCGCCGCGGGGGCGGGGAACCTGTGGCTGGTTCTGCCCCTCGGGCTCGGTCTTTTCGTGATGGAGGTCGGGCGCGAGATCATGGTCGCAGGCGGCGACATCGAAGGAGACCGCAAGGCCGGGTGGGTCACGCTGCCCGTAAGGATCGGGATGCGGCCCGCCCTCATCGCCGCGCTCGTTTTCTACATCGCTTCGCTCCCCCTCTTCCTTCTTCCCGTGATCGCCCCCGCTCTCACCGCGTGGCGGCCTTCGTGGCTCTACATCGCCGGATCGACCGCGTTCGTAGCTGGGTTGGTGGCGCTTTGGGTCCCGTGCTTCAAGGACCCTCAATTCGAGAAATTCGAGAGGTTCATCCGTACGGGCTCGCGAATGCTCGTGTTCGGGTTCGAAATGCTCCTGATCGGCGAGGCGTTCGTGTAGGAGTTGCCGCGGGTAAAGCGCAAGACCCCGGCAAACGTTCCGTTGGGGCGAAACGCCCCATCAGTCATGACCTCGAATTTGGCCGCGCCGCCACGGAGCTAGGACAGCCATCCGCCTTCGTCGTCCTCGCCCTCGGGCGCATCGTCCCCGCCCCGCGACTCCGGGGCGAGTTCCGACTCTCCGTCGCCGTAGAACGACGAGATGTCGAACAGGAAGTCAACATGGGCGCCGCACCCGGCGCACATCGTCTTGAGGACATCAAGGGGGCCGGCGCTCTCCGTCGGCGCGCGCACCTCTTCCATCTCGATTTCGAAACCGCCGCCGCAGCTGTGGGTCTCGCGCTGCACGAGGTCCATTTCCTCCTCGCGCGCGCCCACGACGAACGGCCCTTTCGTTTTGACCTGGATCGTCTTCTCTTTGGGCTTCTTTGGAGCCTTCGCGCCCCTGGCTTCGGCGGCGGCCGAAGGTGGTGCCGGCACGGCCGACCCGGCGGGTTTCGCCTTGGGGTTAGCCGCGCTTTTTGAGGTCTTGGCCAAGGTCTCCCGCCAAGATTCGGAGGGGGGGTTCTTATGACTTTGCACCTGGCAGACCGCGCTGAGTTCACGAGCGCCGGCGGGAGCCAAAGTGGGGCTGTGCCCTCGGGCGCCGCGAACCGCCCCCCGCTCATCGATGGCGGAGCCGTGGTAGGCGCGGTTCGCGCTGCGCGAAAGGTCCGCGCCTCTGGGGATTGACGTGCTGCGGGGTCGCCGGGCGACCCACCGCGAGGTGGCGGAGCTCGCACCCACCGCGCTTTCACGTGATTTTCCAAGCGAAACTCAGGTTTCGGCCGTAGACGTACGATTCAACTGCACGTGAAATCCCGACCGCTCAACTCATATCCCCTTCGCGTATTACGAACCTGCGGCCCGGGTGGGATGCCGACCAAAACCAGACTCGACCCAACCGCGGGCGGGGAAACCCGGCCCGCAGGGCAGGATGGGGCCCAAGGGTCGGGCCGCGGGGACAACTCAACGAGCGTGGGCGCCGCCGCCGCGCCCTCGGACGTTGCGGGGTTCATTGATTCGCTAACGGCCTTGGCCGCCCACCTCCGGGAGCGCGAAGCGATGGAGGCGGAGGCGCGCCGCGGCTGGACGCGCAGAGCGGTCGCTTGCGGCGCCCTGGCGGCGATCCAAGCGGTGCTCGCGCTGTTCGTGCTCGCCTGGTTGGCGGCATATTCGACGGGGTTCGGCTATTATGTCTCGCCCCTCGTGCCCGGCGCGCTCGTGCTCCTTTCACTCGGCAGCGCGTTCGTATCCTTTGCCTTGCACTGGCGCCTCGGAGCGGCGCCGCTTCGGCGGGTGCCGGACTCGGCCGACCGGGTTGCGCTGCGCCATGAGGATTCCCCACTGCGCGACCGCATCCGGATTTCTCAGTGGGTGCTTTTCGATACGGCGTTCCTTCGATTCGCGCTCGCCGAAGGCGCGCTTCGGGCCAGGGCTGCGGGCGCTGTCCTTGCCGTGTCCGTTTGGGGCACCGCGGCAATTTGGGGAATACTCATGGCCGCCGTCCTCATTCGGCCGAATTACTCCTATTACCCCTTGCCTCCCGCCACCCCCAGCCCTTGGGACGGCGCATTCCTGGCAGTCGCGGTGGTGTTCGTGGTGGTCACAATCTTCACGGTTTTCTTAGTTCGCCGGGCCGCATTCGCCGAGTTCGCCCGCGCGCAACACTACGGCCGGCAGGTCCTCGCCTTCGACGAGGCCTTCGGCGGCTTCCTTCCCCGGGCGGAGCGCGACCGCGTGATGCAAATCGTCTCGGCGGGCGGGGGCGACGGGACGGCCGCGGCCTCGGACTGAGCGCCCGGGCACTACCCTGAATCCACCGCGAAATACCCGCTCACATCGAACGCGAACTTCTTCGCGCGCCCGCACTGCGAGCACTGCGCATGGTCGACGAGGTAGTGCCGCCCGCGGCGCTCGTCCCACTCGTGCGACTGCGTTCCGACAAGAAAGCGCCCGCCGCACTCGCACCGCTTCCGCCCGAGGTGGCGCCACTCGTCCTCGACGCTGTCGACTTTTTCCGGAGTGCCCCAATCCCACATCCGAGGTCAAACCCCGAGCAAG
>Ga0247727_10015640_pt1 | contig 12400 bp, 14 predicted proteins | sample WisWelCaveWW1625_FD_202498 | JGI IMG/M metagenome (GOLD analysis project Ga0247727, IMG submission 202498) | Biofilm microbial communities from Wishing Well Cave, Virginia, United States - WW16-25 | ecosystem: Environmental > Aquatic > Deep subsurface > Groundwater > Cave microbial mat | place... | reverse complement strand
CGCGCGATGCGCCTGGTTGCGGTGCAGGTAGATGGTGACCGCGGCGATGGTGATGTGCGTCAGACCGAGCGCCACCAGCACGAGGCCCCACCAGGGAAGGTCCAGCAGACCGTCGAATAGCATCAGGTGCCTTTGTTATCTCGTCTTCTGGAGACGGACCGGGCGAATTCTACGCGAACTACCCCCCCTTGCAAGGTCAGGGAACGTCACGTTCCGGCACTATTCCCCGCGTCGGCCGGGTTATTGCCCCGCAGCAACCTAACCTCCCGTTGTGGATAGGGAATTTCGATTCCGCGGGACCGGAATTCCGCCAGCGGGGCGGCGCTGATTTCAGGTCCACGCCGCTGTCGGCCAGCTGTATGACCTGCGGGGTCGGCTCCGGTTCCCGCAGCACGCGCGGATGCCGGCCGATCTGGATTTCGGTCATGATTTTCAGGTAGTTTACCGAACCATGCCGATCCCAGCCCGCAAGGCCTTTCACGTTGCGCTGCTGTTGGTGCTGTGGCCCGCGGCGGCCGACGCCGCCCACCCTCTTGTGACGGAGGACACGGGGACCCAGGGCAAGCGCAACTTCCAGCTCGAGGTGAACGCCGAGCTGTCCCGCGACCGCCCGGGCGGGGTGCTGGTGAAGGGCTTTCAACCCGCTGCGGTGCTGACCTACGGTCTGCTCGACAATCTCGATATGCAGCTCGGCAGGCCGTATCTGAGGCAGGTTACTGACCCCGGAGGCGCAAACGATGTCGTGAAAGGCGGTCTGGACACCTCGTTTGACCTGAAGTGGCGCTTCTTCGAGGACGGCGATCTGTCGATCGCCCTCAAGCCGGGCATCACCTTGGCGACCGGCGACGAGCGGCGCGGACTGGGCGCCGGAAAATCCACCCTCGGCAGCCTGCTGATCGTCTCCTGGGAGCGGGAGCTCTTCGGCATCCATGCGCACGCGGGCTGGCGCCGAAACAGCAACAGCGTCGGCCAGCGCGAACGGATCACGCAACTCGCCGCTGCGGCGGTGTTCAAGACGTCCGAGAACTGGCGTCTGATCCTCGATCTTTCGCGCGCGACCAATCCGGACCGCGCGAACGATGCTTCGATCCGCTACCTGACGCTAGGGCTCATCCACTCGCCGCGGAAGAATCTCGACCTGGACGTCGGCTGGCGCCGCGCAACGAGCCCCTCCGCGCTCGATCGCTCATTCATGTTTGGCGCGACGCTGCGCTGGTGAGCTCTGGCGTCGCTTCGGTCAGGACGAGCAGCGCTAGCGCCGCTCGTAGGCGGCAGCGAAGAATCCGTCGGTGCCGTGCCGGTGCGGCCAGAGCCGCAGCCGCTCGCCGGCATCCAGCGCGATGCGCTGCACCGCCAGCAGTTCCGCGCAGGAGAGTGCCTTGAACTCGGGATGGCCCGCGGCGAAGCCGTCCGCCACCGCCTCGTTCTCCTCCGGCAGGATGCTGCAGGTCGCGTAGACCAACCGGCCGCCGGGCTTGAGCAGCTTCGCGGTCGCATTCAGGATGCGCGCCTGCTTCGCCGCGAGCTCGCCCACGGCCGCGGCGCCGTGCCGCCACTTCAGGTCGGGATTGCGCCTGAGCGTGCCGAATCCGCTGCAGGGCGCGTCGACCAGCACCCGGTCGAGCTTGCCGACCAGCTTTTTGGCGCGCACGTCGCCTTCGCCTTCAAGCACGATCGGGTGCACGTTCGAGATGCCTGCGCGCGTGGCGCGCGGCGCCAGCTCGCGCAACCGTTTCTGCGACACGTCCATGGCATAGATCCGGCCGGTGCCGTGCATCAGCATCGAGATCGCGAGCGTTTTGCCGCCCGCGCCGGCGCAGAAGTCCGCGACCATCTCGCCGCGGCGCGGCGCGAGCAGGTACGCAAGCAGCTGGCTGCCCTCGTCCTGGACCTCCACCGAACCGTCCAGGTAGAGCGCATGGCGGTGGATCTGCGGCTTGCCCTTCAAGCGGATTCCCGCGGGTGAGTACGGCGCCGGCACGGCCTCCAGCCCGAGGCGCGCGAGCGCGTCCTTGCGCGATATCCGCGCCAGGTTCACGCGCAGGTCGAGCGGCGCCGGCGCGAGCAGGCCCTGCGCGATCGCGCCCGCTTCCTGCGCGCCGTATGCGGCGCCGAGGCGCTCCCACAGCCAGTCGGGCAGATCGGCCTGCACCGCCTCCGGCAGGCTGCGGCCGGAGGCCACCTTCACGCGCGCGACGAGCGCCGCATCCTGCTCCAGCGTACGCCCTGAGAGGCCGAAGACGCGCACCAGCGCGGCGATCACGAGGTCGCGCGGCGCGGCGCTGCCGGCGGCCACCTCCAGCGAGCGCTTGCGCCGCAGCACCGCGAACACGGTTTCGGCGATGAACGCGCGGTCCTGCTGGCCGAGCCCGCGGTAGCCGCGAAAGTATGCGGACAGCGCCTGGTCCGCGGGACGGGTGAACGTCAGCAGTTGCGCGAGCGCCGTCGCCGCGTGCGCGAGCAAGGCTGGTGTCGGCCTCACGTCCGGGTTCTACTTCAGGACTATTTTCGATGCCAGCGTATCGAGGCGCGTACCGTCCTTTTCCACAACCAGCAAGCGCACAGCTACGTAGTTCCGGTCTGTGGCGAGCCAGATTTCGGCGACGCGGTCCTGCGGATTGCCCCGGCGCCTGACCAGCTTGAGCGCGTCAAACTCGCCCGCCGGGGTTTTCACGCGCTCGCGGCCCGCGGGCTCATAGGTGTATTGGGTGACGTTCTTGCCGTCGGCGACGCTCACCGTGACCGGGCCGGCGGGCGGGGAAAAGGCGAACGTCCAGATGAAGCTCAACCGGTCCTGCCGCTGCAGCGTCGGGGTCTTGGCGGTCGGGTCGAACTCCGCCTTCTGCGTGTCGCGTCCGCTGCGCTTGTCCTCGAACTTTTGCGGACGCAGGCCGTCGGCCACGACCGCGCCCTGACTCGAGCGGGCCGCGTCGCCCCGCAGGGCGTACACGCCCTTGCCTGTCCAGGTCTCGGAGAGCCGGTAGCTGCGCCCATCGTGCTCCAGGCGCTGGTTCACCTCGGCCAGGATCAAGCCGTTGCGCGCGATTTCATAGCCGATCTCGACGCGCTGCGGCGGCGCCGCCGCGGCTGCGGATGCACCGCTAAGGACGATCGTCAAAAACCAGTTGCGCATCGCTCTCCGCATTGTTTCCCTTAACGCGTACCACGCCATTGCCGATGACCAGCTTGCCGTCGAGAAACCAGCGCACGGCGCGCGCATAGACCACATGCTCCTGCTTCAGTACGCGCAGCGCCAGGGACGCCGCGGTGTCGTCCCGGCGCACCGGGATCGCCGCCTGTGCGACGATCGGACCGTGATCCAGATCGGCGGTCACGAAATGCACCGAGCAGCCGTGGAGTTTGACCCCTTCGGCGAGCGCGCGTTGATGCGTATTCAGGCCGGGAAACGCAGGCAGCAGAGACGGGTGGATGTTGAGCACCCGGTCCCGGTAGCGCTGCACGAATCCGGGCGTCAGCACGCGCATGAACCCGGCGAGCGCCACCAGCCTGGGAGAGAACCGGTCGATTTCCTGCGCCAGCGCGTCGTCGAACGCCTGGCGCGAGGGAAAATCCCTATGGCACACCACCCGGGTCGGAACGCCGCGTTTCGCGGCAATCGCCAACCCCGCGGCGCCGGGCACGTTGCTGACGACCGCCGAGACGGGCAACCCGGCCTCGAGGAGCGCCTGCAGGTTGCTGCCGCGGCCGGATATCAGGACGACGACGGACATGGTCAGCGCGGCGGCACAACCCACAGGAAAAGCTCGTGCGCCTGGGTGCCGGACCAGGCGGTCTCGATGCGGTCAGGCTGCCAGTCGCCGATGCCAAACTGATGCGACACCACCCGGGCGCCGGGCCTGAGTTCGCTGCGGATCTTCGGCTGCAGCTTCCAGTTCAACTCGGGCAACAGGTACAGCGCCAGCACCGTGGCCTCGGAAAAATCGGTCCTGAACAGGTCCTGCACCACGAAGCGCACGCGCCCCGAGACCCCGGCAGAGCGCGCCGCGGCGTTCGCTTCCTCGATGCGGCGAGGGTCGATGTCGACGCCCACGCCGCGCGCGCCGAAATCACGCGCCGCGGTGATCACGATTCGGCCGTCGCCACAGCCCAGGTCGTAGACCACGTCGCCCTGCCGCACCGCCGCAAGCCGCAGCATCGCATCCACCACCGGCTGCGGCGTGGGTACATAGCGGACGTCGAGCGTCACTCCGGGCGTCGAACAGCCCGACGCGGCAACCGCGAGCCCCGCCAGCACGAAATTCCTGCGCTTCAAACCATATCCTCCGGGCGGACCCAGCGGTCGAAATCCTTCGCCGTCACGTAGCCGAGCGCGGCGGCCGCTTCGCGCAGCGTGCTGCCCTCCTTGTGCGCCTTCTTCGCAATCTCGGCGGCGCGGTCGTAGCCGATGTGCGGCGTCAGCGCGGTCACCAGCATCAGCGAGCGTTCCAGTTGCTCGCCGATGCGCTGCTTGTTCGCCGCAATACCGCGCACGCAGTGCTCCTCGAAGCTCGCCGCGCCGTCGGCCAGCAGCCGCGCGCTCTGCAAAAACGCGTGGATGATGAGCGGCTTGTAGACGTTCAGCTCGAAATGGCCCGAGGCGCCGCCAATGTTGAGCGCGACGTCGTTGCCGAACACCTGCGCGCACAGCATCGTCATCGCCTCGGCCTGGGTCGGGTTCACCTTGCCCGGCATGATGGAACTGCCCGGTTCGTTTTCGGGCAGCGATATCTCACCGATGCCGGAGCGCGGGCCCGACGCGAGCAGGCGGATGTCGTTGGCGATCTTCATCAGGGCGGCCGCGAGCGTTTTGAGGGCGCCATGCGCGAACACCAACGCCTCGTGCCCGGCGAGCGCGGCGAACTTGTTCGGCGCCGGCTCGAACGGCAGGCCCGACCTGCGGGCGATCTCCGCCGCCACGCGCGCGCCGAACTCGGCATGGGTGTTGAGGCCGGTACCGACCGCGGTGCCGCCGATCGCGAGCCGGTAGAGGCCCGGCAGCACCGCGTCCAGCGCCTGCCGCGATTGCTCGAGCTGCGCCACGTAGCCTGAAAACTCCTGCCCCAGCGTCAGCGGCGTGGCGTCCTGCAGGTGCGTGCGGCCGATCTTGACGATGGGCGCAAAGGCGTCGCGTTTCGCCGCCAGCGCCGCGCACAGCCGGTCGAGCGCCGGCACCACATCGGCACGCAGGGCGCGCGCGGCGGCGACGTGCATCGCGGTGGGGAAGACATCGTTCGACGACTGGCCGAGATTGACGTCGTCGTTCGGATGCAGCAGGCGCTTGGGACCCCGCTCGCCGCCAAGAATCTCGGAGGCGCGGTTGGCCAGCACCTCGTTCACATTCATGTTCGACTGCGTGCCCGAACCGGTCTGCCAGACCACCAGCGGAAACTCTTCGTCGTGCCGGCCGGCCAGCACTTCGTCGGCGGCGCGCGCGATCGCCTCCGCCTTTTTTGCATCCAGCAGGCCGAGGGAGGCGTTGACCCGCGCCGCGGAACGCTTCACCAGCACCAGGGCGTGGACCACCGCGAGCGGCATGCGCTCGCCGGAGATGCGGAAGAACCGCCGGCTGCGCTCGGTCTGCGCGCCCCATAGCCGGTCCGCCGGCACCTCGATCGGGCCGAACGAATCCTTCTCGATGCGGGTTCCGTTCATCGCGGGATCACTGCCCTCGCCGCTATTTCTTCAGCAGGCTCCTGAGCATCCAGGCATTCTTCTCGTGGATGTTCAGGCGCTGCGTGAGCAGGTCGAGCGTCGGCTGGTCGTTGGCGCAGTCGGCCAGCGGCAGCACCGAACGCGCGGTGCGCGCCACCGCTTCCTGGCCTGCGATCAGTTCGGCGACCATTTTTTCCGCCTTGGGCACGCCGTCGGACTCCTTCACCGTCGCCAGCTTCACGTACTGTTTGTAGCTGCCGGGCGCGTAGTGCCCCAGCGCGCGGATTCGTTCGGCGATCGGGTCGATCGCGTTCCAGGTTTCGGTGTACTGGTCCATGAACATCAGGTGCAGGGTCTGGAACATCGGGCCTTCCACGTTCCAGTGGAAGCTGTGCGTCTTAAGATAGAGCACGTAGGTGTCCGCGAGCAACCTGGACAGGCCATGCGCGATCGCCGCGCGGTCTTTCGCCGAGATGCCGGTGTCCATTGCCTTTGCCATTGCGCGCTCCTGTGTTCTCTGAAGAAAGACGGACTTCGACAATGTTACCGCGCTAGGGCAGGTCGAACAGCAGCGCCTCGGCGCCCTCGCCCTGCTCCACGTCGATGTCGGCGACGCCGCTCGTCTTGAGCGCATCGCCGGCTGCGAGCAGCGTGCCGCTCACCGTCAACCTGCCGCGTGCCACGTGCACGTAGGCCTTGCGACCGGGTGCGAGCGTGTGGCTCGCGCGCTCCGCCCCGTCGAACAATCCGGCGTAAATGCGCGCATCCTGGTGGATCGTCACCGACCCGTCCGCGCCGTCGGGCGACGCGACCAGGCGCAGCCGGCCGCGTTTGGACGCGGCATCGAAATGCTTCTGCTCGTAGCCGGGCGCGATGCCGCGCACGTCCGGCTCGATCCAGATCTGCAGGAAGTGGGTGACGCCGTCCTTGTCGTGGTTCTGCTCGCTGTGCTGCACACCTCGCCCCGCGCTCATGCGCTGCACGTCGCCCGGCACGATGGTCGAGCCGGTGCCCATCGAGTCCTTGTGCCCGAGCGCGCCCTCCAGCACATAGCTGATGATTTCCATGTCGCGGTGGCCGTGCGTGCCGAAGCCGGTGCCGGGCTGGATCCGGTCCTCGTTGATCACGCGCAGCGCGCTGAATCCCATCTGCGCCGGGTCATAGTAGTCGGCGAACGAGAACGAGTGGTAGGACTCCAGCCAGCCATGTTCGGCATGGCCGCGCTCGGTCCCGCGGCGCAGCTCGATCATTGAGTAGCCTGCTGCTGCGCAATTTCCTGGTGAACCTTCGCCATATCCACGGACTTCGCCTGCGCGAGCACCTGCTCCAGCGCCTGGCCGGGCAGCGCGCCGGCCTGCTGGAACACGATCACCTTCTCGCGGAATACCATCAGCGTCGGAATCGAGCGGATGTTGAACGCCGCCGCGAGCTCCTGCTGCTCGTCGGAGTTCACTTTGGCGAAAACCACGTCCGGGTGCGATGCGGAGGCCTTTTCGAACACCGGCGCGAAGCCGCGGCAGGGGCCGCACCAGGGCGCCCAAAAGTCGATGATGACGATCGGATTGCCGTTGACCGTCTGCTCGAAGTTGTCCTTGGTCAACTCCACCGTCGCCATTTCGGATCCCTTTTCCGTGAAAGTGCCAGTGTATATTGCGGTCGCCCGGAAAGGTTTCAATGCGGGGCCAAACCCCCATGACCTACGTCGGTCGTTTCGCACCCTCGCCCACCGGCCTCCTGCATTTCGGCTCGCTGGTTGCCGCGCTCGCGAGCTGGCTGGACGCCAAGAGCGCCGCCGGACGGTGGCTGTTGCGCATGGAAGACCTCGACCATCCCAGGGAAATGCCCGGCGCCGCCGACGCCATCCTGCGCCAGCTCGAAGCCTTCGGTCTGGAATGGGACGGGCCCGTCGTCTACCAGAGCGCACGGCTTGATCTTTATCAGGCTGCGGTCCAAAAACTCGAATCCCTCAGTTATCCCTGCGCCTGCACGCGCAAGGAGCTCGAGGATTCCGCTCTCGCAATCGACGGTTCGCGCATCTACCCGGGCACCTGCCGCGGCGGCCTCTCCCCGGGAAAAACCGCTCGCGCGCTGCGCCTGCGCACCGCCGCGGAGCCGGTCCGGTTCACCGACCGCGTGCAGGGCGAGATCACGCAGTGCGTCGCGACCGAGGTCGGTGACTTTGTGCTGCGGCGCGCCGACGGCATCTTCGCCTATCAGCTGGCGGTGGTGGTGGACGACGCAGCGCAGGGGATCACGGACGTGGTGCGCGGCGCCGACCTGCTCGATTCGACGGCACGCCAGATCGCGCTGCAACGGCTGCTCGGCAACGCGACGCCGCGCTACCTGCACGCTCCGGTGGCAACAAACGCTGCCGGCGAAAAGCTGTCGAAGCAAACGCACGCGCCGGACGCAGCGCCGCGCGACCTCGCCGCGGCGCTGCGCTTTCTCGGGATGGATGCGCCTGAGAAAGCCGTCCCCGAAGAGCTGCCCGCCTGGGCGGTGCGCAACTGGGATGCGGCCCGGATACCGTGCAAGCGCGCAATCGCCGTCTAGCCCTTCGGCGCAGCGGTCTTCTGCGGCACGATCACAGTCGAAAGCGAGCCCAGCACCAGGGCAAGCGCCGCATACTCCGGCCAGCCCGGGCGTTCGCCCAGAAACAGCATGCCGCTGAACACGCCCACCACCGGGATCAGCAGCATGGAGAGGGAAAACACGGTCACCGACACGCTGGTGGCGAGCTTGATCCAGGCCCAGTGCGCCCATGCGAAGGCGAGCAGCACGTTGTAGGCCGCGCCCAGCGCGGAAGACAGCCCGACGTCGGCCAGCTTGCTGAAATCCTCCAGCAGCAGCGCGCCGATGTAGATCGGCACGCCGCCGATCAGCATCAGCCACGCGGTGAACGCGGCAAGCGGCGCGCGCACCGGGTACTTTTTCTGCAGGATAGTGCCGATCGCCCAGGTGAACGCGGCCCCAAGGACCAGCAGCGCCCCGCGCGGCGCGCCCTGAATGCGGTGGAACTCGTCCCACACCAGCAGCGCCATGCCCGCCATGCCGAGGACGAGACCAAGCAGCTTGCGCGCCGTCAGGCGCTCGCCCAGGAGCAGCACCGAGAGCGGGATCGCCCAGGCCGGCATGGTGTAGGCGAGGATCGCGGCGCGCCCCGATGGCAGCATGGCGAGGCCGAACACCACCAGGATGTTCCAGCAGGTGATGTTGAAGAAGGCGATCAGGGCGAGGCGCTGCCACTGGTCGCGCGGGATCGCCAGCGGCTGGCCGCTCGCGCGCAGAAACGCAAACAGCACCCCCGAGCCCAGGCCGAGGCACAGCGTGCGGAAGGTGAAAGGCGCCAGGTCCGTGATCGCAACTTTCATCGCGGTCCAGTTGAAGCCCCAGACCACGGTGAGACCCGCCAGAACCCACCAAAGCCGGGCCGGCAGGTGTTCCTGGGCGCCCCTGTCCATTAGTTAGCGAGCCCTGACTTTGCCTTAAGTGCTTGTCGTTTCATACGCTTTGTGTGGCACATCAACAACTTATGCTGCAATGCAAAAAAACCTTGACTTAAATGGGTTTTCGTCTAGAATTCGTTTTGCTGCGGCGCACAAAGCGCCCGAAAAAGCTTACTGAACCGATCACTCAACCGACGATTAAGGAGATTCAAATGTACGTTACGCCAGAGCAAATCCAGGCCTCCACCAAGGCCAATATCGAAGCGATCCTGTCGCTCGCGACCAGCCGGTTCGCCGCGATCGAGAAGTTCGCGAGCCTGAACGCCAATGCCGTCAAGGCCGCGTTCGAAGACTCCATCGCCAACGCCCGAGCGCTGGCCGGCGCCAAGGACGTGCAGGAGCTGGTGAACCTGCAGAGCACCTTCGCGCAGCCCGCGATCGAGAAGGCGATTGCCTACTCGAAGAGCGTATACGAACTGGCGACCCAGACCAACACCGAGTTCACCAAGGCCACCGAGCGCCGCATCACCGAGTGGAACGAGAACTTCGTTTCGCTGCTGGACAAGGCCGCGAAGAACGCCCCGGCCGGTTCGGATGTCGCCGTGAGCGCGGTCAGGCAGATGCTCGCCGCCGCCAACTCGGCCTACGACAACTTCACCAAGGTCACCAAGCAGGCGACCGAGATCGCGGAAGCCAATGTTGCCGCCGCGTCCGAGACCGTCAAGGGTCTGACGAAGACCAAGAAAGCCGCCTAAGTCGCAAGACTTTTCCGGCCAAGCAGTAACGAAAAGCCCCGCCTCGTGCGGGGCTTTTTTTGCTACTCGATCACCCGGTCGGCGCGCAGAAGCACCGATTGCGGAATGGTAATTCCCATGGCGCGCGCGGTCTTCAGGTTGATCACCAGCTCGTACCGGGTCGGCTGCTCGACCGGCAGATCGGACGGTTTTGCGCCTTTGAGTATCCGCGCGACGTAATAGCCTGCGCGGCGCAGCATCGAATCGCGGACCGGACCGTACGACATCAGTCCGCCAGCCTCGACCGGCTCGCTACTGGAATGAACCATCGGAATCCGGCTACTGGAGGATTGCGACACAAGTTCAGCGCCGAAGCGCCGCGTTTCATAGGTCGTCGGAACGAGCAGGGCCGCGATATTCGCCTGTTGCGCTTTCCCGAACGCGCCCTTCAGATCGGATTTCTCCAGGTACGGATACTGGCGCACTTCGACGCCAAGTTGTTTGCTGGCATTGTCGATGTGCTTCAGTTCGACCTGACAGGCTTTCGCCTGCTCCTCGTCGTAGACGACGCCCAAGCGGCCGGCACCTGGGAACAGCTCGCGCATTAATTGCACGCGCTTTGCGGTCAGGTCCACGCTCGTCGCCGTTGCGCCGGTGATGTTGCCGCCGGGCCTGGCGAACGATTGCACGATCTTGTTGACCACCGGGTCATTCACGCCGGAAAACACGATCGGGATCGTTTTCGTGGCCGCCTGGGCGGCGTAGACCGACCAGGTCAAGTTGGCATGGATCACCTGTACCTTCGCGCGTACGAGCTCCTCCGCGAGGCGATCGAGTTTGCGGCGGTCGTAGTCGGCGAAACGGGATTCGATCCGCAGATTCTGGCCTTCGACGAACCCGCCTTCACGCAGGCTTTCCTTGAAGACAACGAGAGCCGGCTCAAAATCGGCGCGTGATCCGTACTCCAGAATGCCGATCAGGTGGCTGCCGCCGGGTGGCTGCTGGGCGAGGGAGCCGCCTGCGAGAAGAAATGATCCTGTGGCGAGGATGAATCTCCTGCGATCCGTCTTGCTCATAGTGTCTCCTCTTAGGGCCAAAGTCCTAGGAAAAGTATACGCCACGGCCTCGCGCGGGGTTTTTCTATTCCTACTCTCCTACCGGTCCGGCAGCCTCACTGTGCCGCGCCCTGTGCCCTGACCTTCGCCTCGAGCGCCTCCAGCCTGCGGTCCCGGATACCGAGCTGGCGCAGATGCTCCACCGTGTCGAACAGGTAGTCGCAGCAGCGGCCCATCGGCCCGGCGCCGGTGGCGAGGTAGCGCGCCACCGTTCCCGCGTCGAGCCCCGGCACATAGCGTTCGTGCGTGCGATTGGTGCTGAAGGCGATCGCCGGCACCGGTCCCTTCGGCGTCCGGGCGATGGTCCACACAGGGCGATAGGCACTGGTGAACATCTCGCGCCGCCAGATCACGTCGAGCTCGGTCGCTGCCTCGCGCCGGGCCAGGCGGTAGGCGACGCCGGTGCAGCTGCCGCCTGATTCCAGCGACAGCATCAAGCCGGGCCGCTCGGGACTGCCCCGGCCGGCGCGCGCCCAAAGGCAGAACTGGCGATGAAAGCCGTGGATGCGCGCCGTACGGCATTCGACGAAATGGAACGCCGGGTTCCAGATCAACGAGCCGAAAGCAAACACCCAGACGCGCCCCGGCCGCGGCGCGCGGGCGAGGATGGCCGCCACCTGGGCAGCGCGCTCGGCTTCGGTCATGAAGCGCATCTTCGGCCCGAGCACGTCGCGCACCGACGCATGCAGCGTGCCGTCGAGAATGCTTTCGCGCGTCAGCTTCACGTCGCCGCGCTACCACCCAATGCCTCGATGCCTCGCCGGATGTCCGCCATCGCGGGTTCGACCTCGGCGGGCGCGCCGCGTACGCCGAGCTCGATGTGGCGGCGTGTGGCGTCCCCGCCCATGCTGGGCAGGCTGAAGGCCTTCAGGCCGGGATACTTCGCATTGACCTCTTCCATCAGCGGCGCAATGGTGGATTCCGGCAGGTTGTAGACAATCACCGAATCCTCGGCCCAGCGATCGCGGTCGAAAAGGTGGCGGTAGTTGGTGTCCAGCACCCATTCCAACATCGGCCAGGCCATCTGCGGAAAGCCGGGCACGAACCAGTGTTCGCGGATAGCGAACCCCGGAATGCGGTTGAACGGGTTGGGGATGATCTCGGCACCGGTGGGGAACTCCCCCATCTTCAGGCGCTGCGGCGTAGTCTCGGCGCCGAAACGGCCGCGAATTTCGCGTTCGGCCTCAGGATGCAGGGAGAGCCCTACTCCCAGCGCCGCCGCGGCGCACTGGCGCGTGTGGTCGTCCGGGGTCGCGCCGATGCCGCCGAAGGAAAACACCACGTCGCCCGAAGCGAAGGTCCGCACTAGCGCCGCCGTCAGCTGCTCCGGATCGTCGCCGTGGTACTCGCACCAGACGAGCCTCAGGCCCCGCTTCGCGAGCGCCTGGATGATGAAGGAAAGATGCTTGTCCTGGCGCTTGCCGACCAGGATTTCATCGCCGATGACCAGCGC
>Ga0247727_10015639_pt1 | contig 12401 bp, 10 predicted proteins | sample WisWelCaveWW1625_FD_202498 | JGI IMG/M metagenome (GOLD analysis project Ga0247727, IMG submission 202498) | Biofilm microbial communities from Wishing Well Cave, Virginia, United States - WW16-25 | ecosystem: Environmental > Aquatic > Deep subsurface > Groundwater > Cave microbial mat | place... | reverse complement strand
AGATCCGGCCGCGGCTGCAGCCGGCGTACAGGAGTCTGCCGGACGAGGATCTGCTCAGCGGCTCGATTTTCCTGTCGGCTAGAAAGCGGGCGTCTGGCTGGACGGTCAGCTCTCAGCCGTATAATAGGGATTCACCCTGGGAGTTCGGCCATGAGAGCCGTTCGGATTCACGAGCACGGCGGTCCGGAGGTGTTGCGGTTGGAGGAGGTTCCGGATCCCCAGCCGGCGCCCCACCAGGTCCTGGTTCGGGTCAAGGCCTGCGCGCTGAACCATCTGGACCTTTGGGTCCGGCAGGGAATTCCCGGCCAGAAGATTCCGCTGCCGCACATTCTGGGCAGCGACGTGGCCGGGGAGGTGGCCGGGCTGGGCGAGGGATGCCGGCGGCTGAAGGCGGGCGATCGGGTCTTGCTGGCGCCGGCTCAGAGCTGCCGCCAATGCGGGGAGTGCGCGGCGGGGCGCGACAATTTTTGCCGGAGTTACGCGTTGCTCGGTCATTTCCTGGAGGGAGGCAACGCCGAGTACCTGGTGACGCCGGAGGCCTACGCGATCCCCATCCCGGGGGATTTGAGCTTCGAGGAGGCGGCGGCGGTTCCGCTGGTGTTTCTGACCGCCTGGCACATGCTGGTGGGGCGCGCCGGGATCCGGGCGGGCGAGCAGGTGCTGGTGTGGAGCGCTTCGAGCGGCGTGGGCTCGGCCGCCGTCCAGATCGCGAAGATGCTGGGCTGCCGCGTGATCGCCACCGCCGGAGGCGAAGCCAAGCTGGCTCTGGCGCGGGAGCTGGGGGCCGACGAGGCGATTGATCACTACCGGCAGAAGGTCGGCGAGGAGGTGAAGCGGCTGACCGGCCGGCGCGGCGTGGACGTGGTTTTCGAGCACGTGGGAGCGGCGAGCTGGGACCAGTCGATCGCCGCCCTGGCGCACCACGGGCGCCTGGTCACCTGTGGGGCGACTACCGGGCCGCAGGCGGCGGTGGATCTCCGGCTGCTGTTCGCGCGCCAGTTGAGCCTGCTGGGCTCTTTCATGGGGACCCTGGGGGAGCTCCACGAGGTCCTGGAGTTCCTGGGCCGGCGGCGGCTGCGTGCAGTTATTGATAAGATGTATCCACTGGGCGAGATCCGCGCCGCTCACCTCCGGCTGGAAAACCGCGAGCAATTCGGCAAGGTGCTGGTGATTCCCTGATGGTCCGACGGAGCGATCTGCCGCGGATCTGCGTGGCGCTGGGGTGCGCCGGGGCCGACCTGCTGGAGCGTCGGGCACGCCAGGCATGCGAGGAGGGCGAGGAATTCCTGGAGCTTCGCCTGGATCTGCTGGCCGATCCCCAGCAGGGTGTCTCCGCGCTGGCGCGTCTCAGGCGGCGCTATCCCGACGTCGTCTGGATCGCCACCTGCCGCCGGATCCTCAACGGCGGCCGCTTCGCCGGCGGCGTTGAGGAACAGCTCGGCTTGCTGGAGGCGGCCGTGGAGGCCGGGGCCCAGGCGGTGGATATCGAGGTGGAGACGGCGGAGGCGGCGCGCGGGCGGCTGGAGGGGTTTCGCCGGCGGGCGCGCCTGGTCATCTCCTGTCACAACTTCCGCTCGACGCCGGCTCTGCGGCCGATGCTGAGGAAGCTGGAAGCAACTCCCGCCGACGTGCTGAAGCTGGCCACCCTGGCCCGGAAGCCTACCGACAACCTGCGCCTGCTGGAGCTGGCCCGGAGCTATTCGGGGCGTCCTCTGGTGGTGGTGGGGATGGGCGAGGCGGGGGCGCCGAGTCGGGTGCTGGGGCTGGGCCGCGGCAGCGCGTTCACTTATGCGGCGCCCTCGGCGTGCCGCGGCGGCGAGCCGGGGATGGCCCCCACCGCGCCCGGCCAGATTTCCAGCCGGCAGATGCGGCGGCAGTACCGCGTGGAACGACATACGCAGGACACCAGCGTCTACGGGGTGATCGCCAGCCCGGTCGGCCACTCCCTCTCCCCCGCCGTACACAACCGGGCCTTTCAGGCCTGCCGGATCGACGCCGTTTACGTGCCCTTTCGAGTGGAGGCGGGGGGGGTGCCGGATTTTCTGGAGCTGGCCGGGAAGCTCCCCGTGGCCGGCTTCAGCGTGACGATTCCGCACAAGCAGAAGGTGTTGCGCCACCTCGACGTGGTGGATCAGGCGGCCCGCCGGATGGGGGCGGTCAACACAGTCTATCGGCGGCAGGGCAGGCTGCGCGGCGCCAACACCGACGCGGAGGCGGTGACCGCGCCTCTGGCCCGGCGTCTGCGCTTGAAAGGAGCGCGGATTCTGATCGCCGGCAACGGCGGCGCGGCTCGCGGCGCGGCGTTCGCCCTCCTGGACAAGGGTGCGCAAGTCTTCCTGACCGGACGACATCCGGGCCGCGTGCGGGCGCTGGCCCGACTCTGCGGGGCCACGCCGCTCGACCGCCGGGCGATCGGCGAGGGTCGCTATGACGCCGTCATCCAGGCCACGCCGCTCGGCACGTATCCGCACGTGGACGAGTCGTTCTTCACGGGCCCGGTCCCCGCTGATCTGGTCTTCGACCTGGTGTACAACCCGGCGGAGACGCTGCTGCTGCGCCAGTCGCGCGAGGCCGGCAAGCAAGTGATCTCGGGGCTCGAAATGTTTCTCGAGCAGGCCGCCGCGCAGTTCGAGATCTGGACGGGACGGCCCGCGCCGCGCCGGGCGATGGAAGCCGCCGCCCGGGAGGGCCTGGAAGCGCAAGCGCAGGCCGACCGATGCCCTCCGGAGGGGCAGGAGCCGCGCGCATGACGGCGGGAACCGTCGAGCCCGACCTAGGGACTTTTCTCCGCCTGGCCGGCCAGGGCAACATTGTCCCCGTCTACAAGGCGGTAATGGCGGATCTGGAGACGCCCGTCTCGGCCTATTTGAAAGTGGCCCGTGGACGCCCGTACTCGTTCTTGCTGGAGAGCGTGGAAGGCGGCGAGAAGATCGCCCGCTACACGTATCTGGGGGCGGACCCGTTCCTGATCGCGCGAGCGCGCGGCGACCGGATTCAGATCGACAACGCCGGCCGGACTACTGTGCGGCGCGGCAACATCTTCCAGGTTCTGCGCGAATTGGTCCGGCGGTTCCGGCCGTCAACCCCGGAAGCGGCCTCTCCGCTGCCGCCGCTGCGGGCCGGGGCGGTCGGCTACGCCGGCTATGACTTAGTACAGCTCATCGAGCCCAAGGTGCCTGCTTTCGGCCGGGACGACCTGCGGATCCCCGACGCCGTGTTCTTGTTCTTCTCGACCTTGCTGGCCTTCGATCACCTGAAGCACCAGATCTGGATCGTCGCCAACGTGCGCTGCGACGAGTGGCGGGGCCGCCTGGAGCAAGGATATCGGCGCGCGGCCGGCGAGATCTCGGGCATCGAGAAGCGGCTGGGACGCTCTCTGCCCCGGGCCGGGCCCGCCCGCGCGGCGCGCGCTCCCGCGGTGCGCTCGAATCTGGGCCGGGAGCGGTTCTGCCGCGCGGTCGAGAAGGCCAAAGAATATATCCTGGCCGGGGACATCTTCCAGGTGGTGCTGTCGCAGCGGTTGGACCTGCGCCTGAAAGCCGAGCCGTTCCAGGTTTACCGGGCTCTGCGGACCGTCAATCCGTCGCCCTACATGTTCTACCTGAAGCTGGACCGCGAGATCGTGCTGGGCAGCTCTCCGGAGATGCTGGTGAAGGTGGAAGGGCGCCAGGTGGAGTACCGTCCGATCGCCGGGACGCATGCGCGGGGGTCCAGCGAGGCCGAGGATCAGGAGATCGAGCGCCGGCTGCTGGCCGATGAGAAAGAGCGCGCCGAGCACATCATGCTGGTGGATCTGGGGCGCAACGACCTGGGGCGGGTGTGCGAGTTTTCCACCGTGCGGGTCAAGGACCTGATGATGCTGGAGCGCTACTCGCACGTGATCCACATCGTGTCCAGCATCACGGGGCGCCTGCGCCCGGAGTGCGACGAGTTCGACGCCTTGATGGCCTGCTTTCCGGCGGGCACGGTCTCCGGGGCGCCCAAGGTGCGGGCCATGGAGATCATCGCCGAGCTGGAGCCGACTCGGCGCGGGGTGTACGCGGGCAGCGTCCTGTACCTGGATTTTTCGGGCAACCTGAACTCGTGCATCGCCATCCGGACGATGGCGGCGCGCGGGCGTCGGGCCGGCGTGCAGGTGGGGGCGGGCATCGTCGCCGACTCGGTTCCCGAGCGGGAATATGAAGAGACGATGAGCAAGGCCGGGGCGCTGCTGCGGGCGGTGGAGATGGCGGGCGGCTGAGCGGGAGGGGAAGCCGTGATTCTGGTTCTGGACAACTACGATTCCTTCACCTACAACCTGGTCCAGTACCTGGGCGAACTGGGGGCCGAGATCGAGGTGCGCCGCAACGACGCGGTGAGCGTGAAGGAGGTCGAGCGGATGGCGCCGGAGCGAGTCGTCATCTCGCCGGGCCCCTGCACGCCGCGCCAGGCGGGCATCTCGGTGCCGCTCATCCGGCGGCTGGCGGGCCGCATTCCGATTCTGGGGGTCTGCCTGGGGCACCAGGCCATCGGGGAGGCCTTCCGGGGGCGCGTGATCCGCGCTCCGTACCTGATGCACGGCAAGACCAGCCAGATCCATCACGACGGTAAGACCATCTTTGAGGGCGTGCCGCAGGACTTCACGGCCACCCGCTATCATTCGCTGATCGTGGAGAGGGGTACGCTGCCGGGGGAGCTGGAAATCTCGGCCTCGACCGCCGACGGCCTGATCATGGGGCTGCGTCACCGCCGGTTCCGCGTGGAAGGCGTGCAGTTCCACCCGGAATCGATCCTCACCGGCGCGGGCAAGACCATCCTCAGGAACTTTCTGTCTCTCTCAGCTTGAAGCGCTGCGCATCAACCCAAAGCTGCACCGCGCTCCGCTTGGCTATGCCAAAAACGGGCCGCTCACTTGGGTTGCCGAATGCCGAGTACCGTGGGCGTCACCCAGTCCGGAGAGACTGGCCCTGGCGAAGTGGATGATCGAGAGCGGGTCAGACGTGCATCAGGGCGGCGACGGGCCGCTCATGCGCGCTGCGCTCAACCGCCAGCGCATCCCGATGATGGAGCTTCTCGTCTCCTACGGCGCCGACGTGAACGCCGAGTGGAACGGGCATTTCCCGATCATCTTCGCGCCTTGCGAGGCGGTGGATCCGGCGGCTCTCCAGTGGCTCTTGGACCACGGAGCAAATCCGAACTGCGGCAACCTGGACGGGCGGGGCTCGGCGCTGGATTACGTAATCGGCTCCTACGCGCGTTCGCCACAGCTCGGCGCCTGCATCGACATCCTTCTCGACGCCGGCGGCGTCACGAAGTACGACGCGCCGGCCGTGCTGGACCTGCTCCGTGGCCGGCTCGACCGGCTTGCGGAGCGCCTGGAGTCTGACCCGGCGCTGGTGGATAAGCGATTCCCCGAACTGCGGCAGTACGGGCGCCTGCCGCGACGCTGCTTCACGTGGCCGCGGAGTACGGCAATCTGGAAGCGGCCCTGCTGCTTCTGGATCGCGGGGCCCAAGTCGATGCGCGCGCGACGGTGGATGAAGCCGGCGTCGGCGGGCAGACGGCGCTCTTCCACGCGGTGACGCAGTCGGGCGATCGGGGATTGCCATTGGCGCAATTGTTGGTGGAGCGCCGAGCGGACCTCTCGGTTCGTGTCAAACTTCCGGGTCACTATGAGCGGCCGGGCGAGGTGGTTGAATGCACGCCCTTAGGATACGCACTGCGGTTTCCCGGCGTTCAGGGGAAAACCGTGACCCTGTTGCGAGAGCGAGGGGGTGTGGAGTGACCATCATCGGCGGCGCCGCGCCGGCGCGTCAGGGCGTGGACGCCGCTCCCTGGGCCGGCAGCGCTTTGCCCGCCCAGTCGTGCCAGGAGCCGATGTAATTCCGCACCTTCGGGTACCCGAGCTGGTCGAGCGCCGCCCACACCAGCGCGGCGCGCGCCCCGCGGTGGCAGTAAGTGATGATCTGCTTGTCGGGCGTGATGCCCTTCTCGAGCAGCAGCATGCCGAGCTTCTCCGGCGCCTGCAAGGTCGAGCCGTCGGGACTGAGAAACTCGGACCACTCCAACCACACCGCGCCGGGGATGCGGCCCTGGCGGGCGCAGTCGGAGGCGCCGCCCGTCCCTTCATATTCCTGGCGCGCGCGGACGTCGAGAATCACGGTGCGGCGGTCGGGGGCGGCCACCTGTTGCGCGGTGGCCACCCATTTCCTCTGCGGCTGGAGCTTGTATCGGGTCGGGGCGCGCGGAGGCGGCGGCTCGGTGGAAAGCGGCAGTGACCGGCCCCGCCACGCTTCCAGACCCCCTTCGAGCATCGCCACCCGCGGCTGGCCCGCGTACCAGAACATCCAGAAGGCGCGCGCCGCCCGGGCGCCCAGCTTGTCCTCGTACACCACGATGGTGTCCTTGGTCCCCAGGCCGGCCCGCCCGAAGGACTCCGTCAGCCAGTCGTGGAAGGCGCGTTCGCCCACCGGGCTCGAATCCACCAGGTGGTCGTAGGTGTTCAGCCAGATGGCTCCGGGGAGGTGACCGGCGTTGTACTCCGACTGCGGTCTGGCATCGACGATCACCAGGTTCGGATCGGCGCGGCGCTTCTCGATCCAGTCCACGGTGACCAGCGCCTGGCCGCAAGCGGCTACTGCCGGCAGCACTCCCGCCAGCGCCATTCTGGCTGCGAATATCCTTGCCATCGGGGTCCGGCTGGCCCCGGCCAAGGCGCCCGGAACGCAGCCCGCTCCTGTATCTTAAGCCAGAAGGGACTTTTCGTCGAGGGGGGCCCCGGTGTCAAAGAGCATGTCGCAAAGACCGGTAATACGGCCCGCGAGCTATGGCGGCTGACGGAGAGCGAGCAGGAAACCGGGGAGGAAATGGGTTCGTGATGTTCCCGTATTGTTCCCGCGAGTGAAATCTTATGTCCTTGGCTGCTTGTAAGCTGTTGAAAACATGGTGGCCAGGGACGGAATTGAACCGCCGACGCCAGCCTTTTCAGGGCTGCGCTCTACCAACTGAGCTACCTGGCCAGTCTGGTTCCCTTTGCTTCAATTCTAATCGGCCGCCGAAAGGTCTGTCAACCCCCGGAACATTTCCCTTGACATTTACTAGCCAACAAGTTACGGTAGTACTGTTAAGCTGATGTTTCGAGACCGCTGGGACTCCCGCGCCCTGCTGGGTGGTCGTTGTCAGCACGAAATCTGATCGAACGAGGATATGACATGTTCTTTCTCGCGTTGTTCTTGGATCTGATGTGGCTGCTCGGCGGGCCGGCCAATTTCACTTCCAGCTTCGGAGGGGAGATCGGTCAGGTCGACGTGCATCGGACGCACGGGCATCTGCCCGGCCCGGTGGATCCCCATTTCGGGGGCTTGGCCGACCACAACCATCACGGGCAGCACGGCCACCTCGAAACGACCCCGGGGCAAGGGCACGTTCGGCACTAAGCCGGGTCCAGATTGTTTCTGGGGCGCCGCTCAGCAAGCGGGCGGCGTCTTCCGCTTCATTTCTCACCATCCTTGTTCAGCTTGTCCCCATCCGCCCCTGGGAGATGACGCCCTCCACCTGCCGCTGGTACTGCTCCAGCAGCTCCGGCCGCGAGGCCTCGAAGCGCAGGACTATCACCGGCTGGGTGTTGGAGGCTCGCACCAATCCCCATCCTTCGTCAAACAGCACCCGCACGCCGTCGACGTCGATGATCTTGTGCGTCTTGCGAAAAGCCTCCTTCACCCGCTCGACCAGAGCGAACTTCTCCTCGTCGGGGCAATCCACCCGGATCTCCGGGGTGCTCACCGTACGGGGCAGGTCAGCCAGCAGGCGCGACAGCGGACCTCCGGAGCGGTCCACCAGCTCGATCAGCCGCAGGGCTGAGTACAGGGCGTCGTCGAATCCGTAGTAGCGGTCGGAGAAGAAGATGTGGCCGCTCATCTCGCCGGCCAGCTCCGCCTTCTCCTCCTTCATCTTGGCCTTGATCAGCGAGTGGCCGGTCTTCCACATGACCGCGCGGCCGCCTAGCCCGCCGATGTAGTCGTAGAGGACCTGCGAGGCCTTGACCTCGGAGATGAAGGTCGCGCCCGGCTTGCGCGACAGAATCTCGCGGGCGTAGACGGCCAGCAACTGGTCGCCCCAGACGACGTTGCCCTGCTCATCGACGGCGCCGAGCCGGTCGCCGTCGCCGTCCAGAGCCACGCCCAGCTCGGCTCCGGTCCGCCGCACGGCCGCGATGAGCGCCTCCAGGTTCCGGGGGACGGTGGGGTCGGGGTGGTGATTCGGAAAGCGGCCGTCCATCTCGAAGAACAACTCCACCGGCTCGCAGTTGACGCGCTCGAGCAGCCGGTGGAGAACCGGACCGGCCGTCCCGTTGCCGGTGTCGGCGACCACCCGGACCCGCCGGCGCAGGGAGAACTGCGCAGTGACTTCAGCCACGTACGGGGCCGCCACGTCGGCCTGCTGCTCGCTGCCCTCGCCGCTGTCGAGGTCGCCCGCCTCCAGCAGGCGGCGGAGCTGCTGGATCTCCTCCCCGTGAATGGTCGAGCGCCCGGCCATGACCTTGAACCCGTTGTACTCGGGCGGATTGTGACTGCCGGTGATCATGACCCCGCCGTCGGCCTCCAGATGAAACGAGGCGTAATACAGCAGCGGCGTGGGGACCACGCCCAGATCGGTGACCTGGCAGCCGCTGGAGCGAAGACCGGCCGCGATAGCGTCGCGCAGGCGCGCCGAGCTGAGCCGGCAATCCCGGGCCACGTTGACTCGCCGGCCGCCCCGCCTCCCCAGCCAGGTCCCGATCGCCCGGCCGAGCTGCTCGATGCCTGGGCTGTCGAGCTCCCGTTCGGCGATTCCTCGGATGTCGTATTCGCGGAAGATGGTCGGTTTCAGCATGCCCGGAGTCAGCCAGCCGGCTCCTGCTGACACCGGCAGCAATCGCTGCACTGCCGGCAGCGCTCACAGACGTGGTTCGGGCAGGCGTCCTTGGTGCAGAGCGCGCAGATCTGCTCCGACGGCTCCCCGCAAATGTGGCAGTGCCAGGCCATATACTATGTTGATAGCACAAACCGGGGCGTGGCTTCAGGGTGAACCCGGGGTCCCGCTCATGGCCAGCGCCAGAACCAGGTGCTGCGTGTTGGCGCAACAAGTTGGAACGGCACTAGCTATAGCTAGGGCGCCCCAGCTCAGGGCGACCCGGGGACCCCGATCATGGCCAGCGGCTCGCCGGCGCTGATCGGCGGGGTGGCGATCACGTACAGGATCTTGCCGGCAAACGGAGCCCGCAGCTCGAAGACCGTGCGGCCGAAGAAGTCGCTCACCGTCCCCAGCAGATCCCCCTGGCGGACGTCCTGATCCAGACGGACCTCGGAGTAGAACAAGCCCGTAGCCTCGCTGCGCAGCACTTGGTTGCGGACGATCCAGGTCGGCTTGTTCTCGGGCCAGGACTCCGGGCCCGCGCTCATCCCCAGATGCCGGAGGACGCGGCGGACCCCGGTTTCCAGCCGGGCGATGGCCGTGTCGGCGGCCTGGAATCCCAGCGGGACGGCGCCCAGACCGCCCGACTCCACGGTGATGGCCGGCTTGCCCCGGGTGGCCGCTGTATTCGAGCAGTACATGGAACGCGCCGGGTCCCGCGGCCGCTCGTCGTCGATGACGATGTGGTCCAGCCCGAACTCGATGGCCAGGCGGCGGCTGCGCTGGTCGATCTCCGGCCGGCCGGTGCGCATCCAGTAGCTGTAAGGGCGCAGCGACTCGTTGCCGTCCCCGCAATGCAAGTCGATCAGGTAGTCGGCGCGCTCGATCACTTGCCTGGTCAGGGCGTGGGCCATGCGCTCGCTCTGCGTGCCGTCGGCGCTCCCCGGAAACACGCGGTTCAGGTTCTTGCCGTCCTCGGGCCCGTAGTAGATGGTGCGCCGCAAGAACGACGGCGGGTTGGCTACGTGGACCAGGATCAAGACGCCGGCCAGCGTCTCCGGCGAGATCGCCCCGCGCAGACGCTGCAAGGCCAGGATCGGCGAGTATTCGTAACCGTGGATGCCGGCCACCAGCGCCAGAACCGGCCCGGACTTGCGGCCGTGAAGGACCGTGACCGGGATATCGGCGCCCGGGCCGACCGGCAGGAATCCGGAACAGGCTTGCCCGGCGGGGCAGGAGATCGGTCCGACGGAGAAGGCGGCGCTGGACTGCCCCTGCGCCGCGCCGGTCATCATCACAGAGACAGCCACGGCGGCCAGAGCGCGACGGCCGGTTGCGGCTGAGCGTCGGATTAGCATAGACTTCCCTCCCAGCGACCACATGCCTCGTCATTATCGCCTACTCGCGGCCCTGGCTTGCGGCCTGCTGATCTGGATGATCCCCGCCCCAGACGGGGTGTCCGCGCAGGGCTGGCGCTTGCTGGCCGTCTTTGTCGCCACCGTGGCCGGCATGATGACCCAGGCCCTGGAGACCGGGGCGGTGGTCTGGCTCGGTTTGGCCGCCGCCATCCTGACCGGGGCCATGACCCCGGCGGAGGTCCTGGACGGTTTCAGCAACTCCATCGTTTGGCTCATTGTCTCGGCATTCCTGTTCTCGCACGCCGTGGCCGCCACCGGGATGGGAAAGCGAGTGGCCTGGCATTTTATCCGGGCTTTCGGAGGGCGGACGCTCGGGCTCGGCTATGCGCTGGCGGCCGCCGAGCTGATCATTGCCCCTGCGGTTCCCGCCAATACGGCGCGCGCCGGCGGCATCCTGTTCCCCATCGTGAGCAGCCTGGCGCAGGTCTGCGGCGGGCGCCGCCTGGGCGGCTTCCTGATGCTGAACCAGTTTCACGCCACCATCATCCTCTCCGCCATGTTTCTCACGGCCATGAGCGGCAATCCGCTGGCCGTCGAGCTGGCAGCCAAGACCACCGGCGCGCGGATCAGTTGGGGGCTGTGGGCGGTTGCCGCGCTGGTTCCGGGGCTGGTGTCGCTGGCGGCGACGCCCTGGATCCTCTACCGTCTCCATCCGCCGGAAGAGCGGGAATCGCCGCGGGCGGCGGCCGAAGCGGTCCGGCAGATGGAGCTGTTGGGACCGTTGAGCGGCCCGGAGCGCCGCCTGGCGGCGGTGCTGGTTTGCTGCTTGCTGTTGTGGTCGAGCTCCGCCCTGCACCGGCTGGACGCGACCACGGTGGCCTGGCTGGGCCTGTCCGCGCTCCTGCTCAGCGGCGTGATCGCCTGGCGGGAGGTTCTGGGGGTCACCGGCGCCTGGGACGCCCTGATCTGGTTCGGGGGTTTGATCGGGATGGCGGAGGCCATGGCCCGGCTGGGGGTGAGCGCCTGGCTGGCCGGCGCCCTGGGGGCGCGGCTGCACGGCCCCGGGTTGTGGATACTTGTGATACTATCGGTGATCTACTTCTACGCCCACTACGGGTTCGCCAGCCTGAACGCCCAGATCTCGGCGCTCTACGCGCCGTTCCTGGCCGCGGCGGTGGCCGCTGGGGCGCCTCCCCTGCTGAGTTCCCTGCTGCTGGGCTTCTTCTCCAGCCTCAACGGCGCGCTCACCCATTACTCGACCGGCCCGGCCCCCATTTACTTCGGCGCCGGGTACGTCGATCAGGCCGCCTGGTGGAAGCTGGGCGCGGTGGTGTCCCTGCTCCACCTGGCGGTGTGGATCGGGCTGGGCCTGCCTTACTGGAAGCTGATCGGCGTCTGGTGAAGAGATAATCCGTTTCCTGCTCCTGCGCGACGGCGCGGTGCTCATCCTGGTGGTGGCGCCTGGAAACGAGCCCCTCGACCGCCTGGTGGACTTGGGAAAAGCGGTGAGGATGCAGCAGCAGCATGAACCCGGCGGCGGATTTCCTCGAACCACTGCAGCATGATGTGGAAATGATGTGGAGCTAGGGCTTGCAAACCGCCCCCGGTTGTGGCAATGTATAAGCGCAGGGGTTAAATCTCAGCGCAAGTTCTCAGTTCGGCCGAACTCTCGGCCTAGGAGGGTGTCATGTGTACAGGGCGTATCCGGTGTTTGCTGGCGGTTGCTTGCTGCCTTCTGGCGGCTGGCGTCCTCGTCGGGCAAGGACCCCAGACCGGCAGTATTGCCGGCGTGGCGAAGGACTCTACGGGCGCCGTCGTTCAGGGCGCCACCGTCGACGTCATCAGTGAGAGCACCGGGGCACAGGAGCGGCGCTTGACCACCAGCGTCGAAGGGACCTTCGTCGCCACTCTGCTGCCACCAGGCGCTTACCGGCTCGAGGTTTCGGCCAAAGGCTTCAAGCAGTACCGGGTGGCCCTGGCCGTCCGGATCAGCGAAACCACCCGCCACGACATGGCGCTGGAAGTGGGCGCCGTCCAGGAGGCGGTGACCGTCGAGGCGGTATCCACGCTGGTCAACACCGAGAGCGCGACCACCGGCCAGCCCATCGACAATCGCACCTTGACCTCGCTGCCCCTGCCGGTGCCCAACTTCCTGTTCCTGCTGACTCTGTC
>Ga0247727_10015638_pt1 | contig 12401 bp, 12 predicted proteins | sample WisWelCaveWW1625_FD_202498 | JGI IMG/M metagenome (GOLD analysis project Ga0247727, IMG submission 202498) | Biofilm microbial communities from Wishing Well Cave, Virginia, United States - WW16-25 | ecosystem: Environmental > Aquatic > Deep subsurface > Groundwater > Cave microbial mat | place... | reverse complement strand
CGGCAGCCGTGGCGGCCCCGTCGGCAGCCGTCGCCGCCCCGGCAGGGCGACCAGCCCCGACGACGAGCCCCACGACCGCCGCGCCCGGCATCGTCTTCGCGCCCGGCGCGGACGAGGTCCTGGTCCCGATGACCCTGATGCGCAAGGGCATCGCGGCCCAGATGACGCGGGCATTGCAGGTTCCCCACGCCTACGTCCAGATGGAGGTGGACGTCACGACCCTCGTCCGCTTCCGCGAGCGCGCCAAGAAGGACTTCGGGGCGCGCGAGGGCGTCTCGCTGAGCTACGTGCCGTTCGTCGTCAAGGCATCGGCCGACGCGCTCAAGCGGAACCCGACCTTCAACGCCCACTGGACCGAACAGGGACTGTTGGCCAAGCGCCGGATCAACATCGGCATCGCGGTCGCCCTCGACGACGGGTTGATCGTGCCGGTCATCCGCGACGTGGACAACCTCTCGATCGCAGGCCTGAACAAGGCGATCGCCGACGTCTCCGACCGCGCCCGCGCCGGCAAGCTCCGCGTCGACGACTTCGGCGGCGGGACGTTCACCGTCGACAATACCGGCTGGCTCGGCACGAACATGGTCATGCCGATCGTCAACGTGCCGGAGGTCGGGATCGTCACGATGGACCGGATCACGAAGCGGCCGGTCGTCGTGGAAACGCCGGACGGCGACGTGATCGCGATCCGCTCGATCATGAACATGGTCCTCGGCGTGGACCATCGCGCGAACGACGGCGCGGGCGGTGCAGGGCTGCTGCGCGACATCAAGGCCTGGCTCGAGGCCGTCGGTCCCGACACCGCCATCTACTGAGCGTTCCGGATGCAGCGCGAGCTCCCGATCTTCGAACCGCCCAGCGCGCACGCCCACGCACTCCGCGAGCCGATCTCGATCGCGATGGGAGGCGGCGGGGCGCTCGCCGCGGCCGCCGACGGCAGCCTCACCCCCCGAAGGCACCCCGACTGGATCCGGGCGCGGATCCCGTCCGGCGAGAACTACCACGACCTGCGGCGCCTCCTCCGAGGCCTGAACCTGAACACCGTCTGCGAGGAGGCCCACTGCCCGAACATCGGCGAGTGCTGGGACCAGCGCACCGCGACGATCATGATCCTGGGCGACACCTGCACCCGGGCGTGCGGCTTCTGCAACATCAAGACCGGCCGGCCGACGTGGTTCGACGACGACGAGCCACGACGAGTCGGCGAGGCGGTCGCGGTCCTGGGCCTCGATCACGTCGTCGTCACCTCGGTCGCCCGCGATGATCTGCCCGACGGCGGGGCGAGCGTCTTCGCCGAGACGATCCGCCAGCTCCGCGAACGCTGCCCGGGGATGGGTGTCGAGGTCCTCATCCCGGACTTCAACGGCGACCCGGCGCCGCTGCGCGACGTCATGAACGCAGCGCCGGACATCCTGAACCACAACCTGGAGACCGTGCGCCGCCTGCAGAAGCCGGTCCGCAAGCGCGCCCGCTGGGACCGCAGCCTCGGTGTCCTCGAGCGAGCTAAGGAGTACGCTGCCGAGGCCGGTCACCCGGTCCACACGAAGAGCTCGCTCATGGTCGGCCTCGGCGAGACCTACCCGGAGCTGACCGAGGCGTTCGAGGCGCTGCGCGCCGTCGACTGCGACATCCTCACCATCGGCCAATACCTGCGGCCGTCGTCGATGCACCTTCCCGTCGAGCGCTACTACCATCCGGACGAGTTCGCCGCGATGAAGGCCGAGGCGCTCACGGCCGGCTTCCGGCACGTCGAATCAGGCCCGCTTGTGCGCTCCAGCTATCACGCTCGCGACCAGGTCCCGGGCGCCGAGCTTCGGACTCTCCGGCGCCGCGCGACCCTCGCTGTCGACGGTCGAGTCGTGCCGGGGGCGCTCGCCGGGTGAACGGGGGCAGGTCCCCTCGTGGAGTTCGGGTCCAGGTCCCGTTCTTGCGTCGTTTCGTCGGCGCGATGCTCATCGTCGCCGCCGTCCTGTCGGCCTGCGGCTCGGACGGGCCGTCGCCGGATCCCCAGAGCGGGATCACCGGGGCCACGATGGAGTGCTGGGTCGCGGACCATGGTCGGTGCGACCCGGCCGCGCGCGCGCTCGCCCTTCGGCCCGAAATAGGCGGTGCGCCACAGCACATCACGGTCTCGGAGCGGTTCTGCGACGGGCCATGCCCGGGCTTCGGCCCCGCGGACTGGAGCGGCCACGTCCTCGTGGAGTACCTGGCCGATCGCGAGCCGGCGAACCTCGTGTTCGAAGTGATCGAGGGCGCTTTCACCTGGGAGGTGATCCCGACGGTCATGCACCGCGCGGTCCCGCGGTCGACGCCCCGGGGACTGGGGCCGATCGATATCGAGCTCGGTCACTGCGGGCTTGGCAGCGGCATCGACATCGAAGGCTCGTTCTGGGACCCGGTCGGGATCGTCGACATCGCGCACCCGGACGCCGTCAACGCGGCGGAGGCCCGGTTCACGCTGACCGGGCCTCGAACCGCGCGTCTGGAGACCAGGGGCGGCCTCTCGTTGAACCTCGTCCGTCACATCGGCCCGAAGTACCTGATGCTGTGCATGTGACGCCTGGCCGCCGAGGTCAACGTAGAGCCTGATCGCTCGGCCCAGACGGCGTTTCCCACCCCCCATCATCCGTGCGATGTGCGCGAACCGCCTGACCTCCGCCGGCCCCTGCGCGGAATGCTGCCAGCGCGTCGCCGGCATCGCCGAGGTGCGAGGCATTGACACCGTCACCCTGGCCTTCTCCCGATCGAGTGCCGTGCACTCCGTCGCCAGCGCCACTGTCCTCTCGGTGCCCACATAGGGCTGAGTCCGCGTCAGTCGAGGACGAGCCAGCCGATCTGGAGCGGGTGGACGACCGGCCTGTCGAGCCGGACGACGAACCGGTATCCGTCTGTGTCGATCGAGTACCACAGGTCTCGGCCACCCAGCCGCCCGCGCGGCGTCAGCAGCACGAACGTCGCGTCGGTGATGTCGGTGCCAGGCGTGACCGCCACGCTGGACCGCCCGGCCGAGATCGTGGCGACGCCGCTGACGCCCTCGAAATGGAGCCGCCCGGCGGTCGACAGCGCGTTGCCGGTGCCCGACGAGAACGAGCCACCGTTGCCGTTGGCCGATTCGCCGTGCATGCCGTCGCCGTCGCCCGACGTGCCGAACAGGCCGAAGGCCTCGCCGGTCGCCCAGACGCCGAAGACGCCGAAGCCGTTCACGCCGGCGTCGGTCTGGCTGTAGCCCTGGACCCCGGCGCTCGTCTGGCTCCGACCGATGACACCCTGGCCGCTCGTGGCGTGCCCGACGACGGCGGCGCTGATCGTGTTCTGGACGAGGAATGTCGCGGCTCCTGGCGACTCGACCGTGTCCCGCGTGAGAACGGTGATCGAGTCGGCGTGGTTGTCGCCGCCGAGGAGGAAGGGGTCGCCATCGGCGGCGAGCGCCGCCGATGGCCGTCCGAGTGCGACCGCCCCGGCCGCCGCGGCCCCACCGGCCGCTGCAAGGAGGATGGATCGTCGCGAACGCGGCGTCTCGTCGGACATGTCGTGATCTCCGAGAGCGAACGCGTCCCGGTCGAACCGATCTCGATCGGCTGGCGCGAACAGCCATGCGACGCCGATCAACGTCGAGCGTTACACGGAGGTCGGATCAGCGGTGCGGAGGTGCACCGGACGCAGACCGTGGATCGTCCGTTATGCTCGGCTCGGATGACCCGCCAGCTGTCGCGCTCGATCCCGCTCGCCGAGTTGCACTGCCACCTTGGCGCGGCCGTCACCCCGGCGATCATGTGGGGCATCGCCCATGCCCAGGGCATCAAGCTGCCGACGAAGGACTACTGGGAGTTCCGGCAGCTCATCACCGTCAACCCGCGCGGCACGAAGTCGTTCGAGACGTACCTCCAGCTGTTCCACTGGACCGAGCTCATCCAGTCGAGCCCGCTGGCCGTCGAGCGGGCGGTCTACGAGGTCGTCGGCGGGGCGTACCGCAAGAACAACGTCACGACGATGGAGCTCCGCTTCAACCCGATGAAGCGGAACCGCGGCGGCGAGCAGGACCTCGACCACATCATCGCGGCCGCCGTCCGCGGCATGGATCGGGCGACGCTCGAGTACCCGGTCAAGCCGGGGCTCATCTTCTGCCTCGACCGGGCGTTCCCGTACGAGCTCAATGAGATCATCGCCGAGAAGGCGATCGACTGGCGGGATCGGGGCGTCGTCGGGGTCGACATCGCCGGGCCGGAATCGACCACCTTCCGGGTGGCCGACTACCGACGGCTGTTCCGGCGCGCCCGCCAGTTCGGCCTTGGGATCACGATCCACACCGGCGAGGCCGGGCCGGCCGACGAGGTCGCCCGCGTCGTCGAGCTACTCGAGCCCGACCGAATCGGCCACGGCGTGAAGGCCGCCTACGACCCGCGGGCGATGGCGATGATCCGGGAGCGCGGCATCGTCCTCGAGATCTGCCCGACCTCCAATCTGAACACTCGGGTCGTGTCCGGCTGGGACGAGTTCCGCTGGATCTTCGACACGTTCAGGCGGAACGGTGTTCGCTTCACGATCTCGACCGACGGCCCGGAGATGCTCAAGACCTACCTCCGCGACGAGCTCGCCACGCTCGGTCGGCTCGGCATCCTGTCGGCCGAGGAGCAGGAGCAGGTCGCCGCGACGGCGATGGCCGCCTCATTCGTGCCGAACGTGTCCGACGTCCGCCTGCCGGCGATCGAGCCCGCGCCGCGCGTCGTCGTCGAGCGCGAGGAGGCCTGATTCAGCCTCGGGCCGCGCGGCCGCGCATGCCGCCCGCATTCGGTTCTCTGCTCGCGAGCCACCGATCCTCTCAGATGTCCGTGTGACGGACGCTAGCCAGGATCGGCGCGATTGGCGGTCCTCATCGTCGGTCCCGGCGACGCCGATCCGAGCACGGGCGGTGATGTGGGCCCCGCTTCTGACCCCGGCTCGGGCACGCCGATCCTCGCTACGGTCCGCCAGCGGGACATCTGATCGGAAACCGGACCGCCAAGCACGACGGCGATCGGCGGACGACGAACCTCAGTCGGGCGGCCGCGGGCTGATGCGGTAGGAGCAACAGCGGTCGCCCGAGGCGATGTGCCGTTCGCGAACGACGTCGGCGCCTAGGACGTCGCGGAACAGCGTCAGCTCCGCCTCGCAGGCGGCCGGCTGGCTCGCGGCGACGTGGTGGATGGCACAGTTGCGTTCGTGCAGCCGGAGCGTACCGTCGTCATCGACGCGGGCGTCGGCCAGGTAGCCGGCGCGGTCCTGGATGCCGGCGAGGATTCGGACCCGGTCGCTCAAGGTCGCCGCCTTCGGCAGCGCATCGCTCATCTCGCGCCGGACATGCGCGCCGATCTGGCGCCGCCGGGCGGCGAACACCTGCTCGACGAGGTCATTCCCGCCGATCGTCTCGATCGCGGCGATAAGACCGGCGGCGAGTGCGTCGTAGTCCTCCGGGAAGAGATCCTGGGCGTCGGCCGTGACGTCGTACAGGTGGCGCGGCCGACCGACGCCGTGGCGTTCCGGGGCGTGCGCGACGAGGTTCGCCGACTCGAGCGCGTGGAGCTGCTGGAGGACGCCGGTCCGGCTGGCGCCCAGCGATGCCGCCAGCGAATCCGGAGAGGTCGGGCCTTCGCGTCGAAGGTGGAGCAGGATCTCGCGCCGAAGTGAGGACGGCGACGGGCCGGCAGCGTTACCGTTCACGGCGCCGTTGGCGACCGACGCGGCCGAATGGACGCGCTCCGACATGGGCCGAGGCTAGCAGAGAACGGTCCCGCATGCCGTCCGTGTCGGGTACGCTCGGCGCCGTGGACCTCGACCTCTCGGCTGAGCACGTCCTGCTGCGCGACACGATCCGCGAGTTCATGGAGCGCGAGGTCGCGCCGGTCGTCGAGGCGCACGAGCGGGAGCGCCGCTTTCCAGTCGAGGTCGTGCGCCGCCTCGGCGAGATGGGCTGGCTGGGCATCCCGATCCCGGAGGACGAGGGCGGCGCCGGCCTCGACACCCTGGGTTACGCGATCGCGATCGAGGAGATCGGTCGCATCTGGGGCTCGCTCGGGCTCATCGTCGCCGCGCACACCTCGCTCGGCTGCGGACCGCTCCACCTCGCCGGGACCGCGGACCAGAAAGCCCGCTTCCTCGTCCCGATGGCGAGCGGCCGCGTCCTCGGGGCGTACGGGCTGACGGAGCCGGGCGCCGGCTCCGACGCCGGCGGGACCAGGACCACCGCCCGCCACGAGGACGGTCCGGACAGCGGCTGGTGGGTCATCGACGGCGGCAAGCGCTTCATCACGAACGCCGGCCAGGCCGGGACGTACATCGTCACGGCGAGGACGGGCGAGAACGAGGACGGCTCGGCGGAGATCAGCGCGTTCATCGTCCCGGCAGACACGCCCGGCTTCCGGGTCGGCCGCCTGGAGGACAAGCTCGGACTCCATGCCTCGGCGACCGGCGAGCTTTTCTTCGACGGCTGCCGGGTGCCGGCGGCCAACCTCCTCGGGCCGCGCGGCGACGGCTTCCGGATGTTCCTGCGCATCCTCGATGGTGGGCGGATCTCGATCGGTGCGCTCGCCGTCGGCATCGCCCAGGCGGCGCTCGACGCCGCGGTGCCGTACGCCCGGACGCGCGAGCAGTTCGGCCGGCCGATCGGGACGTTCCAGGGGGTCGCCTTCATGATCGCCGACATGGCGACCGAGATCGAGGCCGCCCGTGCCCTCGTCTGGAAGTCCGCCTGGCTGAAGGACCGCGGCCGCGACTACTCGCTCGTCGCCGCGCAGGCGAAGCTGTTCGCGTCGGAGGTCAGCTCGCGCGTGACGAACGCGGCGATCCAGGTCCACGGCGGCTACGGCTACGTCACCGACTTCCCGGTCGAGCGCTATCTCCGCGACGCGAAGCTGACCGAGATCGGGGAGGGGACGAGTCAGATCCAGCGCCTCGTCATCGCCCGGAAGATCCTCGGCCTGCGGGTCGTCTGAGGGGCCGATTCGATCGAAGCCGGCCGACTTGCGCCGCCCTGGTTGACGCCTTTTCACTCTCGTCCTGGACGTAGTCGCCAGGTGGCTATCTGCGGAGCAACGCAGTGGCATGCCCGCGCGCGAGGCGAACTGGGTCGCCCGGGCGACGCCATCCGATCTCGGTGGCCGCCGGATCGCGATCGCGCGATGGGCCTCGCGTGCCGACGCCGAGGCCGAAGCCAACCTGGCGGCGACTTCCAACCGGGTAGCCGCCCGGATAACCACTTGGAGCGTACGAACGCACGCTGGTGCGTCGGTACCCGCATGCTGGCCGTTCGCCGAGTGCGCACGTCTGGTCGCGCCCGACGGTCGGTCACCCCCCGAGGCCGGCAGACTCGACGAGTGCCTCCCGGACCGCCGCCTTGAAGGCCGCCCCCCAGGGACCCTGCCCGGCGACGACAAATGGCTTTGCATCCACGAGCTCGAACGTGGCCGGATCGGTCGCCCAGCTGGCGGCGCAGCTGTCGACGTCGCCCCGGCGTCGCTCGTAGGCCCCGCCGTCAAGGAAGATGTAGACCCGCAGCCGCACCGGCTGGGGCTGGTCCAGCCCGGAGGCACTGAACGCGATCGCGGTCGGCGCGAGGGTCGGATCCTCGCAGCCAGCATCGCCCGAGACGACGTCGGACACGCCCACGTCGCGCTGTGTCAGTTCGGCGCCGAGAGCCCAGAAGTCGCCCGTGGTCGGCGCCGGCGCCGTGCCGCGCAGCGCCTCGCAGCCGGCGATCAGCAGGGCGGCCAGGAGCAGGGCGAGCCGCCGGCGTGGCACCCGACGGATGCTAGTAGCATCGGGCCGTGCCCGCCTCCGACTGGCCTACGTTCGGGCGCGACGTCCCCGATGCCGCCTGGCGACCGTCCGCCGGCGAGCTCGAGACGAGCCGCCTCGCGCGCTTCGTTCGATCGACCGGGCTGGCCGATCTCGAGGCCCTCCAGGCGCGAGCCGCTGCCGACCCGGCGTGGTTCTGGGGCGCCGCGGCGGATGACATCGCGATCCCGTGGACGCGCCGGCCTCGGGCCGTGCTGGACGCGGCGGGCGGCCCGGAGTGGACCCGCTGGTGGCTGGGAGGGGCGTTCAACTACGCCGCGGCATGCATCGACCCGCGTGCCGCTCGCGACCCCGATGGGGAGGCGCTCGTCTGGGAGGGCGAGGACGGCGAGGTGCGACGCCTCACGAACGCCGGCCTTCGCGATGCGGTGGATCGAGCCGCGGCCATGCTCGCCGGCGAGGGCGTCCGCGAGGGCGACCGGGTCGGCATCTTCCTGCCGATGCTGCCGGAGACGGTCGTCGCCGTCCTCGCGCTCGGGCTTCTGCGGGCCATCTACACGCCCATCTTCAGCGGCTACGGGGCGACCGCCGTCGCCTCGCGCCTGCGCGACTGCGAGGCCTCGCTGCTCGTCACCGCCGACGGATTCCTTCGCCGCGGTGGCCTCGTCCGGCTGAAGGAGACCGCCGACGAGGCGGTCGCCGACGCGCCGACCGTGCGACGGGTGCTCGTCGTCCGGCGCCTCGGCGGGGCGATCGAAGGCGTCCCCTGGACGGACGGGCGCGACAGCTGGTGGCACGAAGCGCTGGCGGCCCCGGCCGCAAGCGGCGCCCTCACTCCGGAGCGCGTCGAGACCGACCCGGAGACGCCGTACATGCTCATCTACACCTCGGGCACGACCGGTCGGCCCAAGGGCGCCGTCCACGTCCATGGTGGCTTCCCGATCAAGGGCGCCCAAGACCTCGCCCACTCGTTCGACCTGGGACCCGGCGACACGCTGTTCTGGTTCACCGACCTCGGCTGGATGATGGGCCCGTGGGCGATCTCCGGCGCCCTCCTGCTCGGCGCCCGGCTCGTCATCTACGAGGGCACGCCGGATCACCCTGGGCCGGACCGGCTGTGGTCGATCGTCGCCCGCCACCGGGTGACGCACCTCGGGCTCGCCCCGACGGTCATCCGCGCGCTCATGCCCCACGGCTCGGACCCGGTCCGCGCACGCGACCGCTCGTCACTGCGCGTCCTCGGCTCGACCGGTGAGCCGTGGAACCCGGATCCGTGGTGGTGGTACTTCCGCGAGGTCGGCGAGGGCCGCTGCCCGATCGTGAACTACAGCGGCGGCACGGAGGTTTCGGGCGGCATCGTGTCCGGCAACCTGCTGACGCCGCTGCGCGCGTGCTCGTTCGCCGGACCGCAGGTCGGCGTCGCGGCCGACGTCGTGGACGCGACCGGTCGTCCGCTCCGCGGCGAGGTCGGCGAGCTCGTCATCCGCCAGCCGCTGCCGGGCATGACGCGCGGCTTCTGGCGGGATCCGGAGCGCTACCTCGAGACCTACTGGTCGCGCTTCCCGGGCGTCTGGCTGCACGGCGACTGGGCGCTCGTCGACGCCGACGGCTACTGGTACATCCAGGGTCGCTCGGACGACACCCTCAAGGTCGCCGGCAAGCGCGTCGGGCCGGCGGAGGTGGAGAGCGCGGCCGTGGCCCACCCGGCGGTCGTCGAGGCGGCCGCGGTCGGCATTCCGCATTCGCTCAAGGGCGAGGCCATCGCCGTCTTCTGCGTCCTGCGCCCCGGCGAGACGGATTCTGCCGAGCTGCGGGCGTCGATCGCGGCCGAGGTCGTGCGCGAGCTCGGCAAAGCGCTCCGACCGGACGTCGTGGCGGCGGTGCCGGCCCTGCCCAAGACGCGCTCGGGCAAGGTCATGCGGCGGGTCGTCCGCGCCGCCTACCTCCGCCTCGACCCGGGCGACCTGTCCGCTCTCGACGACCCGTCGACACTCGCCGCGATCAGGTCCGTGGCGCGCCGCCGAAGCTGACAGACTTCCCCGAGGGCGTGGTGCGGCACACTCAAAGGCCGTGTGGCAGCGCTCACCGGTCTACGTCCTGCACGCCGTACTTGACCCACGTCCCTACGGCGGCTCGGGCAGCCGACCCACCTGTGGCCGCGGAGGGTTGTCCTCTCCTGCACCGCCGGGCCGCCCCCGAGCACTGTCTTGGCGGCCATCGTCAGCGCTTCGGCGGCAGCGACATCTGGGGCCGCTGCGCCACTGGAACACTTGGGCGCCTTGGACCGTGACGTCGTCGCCGCGGAATTGGCACCCATCCAAGGCCGGCTCAGAGACACGTCGGCGAGTACGTTCGGTGGTTTATGGATCGATGGGAATGGTGCTCCGGTTGTCGCACTTACGGAGCCAGATCCCGTCGTACTCGGATATCTTCAGTCAGCCAGCCTATCCAGTCCGGCTCAGATTCGCATCGTCAAGTACCCCGAGAGAGAGCTGGACCGCATCCACCGGCAGCTAATCGCCGACCAAGGCTGGCTGTCCGATCGAAACATCGAAGTCGTATCGATTTCAACCGAGATCATGTGGAATTCGGTCGAATTAGTCCTTCTTAGGCCGTCGGCCGCGCAATCCGAAGCGGTCGCAGCACGCTTCGGGTCGGCGGTTCGAATCGTCTCTGTGGATTCGCGGCCTGTTGGCCTTGCGTGCACCCGCTCCAACTGTGGGAGCCCGTATAAGGCGGGACTGAACCTATTCAAGAACACCGAAACGAGTCCAAGCTGCACTGGCGGCTTCATCTTCAGGCTTGGTACGTCGACATACTACTGGTCGACCGCCGGTCATTGCGCGAACGTAAGCCAAGCTTGGTCTCATCCCTTCGGGACACAGGCTGGGCCGGTGACGGATCAAGGTTGGGCGGACAATAGCAAGGCAGACACCCTGCTGATTCGGCTGGCCAGCGCCGCAAAGGCTAGCAATCAGCTTTTTGTCCTTGACACGTTCATTCGGTCCGTGACGTCGAAGGAGAACCCTGACCCGATGCGCGGCAACGAGATTATCGGCGAATCGGTCTTCAAGTCAGGATTGAATGGGATTACGACGGGAACGCTCGTTAGCGTGAACGTGACACTGAACCGCCCTGGGTTTTGAACCGCCCTGGGTTTGATGGAGACTCCATCTCTTGGAGAATGGAGTCATGGCAGAACACCAGTCCTCCCGCCAGGTCCCGCGGCGGTATCCACCAGAGTTGAGAGAGCGAGCCGTCCGCCTCGTTGCCGAGACGGCCGCCGAACGAGGCGATCGCCATGGCGCGGTGACCCACGTCGCGCGCCAGCTCGGCGTCGGCCCGGAGTCGCTCCGGCTGTGGGTCCGCCAAGCGGAGATCGACCGCGGTGATCGGTCCGGCCTGACGACCGAGGAGCGCGAGCGGATGAAGACCCTGGAGCGCGAGGTTCGCGAGCTGCGCCGAGCCAACGAGATCCTCAAAGCCGCGGCGGTTTTCTTCGGGGCGGAGCTCGACCGCCGCTCGCCGCGATGACCACCTTCATCGACGGGCAGCGCGCTCGTTGGGGGGTCGAGCCGATCTGCCGCACGCTGGCGATCGCCCCATCGTCGTACTACGCCGCCAAGGTCCGGCCGCCCTCGGCCCGGGCCATCCGCGACACCGCGCTCGGCACCATCATCGGGCGGATCCACGCTGCCCACTTCGGCGTGTACGGCGCCCGCAAGTTGTGGCGCCAGCTGCGGCGCGAAGGCGAGGCCATCGGGCGTGACCAGGTCGGTCGCCTGATGCGCGCGCTCGGTCTGGCCGGCGCGACCCGCACGAAGCGGATCCGGACGACGAGGCCGGCCGCGATCAGTCAGCGCCCGGCCGATCTCGTCGAGCGGGTCTTCACGGCCAGCACCCCGAACCGCCTGTGGGTGGCCGACCTGACGTACGTCTGGACGAGGGCGGGTTTCGTCTATACCGCCTTCGTCGTCGACGCCTTCAGCCGGGCGATCGTCGGCTGGCGGGTGGCCGCCAGCCTGCGCGCCGAGCTCGCCCTCGACGCGCTCGAGATGGCGATCTGGGCACGAGGCTCCGAGCTCGCCGGGCTCGTCCACCACTCCGATCGGGGTGTCCAGTACCTCTCGATCCGCTACACCGAGCGGCTCGCGGAGGCGAGCGCGGTCAGCTCCGTCGGCAGCCGCGGCGACAGCTACGACAACGCCCTGGCCGAGACCGTCAACGGGCTGTACAAGGCCGAGCTGATCAACCGTCACGGTCCCTGGCGGACGGTCGACGAGGTCGAGCTCGCGACTGCTCGCTGGGTCCACTTCTGGAACACCGATCGCCTCCACTCCGCGACCGGCGATATCCCACCGGCAGAGTTCGAGGCGGCCTACCATCAGCGCCTACAGGCGACCACCGAGGCCGCCTGAAATCCAATCAGTCGAGTCTCCACGAAACTCAGGGCGGTTCATACGGCGGGATCACGATCTTCTTGGACAACGATTGCTCGTTCGGGGGTCAAGTCCCAGGACGTGGTGTAACAGGACGTCGTCCTCGCGCCCTCGTCAGCTCGCCATCAGCAGCGCCGGGCTCACCTCCTCATGGTCGATGACCGCGTCGATCGCGGCCATGGTCTCGGGCCG
>Ga0247727_10015637_pt1 | contig 12401 bp, 11 predicted proteins | sample WisWelCaveWW1625_FD_202498 | JGI IMG/M metagenome (GOLD analysis project Ga0247727, IMG submission 202498) | Biofilm microbial communities from Wishing Well Cave, Virginia, United States - WW16-25 | ecosystem: Environmental > Aquatic > Deep subsurface > Groundwater > Cave microbial mat | place... | reverse complement strand
TCTTGCGCGATCCAAAATAAATTCCCGCGTTATCTTCCACGCACGCGCGTTTATTGAGCATCGTCGAACTCCTCACGCGCGAAAAAAATCCGATGTGGGTGAGCGCGCTCTATGCGGCGACGGAGGCAAAGCGCGGCGACCTCAACAAACTCGAACAACTCGGACTCGTCGCGTTGGACTCTACCGAAATTGTCCGCGATCCGCTCGCGGGAAAAAAATTTACACCCGTCCCTCCGCCAACTCTCACTTCCGAACAACAAGCCGCGTGGCAAGAAATCGAACGCGCATTGACGTTTGACGCTCCACGCTCCACGCTCCACGCTCCACGCTCTTTTCTCCTTCACGGCGTCACTGGCTCTGGCAAAACCGAAATCTATCTCGACGCGATTGACAAACTTCTCGCGCACGGCAAACAAGCCATCGCGCTCGTTCCCGAAATTTCCTTGACCCCGCAAACGATTCAACGTTTCGGCGCGCGTTTTGGCGAACGCATCGGCGTCATTCATTCGCGCTTGACGGATGGCGAACGTTTTGACACGTGGCGACGCATCCGCGATGGAAAAATTGATGTGGTGATCGGCGCGCGTTCCGCGTTGTTTGCGCCGCTGCCGCGTTTGGGTTTGATTGTGGTGGATGAGGAACACGACGCGTCGTACAAAAACGATGTCGAATTTCAAGGACAGCCCGCCTATCACGCGCGCGAACTCGCGTTGGCATTGGCGCACGCTCACAACATTGTTGTGATTTTGGGGAGCGCAACTCCGGATGTAGAAACGTATGCGCGAGCACAGCGCGGCGAAATCAAATTATTGGAATTGCCACAGCGCGTCATCGCGCATGGCGCGACGAACGAGCCGATTCAGTATCAAGAATTGCCGCCCGTCGAAATTGTGGATTTGCGAACAGAATTAAGAGAGGGGAATCGCTCGGTGTTTAGCCGCCCGCTCAAAGACGCGTTAAATGAAACATTAGCGCGCGGTGAGCAGGCGATTTTGTTTTTGAATCGGCGCGGCAGCGCCAGCGCGGTGGTGTGCCGCGATTGTGGGCAAGCAGTGAAATGTCCGCGCTGCGCGAATCCGTACACGCTGCACACGTTTGGCGATCAGACGGCGAAGGAGCTGGTGTGTCATCATTGCGGCAAACGCCAAAACATTCCGCGCAAATGTCCGAACTGCGGCAGTACGCGTATTCGCGGCTTGGGACTTGGCACGGAAAAATTAGAATTGGATGTGCGCGCGGAATTTCCGAATGCACGCACGCTGCGTTGGGATTTTGACGTTACACAAGGCAAGGACGCGCACGAGCTCTTGCTGGAAAGATTTTTACGCGGAGACGCGAATGTGTTGATTGGGACGCAGATGATTGCCAAGGGCTTGGACTTGCCGCGCGTGACACTTGTGGGGGCGATTAACGCGGATACAGGGCTTTATTTGCCCGATTTTCGCGCAGCGGAACGCACCTTTCAACTTCTCACCCAAGTCGCGGGACGCGCAGGGCGCAGCGCGCGCGGGGGCCAAGCCATCGTGCAAACCTACGCGCCTGAACAATACGCGATTCAACTTGCGGCGCGACACGATTACGCGGAATTTTCCAAACGCGAACTCGCCTTTCGCCGCGCAGCCGGTTATCCGCCCATTCGTCCCCTGATTCGTTTGTTGTACAGCAGTGAAAATGCAAAACAAGCGCACGAGGCAAGCGAACAATTTAGCTCGCAGTTGCATGATCGTATCCGTCGCGAAGGGCTGCTCAATGTGGAAGTGATCGGACCCGCGCCCGCGTTTTTCGCCAAACTGCGCGGACGGTATCGTCATCACATTTTATTAAAGGGCAAAGGCGCGCACGATTTGCTCTCTGCGTATCCGCCGCCGCCGAATTGGCGGATTGATGTCGAGCCGTTGGATTTGTTATGAGTGTTGGCATGTCATTTCGAGCAGAGCGAGAAATCTCTTTTTGCCAGACCGAGATTTCGGCGATGATTACATCGCACTCCGCCTCGAAATGACAAGTCTCGTTTCTCGCTTCTCGCTTCCTATCCCATGCTCAATCGCTCACGTATCATTCTTTTCCTCATTCTCTTTTTCCAATTTCTCTTTGGCGTCCTGTACGCCGTTCGCACACCGCATTGGCAAGCGCCCGATGAACCCGCGCATTTTAATTATGTGCGTGTGCTTGCCGAGACGGGCGCGTTTCCTGTATTGCAGCAGGGCGATTACGATCAAGCGTACTTGGAAAAAATAAAAGCAGAAAAATTTCCGCCAAACCTTTCCGTTGATTCGATTCGCTACGAGGCGCATCAACCGCCTTTGTATTATGTTGCAGCGTTGCCCGTGTCTGTGATTGCGCGCGCGTTGAGTTTGGATGTTGTGCTCGCGCTGCGGTTGTTGAATGTGCTGCTTGCCCTTGTCCTCTCGCTTCTCGCGTTTCGCATTTTGCATTTCGTTTTTCCGACGAATCCGCTTGCGTGCCTCGTTGGGGTTGGATTTATCGCAACGCTGCCAATGCACATTGCCATGAGCGCGGCGATCAACAATGATACGCTGGCGCAAGTTGTCGTCGCGGTGATTTTGCTGCTTGCGGTTTTGCGTTTGCATGGAAAAATGACGCGTCGCAGATTTTATTTGTTGGGTGGACTCGCGTATGGCATCGCGCTGCTGACAAAAACTACAATTTATTCGAGCGCGCTGCTGCTGATTGCGGCGGAGATTGGGTATCAACAAATTTTTGCCGCGCGGCGCGGCGCGAGTGTTGCGCGTTTTGCAAGCTTGAAACCGCGGGTGTCTGCGATGCTTTCATCGGGAAAAACATTGCTCCCGTTATTTGCCATTTCGTTCGCGCTCTCAATCCTCTGGTTCGCGCGCAATGCGTTTGCTTATGGCGCGAATGATTTGTTTGGCTGGGCGCGGCATGATCTCGTCGTCGCGGGACAGCCGACGACGGCGCAATGGATTGAAGCGAATGGCTTGCGAAACACGCTGATTGATTTTTTTGCAATCTCGTTTAAATCGTTCTGGGCGCAGTTTGGGTGGATGGGTGTGTTGGTCAATGATCGCATTTATACATTTTTGTCTATCTTGAGTGCAGCTGCGAGTTTGGGCGCGGTGTTTATGCTTTGGCGCATGTGGCGCGAACGGAAATTTTTTTCGAGCGAGACGCGTTGGACGTGGCTGCTGTTGGGTTTACTGCTCGCGCTCGTCGTCGCGGCGGATCTGTTTTACAACTTGAAATTTTTTCAACCGCAAGGGCGTTATCTTTTTTATGCGCTGATTCCCATTGCAGCTTGGTGGGGCGGGGGGCTGTACGAATTGGTAAATGCGCGGTATGCGGGGATTGTTTTCGCGTTGTTGTATCTGCTGATGCTCGGATTAGATTACGTCGCGTTGGTGTGGTTCATTGTGCCGCAGTTGGCGCGATAGTCCCTCACCCCCAGCCCCTCTCCCTCTGGGAGAGGGGGGCAAAGGAGTACAATGAGTTTCCTCAAAAAATTATTCGGCGGCGGGAACGCGAGCGAATCAAAGGATGATAACGCCTTGTGGTTGTATGTGCAGTGTGGTAAATGCGGCGCGCCTGTGGCGATTCGTGTGGACACCGAACACGACATCAGCGTAGATTATGAAACGGGTGGGCGGTATCTCCGCAAAGAGATAATGGACAGCACTTGTTTCCAATTGCTGTATGCGGATGTGCGTTTTGACGATGGCGGCAAAATCACCGAGCAGAGCATCGAGCGCGGAAAATTTTTGACGCGCGAGGAGTATGAAGCCGCGCGTGTCGAGTTTGAAACGAAACGTCAAGCGCGCGCGGGGTAGGGTGTGGATTGCAAATCCACGCGCGCAGGTTGTTTTGAAGCGAAACGTCAAGCGCGCGCGGGGTAGGGTGTGGATTGCAAATCCACGCGCGCAAGTTGATTTTGATACAAAATTTTGCGTTATTATGTGAAATTCTTGAGAATTTTTGCAAAACTATTGACAAATTTTTGAATTATGGTAAAATCTTTGCGTAAATTCAAGTTCGGAGAAATAATGAACAAACTCCTCTGGAATTGCCCCGTTTGTGACCAAGAACTGCGCGTGACAGGTCTTGAATGTTCGCATTGCGGCACAGAAATTCGCGGTCAATTTGAGCTCGGACGGTTTGCGCGACTCAATTCGGACGATCTCCGCTTTATCGAAATTTTTGTAAAAAACCGCGGCAATGCTTACCGCGTCGCGGAAGAGTTGGAAATCCCGTACTCGGGCGTGCGCGCGCGCTTGACAGAGATGATTACCGCGATGGGTTACGACGACGAAAATGAAACGCGCGAAGAAACGGGCTTGCCCTCCGAAGAACGAAAAGCGATTTTGGAACAAGTAGCGAGCGGCAAACTTTCGTCCGCGCAAGCTGTCAAATTATTTCAAGGCGAAGCGTAGGACAAATTTTTTATTTGTCCTCCCCACCGCACCAAAACAAATCATGCCCCAACCCCAACGTCAACCCATTCCGTACACCCGCGGCAAGATCGAAATCGTGGACGCGGAACCGCGCGCGGAAAAAATTATCAACCTTGGCGATCAAGTCAAGGAATTGCAGACGCTCTCGACGATTCCCGTTGGAAGTTCGATTCGCCGTTTGCTTTTTGTGTGGCTGCGAATTTATGTGAATGAGAAAAAACGCGGCAAAAGTGAAAAGGTCAATATCAAAATTCCGCTGCCCATTCCGATCATTGGCGCAATGTTCCAGCGGCAACTCTCGTTTCAAAAAGCGGCGAAACTCGCGGCGCAAGCGCGACGTGGGGAGGACGTGAGCGAATTGTTGGACTCGACGATGGGTTTTGAATTTGTCCGCGTCGAAGACGATCATTCCGAACGCGACAAAAGTACTCTTGTGGTGATCGGGCTCGATTGATTTCCGATGTCATTCTGAGCCCTTCATCCTTCAGGGTAAACTCCGCAAAGAATCTCGATCTCGCGCGGCAGAGATTCTTCGCGCGATGTATGCCATCGAACCGCTCAGAATGACAACCTGAATGATGGTCGCTCAAACTGTTCATCAAGGCGCGGACTCGTACCGCGGCGTGCGTCCGTTGAATCCGACGCGCGATTTGCGGCAGGTCGCACTGCTGCTCGAAGAAGCATTTCGTCAAGACCTCGGCGCATTACATGCGTGGTCGCGGATTCCCCTCGTGCGCGAAATTGGCGCATCCTTGGTTTCAAGCGCGTTCATGCCATTCCCGACGGAAAGTTTGCGCGGGTTCGTCTATGAAGAGAATGGAAAAATTTTTGGCAACGTAACGCTCACGCTCGATGACAGCCGCGAACGTCGTTGGATGATCAGCAATGTGGCGGTGTCGGAAAAATTTCGGCGGCGCGGGATTGCGCGGCAATTGATGGTGGCGGCGATTGATGAGGCGCGCGCGCGGAACGCGCAGTGGATCATTTTGAATGTCCGTCCGTGGAACGAAACCGCGATTCGTTTGTATCACGGGCTGGGGTTCGACACGATTGATACCGAAACGTACTATGTGCGTACACGCGCCCGAATGTTTTCGCACGAACCCTTGCCACTTCGAAGACTACGCACCGATGAATTGCGCGCGGCATACGAAATCGCGCGCGCGGGGTTGAGTGAAAAATTGCGAATGTTTCGTCCGCCCGCACTTGCAGACTTTGGCGTGCGCTTTGAAGATCGGATTGCGGAAGGTGGTCTCAATTTTTTGATATTGCAAGCTACGGAGCGGTACGGTTATTTTGAAAAGGATGTGATGGTTGCGGCAATCTCGTTGTACGCGCAGCGTCTTGGTTCGCCGCATCGCCTGGACATTCGGGTATTGCCCAACGCCCGCGGCACGCTTGAACATGGATTGGTCGCGGCGGCATTGCAGCACTTGGCGCGTTTTCCAACGCGCGATATTGAAATGCGGGTATTCACAAGTCACGAAGCATTGGTGCACGCGTTGGCGGACGCGGGATTCATTCCAACGCGCGGTTTGACATTGATGGCAAAAGGGTTTCGATACTAGATGAAATTTGAAACCCGTTTTTTGGTAAAAAAACGGGTTTCAAATTTCATCAGCTTGAATCTGGAGGAGCATTCATGGCAACAGCGGACGAACGGATGCAAATTTTGCGAATGATCGAGAATCGGCAAATCTCGGCGGAAGAAGGGGCGCGGCTCTTGGGCGCGTTAGAGGACAAAACCACGCCGGAACTGCCCCCACCCCCTTCGCCACAAACGCGCGGGCGTTGGCTGCGCGTGCGTGTGACGGATTTGCGTTCAGGCAAACGCAAAGTCAATGTCAACATTCCCTTGTCGCTCGTGGATATTGGTTTGAAAATGGGCGCGAAATTTTCCCCTGTGGGCGTGGAAGGGCTGGACATGACCCAAATCATGGCGGCGGTAAAGTCGGGGGGAACGGGTAAAATTGTGGATGTGGAAGATGAAGAGGACGGCGAACACGTCGAGATTTATATTGATTGACACGCGTGACCACTGTCATTTCGAGATGGTCAGCCCGTTGGGCTGTATGAGCGCAGAAACTTTTGTATCGAGTCATGCCACCCAACGCGAATCCACGCGAATCGGAACGAATCTGCACGAATTTTTTGTTCCTTGATCTTTCGCGGAGATTCGCTGAGATTCGCGAGGATTCGCGTTTTCAGTCCGCTCGCTCGCACTTGACATTGGAAGTTTCTGTGCAGCGGAGCGAGAAATCTCGGTCTGGGCAAAAAGATTTCTCGCTCCGCTCGAAATGACACACAATTTCATAAAATAATTTTCGCAAGAGAGAGGCGAAGCATTTACATTCACAGCGGCGCAGTGAGCTACGCGCGTCTGTAGATGCTTCGCCTCGCTGTGTACAAATCATGTTTCAAGCATTTCGCAATCGCAATATCGGGCTTTTGTTTGGCGCGCAATTCGTCTCTGTCGCGGGCGATTTGGTGTTGTTTGTCGCGCTGCCGTTTTGGATTTATCAACTCACAGGTTCCGCAATGGCGACGGGGTTCATGTTCGCCGCGCTCACGATTCCGCAATTGCTCATCAGTCCGATTGCGGGTGTGTTTGTGGATCGGTGGGATCGCAAACGGTTGATGATTGTTTCGGATCTGTTGCGCGCGGGTTTGGTGATGTGTTATTTGTTTGTACACACGGCGGAGCAAGTGTGGATTATCTATATGATCGCGTTTGCCGAAGCAGCGGTGTCACAATTTTTTCGCCCGTCGGTAATGGCGGTGATGCCGACGTTGGCGAATGGGGAAGAAGAATTGACGCGCGCGAATGCGGCGTTGGGTGCGTCGTACGCGGTTGGAAAATTAGCGGGTCCCGCATTGGGCGGATTACTCGTCGCGAGTTTTGGACCCCATGCAGCAGCGTTGTTCGATGCAGCGACGTATCTCATTTCCGCGTTGTTGGTACTGTTTATTCACGTTCCGCCGCGTGATCAAGTGGTGACAAAATTGACCGATGCGCGGCAAGCGGTTGCGGAAATTTCGCGCGAATTACTGCAAGGTGTCCGCGTCGTTTTGGATCGTCCGATCTTGCGCGTCCTTTTTGCATCCCTCGCCGTTCTGCTCTTGTCACAAGGCATTATCAATGTGCTGCTCGTCGTTCTGATTCAAGACATCTGGAATGTGGGCGCGCAAGAATTTGGGTGGCTGATTAGCGCGGAAGGGATCGGCGGGATTCTTGGCACGTTCGTGGTGGGCGCGCTGGCGACGCGCGTGTCGGCGAAAAATTTGATTGTCGCGGGCGGGGTCATTGCGGGCATGCTGTTTTTGATCGTAGTCAATCAACCGTCCGTTTATGTGGCGATGGGGTTGTTTGCGATTGCGGGAATTACGATCATTGCGTTCGATGTTGGCTTGACGACACTGTTGCAATTGGGGAGCGATGACGCGAATCGCGGACGCGTTTCAGGTTTGATGCAAACGGTAATGGCGGCGTCGCAACTCATTTCGATTGCGGCAACAAGTTTGTTGGCGGATCGCTTGGGCGCGCCGTTGATGTTGAATATCGCGGGCGCGTGTTTTATCTTGGGTGGTTTGGTCGCGTTGCTGACGCCGCGACTGAATGTGTCAGAGTCAACGACGACAACGGCGACAACACAACCCGCGCAATAAACAAAAAAAAAGAAACCCGTCCAGTCAGGACAGGTTTCTTTTTTTATCGTATCGCCAATTTCGCCACCGTCACTCCATCCCCACCTTCACTCGCTTCTGCCGTTTCGTAGGAGGTGACGAGTGGACTTGCATGTAATAAATCGCGCGCGAGTTTTCGTAACGTGCCTGTGCCTTTGCCATGCACAACGCGCACGTAGGGCAAACCTGCCATCACGGCGCGGTCAAGATATTTTTCCAACGTCTCGAGCGCATCTTCCGCGCGCATCCCCCGCAAGTGAACTTCCATCCCCGGTGATTCCGCGTCGGGAAAAACGACGGTGGTTTGTGAAATCGTTTTTTGCGGCACAGTCGAACGCGCTTGTACTTCCACTTGATCGGGCGGGAGGTTCATACGAAATGAACCAACTTGGACGACAAGATCGCTGCCGATATTTACCACATCCCCGTACTGATTCAAACTTGGGACATAGACGCGATCCCCGATGCGGATGCGTTCGGCAGGGGAACGAAGCGGCGTTCGTTCCGTACGGGGGGGTGGAGCTTGTAACGCGTTGCTCGCGCTCTCCAACGCGTCCAGATCGTTCTCCGCGCGTTTCACCGCGTCACGATTCAAACCTCCCTCGCGCCATTCGCGTTTGAGCCGACTCAATTCCGCGCGCGCGGCTTCCAATTCTGCGCGCGCTTGTTCGCGCGTGTTACGTAAAATCTCGCTGCGTTGTCGCTGGGTGTCCGCCAATTCGCGGCGCGCTTGTTTCGATGCGCGTTCCTCGCTCTCACGTGCCGCGGTGGCGCGCGCTTGTTCGCGCGCCGTTTCTTCGCGCGCTTTTTTCAATTGAGATAAAAGCGTTTCGAGTTCTTCATTGCTCTTTCCCACGTTCTCGCGCGCGCGTTCAACAAGCGCGCGCTCCAAACCCAGCCGTTGTGCGATCGCAAACGCGTTGGAACGTCCGGGGAGTCCCAGTATGAGGCGATAGGTTGGCGCAAGCGTTTCGAGATCAAATTCCATCGACGCGTTTTGCACGTTGGGCGTTGTGTGCGCGAATGCTTTGAGTTCCGCGTAATGTGTCGCAACCAACGCGGGAATTTTGCGCTCTAATAAATTTTCGACAATCGCACGCGCGAGCGCCGCGCCTTCGACGGGATCCGTCCCCGCGCCAAGTTCGTCAAATAACAAGAGCGATTTGGAATCGGCATCGCGCAAAATGCGAATGATGTTTTTCAAGTGTCCCGAAAAGGTAGAGAGCGATTGCTCAATGGATTGTTCATCGCCAATGTCGGCGAAAATGCCGCTGTACACAGGGAGGCGCGAACCTTCTTGCGCGGGAATGTGCAAACCGCTTTGGGACATGAGCGCGAGTAAGCCAACGGTTTTGAGGGAAACGGTTTTGCCGCCCGTGTTGGGTCCTGTGATGATGAGAATGGAAAACGCGCGTGAAAGTTCGAGCGAAGTTGGCACAACCGTTTCGGGATCGAGCAAGGGATGACGCGCTTGAAGCAATTCCAGATACGCGGGTTGTTCGCGCGAACCTGTGTCAATGATCGGCGCGACCGCTTTAAGTTGAGCTGCGTACTTGGCTTTCGCGAACGCGAGATCGAGCTGCGCCAACGTCTCGACGGTGTAATCAATCGCGTCGGCGTGTTCGCCCACGAGCGCAGTGAGTTCGCGCAGGATGCGATCAATTTCGCGCTGCTCTTGGATCGCGAGCTCGCGCACGCGGTTGCCGAGTTCGACGACAGCGAGAGGTTCGATAAATAATGTCGCGCCGCTGGCGCTCGTGTCATGCACGATGCCGTGAATACGTCCTTTTGCTTCCGCGCGCACAGGCACAACGTAGCGTCCATCGCGCTGGGTGATGAGCGCTTCTTGGAGATATTTCGCGTATTGTGACGAGGTGATGAGATGCTGCAAGCGTTCCATCACGCGCTGCTGCGCGATTTTTAATTCGCGGCGGATGCGCGCGAGTTCGGGCGACGCGTCGTCGGCGATCTCGCCATTGTCGTTAAAGACGCGCCCGATTTCATCAATCACGCGCGAGGCATCGCTCAAACTGGTTGCGATGAAGGCGAGACGCGGAAAATTTTCTTGGACGCGCAAGATATTTTTTTTCACATTGCGCGCGGACAAAAGGGTGCCGCGTAAATCCAAAAATTCAAACGCTTGAATCATGCCGCCGACGCGCGCGGTGCGCGTCAACCCACGCACATCGCGCGCACTGCCGACGCCGAGTTGCGGCTGTTGATCCAACAATCGGCGCGCTTCGGTGGTTTCTTGCTGCAATGTTTTCACGTGCCCCGCGTCATCGGACGGTTCGAGTTCGCGCGCGAGAAGCTCGCTGGCGCTGAATGCGGTGTGCGCGGCGAGCTGCGCGCGGACGATATTAAATTCAAGGGGACGAAAAGATTCGTGTTCCATTTTTTGATAGGGTAGCATAAAGCAAGCGTGATGCAAAAAAAAGAGGCGAAGCATTTGCTTCGCCTCGTGGCTAGAGATCGAAAATGGCAGGCAAACCGCCCGGCAGCCAGGGGCGAATTGTCGCAACAATCGCAGGCAAGGTGGAAGAGGCGATTTCGGCGAGACGCGATTGCTCCAAGCCATCACGCATGAGATCACGCGCGGTTTCGGCATTGCCCCATGTTTGCGTATTCACGGCAAAGGTTAAAACATTCACCGCGACGCTCAAAATGATCCACATGCTTGCGACACCCAAGACCATCCCGATTAATTGATCCACAAAAGGTATGATGGTAATTTTTGTTGCTTTGTATGCGTCTTGTCCGAAATAATTGATCACAAGCATCGTCAGGAACAGAATCACGAAAAACGCGCTTGCATTCGTCAAGGTGTTGGGCGGCGTGTTGATGGCATCACCCGCAAGTTGGGAGAGGGGGCGAAAAAATTGGGTTGCCAAAACAAGCCCGATATACATGGCGACCAAGCCGATGAGTTGGCGAACCAACCCTTGAGCAAAACCGATTGCCATGCCACTGAGCAACAAAATGATGAGAACGATATCGAGCCAGTTAAATCCACCCATACGCGCCTCGTGAGTGCAAGTATAGCATGGAGCAAGGCGTTGCGAAAGGGGAAAATGGGGGCATGAGGGAAAGGATGAAGGATGAAGGAGGAAGGAGGAAGGAGGAAGGATAAAGAACGAAAAGTGTGCATCCCCAGATGCGGGCAGGTAGGAATGAGGATGTAGGGAACGAACGCCGTTTCGTTCCCCTTACGCCGTTTCGTTCCCTTTATAGAGGGTTGGACCAACCAACGGTTGGTTACGTTTTAACATCCTTCACAGCTCACGCGTGCCCGCGCCAGAGGGGAAAAGCGTAACCAACCGTTGGTTGGTTACGCTTACCCGTTAGACGCACTCCCTTGGCTATAATGCAAGTACCACACTTTCATTTTTAGTCACAAGGAGTAGTGTCATGACTGGCAACCCTATTGTAACGCAACTCGCGTTACTACCCGACGCTTTGTTACCCCCCAAAAAGTCCGAGAAACAACATTGTTTCCACACTTTTTGGCAACACCCCGAACGCTTACCCCGCTTTGTCGCAGCATGTCCCGTCGCGCGCCGCTATTTGGATTTGTTCGGGCCGCTGCCGTGGGACACTTTCCCCGAACGCAATCTGCAACGCCACTGGCGGCATCCCCCGATTCCGTTTCAGACCTTGGCGCTGGCAGAACTTATCCGACTGGAAGAAGGTCACACCTCGTTCAAGCAACTGCATCGCTTCCTCACGGAGCATCCCAGTTTGGTAGGGCTGCTTGGTTTTCCCCTCTATCCTGCCCCGCACACGCCGCTCGGTTTCAATGCCCACCAGAGCTTGCCCGACCATCGCCACTTGGCGCGCTTGTTACAGCGCATGCCGAACGCGTGCGTCCGCACTTTGTTGTGCGCCAGTGTGCAACTCATTCGCAAGGAACTTGAAGCACTGGGGCTGGCGGTGGGCGCATGTGTCTCACTGGACACCAAACATATTCTCGCTTGGGTCAAAGAAAACAATCCCAAAGCGTATGTCACCGAACGCTTCAACAAAATTAACCAACCCAAAGGCGACCCCGATTGCAAACTGGGTTGCAAACGCCGGCGGAATCAAGCCGCGCCGCCCGCCACCCCCACGCGCAATGCGATCCGCGCAACCAAGGTGACCGTGGGTGAATTTTATTGGGGCTATGGTTCGGGTGTGGTCGTCACGAAAGTGCCGGGCTAGCAGTCTGTCGGAGAGATATGTAGAATCTCTCGGTTGATGTACAATTCGCGTATGAGCAGAGAATTCAAAACTCCCGATTACGAAGCCACACTC
>Ga0247727_10015636_pt1 | contig 12402 bp, 13 predicted proteins | sample WisWelCaveWW1625_FD_202498 | JGI IMG/M metagenome (GOLD analysis project Ga0247727, IMG submission 202498) | Biofilm microbial communities from Wishing Well Cave, Virginia, United States - WW16-25 | ecosystem: Environmental > Aquatic > Deep subsurface > Groundwater > Cave microbial mat | place... | reverse complement strand
CAACCATTCGCAGTGAACATATAGTTTTTAAACCGATTTTGTCCAATTATTCACGCTTTTCGCTTCAAACCCTTGTCAAATGCGGCTCAAACAACAATTCTAAAAACGAATCTGACGAGGTCTGAGCATATAATCCGTCATGATATCTTTCGTGAAGAGGCCGCAAACAATGACGACCACGGCCATGACAAGAAGCGGAAAGATGAAAGTCGGTCGCACGACGAGATTTTCAAAAGTTTTTCGCGGGTTGACAAAAACCCCCGCCATCATCTCAAACCAATTTTGTGGTTTGGAGACTGCGATTGAAGATAAAGGTGGGTTCAATACTGACATTTTCCTTCCTCTCGCTCTTATTTTTTTTCTAAAAAAACTGCGGATTAAGACGGGCGATTTTAAGAAAAGTTTCGGAAGATAACAAAGCTTGTGAGCGCCGTTGTTCCTGCAACCCGCCGAACGTTCGCCCGCAATTCCTCCGCGGGGCCAACGCAATATTCCGCTTGAGCTAGGAATTCTTGCTGTTGCCCGTTAACCGTCGGCGTTGAAGATTTTTTGCAAATTCCAGTTCCCATTTGTTTCTCTGCTCATTCGCTTCTTCTAACGTTCGAAACTTGAAAACCCCCCGCGGATACGTAATGGGGTGAAGCTTATTGGCAAAATTCCAAAGCTCGGCCACTTTTTTATAATAGGCCGCATCCGGGTGAAAATTCCACAATGCGCGTTCGGCATCTTCAAAGGATTTGTATTTGTAAACCGGCATGGTATGTTTCTAATGCATATCATTCCAAAAGTTTTCTTTGTGATCGTCTGGTTTTGATCAACTCTTCTAAAAAAGCGGCATCCATCTTATCTTTGTCGCGTAAGGTGTCTTTCTTGAGTTGGAACAGCGTCTCCGGCGTTGCCAATTTGATTTTGATACCTTCATACTCGATCGCCTCGATCTCAAGGTTTTCGTAGGTTGCCGCTTCGCCCAATCGCGCCATGATGTCGATGTAGAAATCTTTGGGTGTGCCATAACGAATGACCGGATATTCGTGCAATTCATTCAGCGTAATTTCGTCAATCGCATCGTCCGTATAAATCGCGCGCAGAGCCGTTTGCAGCTTGGCAATATTTTCCGGAGTCAATTTGACGAAAACATCGATGTCCTGCGTCAACCTTCCCAAGCCGTGGAGTATGACCGCTACGCCTCCGATCAGCACATACTCTACTTCATGTTGCTCGAAAGCTTTGAGAACATTCAAGAAGTCGTCGAATTGGTCTTTCATTGATTCAATCGCCCATCTTACTGGTTCTATTTTCTAAAACCAAACATGGTTTGCTCGAAAAATGTGGATTTAGACGAGCGAGTATAAGAAAAGTTTTGGAAACGAACAATGCCCATAAGCAACTCATGCACCCCGGTCTGCCTGTGTTCACCTCGAGGCCTTGTTTACTTCAAGACCAATAGAAAGACATCTATGGAGAGTTTCTGCTTGTCAAGCTTGAACTTTTACCAGGAATTCTTACATTAGCTTTGATCTTCGGTTCAATGACCCAATGACCAATGACACAATGACTTTTTGAGGACACCATGAACAATCTCCACGGTTTCGAGCTGCTGCGGCAACAGGATATTCCCGAATTAAAAACGCAGGCCACGTTGTATCGCCATACCAAAACCGGCGCAGAAGTGCTCTCGCTCACCAACGACGACGAGAACAAAGTTTTCGGCATCACCTTTCGCACGCCGCCGAGCGACGCCACGGGCGTGGCGCACATCATGGAGCATTCCGTGCTCTGCGGCTCGCGCAAATTCCCGGTGAAAGATCCGTTCGTGCAAATGGTCAAAGGCTCGCTCAATACTTTTCTGAATGCTTTGACCTTTGCGGATAAAACCTGCTATCCGGTCGCGAGCACGAATCTGCAAGACTTCTACAATCTCACCGAAGTCTATCTCGACGCCGTGTTTCATCCTTTGCTCACGCCGCAAAAGTTGCAGCAAGAAGGTTGGCATTACGAGCTGGAAAGTCCCGCCGCGCCGCTCATTTTCAAAGGCATCGTCTTCAATGAAATGAAAGGCTCGTACTCTTCGCCCGACCGTTTGCTCGGTGAATACTCGCAGCAATTGCTCTTTCCCGGCCACGCGTATGGCGTAGATTCCGGCGGCCATCCGCGCCACATACCGGATTTGACATATGAACAGTTCAAAGCGTTTCATGAAAATTTTTATCATCCCTCCAACGCGCGCATTTTCTTTTATGGCGATGACAACCCGGAAACGCGACTCGAGCTTGCGCAAAATTATCTGAAAGATTTTGAGCGCAGAACCGTGAGTTCAACCATCTCTTTGCATCCGCGCAACGAGCAGCCGCAAAGCTTTTTGCGCAAGTATGACGCGGGCCAAGACCCCGAAAACGCCAAAGCCATGGTCACCGTTAATTGGCTGCTCACGGAGATGAAAGACCCGGTGACGACGTTGGAATTGAGCCTGCTCACGCACATTCTGCTCGGCAATCCCGGCGCGCCGTTGCACAAAATGCTCATCGACTCCGGCTTGGGCGAAGATGTGACCGGCGCGGGCCTGGGAACCGAGTTGCGGCAAATGTATTTTTCAGTGGGATTGAAAGGCGTGCTGCCGGACAACACGGAGAGGATCGAGCTGTTCGTTTTGCAAAAGTTGAAAGATTTGGCGGAGCAGGGCCTCGATCCCAAAGCCATTGAAGCTTCGCTCAATACGCTTGAATTTCGTTTGCGCGAGAACAACACCGGCTCCTATCCGCGCGGCTTGGTGTTGATGTTCAGCGCGTTGAGCACGTGGCTGCACGACGGCGATCCGTTCGATTCGTTGGCTTATGAAAAAACTTTGGCCACTGTGAAAGAGCGCATAGCCAACACGCCGCGTTATTTTGAAGACATGATCGCGCAGCATCTTTTATCAAACCGGCATCGCGTTGCCGTCACGCTTGCGCCCGATCCCGAATATGCCAAACAGGAAGAAGAAGCGGAGCAACGCCGTTTGGCCGAAACCCGCGCGAGAATGGCTGACGCGGATTTGCAGGCCATCATCGCGAACACGCAAGCGCTCAAAGAATGGCAGGAAACGCCGGACCCGCCCGAAGCGCTCGCCACTTTGCCGATGTTGAAACGCACCGATCTCGAACCTTTGAACAAACAGATTCCGATAACGCAACATGCGCACAACGGCACGCCGATTCTTTTTCACGATCTCTTCACGAACGGCATCGTTTATTTGGAAGCCGGTTTCGACCTACACACGTTGCCGCAAGAATTGTTGCCGTATCTTCCGCTCTTCAGTCGCGCGTTGTTGGAGATGGGCACCGCGAAAGAAAATTTCGTGCAGCTCTTGCAACGCATCGGCAGCAAGACCGGCGGCATTCATCCCAGCACACTCGTTTCGAAAAAGCAGAACGAAAATGCGACGACAACGTGGCTCATCATTCGCGGCAAAGCCATGCTCGCGCAAGCGCCCGAGTTGCTTGCGATCTTGCACGACATTCTTCTGACGACGCGCTTTGATGATCAAGAGCGCTTTCGCCAAATGGTACTGGATGAAAAAGCCAGCCGCGAAGCCGCGCTCGTGCCGCGCGGACATGGTTTCGTGAGCACGCGCTTGCGCTCGCGTTTCGATGAAGCCGGGTGGATGGGCGAACAAATGGGCGGCGTGAGTTATCTGTTCTTTCTTCGTCGCCTGGTTGAACAAGTCAATTCCGATTGGCCGAGCGTCGTTGCCGCGCTGGAAAAAATCCGCAGCCTGCTCGTAAATCGCACTAGCATGTTTTGCAACGTGACTTTGGATGAAAAGAGTTTTGCGCAATTCCAACCGCAGCTCGCGGGCTTTCTCGAAACGTTGCCAAAGAGCGAGGTCAAATTCAACGCATGGCAGCCGGTTTATGATAAAACTTTCGAAGGCCTCGCCATCCCCGCGCAAGTGAATTACGTGGGCAAGGGCGCGAATATCTACAAACTCGGTTACAAGTTTCACGGCTCCGCGCTGGTGATCAGCAATTTCCTGCACACGACTTGGCTGTGGGAACGGGTGCGCATGCAAGGCGGCGCGTACGGCGGCTTTTGCAGTTTTGATCGGCGTTCGGGCGTGTTTAATTTTCTTTCGTATCGCGATCCCAACTTGCTGAAGACGATTGCGAACTACGACGCTGCGGCAAACTATCTCCGCACCGTAGATTTGAGCGAAGACGAGCTGACGAAGAGCATCATCGGCACCATCGGCGATTTGGATTCTTATCAATTGCCCGATGCGAAAGGCTACACTTCGATGGTGCGCCATCTCGTGGGCGACGACGAAGCCGAACGCCAGCGCATGCGCGAGGAAATTCTCGGCACGACCGCCGCAGACTTTCGCGCGTTCGCAGACGTACTGCAACAACTCAATGCACACGGCTTGGTGGTGGTGATGGGCTCGCCACATGCGCTCGAAGCCGTCAATGCGGAACGAAACGATTGGCTGAAAGTGACGAAGGTGTTGTGAGAGAAAAGGCGCGATTGCATTTGGCGTTTTTCCTGTTAAATTTAAAAGCAGAGGTGCAGCAGCATTTTAACCGCGAAGCAACGCTAATGAGCGCTAATACTTTTTAGGAGACTCGTTATGCAAACCGTCAAAGCCGAAGTGACTTCTTTGCTGGCGCAACTGCCCGATGATTGTTCTATTGAAGACATTCAATATCATTTGTATGTATTGGAAAAAATCCGTCGCGGCATTGCCGCGGCCGACTCCGATGGCGTCTTGACACAAGAGGAAGCAGAAAAGCGTTTGGACAAATGGCTTTGAGAAATGAGTAGAATCTTTTGCCTTAGCTCGGTTATCAAGCAATTTGCAACAGTAGCAATATTCTTGGAGCCTCATGAACGTACAAGAAAGCATTGAGAGAGTCATTGTAATAACGACTGCTTTGATTTGCATTCTAATAGCAGTCTTGGACTTCGTGGGAGCACTTGATTCATTCCCATGGATTTCTCAAAGAATATCGATAATGACATTGTTAGCTATTGGTTTGCTCGCACTATTCTATGTCATCGAGGGAAAACGAGATTTCAAAAACATCGAACAAGCCATAAGCGAGACAAAGATTCAAGTGCTGCGAAGCATCAAGCCTGATGAACCCAATCAACAGATACTTGAAGCTATCGATAGACTTTGGGAAGAACGCGAGCCAGACATTCAGCGTTTTTTGGAGCAAGCAATAAACTCTAATTTCGAAGATTATGATTCGCTGCGCAAGTTTCTGCACGATTATCAAAACAAATTTAGAATGGGAGAGTTATTTGGCTCGTATTTACATTTTTCATGGGATTTTGATATCACCGCGGTCAATACAAGAGCAGTGTGGGTTTACCATACAATTCAATCTGCTATTTCGACGAGAATTTGGTCAGATATACCTTACCCAGAGGTCATAAGAATGAAAAATGGCAGCTTGTTTTGGTTGAATAAGTTCAAGACGGACCGATTGACAGCGATATTTCCTGAAAGGCATTTGCGACCAGTACGGCTCACAAAGTTATATTTTAGAGAAATAGAAAAATTACAAGTCATCGTTGTTTTTGAATCTCACTTAAGTGTGCTTTATGAGCTACCAAAACCATCTGTAACTGATCAAAAATCTCCTGAACAAAGTAAGATCGTTCAAGCGTCCTTTCTTGATAACACATTGTCGGTCGAGCTAGACGACGGTCGCAGGGTTACCCTTCCACTTGGTTGGTATCCACGTTTAGCTAATGGAACGCCGGCGGAGCGCGCCAACTTTAAAATCAGCGGTGCAGGTTATGGCATTCATTGGCCCGACCTCGACGAAGACATTGGCGTCGAAGGTTTGTTGCTTGGTAAGAAGTCCGGTGAAAGCCAAGCTTCGTTTGAGCGATGGCTGCAGCGGAAACAAAAGGTAAATTAACTCGGTAAAGCTCACAGTGGCGGACATTATATACGGCGTAGATTTCGGCACGAGCAACTCGGCCATCGCGATCATGAAAGACGGCCAAGAAACCGTGATGCGCGGCAGATCGAAGGACGATAAGACCGAAAGCTCGATTTTGTTTTTTCCAAAGTGGGAGATGGGAGTCCATTACGTCGGCGAGGAAGCGCTAACGCAATATCTCGCCAGTGGAATGGAAGGGCGATTGATTCAATCGATCAAATCCATTTTGCCGGATACTTTGTTCAAATCCACGGCGATACATGGCGCGAAATACGAAATCGATGATCTCGTTGCCCTGATCATCAAACACCTGAAAGCAAAAGCCGACGCGAGCACGAATGCGAATGTCACCAATGCAGTGTTTGGAAGGCCTGCGGTATTTTCCGAGAAGCCAGAAGAGGATAAAATCGCCGAGCAAAGATTGCGTTCCGCAGCTCTCAAGGCAGGTTTTGAGGAAGTGTATTTTCAACTGGAGCCGATCGCCGCAGCCTTTTCATATGAGTTGCGCATCCATCAACCCGAGATCGTTTTGGTCGCAGATTTAGGCGGCGGCACTTCCGACTTCACGATCATGCGGCTCGATCCCAATAAAATTTCTTTCAAAGATCGAGCCTCGGACATCTTGGCGACGGGCGGCATTCACATCGACGGCAACGACTTTGACTCGGAAATCATGTGGCACAAGCTCGTGCGCTATTTCGGATATGAAACCAAATATAAAACCTGGGACAAGTGGCTGGAACTGCCCGTCCACATCTTTCGACGGCTTTGCCAATGGGAGAGAATTCCTTTTCTCAAAACGCGCGACACGCGAGAGATGCTGCAAGAATTTTTGCAAAGCGCCGACAACAAAGAAGCCGTAACGAGGTTGATCACGCTCATTGAAAAAGATTTGGGCTTTTCGCTTTTCAAAGCGATTGAAGCAGCGAAAAAAGGATTGTCTGATCATGATTCCTCTGCAATAGATTTCGAGCATCTCAATATCGGCATTCATGAGCCAATCACCCGAAACGAGTTCGACGGATTCATTCGCAAGGAGGTCGAGAAGTTTGAAAACTACCTCACCACGTTTATCGCGAACGTCGGCCTAGATGAGCAAAATATCGATACGGTTTTTATCACCGGCGGCAGCTCTTTGGTGCCCGCGGTGCGGGAAATTTTTGCCAAGAAATTTGGCGCAAGCAAGATCAGAGGCGGAGAAACTTTTACCAGCGTTGCTTCCGGTTTGGCATTAAGCTCGGTTTTGTTTTTTGAATGAAGCATTGAAATCTCACGTCGATTCTTCTAGGAAAGCACAATGGAAAATTTGCTAAGTCGAATTACGGCCAACCCGGAGCAGTGTGGTGGGCGCCCTTGTATTCGAGGCATGCGAATACGGGTTTCTGATGTCTTGGACTTGTTCGCTGCCGGTTTGAATTTTGAACAAGTCATAGATGAACTTCCCGATCTCGAAAAAGACGATCTGCGAGCTTGTTTGCAATATGTTAGTCGAAGGATAAGCCATCCCGTGCTCGTCGCATGACTATCTGGATTGATGCTCAGCTATCGCCATCCCTCGCAAAATGGCTACGCCAAGAATTTCAGATTGATGCTGTCGCTGTCCGAGAACTCGGGTTGCGTGAAGCGAGTGATCAAGAAATTTTTGCCGCTGCTCGCAAAGGTACGGCCATCGTTATGACAAAAGACGCGGATTTCCCCAAGCTCGTTGAAGCAAAAGGAGCACCGCCGAAAGTTATATGGATCACGTGCGGCAATACTTCAAATGCTTATTTGAAAATGGTTTTGAAAAAGACTTTGCAAGATGCGATAAACTTTCTCGATTCAGGCGAAAGCCTAGTAGAAATCAGCGACAAGCTCTAACAGGCGAATGTGAAGAGCGTTTTGTGCTAACAATAACCCTATCTTACAACCATGAACCAAATGAATCAACCTCCTCAACTCGTTGCAAATCGCCCAACCGTGCCCGGCGCGAAGAACATCATTGCAGTGGCGAGCGGCAAAGGCGGCGTGGGCAAAACCACGGTCGCGGTTAATCTCGCAATTGCGCTCGCGCAGAAAGGCGCGAAAGTCGGTTTGTTGGATGCCGATATTTACGGGCCTAATGTTCCGATGATGACCGATACGATGGATGCGCAACTCGCGGGCGCGCCTTCGGGAAAAATTATGCCCATTGAAAAATACGGCTTGCGCATCGTTTCCATCGGCTACGTCAATCAAGGCGACACTGCAGTGATTTGGCGCGGCCCGCTTGTGGGCAGAATGATTACGCAATTTCTCATGGAAGTCGAATGGGGCGAGTTGGATTATCTCATCGTGGACATGCCGCCCGGCACCGGCGACGCGCAGCTCACGCTCTCGCAGGCGGTCGCACTCACCGGCGCAGTGATTGTCACCACGCCGCAAGACGTGGCGCTCAGCGATGCGAAAAAGGGCATCAACATGTTTCGTAAAGTGGAGGTGCCGATTCTCGGCGTGATCGAAAACATGAGCTACTTCGTGTGTCCGCAATGCAATGCGCGCACGGAAATTTTCGCGCACGGCGGCGGGCGCGCTGCAGCGAAAAAGTTCGACGCGCCGTTTCTTGGCGAGGTGCCGCTCAATCTCGATATTCGCGTGGGCGGCGATGAAGGCAAGCCGATCGTTGCGCAAAAGGCCGAATCTGCCGTGAAAGAGGCTTTCAACAAAATTGCCGACGCTGTGATAAAAAATGTTGAAACATTGAACTCGAGTAATGCGCAGGAAAAAAGCATTCTCGGTAAAGTTTTCAAACTCTCATAAGGATGAAGCGCGAATGCTGCTTTCTTGTGGCATTTGCCTCGCTGCACGGGAGATGGATTTACGCACTTATCGCAAGGCGAACGTAATAAAATCCTAAGCCACACTCGCGGGCGAATTTCCATCTCTGAAAACTTAGTCGTGCAGCGCATGAGGAATTTATGATTAGCACTGATCTTTCATTGGTTTCCGCACCGCCACAGCTCTCTGAAAATCAAACCGAGGAAGGTTTGAAAGTTCGCTTTTGGGGCGTGCGAGGCAGTTATCCGGTTCCAGGTCCGCACACCGTAAAATATGGCGGCAATACTTCCTGTGTTGAAATTCGAAATGCTTCGCACCGTTTGATTTTGGACGCCGGCACCGGCATCATCGGCTTGGGCGATTTGATTATGGCGGAATATCGGCGTTTGCACGGCAACAATTCGAACGGCAATCACACACCGCTGCCGTTGACCATTTTGTTGAGCCACACGCATCATGATCACATTCAAGCGTTGCCTTTTTTTCAACCGGCGTATTTCAATGAAACGTGGCTGTACGTTTTCGGGCCGCAATTGCTCGGCAACGATTTGCGCGACAGCATCACCCACATCATGACCGAGCGCTATTGCCCGGTGCGCCTCGAAGAGTTGAATGCCAATAAGATCATCAAAAATCTTTCGGACTCCGATCACTTGCTCTTTCGCGCGCAAGCGAACACGCCGGAGCACTTTACTTCACGGCAAGAAGCGCTACAACCTGAAGCGAAGGATCTCGTGGTGAGTATGATGCGCAGTTATGCTCATCCCAAAGACGGCGTATTCTGTTTCAAAGCGACGCAGAACGGCAAGCGCATCGTGTATGCGACGGATACCGAAGGATATTCCGGCGGAGACGCGCGTTTGATCGAATTTGCGCAGGGCGCGGATATTCTCATTCATGACGCGCAATTCACGGAAGCCGAGTATGCGGACCATAAATTCCCCAAACAAGGCTTTGGCCACAGCACGATCGACATGGCGTGCGAAGTGGCGCGCAAAGCCGGAGTGCACAAGCTGATTCTCTTTCATCACGACCCCCACCACAATGACACTGTGATCGATCAACTCGAACAACATGCACGCACGCTGTTCCCCGAAACGCACGCGGCACATGAAGGAATGGAGATCACCTTATAACATGAAGTCAAACGAGAGCTGTGCGGGAGGGCCTGCCGGTGATTTTATCGCAGCCACGACGGCCGAGATGATGGAAATCGTGTTGCCGAACGACGCCAATTTGCTCGGCAATATTCTCGGCGGCAAAGTCATGCACTTGATCGACGTCGCTGCCGCAGTTGCCGCCTCCCGCCATTGCCGACGCCCGGTCGTGACTGCGAGCGTCGATTACCTCGAATTTCGCCATCCCATCAAAGTCGGTGAGTTGATCATTTTAAAATCCGCGCTCAATCGCGCTTTCAATTCGTCGATGGAAATCGGCGTTAAAGTTTGGTCCGAAAGTCCATTGACCGGCAAGCGTCGTCACACCAGCTCCGCATATTTGACCTTCGTGGCGCTCGACGATCACAGCAAGCCCGTGCCGGTTCCGCCTTATACTCCGATCACCGAACCAGAGCAACGCCGCTGGCGCGAAGGCGAAATTCGCCGCGCGCAACGCTTGCAAATGAAGACGAAGCTCGACAAGCTCGAAACGGAATAATTTCGTAGCGCAGACTTCCAGTCTGCAAACCGAGCAGGCAAGGATGCCTGCGCTACGATACCCTCACGGGATGATGGGTTTTCCTGATTCATATTTTATGGAGAGCGCTCATGGCTGATTTCGTTGCGGTTTGTCGCGACACGGATATTGCCAACCATGCGGCAAAAATGTTCGTGGTGAATGGAAAAGAAATCGCCGTGTATAATCTTGCTGGAAGTTTTTATGCGACGCAGCAAGCGTGCTTGCATCGGCAAGGCCCGCTTGCTGACGGCGATATTGCTAACTGCACCGTCACGTGTCCCTGGCACGGTTGGGAATATGACATTCCCACCGGCGAAAATTTATATGACCGCAAAACGAAGCTGACAACCTATCCGGTGCAAATAGAAAACGGCGAAGTGAAAGTGGCTGTGTGAATCAACCTTGCAAAGGCTTTTTACTCCGAGCGAAATATAGGTTAGCTTTCCCCTCCTCGCATGTCATTCTGAAAGAATCTTTTTACGTGCTGGAGATGCTGCCGAGTGCTTAAAAAGATTCCTCCTGAATGACAGCAATGGAGGTGCGCAGTGTAGCCTACTTTGTGCTCGGAGTAGTAAAACCTTCGCAAAGTTGTCCCCTCATGGAATCCCTCACCCAAAAACTCAAAACCTATGCGCTCGCGCAAGGCTGCGACCTCGTCGGCGTTGCGCCCGTTGCCGGTTTCAAAGAATTGGATTTTTATCCGCAATGGCTCGAGGCCGGTTATGCGGGTGAGATGGAATATCTGCATCGCCAATTGCCCAAACGTCTCGACCCGCGCCAAATTTTACCGTCCGCGCAATCGGTCATCGTTATCGGCTTGAACTATCACACGCCGCATCCGCTTTCAATAGAAAATCAAGATCGCGAGCGCGGCTGGATTTCGCGTTATGCGTGGGGCGAAGATTATCATCACGTGCTCTCCGAAAAACTGGAAACGCTGCATCGCTTTCTCGCACAAGAAGCCGGGGCGAATTATCAAGGCAAATATTACGTGGACACTGGGCCCGTGCTCGATCGCGTCTTCGCTAAATATGCCGGGCTGGGCTGGTTTGGCAAGAATACCAATCTCCTCAATCAAAAAACCGGAAGCTGGTTTTTCCTCGGCGAGTTGATCACGAATCTCATGCTCGAGTTCGATGCCCCACCGCCGGATCGTTGCGGCACTTGCCGCCGCTGTTTGGACGCCTGCCCAACCGAGGCCTTCGTCGCGCCCTACGTACTTGACTCCAATCGTTGTATCTCATATCTTACCATCGAGCTGCGAGGAGCGATTCCCGAAGCGTTGCGCGCGCCCATGGGGCAACATGTTTTCGGTTGCGATATTTGCCAAGACGTTTGCCCATGGAATCGCAAAGCGCCGGTTACGGCGAACACGGCTTTTGCGCCGCGAGAAAATTTTGTTGCCCCGCGACTCGAGGACCTTGCCGAGTTGGATGAAGCCGCCTTTCGCGAACGTTTCAAAAACTCGCCGATCAAACGCGCCAAGTGGCGCGGCTTCATGCGCAACGTGCTCGTCGCGCTCGGCAACAGCGGACAGGCCCGGCACAAAAAAATTCTTGCGCGTTTTCTCGGCCATAGCGATGTTATGCTCGCGGAGACGGCGCAATGGGCCAAGCAACGGTTGCAGCAGGAGGCGCACAAACCCGCCGCGAATTTTGAATCACAACCCGTGCTTGCCGAAACGGCGAGCAAATCTTTTGTTTCGTGAGGCAAATATGCCGGACGTTCTTTTACCCATTTTCCCGCTGCCCAACGTGGTCTTTTTTCCAAAGATCATTTTGCCGTTGCACGTGTTCGAGCCGCGCTACAAACACATGGTGCGCGACGTTTTGCAAAACGAAAGAAGCATCGGCTTGATACTCCTGCAAGAAGGTTGGCAAGCCGACTATTTCGGGGCGCCCTCGGTGCATAGAATCGGATGTATGGGGCGGATTGAAAACTACGAAAAACTGCCCGAAGGCCGATTCAATATTTTACTTCATGGTTTGCGGCGTTTTGA